>TARA_R110000737_G_scaffold353439_1_pt1 | contig 17667 bp, 17 predicted proteins | sample TARA_R110000737 | Tara Oceans TARA_R110000737 (sample SAMEA4398027) | marine metagenome | biome: Polar Biome; feature: [SRF] surface water layer (ENVO:00010504); material: water (ENVO:00002006), including particulate matter (ENVO:01000060) such as... | depth 5 m
TACTACCCAATTAAAGGTAGGAGAGTAAGTCCCTGCCTGTCGGCAAAAAGGGACGCCACTTTTAAGCCCTCTTCGAGCAATCGTAGAGGGCTTTTAGTAATTAAAATTTTGTGCTGCTTATAAAGGTGGGAGAGTAAGTTCCTGCCTGTCGGCAGACTGGGATGCCACTCTTAAATCCTCTTCGAGAAATCGTTGAGGTTTTTTTGTCTATTATTTTATATCTATAAAATGAAGGTTGAAAGAATTTTTAATATAAGAAGTGCTGAGGCTTTCCAAGATGATGAATTAAACTTCATTCAATGGATTGATGAAAAAACGAAAGGTTAATTGATGTGGTAAACCGAATGGAAATTAAGCGTCGAACTTTAATAATTTCATTTCTTTGCCATCAAAAACACCATAAGTCTGATAATTAATCCACTCTCCAAGATTGATGTATTGTGAATTTTCACCAACAGATATATCAATAGGATAATGACGATGACCAAATACGAAGTAATCGAAATGCTCTTTTTTTAATGTCTCTTTGCAGTAAATTGCTAGCCATTCATTCTCATCACCTAAATACTTTTCGTCATCAAGAGCAGTGTGTAAACGGCTTTTTTGAGATGACTTATTCGCCAACCAAAAAGAAAAATTAGGATGTAAACGAGCAAAAGCCCATTGGCAAAATTTATTAGCGAATACTTTTTTAAGGAACTTGTAGCCTTTGTCTCCTGGACCTAATCCATCGCCATGTCCGATAAAGAATTTCTTTCCATTCCATTCTCGAGTAATTGGTTCACGATAAAGCTTTATACCTAATTCTTTTGGAAGATAGTCGAACATCCACATATCATGGTTTCCTGTGAATACGTGCACTGGAATACCTGCATCCGTGAATTCAGCTATTTTACCTTGTAAACGAATAAATCCTTTTGGAATAGTAAATTTATGTTCGAACCAAAAATCAAACAAATCACCAACTAGAAATAGTTCTTCTGCATCGGCTTTAATGCTTTCTAACCAAGCAACAATTTTGTCTTCTCTCTTTCTACTTTCCTCAAAGTTAGGAGCGCCTAGATGAAAATCTGATGCAAAATATATTTTTTTACCTTCGGTCACGCGCTTATTTGCCAAAAAGCTTTTCCAATTCAAGTTGAAGGGCTTCTCCTCGAAGTTTGGTATCAATAATTTTACCTTCTTTATCAATTAAAACAGTAAATGGAATTCCTTTTACCTGATATTGTTTTGCCGCTTCACAAGACCAACCTTTCAAATCACTTACATGATTTGGCCAAGCTAATTTATCTTGTTCTATTGCTTGTTTCCATTTCGCTCCATCTTTGTCAAGTGAAACACTCATCACAGTAAAACCTTTGTCTTTGTATTTTTCATACAAGGCAACGACAGTAGGATTCTCTCTACGGCATGGTCCACACCAAGAAGCCCAAAAGTCCAGAAGTACAACTTTTCCTCGTAAATCTGAAAGTTTCATTTTGTTTTTCCCATCAAGCATAACTTCTTCAAAGTCTGGCGCTTCTTTTCCAGGAGCTAAGAATTCCATTGCTTCTTTTTGGGCTTTTAGACCAAGATAACTGTCGTAATTACTTTGTACTGTTTGTGATCCAGGCAAACTATTGTCTAATTGCCTCGCAACTGCTTCAAATGATGCCCAATCAGCATTTGGATCAATTGTAGTTAATGCAGGAAGTAATGCTGGTGAGTTTGGGTTTTGAGAAATAAACACTTGACGCTGCGAAACAAATTGAGAATAATCAGCTTGTAAATTTCTTTCAATTTCTTCTCGATTCTCTGGATTGGCTTGCAAAGAATTTTGAGCTGCTTCTTTTTTTGCATTCCAATATTGCATCTCAAGTATAAATTTTTTCATATTGTTACTTTCATCCGAACCAACAATATTTCCAAACGTGTTTACATCTTTGCCATCGGCAAAAACTTGAATATCTGAGTTTGGTCTCAGAATTAAGTTTACCCGATCATCTCCAACTTTAAGTACATAGAAATCTGGAGATGGCACTTTTCCAACTAAAGAAAAATCACCATTCTTTTGAATTGGCGCTTTAATATGATCAACAAATTTATTTCCGATATATTGAGAAATTGAAACGCTGTCAACCTTTGTGTTAAATATGTTTCCTGTTACTTTTACACTGATTTCGTTTTGACTAAAGCCAAAAGTCAGTGCTAAAATGCTCAGTATTGCTATAAAACCTTTTTTCATAATTTGTTTATTTATAATATCTCTTTCAATTTTTGTTCCAAACTTGCTCCGCGGAGGTTTTTCGCAATCACTTTACCAGTTTTATCTATTAATACCGTATGTGGTATGCTATTGAATCCATATAAACTAAGCAGAGGAGTATCCCATTTTAACAAGTCGCTGACATGATTCGGCCAAACCAAACCATCTTTAACTATTGCAGCTTTCCAGGCCTGCGGATTATCATCCAATGAAACTGAAAAGACAGTAAAGTCTTTGTCTTTGTATTCGTTATACATGCGCACCACATTAGGATTTTCCTTTCTGCATGGTCCGCACCAAGAAGCCCAAAAGTCGATTAAAACAAACTTTCCTTTTAAGTCAGAAAGATTGATGATTTTTCCATCGGGATTTTTCATTGAAATTTGAGGAGCCATTTCACTTGAAGCATCTGTAGATTCGACGCTACCGTTAGCTAAATATTCTAGATAACCATTTTCAATCAGTGCTACTTGACTATCCATATTTGCAGCAAGTGGTGATCCAGAAAAACGTTTGTTGAACGCTTGACTTACGCTTTTGAGAATTTCGAGATTTTTAGGATCCCATGCAGGGAAACCCGCATTCGGAGAAAGGGCAGAAGATAGAATAATGTTTACTGGATTTCCGGGATTCTTTTTCATTTGGCTGACAGCGTATCTATCTAAAGGTTTACGAAGTTCGAAGTAACGTTTCATCAATTCTTCTTCAGATGCACCCTGTGCTTCTAGTTCTCCAAGTCCTCTTTGTTGATCGGCAAATTCAGAATACATGGCCATGTATTTGGTCAGAGGAGTTGCCCATTCCGTTCCTGTCAACACAGGTTTCTTTACGAAATCATCAATTGTAGAATTGATTTTCACCTTATCATCAGGCATCATCGTTAAAGGAATGATTTTATCTTCACCATCGCCAAGTCTCAACTGATAAATACCCATTCCTGGAATATTTCCTTCAATTTCGAAAGAACCATCGTCATCTAATACTCCTTTTGCTACATCAATAGTCCCGTCAGCACTGATAGCTTCTACGTATACATTTTCATTTCCAGCTCCTTCGATTTTCCCGCTAACATTAAAGTTAATATCCAATCCATCTTCAGTTTTACCAGAATTACAGGCAAAGAAACTAAGTGTAAGTAGGAAAAAGAGGTATTTCATATTTTTATTTTTCAAGTTCATTTCTTAATATTTGATTGGCAGTTTTTGGGTCGGCCTTACCTTTTGAAATTTTCATCAATTGACCCATTAGGAATCCAACTAATTGTTTTTCTCCATTTTTATAACGAGCAACTTCATCAGGATGTTGCTTCTTAACTTCGTCAATAAAGCCTAAAATCGAGTCTTCATTGGAATCCTGAATCAAATTCATGGATTCGGCTAATTTCAAAGGATCGGCAGATGGGGTTTCCAACATAGCTGGAAAAATTTTCTGCGATGCGATTGAGCTCGAGATTTTTCCTTCATTTATTAATTCGATCAAAGCCGCAATTTGCTTTGGATTGATAGGGAAATCAGAAATTTCTTTTCCTTGAGCATTTAAATAGGACTTGATGTCTCCCATCATCCAATTCGCTGCCAGTTTGTATAATTTTGTTTGTTTTATTAAGTCTTCAAAATAAAGTGCGATGGATTTGCTGTCCGTTAAATTGTATGCATCATATTCTGATAATCCGAGTTCCTTAGTATATTTTAAAAATAAATCCCGAGGTAAAGATGGCATTTCAGCCTTTACAGCATCAATTTGACTTTTGGTTACTTTTAAAGGTAATAAATCTGGCTCCGGAAAATATCGATAATCATTTGCTGCCTCCTTGGAGCGCATAGCATGAGTAACATTTTTCAAAGCATCATATTGTCTTGATTGTTGCTCCAAAGTACCTCCTTTTTCTAGGACTTCTATTTGTCGCCCAATTTCAAATTCAATCGCACGTTGTACATTTCGCATGGAGTTCATATTCTTCACCTCTACTTTGGTCCCGAATTCTTTAGCTCCTATTAAACGAACAGAAATGTTGGCATCGCATCGCAGAGAACCTTCCTCCATATTTCCATCACAAATTTCCAAGTAGCGAACCAATTTTCGCATTTCCATGAGATAATTGTATGCCTCGGTTGATGAACGTAAATCGGGTTCAGTAACGATTTCAACTAATGGAACACCAGCTCTATTTAGGTCAACTAGGGTATCTTTAACGTCAATGTCATGTATGCTCTTTCCAGCATCTTCTTCCATGTGAATTCTAGTCAACCCAATTTTCTTTTCTACACCATTCTCATCATTCACAATAACATAACCACCAGTACAAATTGGTGTTGTATCCTGTGTAATTTGATAGCCTTTCGGCAAATCTGGGTAGAAGTAATTTTTTCGAGCAAAATATTGATTTTCAGCAATGTCACAATGTAATGCCAATCCTAATTTGATAGCATTTTCAATGGTTTTTTTATTCATTACTGGCAATGTGCCAGGGTGACCTAAAGTTACAACGCTAATGTTTGAATTAGGAATAGCACCATATTCATTCACATCTGATGAATAGGCTTTACTTTTGGTTAGCATTTGAGCATGAACTTCAAGTCCAATTACTACTTCGTATTTATCTCTTGTGTTTGACATGAAATATTCAGTCGATTATTTTTGTAATTAAATTCGAGCAATCAATTGGCTCATAATAGCAGTCATTTTTGGCTCTTGCCGGCTTGCAACTGCAATCACATCTGCAACTGAAACTTTTTCTATTTTTCCAGGAACACCTAAATCCGTAATGATGGAGATAGCAAAACATGGAATTTCCATATGTCGAGCAACAATTACCTCGGGAACAGTTGACATTCCAACGGCGTCAGCTCCGGTATTTCTAACATAAGTATATTCAGCAGGTGTTTCCAATGTTGGACCAGTTAAGCCAGCGTAAGTACCAACGGAAACTTTTATATTTAATTCAGTTGCAATTTCTTGTGCCAATTTAATCATTCGTGGATCGTATGGTTCGCTCATATCTGGAAAGCGAGGTCCAAGTTCGTCTATGTTTTTCCCTATTAACGGATGTGCTGGAAAAAGATTTATATGATCATTCTGTATCATGATTTCACCAACCTCAAAGTCAGGATTCACTCCACCAGATGCATTACTAACAAACAAGGCTTCGATGCCTAATAATTTCATTACGCGCACAGGGAAAGTTACTTGTTTCATATCATAACCTTCGTAGAAGTGAAAGCGGCCTTGCATGGCAACAACTTTTTTTCCACCCAATTCTCCGAAAATTAGTTTTCCAGAGTGACTTTCAACTGTAGAGACTGGGAAGTTAGGAATCTGTTCGTATGGAATTTCATCAATGATGTTGATTTCCTTTACCAATCCACCTAAACCAGTTCCTAAAATAATTCCAACTGTTGGTTTAACACTTGTTTTTGAATTGATGAATGCTACTGATTCCTTAAACTGTTCTAACATATTCTAATAATTTATCTTTTAATTCTTGTTCTCTATCTATTTTCAAGGTGATCTTTTGAATACACCAAGGGTAATTTTTTAGTCGACCATCTGATTTGTATTTTTCTAATCGAACAGCGTCTTTTTCTGTTGTTAAGATAATCGTTTTGTCGCCTGCGAATTTACCAAAAATCTCGTGAATTCGTTCTATATCTTGCGAAGTAAAGACATGATGATCAGGAAAAATAACGGATTTTAACGAATAGTTTTTCGAAAGGTGATGTTCTAGCGGTTTTGGATTGGCAATTCCACTTACTAAAACGATATTTTCAACATTCTTAGGAATCTCAATATCGGTAAAGGACTCAATTGCCGGATAATCAATATTTGAAAAATAAATTTCGGATTTGGGAATTCTAATTTTTTTGTAGAATGAGTTTTTTATTTCTTCATTTAATTCTGTAGGACACTTTGTAACGATTACAATATCAGCTCTTTTGACTCCGGATTTAAATTCTCGTAGATTCCCTGTTGGTAGCATGAAGTCCCTGAAAAAAGGTTTGTAAAAATCCGTCAATAGAATATTTAAACCTGCTTTTACATGTCTATGTTGGAAAGCATCATCAAGGAGAACAACTGAATTTTCAATTTTCATATCGATTAATTCTTCGACTGCTAATTTTCGTTTTTCCGAAACAATGACCGTTGGTTTTGATTCGCTGTGAAGGAATAAAAGTGGCTCATCGCCAATAGTTTCAGCAGTAGAATTTTCATCAGCCCACAATAACCCCTTTGTTATGCGCCCGTAGCCTCGGCTTACGATAAAAACCTTTTTCTCGGAGGAAAGCCATTGATTGAAAAGCAGAACATGAGGTGTTTTGCCCGTTCCACCTGTAGAAAGATTCCCCACATTAATTGAGGGAAAAGGGATTTTAAATTCTTCTTTCCAACCTAAATCGAAAAGTTTGTTGCGCACCCAGGTAACGCATCCGTAAAGGATGGAAATAGGAAAAAGTATGATGCGCAATAGTTGCATTGGAAAATTTTGGTTTGAATATAGCTAAAATTGAGGTTTTGGTTGAATAGATATAAATTGAATTTCATAACTATTTGATTTTCAGATATAGGACTAAAATTTTAGTTTTTTCGAATTCTAAAATTTTCGAATTTTATAAGTTTGATTACCAGTAATTTAAAGTTTAATTCAGCTAAAAGAATAAATGATGCTAATCGAAGGAATTGTACTAGCTCTTTTTAATTAATTTTCTCTGCTTTGACCTATTGGTCTTAAAGAACTGAGATCCCTTAAGAATTTGATGTTTTGGTAGGGAAGAGATTTTATATCAACCCCAAACAAATTTTCATACGAATCACTTTCTTAGATGATTCCTCGACACGTTTATTAAAAACTTCATCAGCTTGGAATTTCGTGTAAATTTCAGAGAAAGTTCTCGCTGTGTTCTGCGGCATTAAGGTGATGTCACAACCTGCTTCAATAGATCTTAATTCAGCAGATTTAAAATTGGTAACTCCACCCATATTCATAGCGTCAGTAACAATCAAACCTTTGAATTTTAAGCTATCTTTTAGTAAGTTCGTTACAATTTTATCTGAAATTGTTGAAGGCAAACCATCTGTGTTGTAAATTGGGTTGTTCATGACTGCTAGGTGACCAACCATAATTGAAAGTACACCATCTTTTATCAAAGTCGGGTAGGTTGGAACCTCTTGTAAATCTCCGTCGATAACTTGAAGAGCTTTGTGCGTATCCCCTGAAACTAAACCGTGTCCTGGGAAATGTTTGGCTGTTGCAATGATATCCATTTTTTGAGATGTTTCAATAAATGCTGCTGACCATGGAATTATGTTTGCTGGATCTTTTCCGAAACCGCGATAACCAACAGTTGAATTTCTTGACATATCTACCACAGGAGAGAAATTATAGTTAATGCCAATCTCTTTCAATTCTTTTGAAATGATTTCAGCAGTTTTGTGAACCTCTTCAATCGAATTGATCTCACTGGCTTTTTTCACAACTTCAGTTCCTGGAATTTTTCTATTGAACAAAGTTGGTTCTGCATCTGCACTGTATAAGAATGGAAGTGAATTCTTTTCTTTATTAATTGAATTGAATTTTTCTACCCAAGTTTTGCATTGGTCTTTTGAGCCATTCAATAACAATAATCCGCCTACTTTTCTTGAAGATACCAAATTGGTAATTGTAGTTTCCTCATCACCATATTTTCCAATAGCAGGCATAATTACTTGAGCCACACGTGCAGTATCATCCAAGCCGGCATAGATTTCATTAACTTTTAGTTCTAAAAAAGGATTTTCAACTAAGAAATCAGACAAATTGAAATTATCCTGTTTGTATTCGATTTTCTCAACTTTCGATTCCTGTTTCATAGTGTTAACAGGCGTTTTTTGACTACAAGCAGTTGTTGCAAATCCTAAACCTAAGGCAAAAAGTATATGTTTTGTCATTTTATAACTTGTTAAGAACCGTCAAAATTAGCATTAACTAATCCGTTCCGCAGCTCGATAATCTTTATCTATTCACGTATGCTTGTCAATAATCATACCAAGCAAAAATGTATTCAAGTTTTTACGTGAAAAGGGATATTTAAGTTACATTTCACTGAAGAATTGGCTTGATTATCATTCGTGTATAAATTTTTGAAAATTAATTTTTGATTGAACATTTTACGTATCTTAGGTAGTAACATAAATTAATATCTATGCAAACGAATACTACTATTAAGTTCTGGGCGGAAGATGATAGACCGCGAGAAAAGATGCTATTAAAAGGAAAAAACGTTCTTTCAGATTCCGAAATCATTGCGATATTACTTGGTTCGGGATCAAGAAATAAATCAGCAGTTGAACTAGCTCAAGAAATATTGGCCGCGCATCAAAATGATTTGCATCAATTGGGGAAGTCTGGTGTTAAAGAATTAACCGTTCACAAAGGAATGGGTGAAGCAAAAGCCTTGACTTTGATGGCGGCATTGGAATTGGGTCGCAGACGGAAAGAAGCTGATCGGATTGAAAAAGTGAAAATTCAATGTGCTGAGGATGCGCACAATCTACTCAGACACCTTTTCCAAGATTTGCAACACGAAGAATTCTACATTGTTTTATTAGATAGAAGTAATCAGGTCTTACGCTATGAGCAAGTTTCTAAGGGAGGTACTTCTGGAACAATCGCAGATGGGAAAATAATTTTCAAATCAGCACTTTTAAATCATGCTTCGGCGATTATTTTGGCGCATAATCATCCAAGCGGAAATCTTACGGCGAGTCCTCAGGATATTAAATTGACAAAAAACTTGAAAGATTTTGGAAGTTTAATTGGTATAGAAATTCTAGATCACCTCATATTTACTGATAATGGTTATCTTAGCCTCGCAGAAAAAAGCATTGCATTCTAAGCATGAAAAAAATCATTACAATCGTTGGTGCGCGACCACAAATAATTAAGTCTTCAGCAATTTCAAGAGCAATTAGTGAAGTTTTTTCAACTGAGTTGGAGGAAATAATTGTTCATACAGGTCAACATTATGACGAAAATATGTCTGATATTTTCTTTAATGAAATGGGTATTCCAAGACCGAAATACAATTTGAATGTTGGTTCAGGAGGACATGGCGCGCAAACAGCAAAAATGCTCGAAGGATTAGAGCAGATTTTCTTGGATGAGAAACCTACAGCGGTTTTGGTGTATGGAGATACCAATTCAACAATTGCTGGAGCTTTAGCGGCTACGAAGATTCATATTCCAGTTGTTCACGTAGAAGCTGGTTTGCGGAGTTTTAACAAACGAATGCCTGAAGAAGTCAATCGAATTGCTTGTGATCATATGTCTACGATGTTGTTTACACCAACAAATACAGGGCTTCAAAATTTACGAAACGAAGGCTTTAGCTTAGAATTGGCTCCTCAGATAAATTCAGATCACCCAATGGTTGTTCACTGCGGAGACGTTATGTATGACAATAGTTTATACTTTTCAGAAGTTTCTGCTAAGAAATCGACGATTCTTTCTGATTTGAATTTAACGCCAAATCAATACATACTTTGCACAATTCACCGTGATGCAAATACAGATGTTAGTGAAAATCTAAATGCAATATTTCAGGCGCTTTTAAAAATTCAAGTTCGGTCAAATAAGCAAATCGTTCTGCCTTTGCATCCAAGGACTAAAAAGCAGATGGATTTATTGTTGACTTCCGAAAACAACAAAAAACTTTCCGAAAACTCGAATATAAAAATTATCGATCCAGCAGGTTTCCTTGATATTATTGCTTTAGAGAAAAATTCGAGTATGATAATTACGGACAGTGGTGGATTGCAAAAAGAGTCGTTTTTCTTTGAGAAACCCTGTATTATACTTCGACCACAAACTGAATGGGTGGAAATTGTAGAAAATGGTAATGCCATTTTAGCCGATCATGATGAAGAAAGAATATTAGCAGCATTCGATCATTTCGATTCAGCTCAAGGATTTTCTTATCCTAATTTTTACGGTGATGGAAAAGCAGCAGAATTTATTTGTCAGCAAATCGTTACTCATTTATGATATTAATTCATGTGCCAAATTCGTCGGATAGATGGAGCTATACGCTCGATTTTATTTTTGGTTTACGTGGAATAGAATTTAAATTGACAGATTCTCAAAAAGTATTTGAAGAATCAACGGAGAATAAAATGTCCTTTCAAAATTTAGAATTAGGAACAATTCTATTTGAAACGGCTATAACAAAACGTTCAATTTCCAAGGGAGTTTGGCGTGGTATTGAATGTTTGTCGTTTGATGAACTTGCCGACCCAATATCTTCCATTTTCTATGTGCTAACAAGGATGGAAGAGTACAATTGCTCCAAATGGGATACCCACAATCGCTTTGATGCGAAATCTAGTTTGCAATATGAATACGGATGGTTAGAGAAATGTATTTGTGATCGATGGGCTGAAGAAATTTTAGATGAAATTGAAAAAGAAATAAATTTATCATTCCCTAGGATTGCAGAGGAAAGTCGAATGATTCCCACTTTTGACATTGACAATACATATGCCTATAAATTAAAATCGGGCAAACGAAAAATGCTTTCTATTACTAAGGATTTATTGTTTTTAAACATTAGAAGACTTAAAGAACGGAGAGCGGTTCTTTCTGGTCAAATAAATGATCCTTATGATACTTATGACGCAATAGAACAAATTTCTAATGATTTCCCAGTACGATTGTTCTGGCTTATTGGTGATTACGGTAGTTACGATAAAAATATTTCAATTAAAGTAGGCAAGCACAAAGAGTTAATTAGGAGGCTTAATGAAAAGGCCGAAATAGGAATCCATCCAAGTTATACTTCGAATTCAATTCCTGATTTATTAAAAAGTGAAAAGAAAAAGTTGGAGAAAGCAATAGACAAAGAAGTGAATATTTCGCGCCAACATTTTTTGAAATTGAAATTTCCCCAGACTTATCAAAACTTAATAAAGCACGAAATAAAGGAGGATTTTACAATGGGATTTGCCGATGCAGTTGGTTTCAGAAACGGAACTGCCAGAGCCTTTCCTTGGTTTGATCTTTCGTCAAATGCGAAAACAGAATTAGTCATTCGACCTTTCGCATATATGGATGGCACTTTGAATGAATATTTGACACTTACTCCTGAAGAAGCAAAAGAAAAAATCAAAACCTTATACCAAGAGCTTGTAAAATCTGGCGGAGATTTTATTTTCTTGTGGCACAATGAGACAATAGGAGAATATGGTAAATGGAAAGGTTGGCGTTCCGTTTTAGATTATACCTTATCTTTGAATTCGAAGTAGAAAAAATGAAACAAAAAACGATTTTCCTTTGGGCAATATTTTTCATTGCAACAGCAATCATATTAGGCGCTTTTGGAGCCCATGCTTTGAAAAAAGCACTTTCTCCTGAAAGTTTACAATCTTTTGAAACTGGTGTGAAATATCAAATGTATCAAGGTTTAGGTTTGCTTATTCTTGGAACGATGGCTGACAGATGGACTTTTAATTTGAAGTGGCCAGTTTCTCTTTTACTAATTGGAACAGTACTTTTCTCGTTTTCAATTTATGGATTAGCTATACAAGAACCCTTAGGTTTATCATTAAAAGTTTTAGGTCCAATTACTCCACTAGGAGGAAGTTTATTGATTATTGGCTGGATTATTCTTGGATATAAAATTTGGAAAAGTGAGTAAGGAATCAAACATGATAATTACCATTTTGGGTTCTGGAACTTCTCAGGGAATGCCTGTTATTGCTTGCGATTGTAATGTTTGCGCCTCAACTGAGCCCAAAGATAATCGTTTGCGTTCTTCCATTATGTTGACGATTGATAAGAAAAACTACGTAATCGACACGGGACCAGATTTTCGTCAACAAATGCTTAGAGAAAATGTACAAACTCTTGAGGCCGTTATATATACTCATGAGCACAAGGATCACGTTGCAGGTATGGATGATGTTCGCGCTTTTAATTTCAAACAAAAGCGTGATATGGAGATCTACTGTAATCAGGCTGTGGAAAAAGCTTTAAAAAGAGAGTTTTCATATGTTTTCAATGACGATCCTTATCCTGGAATTCCAAGAGTTAATATTAATTCAATAAACTTAGCACCTTTTTCCGTAGGTGAAATAGAATTTATTCCTGTTGAAGTGATGCACTATAAAATGCCTGTATTGGGTTTTAGAATTGGTGATTTTGCATACATCACGGATGCGAAAACAATTGCCGAGGAAGAAAAGAAAAAGTTAAGAGGAACTAAAGTTTTGATAGTGAATGCCCTTCGAATGACAGAACATATTTCACACTTTAATTTAGAGCAGGCGCTTAGTTTTATTGACGAGATAAAACCAGAAAAGGCTTATTTGACACACATTTCACATTTGCTTGGAGAGCACGAAGAAGTGCAAAAAATTCTACCTAAAAATGTTGAATTGGCATATGACGGATTGAAATTCAATGCATAACAAACAGGTGAAAAAGGATTCGAATTAATTGATAACTTTGTACTAACGAACAATACAATCATGGCAAATAATTTATTAAAAGGAAAAAGAGGTATTATCTTCGGAGCGTTGAACGAACAATCAATCGCATGGAAAGTAGCTCAACGTGCGCATGAAGAAGGCGCAACTTTTGTTTTAACAAATGCACCGATAGCAATGCGTATGGGTGAAATAAATGCGTTGGCAAAAGAAACCAATAGCCAAGTCATTCCGGCTGATGCAACGAGTGTTGAGGATATTGATAACTTGGTGAGTCAATCAATGGAAATATTGGGTGGTAAAATTGACTTTGTTTTACACTCAATCGGTATGTCGCCAAACGTAAGAAAAGGTAAACATTACACAGAAGCGGATTATCGTTTTTACAACCAAACAATGGATGTTTCAGCGATTTCTTTACACAAGACATTGGCTTCGTTGTACAAAATGGATGCAATGAGCGAATGGAGTTCAGTAGTAGCTTTGACTTACATCGCTGCTCAAAGAATCTTTCCAGATTATAATGACATGGCAGATGCTAAGTCGTTATTGGAATCAATTACTCGTTCATTCGGGTACCATTATGGAATTAAAAAGAAAGTTCGTGTCAACACGATTTCTCAATCACCGACTGTTACAACAGCTGGACAAGGAATTAAAGGATTTACTGAATTCATCAATTTCTCTGAACAAATGTCGCCATTAGGAAATGCTTCGGCGGTTGCTTGCGCAGACTATTGTATGGTAATGTTCTCTGATTTGACTAGATATGTAACGATGCAAAATCTTTTCCATGACGGAGGATTTAGTGTTACGGGTGTTACACAACAGGTAATCGAAAAATTCGGAGACGAGTAATTAGAAATAAGAATTTATAGAAAGGTCGCTTGAATTTCAAGTGACCTTTTTTTTGTCTAATTATTTAAATTCCAATTGTAATCTTGGTAAGTGATTTTCGCGTCCGATGGAAGCGGAGTAGAAAGATACTTGTTTAAAAAAGGAATTACACCACCATTAAAGTCCCCTTTATACCAATCGAATATATTCGAAATACTCGCTGAGTTACTCGTGAAAGTATTCTCATTTTTATCGTTGATGTAACGTTTTGCCTGGCTTTCTAAAAGTGAATTCAAGTTTGAAGAAGTATATTCTTTATTTAACAATTTAGGACAAGAGATACTAGCACAATTAACAGCAAAATGAATTCTTGGTTCATTGAATTGCTTGCGAATAATGCCATTTTCGATATCGTTTAAACTCATTGTTTTCTCATCCAATTGAATGAATTTTTTATCCCAAGGTTTGCCTCCTGCAATATTTTTAATGGAGGAAACTGGGTAGTTATCGATGATTAATTTAATGGTAAACAAATTGTACGCATTTATCCAGTATGCCAGTTTTTGATATGAACTCCATGAACTTTTAGGGGTATTTTCTTGATAATGATGGATGGCTTGATCTAACATTTCACTATTCGTTTTAATAGAGGCATAGTTTACTTTACCACTCGAGCTCACATAGGAAGACAATATAGCCTGATAAACTCCTGAAAAATCTAATATTGGCATAGAAGGAGCAGGAGGTGATGGTAAATTTTCGTCGTTGACCACTCTTGTTTCATCATCCACTTTTATGCCATTAGGTTCTTTATTATCAGCAATTTGCTTCCCTTTTACATTAAATTTTTTAATCTCATTATTTAATGGAACGGCCTCAGGTGAATCAACTTCACTACTATTTTCATTTGATTCCGTCTCTTTTTCAATTGAGGAGGTTTTTGCGTCTAAATCTACCTCAGTTTTGATTGGGGAATTACTGACAGTTTCGCTGCAACCTATAAGGGCAGCAGATAAAATAAGTATACTTAATATTTTCATGGTAAATTTTTGTAATAATTAATCCATTCTGGGTCTTCAACGGATCTAAGAAGCTTCCAAAAGCTAGTGTCAACGAAAAAATCACGGTCGATATTATACATACCGAATTCTTTGTAAAGATACTTTTCTTGACCACTAGATGGCCTATATTCTTTCCCACTCCAGCCTTCTTCTTGGATTCCTTTCATCGGAGATTCGCGAAATCTTAATTTCCAGAGTGACCCTAAGGGGACGCAAAATAAGTTTTCAATTCTCAATTTAAGGTCCATTTCTACTCCGCATTGTAAATGCTCCAAGGCGAAAAAATTGTCTTTATGCGGATTGTAAACACTAGGCCAATATCCTGACGCAAACTTCACGAACTCATCTTCTGTAAGCGTTCTTCTGTGAGTCCTTCCTGAGGTAGTTTGTACATAAGCAATATAGGTTGTAAGCTTGCCAGTCGCTTGATAAGATACGCAAACTCCAAACACGCCCTTCCCGTTTGGAGACCAAAGTATGGAGCCGAAAAGAAACCAAGATATGAGGATTAGCCACTTCATTTTGAGGTATGTACGTATAATTTACGAAAAAAGTTTTGACAAGAATAAAGCCAAACTTAAAAACGATAGACTTTTTCAGGAGTAATTACGGCGTCTAGCTTGATATCACTGTTCACAATATCGTCTATTTTATCCACTGGAGGAAATACGGATAAACCAATAAATTTGCATTGAGGGTTACACTTTTTCAAGAAACGGTCATAATATCCGCCTCCATAACCGACACGATGTCCCCGTTCGTCAAAACAAAGCAAGGGAACGAATACAACATCTATTTTATGAGCAGCAATCACCTTGCCTGTTTGGGGTTCTGGGACACCGAAGTCATTAACAGCCAATTGATCGTGAGAAACAAATAAAATGTGTTTTAAATCACCTTTTTGTTTATTCATAACAGGCACAGCAACTTGGCTTCCAAAACCTGTAATTTTCTCCCACAATGAGTAAGTGTTGATTTCTTTTTGTCGTTCGATGGGAAGGAAAAGGCTTGCCATTTTATTCTCCATTTGAAAAGTCGTCAGAGCCGATTCGACAATTGAAGTCGAATAAGAACCTAATTCACCTGGTGAGAGTCCTTTTCTCTTTTCTATGAATAATTCTCGAAGTTCTTGTTTTGTCATTTTATATAAATGCAATTGCTAATCTAATGAATTTAAGTTATTCCATGATTATGTTGAGAAAAATTCAATCCAACCTAAAAGCTTTAACGTACGTTTTAGTATGTTTATAGAATGTTAATTATGAAGAAATCCAAGAATGTATAGACTGTTATCATTGTTTAGTATACTTTTTGTTATTTTACTTTTTTCCTTTCAGAAGGGTAGTGTTGAAATAACAAAATTCGTTGAGGTTGAGGTAGATGGAATTAGTTTAGAAGACTTACGAATTTCTTTAGGAGCCGAAAAGAGTGCCTTTCATATGGATGGTTTTGATGCTGAAAAGTCCAAAATTGGGTTAGAATTAATAAAAAATGGCAAAGCAAAACGAAAACTATTTAAAAGTTGTGCTATTTCTTCTTATTTCGTTTGTACGGATTGCCATAATTTGACAAGAGAATTTGAAAACCCAGCAGATCAAGACCCAACTGACCGGTTTGCTTATGCACAAAAGAACAATTTACCTTTCTTACCTGCATCAACATTCTGGGGAATTTACAATCGTCGGAAATTTTATAACGGCGATTATATTAAGAAGTACGGTGATATAATTACCAAAGCAAAAAACTCGTTACCAGAATCGATTCAAGTTTGCGCAAAATATTGCTCTTCTGGGAGGTACCTAAAAAATTGGGAATTGGAAGCCATTATGCATTATTTCAAAGAAAATGAATTGCGTCTTAGGGATCTAAATCTGTCTGATGCTCAAAAGAAATCAATTGCAAAGCTTTCAGAAATGAATGCCGAAGAGAAAAAGGAACTCTTGAAAGCCATCGATAACTCATATGCCCAAGGATATTCTGCCCACTTTTTAGAAACTATGCCTCGGGATGACAGAAAATATGGTGTTGGCGGAGATTCTGAAAAGGGAAAATACATCTATGACAAGGCTTGCTTGCACTGTCATTTGGATGGTCGAGTGACATTCTTAAAACTGGACAATGACAAATTGAGCGCTCAAATGTTTTTGAAGAACAAAACCAATTATACCGATTTGTCCATATATCAGATTATACGCCAAGGAACATACGCTATGCCTGGCAGGAATCAATATATGCCGAGGTTTACAAAAGAAAAAATGAGCGACCAACAAATAGAAGATTTGATGGCATACCTTAATGAACTAGCAAAATAATAACTATGAAAAAAATTGGTTTACTCTTCTTTATTGTATTTTTTGGATCCGTCGGATTCAGCCAAGATGTTACCCAGACTTTTAATTCAACTAGAATTGTGAATTCTCACTCCACTGAAATGTTGGGAAAAAAAATGTGGGAATACCGGATTGAACATCGTTTTGGGGATTTTGCTGGAACAAATGGTGGAGCTCAAACAGCTTTTGGATTTGACAATGCAGCCGACATTCGCATGGCGATGGAATACGGAATTACAGATAAATTAATGGCTGGAATTGGTCGAAGCAAAGGTATTGGCCGACCTTATACCTCCTTAATTGATGGTTTTTTAGCTGGACGTTTTCTCACACAGAACAAAGAAAAGAAAATACCAATTTCTGCAGCGATTGTAGGAACGATGTACTATACATATATGAAACAAGTAAATGACCTACAATCTGTAGCTTATTTTGACGGAAAACTAACAAGAAGGTTGGCCTATTCATCTCAATTAGTTTTAACCCGGAAGTTTACAGATCGTATTAGTGTAGCATTGATGCCAACCTATGTACATAGAAACTACGTTGCTCAGGATGATGTAAATGACTTATTCTCCTTAGGTGCTGCAATAAATATTAAAATCAATAAACACATGGGCGTGATTTTAGAATATTTCAACAATTTTGAAGATGATGACTTTAGAGTAAATGCGACAAACAGTTTAGGAATTGGATTTGAATTTGTTACGAACGGTCATAATTTTCATATCAATTGGAC
>TARA_R110000737_G_scaffold75372_3_pt1 | contig 17610 bp, 16 predicted proteins | sample TARA_R110000737 | Tara Oceans TARA_R110000737 (sample SAMEA4398027) | marine metagenome | biome: Polar Biome; feature: [SRF] surface water layer (ENVO:00010504); material: water (ENVO:00002006), including particulate matter (ENVO:01000060) such as... | depth 5 m
CAACCGCAAAATCAAAAGGTTTTGGTTTTGTTGTTATGCCTGATGAAAAAGAAGCGAAAGTAGCTTTGTCTAACCTGCATGAAAGCAAAGTTTCAAACAATAAAATTCGCGTAAAAATAGCGCAATAATATTTTTCTGATAAGAAAAAAAACAAAGCCAGCAAAGTGTTAATGCTGGCTTTTTTGTTGCCATTTTTCAGAATTTTACAGCATAAGTTTTGTTGTTGCCTTTACCGGCCAGCTGCACTATAGCCCGCTGGCAAAAATTAAAGACACGATGACATTAACTCTCTCGTTTTTTCAAGATGACCTCGTAGAGGTCTTCACGGCGATCTTTTAAATTACGCACTGTGCCTTCGCTGTGCAGTACTTTTAGTTTATCCATATCTAAATCACTAAATAATAGCATTTCAGTATTCGTTGTTGCCTCATTGAGCGTGGCATCGTGTGGGAATGAAAAATCAGACGGCGTTAGTACGGCTGATTGCGAGTATTGCACATCAAGGCTTTCTACCTCTGGTAAATTACCCACTGAACCGGCAATCACCACATAACATTCGTTTTCAATCGCGCGCGCTTGTGCGCAATGACGGACACGTAAATAACTATTTTTCGTGTCGGTCCAAAAAGGCACAAAAAGAATGTCGAGCCCTTGCTTCGCTAAAATACGCGACAGCTCCGGAAATTCAACGTCGTAACAAATTTGAATACCGACACGGCCAGCATCGGTTTCAAAGACGGCAATTTTATCACCACCTTGTATTACCCAGTCATTTTGCTCATGTGGGGTAATGTGAATTTTACGTTGTTCATCAATTTTACCACTGCGATGGCATAAATAACTGACATTATATATTTTATCCCCTTCCGCTAGTGGCATAGAGCCGGTAATAATATTAGCGTTATATTCGATCGCCATACGCGACATCGCATCACGAAAAATTTCGGTGTATTCAGCTAAATAGCGAATGGCTTCCGTCTGATTTTTTTGTTCCGTAAGTCCCATGAGTGGCGCATTAAAAAATTCAGGAAATAATATAAAGTCACTTTGGTAATCAGACACGGTATCAACAAAGTATTCAACTTGCGTAAGCATTTCCTCTACCGATTCAACCCGGCGCATTTGCCATTGTACTGCGCCTACTCGCACAATCGACTTAGTTGATTCAAGTACCGTGTCGGTCGGTTCAAACATAATGTTATTCCACTCAAGTAGCGTGGCATAACCAACCGAGTTTTGGTCTTCTGGCAGGTACTTTTTCAACAAGCGTTTAACCTGAAAGTCATTCGATAACTGAAAGCTTAATATCGGGTCGTATAGCTCTTTTTGATCAACCTTTGCAATGTATTCTGTAGGGGTCATTTCACTGCTGTGGTTGTAATAACGTGGAATACGCCCACCCGCTAAAATAGCACGCAGGTTATATTGGCGGCACAACTCTTTCCGCGCGTCATAAAGCCTACGACCTAAACGCATACCGCGATGGCTCGGTGAAATAACCACATCTAAACCATATAAGGCATCACCTTTAGCGTCGCTAAAAACACGGTCGTGGCTGTCGACTATGTCTTCATAGGTATGTGGATTTGAAAAACGGGTGTAATCAACTTGCACACTCAGTGCAATGCCAACCAATACACCATCATCCACCATACCTAGTTGGCCTTCTCGAAATTGCTCAATAAGCCTAAAAATCGTATGACTTGGCCATGCGCCACCTAAGTCTGGGTAGGCTTGATCCATCAAGGTTTTAATTTGTGGGTATTGTTCTTTGGTTAAGTTACAAATTTCTAGATGGGTTTTCTCTGCCGACATACACAGCTCCTTTAGCCGTAGGACATTAATTTATATTAGCCACAACAATGGCTATTTTTCGTTATTTAAAACGCTATAAAAATAGCCTAGTAACACGCTATTTTAGCAAACAACCGGCATACTCTATACGTTGAAGGCATGCCTAGTAATTCACAACTAGCAATAACACAGGTTTTTTCGTCAATACCTGTAGTACATCGTCAACCGCATGCAAACTGTCATCGACATCAGTACTGTCTACACTTACAAATGGCAAGCCTCGGGTAAGAGTGACGACATCCGCCATATCGACAATCTTTTCTGACCAAAAAAACTCGCATCAGCATAGGTGTCGTATCAATGAGCGCAGAATTAATGTATTTATTCAATTAAGAATTGCTTCCGAACAATATGGGCATAAAATAGAAAATAGCAAGGCTTGGTTCACGACTGGATTTGTACTAATTACTTCTCATATTGAATATCGTTAACGTACCAAACTTTTTCCCCAGTTGGCGTTTTTACCACGACTTCATCATCAAGTTCTTTTTGCAAGCAAGCGCGTGAAATGGGCGAGTCAATTGAGGAATAGTCGTTACGACCATAGATTTCTTCTGGGCCAACAATGCGAAACTTCAGCGTTTCATTCTCATCATTTTCTAAACTCACCCAAGCGCCAAAAAACACTTTTCCTTCTTGCTGAGGGCCATAATCAACAATTTTTAATTCTTCGAGTATTTTGCGCAAATAGCGCACACGTCGGTCAATTTCACGTAAGCGTTTTTTGTTGTACTGATAGTCTGCGTTTTCACTACGATCGCCTAAGCTTGCGGCCCACGAAACTTTACGGGTGGTTTCTGGACGATCTTCGCGCCAAAGTGTATTTAACTCTTCTTGCAGTAAAATATAGCCGGGCCGAGTGATTAATTTTGTTTTCATAACTTCTATTGTCGGTTTGGTAATTAAAGGTGAATGGCGGTATTAGTAGCAAAGAATGCATACAATGAAAGACTTATTATCCAGTAATAATATAATGAAATACCTGGCTATGCTAGCGAGAATTAGCTCAAAAACACGATATAAAACTGCTTCTGTAAAGCGAAACGTTACGCGGTGTTGAACAAGGGTAAGCGGTATTCACTCAAGTTTCGCGGTTAATATCCGTTGGATTAAATCAGTCTTGCCGACTTATGTTTAACCCTAGCGATGGTTTTAAGTGTTACAAGGTCATGATACAAAGCGCATCGACTATTTAGATAAACTAAAAGCCAACCACGAAACTCCATAACCCCCATTATTCAATATCAGCTGAACATAACTAGGTCATTATATAACCGAGTTTGCTTTTTGATAGCATAATTTGCAAATGACTTTGCTGTTATCCCTTTTGAACGGGGCACTCTGTAAAGAGAAATACCGCGTCAGGGCGCGGTATTTTAAGTCTAGTTATTTACTGAGCAGATTCAGCTAACAAATTTAACTAAGCTTGATTGGGAACAATTTGAATTTCAACCCGACGATTAAGTGCGCGGCCATTAGCTGTAGCGTTATCTGCAACAGCACGTGACTCACCGTAACCTATGGTTTGTAATCGACTAGCAATAATTTCTTGATTAGTTAAGTATTGTTTAACACTTCCGGCACGTTGCTCAGATAAATCTTGATTAAATTGCGCCGCGCCTTGGCTATCAGTATGGCCTTCAATACTTAATAGCGTTTTCTCGTATTTATTTAACACTCGTGCGATAGCGTCCAATGTATTATAAAAACCAGACGTAATGTAAGCTTGACCCGTCGCAAAGGTAATATTGGCCGGCATGATCAGACGCAAGTTATCACCTTCGCGCACCACTTCAATACCTGAGCCTGACAATTCATCACGAAATTCTTGCTCTTGTTTATCCATATAATCGCCAATAGCCGCACCTGCGATAGCACCAATGGCTGCGCCCCAAACGGCACGTTTGTTTTTATGATTACTGGTCGACTTACCAAGCACGGCGCCAGCAACGGCACCAATTGCAGCACCTTTTTCTGTATTCGTGCTTGCACAACCTGTGAATGCTAACGACAAAACAACTAAACTGATGATGGATTTTTTTGCTTGCATGAATATAACCTTAGAGAGAAATAATACCAGTGGTATTCATCATACCAACAGAAAATGAATGGTCGATGAACGAGAAAAAAATCATTGTAGCAATTAACCAATAACAAATAACACTTTAAAGTTCAATAGACAGCGATCCTTCATCTGACGTACATGTTTCGATCTAGATATTGTCTACTAGCATAATGCTAAAGCTATTACCGAGATATAAAAACGCCTCTAAAGACCGGATATCTGAAAGCGACTGGATATAAAAACACCACGGCTAGCGTGGTGTTTTATAAAAATACTTACCCTATAGAGTCAAGCTATAAAGTTAGTTAACCTAGTGTTCAGTCCGCCTATTTAAATACCGCATCAACCGCAATAACTTCAACATTTTTATTGGGTAAAGTCAGCTTGTAGCTTTCGATAATCTTATCGGTTGTGAGTAACTCAGCCGGTTTATCTGAATTATATTTCAAGGGTGAAACTTGTTCTGACAGCAAACGTTTTTTCATGTCTGCGCCATCACCCGAGATAAACACATAGTGAATATTATCAGTTTGTAGGTTTTCTTTAATAACACGATTAACGTCCACTAAAGATAACTTGGCAAATTGTTCACGTACATAGTTAACAAACTCATCAGTTTGATAAAACTCGCTATCAAGTGCGTAACCTAGCTGCTGGTCTTGGCTGGCAACAAGTTGTGGTGCGTAATTGGTTAGGTAATTACGCGTTGCTTGGAAGTCTTTTTCGCTCATACCATTGGCAATCAATTTATCTAGTTCATATAACGCGGCACGGGTAGCAAAATGCGCATCATTATTTGAACGTAATGGTCGTAACCATACTTGGAAAATTTGGCTAGAACGGCCTAAATTAGCATCAGGCTTGGTTTGAAACATGCCACGAGGAAAATATTCAATGTACGAATAATCACCGTAGTTCATGCCACGAGCTTGGCGTATTTGTTGATACAAGTAGCTATTTGAACTTCTGTGCTCACCAAAATAAGAACGCACTAACCATAGTGCGGCCCAATCTTTATCCTTGCGGATGGTATCGATTGGAAAACCGAAAGAAACCGCTGTTGATTGCGCATTTTTTTCTACAATTGTCGCATGATGACCTTTCAAAGCCGGCGCTTTCGCGATAGTTAAGCGTTTTTCATCGCCAATCGGTAATACCGTAAGGTCAGTCATTAACTGCGCTTTTAAAGTACTTGGCAAAGCACCCGTAATGCCTAAATGTAACTTCGCTTGTGTTAATTGCGTGGCATAGAATGCCTTGACATCATCTAGGGTTATCGCCGCTAAATCAGATAAGTCTCCGCTGTTATAGTTTTCATAGACATGGCCTTGGTAAAGTTCGCTATAAAGCACTTCTTTACCTAGTTCCTCGTCATTTGAAGATTTTAGTTCTGATTTAATGCCATCAATTAACTCTTTTTTCAGACGTTTAAAATCATCTTCACGCCAGCCTGGATGAAGTAATTGATCACTGATCAATTGATACCATTGCACGGCATTGTCTTTATGAACACGACCGGTAAACGACAGCATTTCTTTATCAAGTTGCGACGAAAACTGTCCAGCTAATGGGTATAAGCCTTGTTGAATTTCTTTATAGCTGCGTGTTTGTGAACCACCTTGGGTTAACATTCGTGCCATTAATGCCGCCACGCCTTTTTTACCTGCTGGATCGGCTGCTGCGCCGGTATAAAACAAAAAGTTAACATCGATTAGTGGCGAATCATTAGTTTTATCTAATACCGAAAACTGTGGTGTATTCGGCTGCGACTTTGCCATTTCAAGTTTTGCCACCGCAGCATTTAAAGCAACATCTTGTTCGAAACCTGCGACGTTATCCAATGCTGATAACGTCACCGTAGTGCGGTTTTCATCAATAAAATATTTGTTCGCTATACGCTTAATATCTTCAACTGAAATATTATCAAAGCTGTTATACAAATGATTAATAGTTTCTGGGTCACGATCAAAATGCATATAACTTGCTAGCGTTGATGCAATTGACTCCGAAGAATCTAAGCCATTAACAAAGCTATACTTTAAGTTAGATTTTAAATTATCAAGTTTTTCTGCTGACACCATTTCAGTGCGTGCCTGGACATAAGTGTGATTAACCGCGTCACGCACAGTCGCTAAATCTTTTTCGTCATTTACTTTAATAAATACGTGACGTAAACCAGCATCTTTTGTTTGCGGGTTATAATTAAACATTTGGCTAGCCAACTGCTTTTCGACCACTAACTCTTGATATAACGCTGAGTTAGTTGAAAAATAAAGTTCTGATATTAAATCTAGTGCCGCGCGATCTTTCTGCTTCGGTTGCCAATTAGCACCTTTATAAGACACTAATAACCAATGGCCCGGTAAACCATCAAATTTTTCATGGACATACTTCGGCGCTTGTTGTTTTGGCTCTGGCGTAATGTCATTAACAAAATCACCTTTTTGCCAACTACCCCAATGCTTTTCTACCATTGCCATCGTCGCTTCAGGCTCAACATCACCGACAATCACTAATGACACATATTCTGGCTTATAAAACTGTTTGAAGAATTTCTCACCGTATGCAATTTGTTCAGGCATCGCTTCTACATCTTCAAAAAAACCCATGGTGGTGTGTTTGTAGGTATGAGTATCAAAGGCTTCTTTGCGCACGGCAGCAAGTAACTTGCGCACTGGGCTGGCATTATTTTTTAAGTATTCACCTTTTACCGTTAACGCTTCGGTTTTAAATTGTGCATCGGTATAAGTTAGGTTTTTAAAGTGATCCGCTTGAATTTCTAATACTTTTTCTAAGTGATCTTTGGAAAAGTCTAAATGATAATTAGTGTAATCATTCGTGGTGTATGCGCCATTGTCAACACCGGCGTTTTTAAACAAATCCGCATAAAGCGCTTGTGGAAATTTATCTGAACCTTTGAACATCATATGTTCGAAAAAATGGGCGAAACCAGTTTTACCGACTTCATCTTCATCACGAGAGCCCACTGATACCGGAATTTGTACAGAAACAAGATCGGGGTAATCAGTTTTAACAATCAATACGCGCAAGCCATTTTTCAACTCTTTAAAAGTATAATTTTGGCTAAATACTTTATTACTATTGTTGGCAACTGCTGCGCTTTGTGCTGCTGAATTATGGCTAGTTTGAGTAGCTACACAAGCCGAGAGCGTGAAGCTGGCGACAATAGCCGCCGCTAAATATTTTATTTTCATTGTCGGTCCCTTTATTGTTATGCTGCTATCTTAGAGGTTTTTGCACCATATTAACAAAAAATTTACACACAACTCGGTCACTGCGCAGGGACATCATTAATTTTATAAGCCTAAGAGAGCAACAACTAAAAGAGAATTAGCCACTATGCATAATGGTTTTATGGGTAAAACAGTCATCATTACCGGTGCATCTGCGGGTGTTGGCGCAGCAACGGCAAGAACCTTTGCCCACTTAGGCGCAAATTTAGTCTTAGTTGCGCGAGGACAAGCGGCGTTAGATAAGATTACCGCTGAATTAGCACCGCTAACATCGGTCATCAATATTGCTATGGATATTAATGACGCGGAGGCTAATGAAATGCTATTGAAAAAAGCAGCGCAGGCGTTTGGTTCGGTTGATGTTTTAGTCAATAATGCCGGTTTTCATCAGCGCGGTGAGGTAGCACAAAACCAAGCAAACGAATTAGCAAAAATGGTTGACGTTAACTTGCGTGCGCCGATTCAATTGTCGTGCTTAATGTTACCGTATTTACGCCAAGCTGGTGGTGGCGCCATAGTAAATGTTGGCTCGCTTGCTGGCAGAACTCCGTTGCAAGGCGCCGCAACTTACGCGGCTACGAAAGCAGGTTTGCGAGCATTTACTTACTCTCTAGCAGATGAATTAAAAGGTACCGGGATTTATGTTGGTGTGATCTCACCTGGGCCTATTGATACCGGCTTTATTATGTCAGAAATAGATCAAGTAGAAGATATTGTCTTTTCACAACCGATGAGCAGCGCCCAACAAGTAGCTGACGCCATTGTCAGTGTCGCGCGTGGTGAAGCAATCGAAATATCATTACCGAGAGCCAGCGGCTGGTTAACAACAATATCGTATCTATTTCCAGCGTTACGTAGAGCATTGCGACCAGCCCTTAATCGCAAAGGCCGCAAAGCAAAAATGCAATATAAACAACGTAATACTGAGCCTTAACAGAGTTTAAAATTAAGCCATTAACTTTGCTTTACGGCAGTTTTTAATTTCCTACTGAGCTATTAAACGAGTTAATACCGGTGTTTGACAAACATCAAGCACCGGCGGAGGTTTCTTAAAGAAAAAAGCATTATCACGTTTGATACGTTCCACTAAGCTAGTGGCAAATAACTCACTTTCAGTATTTTTCACTTGCAGCTGTATTTGTTCAGCCACGGGCAGATCTGCCATCATTTTCATTGATACTATCGGCGTATGAGCCGCACTGACAACTGCAACTTCGCCTTCTATAGTGGCGGTTCTGGTGATTGCTTGCACATGATTCATGCCATAAATAACACGACCAAATATACTCATGATACGATCGAGATATCTCGGCGCTTGACCATTAATAATATAGAAATGGCTCGAAGCTGAGTTCGCTTCGTTACCACGTGCCATGGCAATAACGCCTGGACAATGCGTTAGCCATGCGCGATTTTCGCTAGGATTATGAGCAAGTGCAAAGCCGTCTTTAAAACCGGTTTGCTCCGCAAATAAATCATTATTTTGTACTAAGGTAAACGACCAGTGCTTATCCGTTGCCCAATCTCCCTCAAGTGCCAATAAGGGTATCGAGCTATCAGCACGACTACCGTCTTCGGGGCCCGCCTGCGCGACAAAGCCATCGATTACCCGATAAAATTTATTACCGTCATAATGGCCAGTTTTAGTTAAGTGTATAAATTGTTCGACATGCTTTGGAGAAAATTGTGGCGCAAGCTCAATCACCACTTTGCCGTGCGGTAAGGTTAACAACACCATGTTTTCAATAGCGACAGTGCGCCATTGAGCTTGGTTGTTGACCGCATTTTGGCTGACAGCTTTGGCTTTTATTGCCGATTGAACATTTTGTTCGGCATTCACCGTTGTGCTTAGCAATAGACTTAGGCCGGAAAAAACCATCATCAGATTTGAAAATGTTTGCTGAAATTTCATGTAAACCCTTTATTTTTATTATTCTTTTTATATGACTACGTTGTCGATTGTTTAATATTTCACCATAAAAAGCAAACTAGAAAACAGTTTTTCCTGATAGTTTTTTGTTAAAAGTAGTATCTAGCAAATGAATTATTGGCGCAACAACAGTCAATTGATACCATAAGCAAAACTATATTAAAATCACTGACCTAACATTGACGGAGTTTTTGTGAATAAGAGTTTTATCAGCAACTTTTTAGCCCTAATCGCTATCATTATTGGCTACCTTATCGCCAACAATATTATTTTCACCATAGGTTTATTTGCTCTATCAGGTGCAATAACCAATTGGCTCGCCATACATATGCTGTTCGAACGCGTACCTTTTTTGTATGGTTCAGGGGTTATTCCCGCGCGTTTTGAAGATTTCAAAATTGCCATTCGTGCCTTAATGATGGAGCAATTTTTCACCGAAGAAAATATCGACCGATTTTTGGCTGGCAACGATAATCCTGCCACAGCAATTGATCTGGCACCGGTGATTAATAAAGTCGACTTATCGCCGGCCTTTGATAACTTAGTCAGCGTTATTGAACAATCCTCTTTTGGCGGCATGTTAGCCATGGTGGGCGGCACGGAAGCACTGCAACCGATGCGTGAACCCTTTATTGAAAAAATGCGTGCATCTGTTATCGAAATTAGCCAAAGTGAAGAATTTAATGCCATTCTTCGTGAAGAGTTAGAGCAACCGAGCATCATGGCCGGCATGCGTGACAAAGTCAGTGATATTATTGAAAAGCGCCTCAATGAGTTAACACCGCAATTAGTGAAAGAAATTGTCGAAAAAATGATCCACGAGCACTTAGGCTGGCTAGTCGTTTGGGGTGGTGTTTTTGGCGGCGTTATCGGTTTTATCGCCGCTATATCAACTAAATTTTAAAGCCTTGTTATTTATTATGCTTTAACTATTTAAAAAAAAGCAAAATGTCTTTATTAATCTGTTCTCTGAAGGCATCTTTAAACTACCGAGCAATTAATTTGTAAAAATATTCCTTCCCGTAGTGTATTAAATCAATAACACCATAAGTTTGTTATTGATTTAATACACTATTGAATTTAAAGTAGCGAAAAATAAATAATAAAGCCTAGTTTTAGACAAGATCATTAAACTAGATGCTGCTTGGAAGCTCTCGATCAAATGAAATGGACTTTATAACTTCATTACCTATCAAATCTTCTATTGTCGCTATCCAATTAATTTAATTGTCCCAACCAGCCATGCTCCCAGGAGAGTCATGACTTGTTTGTGCTAAATATTACTGGCTACACCTTCGGAGAAAAAATGAAAAATTTACACTTTAAACAACTTATTATTGCTGGGTTAGTGTTAGTTCTAGCGGCATGTGGAAGTACACCACAGCCAACAGTGGCACTAAATACTAATGCATTGACTAACAAAGCGTTAAAAATTGGTATTGTGTATAACGAACCTGACGACAAAGCTACAACGCATATTTTTGGCGCGGGCTGTCTACTTTGTTACGGTGTAGCATCAACGTTAACTAACAAATTAGATACACATTTAGAAAACACCATAGATACAAGTGAATTAATCTCTTTAAAAGAGCTTGTGCTCTCAGAGTACAGTCAACGTTCAAATAGTGTCGAGTTTGTCACATTAACTACACCTATCAAAAAACTTAAAAAGTTTAAAGGTGAGTTAGGCTTTGCTAAAAAAGACTTTAGAGTTTTGAAGGAAACTTTAGCTGTTGATGTTATTGTTGTTTTTGATGTTTATCGATACGGTGCTTTCCGTAGTTTCAGTAATTATATCCCCAATGGCGATCCACAAGGCCACATTGCTGGCTTACTTTATGCTATAGATTTAAATACAAATGCGTACATTCAATACTTGGCAATTGACGAAAAAATCCAACCTTCTGGAGAATGGGATGAAGCACCGGCCTTCCCTAGTGTCACAACCTCCTATTATCAAGCTGTCGAAAACGCTAAACAAAAAATAAAGGATGCCATTTAGCCTTTAGCTAAATGATAATGATGAAGCTGATACTAATAATTTTTGCTTTGCTTTTAGTAGGGTGTGGCAGCACACCCTATCGAGATGATTACGCAAAACATGTCAATTTAATGAAGAATAGTTACTTCAACGAATCTAATTTTAAATTTAGCTTTGTAGAAAATCCCCATGTCGATTTACGCGGCCAATATTCTCGCAATGATACCGCTAATGCATCGCCAATATTATATCAAGGTGGCGCTGGCTTAGCGGGTTTGTTAGTTCAAATTGGAACTCATAGCACTATGGTGAGCGCGCAAAGAAACGAAAAACTTGCCATAGCACAAGAGCAAGCCAATCAGCCCATTTTACCTTTGATAAACATAACAAAGGATATTGCGCTAGTAGATCTTATTGGCGAGCATAAGTCGCAATGGACCAGTCTAGAAACTATTGATGCGAAAATTGTGCGAATAAAACCTATTTTCTTTAGTAATAAAGACATGACAGAATTATCGATAAAAGCAATTGTTTGGCTACCAAAGCAGCATAAAAATAGTAGGAAAAAACAAAAATTTAACTATAAAAATATGATTCATATTTATGGGGAAAAATTAAATAAACTACAACAACAAAAATTAATTGCTGGTGATGAAGAGTTTTTAACCCTACAGCTAGCCGCTTTACTGAAAACAGCAATAAGCATTGCTAAAGATGATTTAACCGGTCGTTATGCAAAAAATAAAACTCGCACTAAAACATTTTTTATTGATAACGGCTCAGGTAAAAAAGTTATTAGAGGTGCAGTTGTCGCTGAAAAATGTGGCTATAAAGTGATTCAAGATTTACATTCTTGGTTTATCGCGTTACCACTTTTAAAAACCAAGACTAGCATCGAGACAGACGCTGTATATCAATGTTAAAGCAACAAGGTCAGTTAAGTGGCAGACTTTCTGCCCTTTCTGCACTTCTCATTCTAAGTAAAGTAGTTTCAACTATTAACTGGCGAAATTTTTAATCTTTAAGCTTTAATTTCAACCTTATTGTCGCTATGCTAGCTCTTTAATCACAGGGATTACTGCCACGACTCCAAGCTCGGAGTTCTAGTGCTCAATTCCCTCTCTTCGTTTAAGGTAAACCCAGAAATGTTTGGTAGCTTAACGGCGTTGCCTGCCGATCCTATTTTAGGCTTGTTGGCTAAATATCGTGAAGATTCAAATCCTCAAAAAATCGACTTAGGTGTTGGTGTCTACAAAAATGAAGCCGGCCATACGGCTGTTTTAGCTTGTGTCAAAGCCGCAGAAAAACATCGACTCGATACCGAAGATACCAAAGTTTATATTGGCCCAACGGGTTCACCGCTTTTTAACGAAGAGATGGCGAAATTAGTTTTCGGTCATCATAAAGTATTACTGGAAAATCGTGCGCGTACCGTTTCTACGCCCGGTGGTACCGGTGCATTGCGGGTCGCTGCTGAATTTATTAACGCTTGCAAAGCCGGTGCAACTATTTGGGTTAGTAACCCTACTTGGGCAAATCACACGGGTTTATTCCAAGCGGCAGGCTTAATCGTTAAAACCTATCCGTACTACGACTATGAAAACAAGACCCTAGATTTTGATGGTATGCTTGCGGCGCTAAAAGAAGTTAAAGCTGACGATGCGGTATTACTGCATGCTTGTTGTCATAATCCCAGTGGGATGGATTTAACTAATGAACAATGGCAGCAAGTTGCAGAAGTGGCGAAAGACATTGGCTTTTTGCCGTTAGTTGATATGGCTTACCAAGGGTTTGGTGAAGGTTTAGACGAAGACGCCTATGGTTTACGTTTAATGGCTGAAAGCGTTCAAGAAATGATCGTTTGTAGCTCCTGTTCGAAAAATTTCGGTTTATACCGCGAACGTATTGGTGCTTGTACCATTATCGGGAAAAGCTCTCACAGTGTTGATATAGCTAACTCGGTACTATTGACCGTGATTCGCTGTATTTATTCTATGCCACCAGCGCATGGTGCTGCTTTAGTTGAAACCATTTTGCATTCTGATGAATTACGCGCCCAGTGGCACAGTGAACTGAAAGAGATGCGTGACCGCATAAACGGTAATCGTCAGTTACTCGTTGATAAGCTAGTTGAAAATGGCGTAACACGCGATTTTAGCTTTATTCCACGCCAAAAAGGCATGTTCTCGTTCTTAGGGATAACCCCTGAGCAAGTACAGCAATTACAAGATGAGTACAGTATTTATATGGTCGGTTCAAGCCGTATGAGTATTGCTGGCATTGCTAATCGCAACGTCGATTACTTGGCGCAATCAATCGCGAAAGTGCTATAAATTATTGCCCTTAAAACGAAATATATATTATTAATGGCTTACATCCGTGTTATTTCTCGGCGGTAAGTCCTTAATAATATTTTATTTTTCGGCCTCCCTCAAGCCTTTGCATAAAAACCAGTTCATCGCCTAAACAAGCTCTTAGTGCCCAGCACTAAAATTGACTTCAAAAACTTTACCAACTATTATCAGCCGTTAGCATCGCATAAAGTACGGCGATTTTCATACCTATTAAGTATTAGGGATATCAAATGGAATTGAAAAATACGGTAAGATTATCTGAATTGGATTGGTTAAGGGTCATATTGATTTTGGCCGTATTCCTGCACCACGTGTGTATGCCTTTTAATGGTGATAATTGGCATATCATGAATAACGAATCGAGTAAGTTACTTGATGATGTTATGGTTTATTTTGAACAATTCAGATTACCGATTTTATTTTTCATTTCTGGTGTCGGGTCAGTAATTTTACTGTCGAAAATAACCGTTAAAAAGTTTGCACAAGACAAAATATTAAGGCTATTTGTGCCACTATTGGTTGGTATGCTATTGGTCATCCCACCGCAGATTTATATCGAGAATATTAATGACCTGCAATCCTACTGGCAAGAGTATCCAACACTGGCCCTGAAATTTGAAACCAACCATCTCTGGTTTATAGAGTACCTGCTAGTCTTTGCGTGCTTTGCCATTGCTATCAATAAATTTTTAAATTCTCAACTTGGGGTGTCCGTCGTTACACGTTTAGCAATTCTGGCTAAAGTTAAAGGTGGCTTATTTTTATTGGTTAGTTTGCTGATCATGGTAAAAGTATTTTTTTCTCTCATGTTGCCAAGCGATGATAATAAAATTGAAAATTTGTCTTCTTCAATGTATTACTTTTTCTTTTTCCTCACCGGCATGATGTTTATTAGTAATAAAACTATCTGGCAAGCAATTTGCGAACAGCGATTTTACCATTTAATTATATTATTGCTTAGCACCATAGCTTTTTATGGCTACTATTATTCGCCTGACCTGAGTGAATACATGTCATTAAATGTCCGTTGGTCAATATGGTGGGTGGTTTGCTGTCTAGTGTCGTGGTCTGCGCTTTTAACTATTTTAGGTTACGCGCAATGTTATTTAACCAAGACACCTAAGTGGCTCAAGCTCAGTAATGAACTCATTTATCCATTTTATATCTTCCATCAAACGGTAATAGTGGTGCTTGGTTTTTATATCATTACTTGGCAAACGTCGATAGCGATTAAAATAATTTCACTTTTGGTTTTTTCATTCGTTATTACCAGCGCAATTTGCTTATTGCTCATTAAGCCATTTAATACCTGCCGTTTTTTATTTGGCTTAAAGCCTAATAAAACCAAGGTAGTAGTAACTTTTGACAAGACAAAAAAGGCCGCTACATAAGTTTATACTTGCTCGTACTTCAGCACGTTCTATAGCTTTATTTAGCAGCAGCTAACCGCTTTAGCTGAACAGGAATATGGTGTTAATTTTACTGATGATTTTTCATATTTAATTGTGAGTATTGGCTTTTATGCGAAAAAACCTAAAGCATACATTCATATAGTTGCTCAATAAGTGGTGGCTGAAAATACTTGGCTAAACTATTCATTCCGCTATTAGCAATTCGTTTAATCGTCGCTGGCATAGCAGTCCACGTGCGCCGTATTTTGCTAATCGCCATAGCCTTACCTGATAATTATATCATCATAAATTGTAACAATTTTAATCACTTAATATTTGTGATTGCATTTGTGTTGCCATAGCCTTGTACTTTAGTCGTGCAACTCTACACTTATGGAACGGGCAAAAATTAAATGAACAAAATAAAACTACTTTCAATCATAGCGGGAATGCTAAGCATTTTTTTATCGGCGCCTAGCCAGGCTGAGTCTATAACCAGTCAAGAATATCAAGCTGTGGTAGCAACAGCCTATAATTATTTTAATGGCGCAGCTAACGGTGACCAAAAGCTGCTTGCAAAGGCTTTTGATCAGCAGTTTGGTGATGTGAAAATGATTACGGTTAACCAAGACTCTGGCCAAGAAAGCATTAGAACGGTACCGTTAAAAGAGTTTTCTGGCTACTTCAAAAAAGCTACGGCCGATACTTGGCAAGCGAATATTTTGTCTGTTGATATCGTCGATAATAAAATGGCCATGGTAAAGCTTGATTTTAACACCCCAAAAACCCATTACATTGACTACCTGGTGATGTACAAGCGCGAAAATGACTGGCGTATTATTAATAAAACTTTTGTTGCCAAGAAAAAATAATAGCTAAAATAGACCAATGTGCTATTCAAAAAACCGCTAAGCCTTGACTGGTAAGGTGTTAATAACCCAAGTTTTTACTCAAGGAATATATCAATGATTAAACCTACAGCCATAGATCATATCGTATTACGCACAGCGCAATATGAAGCGCTTATTGATTTTTACTGCGACGTGTTAGGCTGTGTCGTCGAACGCGTATTACCAGATAATATTGGCTTAACACAGCTAAGAGCCGGTTCTGCTCTGATCGATATCGTAGATGTCTTACATGGTGAGCTAGGCAAAGCGGGCGGTCCTGCGCCAAAATCTACCGGCAACAACCTTGACCATTTCTGCCTGCAAATTGAAGCATTTAATGAGGCAGAATTAAAATCCTATCTAAAAAGTAAGGGTGTAGAAGTTGGTGAATTTGAAGAAAGATATGGTGCGCAAGGGATGGGACGTTCACTGTATTTAAAAGATATTGCCGGCAATAACATTGAACTGCGCGCGATGATATAAAACACTTCACACTGCGCATTCGCTCAAAAGCTCCAGCAATCTAGATTACTCTATGGGATTAAAATGAAAAGCGCAAAACCTGTTGGACCGATCACTATAGCCACGGCAAGGTAAAGCATCGATGAGGTAATAGCCAGCCGATTTATTATCACGGCAAAAAAGCCCATACTCAACATAAGCGCGCCAATTAACACAAACCATAAATCAAGGGTCATATCCGCACTGTCTTTGCCGTTGGGCTTAGAGCTATTAAATTAATGACTTCAATAGCTCTAAAGTATCTTCCAGTCAATCTATTATCATTTTTACCGCACTAATTAACTAATGCCTTGTCTGCCGGTTATTTAACGCATTAGCAACAACTAGTCACACTGCATGGCAGCGCCAAACGCTGCTAAATAGTCGCTGACTTAACCGCTACTTTGCTAGCTCGCTTAGCGTTAAGTTGGCTATTATTCAAAAGTCATGATGATTTTTTAATTGACTGATAAACCGGTTTTACTTAACGGGTGTCTTGCCATGCGCGTTTTTATTACCGATTTAATAATATTATTCATTCGACTAAACACTTCATATAACAGATAAAATAATAAAAATAATCCAACAATAATGAGTAAACTTTTACCGCCACTGATATCCACTAAAACATCACGAAAAACCAAAATAGGTTGATGAATAATGTCACTACTTTCTAAGCGTTGAAAACGCCCTAAATACACGCCAATAGCCGCTAGTAGATGAATACAGGGGACAAAGGCTTTATGTAAAAAACCCTGATTGAAATAGGCTAAATATTGTTCAGCCCACTGAATTGAGATGACATAAAACTCAAAATTCACCAATAAAAATATGATGTAAAACGGTATCAGCACACAGAGCACATAAGCTGTAGAAATATCGGGGGATTTTATCGCGGCAAACAAGTGAATAATATCGGTAAGCACGTAGGCACTGTTTGGTAAAAATGCGATAAAAACTAATGCCAGTACCCACCAAATAATACTACGCTGATGGCTTACTTTAAATAAGTAAAATGCTAGTGCGAAGGGGATAAAAGCTAAAATAAAATTTATAACCACGGTAAAATGTACGGGAACTGCGTTCATTTGCCTTCCTTTTGGTAGTTTTCTGTGGCTTCAAAACTAAATATTGTTCGCCAATCATTTTTCATATCGACAACTTGCCAATTCAATTCTTCAGCAAACGTTAGGGTGGGTTTGCCAAAGTACAATCGAGGGTCCGGGCCATATTTATATTCACGTATTTCATCGGTATGGTGAATCAGCACGCACAAAGATTGTTGCGTTGTTCGTGCCCAGCGCAACATGTCAACATCACCTAAACTATTACCAAAAGCAGCAATAGGACGCTTAGCGAGTCTACGCTCAATACCTAAAACTTTACCTGA
>TARA_R110000737_G_scaffold353338_1_pt1 | contig 17554 bp, 16 predicted proteins | sample TARA_R110000737 | Tara Oceans TARA_R110000737 (sample SAMEA4398027) | marine metagenome | biome: Polar Biome; feature: [SRF] surface water layer (ENVO:00010504); material: water (ENVO:00002006), including particulate matter (ENVO:01000060) such as... | depth 5 m
AATGAAACAATTCTCGCTGAAGACATTGCAACGGGTGCTGTTGAAACGAGTGAAATACTGGATGGAACTATTTTAAATCAAGATATACAAAATGGTACAATCGATCTGACAACTAAAGTAAATGGTATCCTTCCAACGGTAAATGGTGGAACAGGTGTAAACGGCAGTGCTGCTGCAAAAGGAACTCTGCTGATTGGAAATGGATCGGGATTCACCCTGGATTCTCTAACAGCCGGAACTGGAATAGCTATTCAAAACACTCCGGGAGGGATTGAAATTTCAACTACGATTACCGGAGGAGTTAATTCAAATATAGCGGGTAATGTTAATCCCAATAACATTCTAAATGGCCAAACCTGGATATCACCAGCTATTCCCCTGCAAGGTGTTAACTTTGGAAATATAATTATTGGATCTCTCAATACTAGTCTTCAAGGATGTCAAATGACGTGTTTTGTTAACAGTAGCAATATTATCAAAGTTTCTATTTATAATGGTACAGGTGGAAACGTAAACCTTGGTAATGGATTGCAATTGCGCGTTGTAGTTGTGCAATAACTCACAAATCCAAAATATAGTTGTTAACGAAACCTATGCGCGATGCTAAGCACTGCGCATAACGTAAGGTAAGTGGTTAATAAAATGGAAGTACTATTAATAAAAACACAGTATCCAATGAACAAATATGTTTTCCTATTGTTCGCTACATTATTAACCTCTTGTGCTTTGAACACATCAAAGACTGAAAAAATAGTTACCCATAGCATAAGCAGTGAGTCACAAGAATTCATTGATTCTGTAAAACTAAGGGTTAGCCAGCAATATGTGGGGAATTTTGCTTTTGCTATATTTAATAATGGAAACGTAGAAGATGAAATATTTCATTCTGAAGGAAAACCGGTAGACAGAAATACGGTCTTCCAAGTTGCATCATTGAGTAAATGGGTTTCTGCCTTCGGAGTAATGAAATTGGTTGAAGATGGAAAACTTGACTTGGATACTCCAGTTAGCAGATATTTAAGCCGTTGGGAATTACCTAAGAGCGATTTTAATAATGATAGCGTAACAGTCCGCAGGCTTTTAAGCCATACCGCAGGGCTTACTGATGGGCTCGGATATTCCGGTTTTGCCGAGGGCGTTCAAGTACAATTGATAGAAGAATCATTAACCAAAGCATTAGATGCTGACGAAGGAATAAGTGGCGAAGTATATGTTGGAACTAAACCTGGTGCACGGTTTAAATATTCAGGTGGTGGGTATACTCTGCTCCAACTATTAGTGGAAGAAGTAAGTGGTCAATCCTTTGCTTTCTATATGAAAGAAAACATTTTTAAACCTTTAAATATGACTCACTCTTCATATACTTGGGATAAAACAGGGGGGGGGCAATTAGCAGAATTCTATAATACTGATGGGACTCAAGCCGCACATTATAGTTACACATCACTTGCTGCAACTTCTCTATATACGTCTTTATCGGATTTGGAAACATTCTTTAAAGTATTCTTAGAGGGCGACAATAATGAACCGATAGGAAGAAATGTCTTAAAGCCGGAAACCTTGAAACTAATGAGAGAACCACATGCTAACGTTATGGGGATGGATATATGGGGGCTAGGTACTATTCTATATGCAAAAACGGATGAAGGAAACTTTATTATAGGACATGATGGTAAAAGTACACCTCCAATTAATACTGCCGTTAGATTAGACCCACAAACAGGAAATGGAGTTATTATTTTAGAAACAGGTAATTCTTTATTAGCAACAAAATTAGCAAGTGAGTGGGTGTTTTGGAAAACAGGTAAAGTTGATCTTACACAAAAATTCTAATGTATATTTAATACGTGTTAAAGATTAAGTTTGACCGAAAACTATGAATATCAACCCAACCACTAATATGCACTAAGCAAAATGACGCAACAATAACATTCGAGAAAAAGCGCCACATTGCTCTGTGCAGAGCCATTAGCGATAATCTAAAAAAACCGATAGTCTTAACAGAAATTGAACAATGAATCAGAGTATTTTAATTAAGAATTCTACAATCGTAAATGAAGGAAAATCTTTTATCGCCGATGTACTTTTATCGGACGGACTAATTGAGCAAATTGGAAAAATTGATAGTGAAACAAATTACAAAGTAATTGACGGAACAGGAAAACACCTATTCCCAGGAATTATTGACGGACAAGTTCATTTTAGAGACCCAGGACTTACACACAAAGGAGATTTGTATACTGAAAGTAAATCTGCTATTGCAGGTGGAGTGACTTCTTTTATTGATATGCCAAATACAGTTCCGAATATTTTGACCGTTAAAAGTCTTAAAGAAAAATTTGAAATTGCTTCAAAAAAATCTTTAGCAAACTATTCATTTTTTCTTGGTGTAAATGGAGATAATATTGATGAAGTAATAAAAATGGATACGAGTCAATTTATTGGTGTTTCTGATGACGGTTTATATTTTACAAAAAAAGGAAACCTCTTGGCTGATAGTCCAGAAAAAATGGAAAAACTATTTGCTAACTGCAAATCGATTATTGCAATTCATTCCGAGAAAGAAGAAATCGTAGAGGCAAATGAAAAGGCTTTTAAAGAAAAGTACGGAGAAGATATTCCTGCAAAATTTCATCCGATTATTAGGAGTGCTGAAGGCTGTTATGAAGCTACTAAACGTGCAATTGCCATAGCCGAAAAACACAACGCTCGACTTCATATTTTACATTTAACAACAGAAGCGGAAACCCACTTATTTAAAAATGACATTCCTCTTCAAGAGAAAAAAATAACTACTGAAGTTTCTGTACATCACTTGTGGTTTTCAGACAAAGATTATGACCGACTTGGAATGCTTATAAAGTGGAATCCAGCAATAAAAACAGAAAAAGACAAGCAAGGTTTATTAAAAGCACTACTTGATGATAGGATAGACATTATAACTACAGACCACGCACCACACACTTTAGAAGAAAAGGAAAAACCCTATTTTCAATCTATGTCCGGTGCGCCAATGGTTCAGCACACGCTTAATTGTATGTTGGAGTTTCACAAACAAGGTCTGATTTCGTTAGAAAAAATAGTTGAAAAAATGTGCCATAATCCTGCAATTTTGTATCGTATAACTAAGAGAGGGTTTATCCGAGAAGGCTATAATGCCGACTTGACCTTAGTGGATTTGAACAGCAAGTGGACAGTTACTAAAGACAATCTTTTATACAAATGTAATTGGTCGCCATTAGAAGGAACGACCTTTCAAACGGAAATAAAACAAACATTTGTGAACGGAAATTTAGTGTACGATAATGGCGAGTTTTATGAACAAGAAAAAGGAAAAGAAATTGAATTCGGTAATTGAAATGAAGAAAAACGAACACACAACTAAGTATATAAAAAATAGCCAGAAAGAGATAAATCTATAGTTTAGTTCTTTTCTGCTTTTTTTTAACTGAAAAGAAGCACATATAAGTCAGCTGTATTTCATAAAGAAGATCGTTCATACACCAATCACCCACATTCAATAATTTCTCCCTATCTTCCCATCTCAATGAGCAAACTAGAAGGTCTTAACCGTCTCCTCAGTCCAAAACACCTGTATTATGGTCCGCAATGGTTGGTTTTGGGTGTCAACAACATCTGCAATTTACATTGCAAAATGTGTGATGTGGGAACACAAAATTTGGAGACGAATTTTGCTCAGAATCTAGTTGGAACGCACCCATTGCACATGCCGATGGAACTTTTTCGTCTATTGGTAGATCAAACCAAAACATATTTTCCAAATACTAAATTGGGCTATGCTTTTACTGAACCTTTGGTTTACAAACATTTGGATGAATCGTTGGGTTATGCGCAAAGCAAAGGGCTCTTTACTTCTATCACAACCAATGCACTCAATTTGCGGCAAAAAGCACCAGGCTTGGTGGAAAATGGTCTGAATGAATTGTATATTTCACTGGATGGACCGCAGGATATTCATAACGAAATTCGAGGACATAAATCGAGTTATCAAAGAGCATTAGAAGGTATTGAAACCCTTCAGAGCTTATCGAATATTCCTATTTCTGTTTTTTGTGTTATTACCGAATGGAACATTGGTTACTTGAAACAATTTGTAAGTGAACTCAGCAAATTTAAATTAAAGCAAGTCGGATTTTTACATTCCAACTTTATCACAGAATCGATTGCTAATCAGCACAACCTGGAGTTCGGCAATCTTTTTCATGCAACCCATTCTAACGTTGAGGAAGTTGATTTTTCAGCTTATTCATTAGAAGGATTATTTCAAGAATTGGAAGAAATTAACTCAATGAGTTTTTCTTTTCCCGTAACTGTTCACCCAAAAATGGACACTTTGGAAGAATTGAAGAATTACTACTTGCATCCTGAGATAAAAATTGGAAAAAAATGCTTGGATGTATTTTACAACATCATGATAAAATCGGATGGTTCGGTTATTCCAGCGCATGGTCGATGCTACAATGTTCCAGTTGGAAATCTCTATGAAAACAATCTAAAAGAAATCTGGAACTCACAGAAAATGGGCGAATTGAGAAGTTTATTGAATAAAAATAATGGCTTGTTGCCAGCTTGTACGCGCTGTTGCTCAGCGATAAAGTGATTTATTCTGTAGTCGTAAATTGATAGTAACGATCGTTCCCAATCCCGCATAAAAGAGAAATCCCATTTTACTTTGATCGATGAATGAATTGAAAATGCCATGAAAGTAAAACGAAACCAAGCCAAGAAGAATGGCTAGGTTTATACTTCTCATCAAGGAAGGCTCTAAAGTGTAATGATTTTTCATCCCGAAATAGATGCTTGAGAATACGATGGCCACAAAAATTAAAAAACCAAAAATGCCCATTTCGCTGAGATACATTAAATATTCTGAATGGGCATTTCCTTTGTTTCCTTTCGTCGTAGAAATATAGGTAAGGTTTTCCGTGGTTTGGAATTGATTGTATTCAAATTGATAGGTGCCAGGTCCAAACCCAATGAAAGGTCTTTCTTCAAACATTCGGTAGGCACAAATCCATCTATTTATGCGTTCCAAATTCGAGGCGTCTGTGTTCACATTTGTGATGGAAGAAAAGTGGTTTGTAATTTCACCATCATTGCTGACTGATTCATTCCTTCGGATATTTTCATAAATATCATTCGAAAAATAGTAGCCAACTGATCCCAAAAGAATCAAACCAAGAATGATGGATCGGAACGAAACCTTGAATTGAAGCAATACCAAAAATAGTACGGAAACGCCTAAACTTAAAATTGCCGCTCTTGATAAAGCTAAAAATTCTGAAATGGTCACAACAACTAGTAAGATGGTCCAGAAAACGACATAATGCGACTTCCAGTTGAATTGTTTTCTACGAACTAGCACAATTACCATGAAAGGAAGAATAAACGCCATACAAGCGCCGTAAACTGTATGTTCATTAAAGTAAGGTTGACAAATACTGAAAACTACTCTTGGGTCGAAATTGTATACGGCGTGTTTCTTAAGCGTGAAATACATGACTGGAATTAGTCCCAAAGCATAAGCCACCCACGGATAGCTTAGCTTTTTAGTTTCTTTAAGCGAATTGATAATTCCAAAGAACCCAATCATAAACACCAAACGAATGGCGACTCTTTTCAAAGAAATATCGACATGTGTTCCTAAAATGGCAGAAATGAGTTCAATGAAAATATCCAAAGCCAGCAACAAGGCAATCGGATGCTTTGCCATCTTCAGCAAATTAGTCCTGAAATCTGGCTTAAAAAGAAATAAGGTTGGCAATAGGATAACTAACATCGCTTCCGATGGAAAATTAATCTGTGCGCCATTTTCGGCACCAACATCCAAAGAAATGGGAATTAGGGCAATGAGTAAAAAGTAGAACCATTCAGTTTTGTAAAACAATAATCCAAAACTGAGAAGACCAAAACTGACATACAATGAATAGTCAAATACAGTAGACCAATCTCCATATTTATAGTAAAGTGCATAAACAAAAAGAAACACAGAAAGTAAAACCAGGAAATTCTGTCGATTTTGAGTCAATTGAAAAGTGTATTAAGCATTCTTCTTTAATTCTAACCATTTATTCGCAAGCATTCGGAAAGTTAATGCCAGGGCAAAAAATAGTATTGCTCCAAGAACTCCATTAATGAGAGTTGATGGTGAGTGTTTTCGATAGGAAGGTGTCGCTTTATCAATCAAATAAACAGAAGGTAAAGGTTGCGACATGGCTTGTTTCATTTGCAAATAATTGCTTTGAAGTCCAATATTTCTGCGGAATAAAAACAAATAGCGATCAACTATTAATTCCAATTTTGGATCATCAACGAATTCAGCTGAATTATAATTTTCATTGTTCAAACTCTCAATGAAGTTATACAACAATTCATTTTTATTGGTTTTAATCGAATAAATAGAATCTCGTAAGTCGGCAAGTTTTTGTTCATTCTCCAAATAATCCTTTTCTATTTGAGCGTATTCTTGTTGTCTATTTTCTTCAAAAATTGATTGCCGGTACTTGTCGACTTCAGTAACTTGAAAATTTGCAATTTTTGCAGATAACTCAGGCTCTTCGGTGATAGCGTTAATCACAATTGCTGCATATTTGCTACGAGTAAAAGTAACATCATTGATATATTTCTGCAATAAATTAAAGTTGGCCTGTGGATCCTTTTTGTCCAACTTGTAGTAATCGTAGAGATTGAAAGCTTCAACCGTTCTGTCGCGCATTGTTTTTGATTCGAGCATTTGCATCAATTGATCAGCCTCTACATCATATCCAAATTGCGGATTTATAATAATCTCGGATCTAGTGCGCGAATTGTATGGGTAAACAATTGCTGTGGAAAGGTACTTTTTAGGGATAAAATAGGTAACTCCTATTCCCAAAACACCGCCAACCAATAAAGCTAAAACCAGTAATTTTCGATTGTTGTAAAAAAATTGCGCAATTGTATTAGTATTCTCCATTGTTTAAACTTCTATTTTGAGCAAAGCTAATTTATACCTTTCCAATATTAGGAACAATAAAGTGAAGGCACAAAAAAAAGACCGATAATCTCAGGGACTATCGGTCTTTCATATAAATTGTTTGCTTCTTAGCTTAAAGAAATTCTTTTGAAGTCTGTAACTGTAAGTCCAGCTTCAGTGCTTGTTAAGAATTGCTCAACAGTCATTTTGTTATCACGAACAAAGTCTTGGCTCATCAAAGTATTTTCTTTAAAGAATTTACCTAAACGTCCTTGAGCGATTTTGTCAGCCATTTCAGCTGGTTTACCTTCTTGGATAGCTAATTCTTTTCCTACTTCTAACTCACGTTCGATAGTTCTAGCATCAACACCGTCTTTGTTCAAGGCGATTGGGTTCATAGCAGCAACTTGCATTGCAACTTGTTTACCTGCGTCCTCTGCAGCGTCAGAATCGTGATTTAAAGCTACGATAGTCGCCAATTGGTTTCCTGGGTGATTGTAAACAACAACTCTAGGAGCATTAACTACTTCATAACCTGACAAATCCAATTTCTCTCCGATAACACCGATTTGTTCAGTGATTTTCTCATCAACAGATAGTTTTTCATCGAAAGGCAAAGCTTTCAATTCTTCAACTGTTGCAGGCATTTTAGCCAAAGCAACTTTTAATAAAGAATCTACGAAATTTCTGAAATTATCATTTTTCGCAACGAAGTCAGTTTCACAGTTCAATTTCAAAGCAACTGCAGTTTTTCCACCGTTTGTCACTTCAGCAAAAATAACACCTTCTTTAGCATCATTCTCACCTCTTTTAGCTGCGATCTTTTGACCTTTTTTACGTAGAATATCAACTGCTGCTTCAAAATCTCCATTGGATTCAACCAAAGCGTTTTTGCAGTCCATCATTCCAGCGCCAGTTTGTTGGCGTAATTTATTTACATCAGATGCTGTGATTGCCATAGCTCTTCTTATTTCTTTTCGTTAATTATTCTTCTGTTTTCTCTTTCTTAGCCGGTGCTTTTTTAGCTTCTGGCTTTTTAGCTTCTGGCTTTTCAGCCTCTTCAACTTTCGCTTCTACTTCTTTAACTTCAGGAGCTGCTTCTTCAACAACCGCTTCAGCTACTGGAGCTACTGCTTCTGGAGTTGCTTCTTCAACTGCATCCGTTTTTGCTTTACGAGGACGTGTCGTTTTTGCTGCTTTTGGAGCGTCTTCTGATTTATCATCAGCATCTTTATCAGATCCACCACCAGCTTTTCTTTCTTCTAAACCTTCTTTGATAGACTCACAAATTGAATCCAAGATGATAGAGATAGATTTTGTTGCATCGTCATTCGCAGGAATTGGAAAATCTACTTGACGTGGGTCAGAGTTTGTATCTACCATTGCGAAAACTGGAATGTTCAAACGTTTTGCTTCATTCAAAGCAATGTGTTCTTTCAAAATATCTACTAAGAATACTGCAGCTGGTTGACGAGTCATGTCAGCAATAGATCCAAAGTTTTTTTCCAATTTTTCTCTTTGACGAGTTTTAAACAAACGTTCTCTTTTGTTCAAAGTCTCCCAAGTTCCATCCGTCTGCATTTTGTCGATATTCGTCATTTTACGAATTGACTTACGCGTTGTTTGGAAATTTGTCAACATACCTCCTGACCATCTTTCAGTTACGAATGGCATGTTTAATTCTTTAACTTTTTCCGCTACTAAATCTTTAGCTTGTTTTTTAGTTGCAACAAAAAGAATTTTCTTTCCGGATTTGGCGATTTGTTTCATTGCTGCACTTGCATTCTCTAAGTGCGCGATTGTCTTATTCAAATCAATGATATGGATACCTTTTTTTTCTTCAAAGATATACGGCGCCATTGCCGGATTCCATTTTCTTTTCAAGTGACCAAAGTGGACACCAGCTTCTAATAACTTTTCAAATGATACTTTTGACATTTTTTTCTTTTTAAATTGTTTACGTTCCGTTGTAATATTTCAATCACGAAGGGTCAGTACAAACTGAGAGTACTTCGGACTTGGATACTAAACAACCGCCAAAATAACGGGTGATTAACGTTTCGAGAATTGGAATTTTTTACGTGCTTTTGGTTGACCTGGTTTCTTACGTTCCACCATTCTTGGGTCACGTGTCATCAAGCCTTCCGCTTTCAACAACGGTTTGTTTTCTTCCGATACTTTTACAAGTGCACGAGAGATTCCTAAACGAATTGCTTCAGCTTGTCCATTAATTCCACCTCCAACAACATTTACAGTAATGTCATATTGACCTACAGTATCCGTTAATTGAAAAGGTTGATTAATTTTCGCCTGCAAAACAGATATAGGGAACATTTCCGTATAGTCCTTTTTATTTACAGTCATAACGCCTTTACCTTTTTTCATGTAAACTCGCGCTACAGCAGTTTTTCTTCTTCCTAAAGTGTTGATTATTTCCATCTTAATTGAAGTTATTAAGGTCTAGTACTGTTGGTTTCTGAGCTTCTTGTTTGTGCTCAGTACCTGTATATACCTTAAGGTTTCTAAATAGTTCTCTACCTAAAGTGTTTTTAGGCAACATCCCTTTAATAGCTTTTTCAACTAAACGTGTTGGATGTTTTCTCAACATTTCTTCCGCAGTAGTCGTTTTCTGACCACCCGGGTATCCTGTGTAGCGAACATACTCCTTGTCAACCAATTTTGCACCTGAAAAAGAAACTTTTTCGGCATTGATTACAATTACGTTGTCGCCACAATCTGCATGTGGGGTAAAGTTAACCTTGTGTTTTCCACGGATAACTTTCGCCACCTTGCTTGCTAAACGACCAAGAGCTTGGCCTTCGGCGTCTACGATAAACCACTGCTTTTCAGCTGTTTCTTTATTCGCAGATCGGGTTTTGTAACTTAATGTATCCACAATCTTTTAATTTTAAATAAGACAATTCCCCTAAATTGGGGGTGCAAAGATATGACTTCTTGATTTTATTAACAAGGGTTTTTTAAAATATATCTCAATCTATTTCATATTGAGCTAATTCCTTGTTTTTAGTGGATGTTGATAAAACAAAAATGCCCTCTTAAAAAAGTGGGCATTAATAATGTTTTATTGACTTTTATTTGGCTTTGAATTTGTTAATCGCATTTCTAGTAAAATCGCTTAAAACCAATTCTCCGCTAATAGCAGCTCTATCAGATAATAGCTTATCCCAATTCTCTGCTCCTTGCCAAAAAACCTCTTTCAACATGCGCATTGCCTCAGGATTACTTGAAGCTAACCTTGTTGCCAAATTATTAATTTCTTCATCCATTTCTTCAGCTGTATCAAACACATCAGCATACAAGCCTTTTTTAGAAGCCCAATCTGCGGATCTCCATTCTGTAGCATTGATTGCTAGTTCGCTCATCGCAGATAAACCAATTTTTCTCTCAACAGCTGGCCCGACAACAAATGGACCAATTCCCACTGCCAATTCAGATAGTTTCACGTCAGCGTATCGCGTTGCAAAGCAATAGTCTACAGCCGAAGCAACTCCTACTCCACCGCCAACGGCTTTACCGTGAACTCTTCCAATAATAAATTTTGGACATTTTCTGCACGCGTTGATAACATTTGCGAATCCGGAGAAAAATACTTTGCCAGTTGCTAAGTCATTTATTGAAATTAGTTCATCAAAACTTGCACCTGCGCAAAAAGCTTTTTCACCAGCAGAAGAAAGTATTATAACTTTTACCTCATCCTTTTTACCCATTTCGGTAATTGTTTCGGCAAGTAGATTTAAAATTTTTCCAGGCAATGAATTACTTAACGGGTGACCAAATTCTACATGGGCGATTCCGTTGTCATCAATTTTTGAAATTACATGACCTTGATGAATAGCATCAGACATAAAATAAATTTATTGTATTAATCTTCTTTTCTTGGTTCTGGTTTGTTTGAGAAACGCTCTCTTTCTGGACTAGATGAAATTCTAGGACGTTTTGAACCACCACCTGAAGGTTTTTGAAATTTGTTATCTCTTGAGGAAGATTTTTTCTTTTCTTCCGCAGGTTTTGGAGCTGGACGATTTTCTTTCGGAGAAGCGATTTTCACATCTAATGCTCTGCCGTTAACTTCTAAACCTTTCAAAGCTTGAATCGCAGCAATAGCTTCATCAGCGCTTTCCATTTCAACGTAACCGTATCCTTTGGATTTCTTTGTCTCATTGTCAAAAACTACATGGGCATAGGAAACTGCTCCAAAAGCTGAGAAAGTAGCTTTCAAATCTTCTGAGCTAATTTCCCAGTCAAGATTTGCTATAAAAATATTTATCATATAACTAAAGTGTAGATAGCACAGTGTCCTTGACTATCAAATTTAAGGAGAAAATGCAAATAAACCTTGAAAATGAACACTTTAATTCAAGGGGAGAAGTTATTTGCTTGGTTATTTATCTAAAACTAACTCTTTATTTAAGTGTAAAGCTATCCGAACCTGCAAGCTGGCCATCTACATAGATTTTCACTTTGTAGTTACCTTTTTCCGCATCTGCACCACCTAGGTCATAGAAAATAGACAGGTCAACTCGTTCGTTATTGTAATCAATATCTTTCTTATCTGAGTATGCAATCGTTCCACCGTCTGTTTTCACAACATTAGATGATTTAGATTGCAGTGTTTTCCCTGTAGGATCGATAATCTGCATGTAAACTGATTTCTTTCCTGGAGGTGTAATTGGGTTTTCAGAAATTGTGAAAGTAGATCGGATTTGAACCGTATTTCTAGCACGATTTGTTTCCTCAGTTGTATTGTTCAATTTCATTCTCAAACCACTACTTGCAAATCCAAACGCTTGTAATTTAGAACCTTTTTTAACTTGTTCAGCACTCAATTCAGCATCCTGCTTATATTGGTCTCTTTCTGTTACCGTATTCGTTAATTCAGATTTTGTTGTTTGAAGATTAGACTCCAATTGCAAATTCAATGTATTCAACGAATCAATTTGCATTACATAACCTTTCATGATACCACGTAATGTTTCATTCTCTTTACGCAATTGAAACAGTTGAGAAGCAGACATTTTTTTGTTTCTGCTCAACTCATCCATTAATCCTTGGATTTTTTCTTTTTGAATGTTTAAGCTGTCTGATTTTGATTTATCCTTTTCAATCAATGCATCATATGTTTCCAACATGCTTTGAAAATCTTTTCTCAAATCATTGGACATATTACCAACATAACCTTCCATCATCTGATTCATCCCATCCATGTCGGCTTTTAATGTCGCTGTTTCATTGGAACAATCATTTAACTGACTATTTTTTTGCGACCACATGTATGCCATTACACCTAATCCTAATAATAACAAAAGGATTGCAGCAATAAATCCACCGTTACTTTTTTTCGGTGCTTCTGGGAGAATTGGAGTATCAGACATACATAATTTATTTTTCTAGTTTATACTTAAGCGCAAATATCCTTAATGTATTGCTCTGAAAGGTACTAATTATTGTTAAACTTCTTCTATGGAGTAAGAAAAACTTTCCATGATAGCATTGGCCAATAACTTCTTGCAAGCCTCCTGAACTTTGGCGTCTGCCTCATTTTTATCTGCTGCATCAACAAACAATCGCACGTGACGACCAATTCTGACTCCAGATATTTCTGGTAAACCAATATTTTTCATACTACTTGTAACTGCTTTTCCTTGAGGATCCAAGAGTGCATCTAAGGGCATTACATCTATTTCTGCTTTGAATTTCATTCTAATCTTTTTTATTCGTTCGATTCTGATTACTGAAAATTGATAGAATCAGGTACAAAAATACAATTAATGCAATAGACCACACGCCTGTTGAAAAAATTAATATTATTGAAATAAGTATGAATATGTATCGTATTTCATTCCCCTTCCATGCAAACGACTTCAATTTCAATGCAAAAAGTGGAATTTCGGTCACCAAGAAATAGGACATTAACAAAATGATAACTGAAAGAAATATTGGTTCATATAAGAATGTTACAAAATAACTTGGGTAGCCATCTTTCGAAAAATAAAATGAAAGTGCTAAAACAAAAGTGGTAAAGAATAAAGTGTTTGCAGGAGTTGGAAGTCCGAGAAAAGATTCGCTTTGGCGGGTATCAATATTAAACTTAGCCAACCTGAACAAAGATAAAACTGGGATAAACAATGCAGTGAAAGGTAACCAAAGATAAAATCCAGTATAAACTTTTGACCCTCCGTATAGCAAAGCGTTCTTCCAATTATTCACAGAATAAGCTGCGTAATCGTTAAAATTCTCAGATAATATTGGATTTCCTAAATCAATTGCAACAATAATTACAACCATCATAAAGATTCCTGGAGCCAAACCAAATGTGATCATGTCGGCTAAAGAATCTAATTGTTTACCTAATTCAGAAAACTGTTTTAGCATTCTTGCCGTAAATCCATCCAACCAGTCGAAGATGGCGCCGAGGAAAATAAACCAGGGAGCCCAATCAAGCCGACCTAATAGAACAAATAAAATGGCCAACACGCCTGACAACATATTGCATGCCGTAAGAATATTAGGAAGATTGAAAAGTGAAACACGCTCGTTCATGCTGCGAAATAAAGCAAAAAGTTTTAAATTTACATATAAATTGAAGTCGACTGAAATGATAGATGCAATTTTCGCTTCCAAATGTCGTTTAAAAGGCATGTTTTTGAATCCTATGAAAGTTATTTTTCCAACCATTATTCTTTTCTGTTCGATTAGTCTTATTAATTACTCCTATTCTCAAGGTTCACTCGCACCAAAATATTCAAATGAATTTTTGAATATTGGCGTTGGCGCTGAGGCATTAGGTATGGGAAATGCCGTTGTTGCAAATACCGGGAATGTCAATTCGGGTTATTGGAATCCGGCTGGACTAGTCAATGTCGATAAATGGCTTGAAGTTTCATTAATGCACAGTGAGTATTTTGCTGGAATTGCGAAATACGATTATTTAGGATTAGCACACTCTATTGATGATAGAAGTACCATAGGTTTTTCAGCCATTCGATTTGCAGTCGATGATATCCCGAACACGACTCAATTGATTGATAATAATGGAAACATCGATTACGACAGGATATCCGTTTTTACTGCAGCTGATTATGGTTTTCTATTTTCTTATGCTCGTAAATTAAAGATTGAAGGACTATCAGCCGGTGGAAACTTCAAATTAATTCACCGAAAAGTGGGCGATTTTGCCAAATCGTGGGGCTTTGGTATAGATGCAGGTTTGCAATACAATAAAAATGATAAATGGAAATTTGGGGCGGTTTTAAGAGATGCGACTTCTACATTTAATGCGTGGATTTTCACGCTGAATGATGAAACTCGCGAAGTATTCTTAAACACAGGTAACGAATTGCCAGAAAATGGACTAGAGTTAACCTTACCTCGACTTTTATTAGGTGGTTATAGAGAATTTACCTTAGGCAAAAAAGGATTAACTTTAGGAACTGAGTTGGATTTGGATATGACAACGGATGGTAAACGAAACGTACTATTAAAAACAAACTTTGCTTCCTTTGATCCACACTTTGGTTTCTCATTGAACTATAAGAAATATGTTTCAGTGCGAGGAGGAGTAACGAATTTTCAATACGTGAAAAATTTTGATGATTCCCAGAAATTAAATTTCCAACCGACAATAGGTCTTGGTTTAAACATCAAAGGATTTAGTTTAGATTATGCCTTCACGGATATTGGTGATGCATCTGCCGCACTATATTCTCACGTCATATCTATACGGTTGCGTTTGAACAAACCAAAAAACATGGTCCAACAGGAATAATAGCCTATGAAAATAATTGTACTTTCCCTTTTTATTTTCCTTTCCTTATTTTGTTTCCAAACGAAAGCTCAAACCTATGGAAACGAATGGATTACTTATAGCCAAAAATACTATCAATTTCAAATAGTCCAAACCGGGATTTATCGTATAGATCACACCCAACTTGCAAATGCTGGAATACCCTTAAATACTTTTTCATCAGCGAACATACAAGTTTTCGGAAGGGAAAAAGAAATTCCTCTTTTTATCGTGGATGGAAGCGATAACTCTATTGATAGCGGTGATTATATTTTATTCTATGCTGAAAAAAATGATGGTTGGTTGGATTCAACTCTCTATCCTAATCCAGACAAAATTGGGAACCCCGCCTACTCCTTGTACAACGATACGATTAATTACTTTTTCACTTGGAATTCATCCATAACAAATAAACGTTTCATTGAAGAAACTGATATAAACTTTGGTGCTTATACTCCATCTTCTTTTATCAACTGGAATTATATAGAAGAATATCATGGCTCTTACTTTGAAGGAGAAGGCAGTTCAGATATCTCTACTTCTTTTTTCAACGATTTAGAAGGCTTTAGCGGAGGTGCAATCGCTGGACCCAATTCTTACAATTATAATGTACCAACAGGTTCTGTTTATACTGGTCCTGGCGCACCAATGGCATCATTACAGATAAACGCATTTGGCAGTAATAATGCTGCGAATACGTCTGGAGGAATCTACAATCACCATCTTCAATATACAATTGGACCAAGTGATTCTCTTCTTTTAGACACTTTATTTCAAGGTATCCGAGGAATTCAATTTAACACCTTACTAAACCCTGGAAGTTTAGCGAATGGTTCCACACTTTTGAAATGGAAAAATGTTGGCGATTTACCCGTGGCGTCTGATAGACAAGGTTGGACTTACTTTTCACTAACGTTTCCGAGAACACCCGTTTTAAGTGGTTTTCAAACTAAAAAGTTTAACATTCCCAACCAATCGGGTCAAAGCAAAATTCGCTTGGATTTAACATGGTCTGCTGCAAATCCAATTTTATTCTCTTTTGGCGACGTGCCGCGTAAACTAAACGGTGTTCATAACGGAAGCTCGACGGTCCAAGTTTTATTGCCCAACAATGCATCTGGAATTGACCAAACTATTGCCTATGCTGATGCAACGAATATTCTATCCGTTAATCTTCTAAAACCAGTAAACGCCACTGGGAATTTTCGAGATTTCAGCATAGTTACACCAGACTCAGCATTGCTAATGGTTTACCACAAAAGTCTTGAGTCAGGAGCAATCGATTATAAAAATTATCGAAATTCCATTTCCGGAGGAGGTCATCAAGTTATAATGGCTGAAGTTGACGAATTGTATCTGCAATTTGGTGGTGGAATACCAAAGCACGTAAATGGTGTTCGACGCTTTTCAAATTATCTATACAACTTATCCGTTAGAAAGCCTACTGCCCTCTTTTTGGTGGGCAAAGGGATACGTGAAGCCGTTGTGTTTACAACAAATTCAGGAGGTGCAGGCACAAGAGCTAATTCAGTCATATATGCTCAATCATTAATTCCATCTTTTGGACAGCCGAGCAGTGATATTGCTTTAACCGCGAGTTTAATTCCAAATAATTTAATTCCTTTAATTCCGACAGGAAGAATTTCTGTGAGAAATAATGCTGAATTATTAAGTTACCTTGACAAAGTTATTGAGCAAGAGTCTCAAATAGACTCCACAAGTGTTTACAATTCGAATACTAAGGATTGGCAAAAACACATTTTGCATTTTGCGGGAGGAATAACAGCATCGGAACAGGCGGATTTTCAGATGTTTTTAGGTGGAATGCAAAATTCAATTGAAAAAGAAAAGTTTGGCGGAAAAGTTACCCAGATATACAAACAGAACTCTGATCCACTTGATCCTGCAACTTACAATCAAATTAGTGCGAGGCTAAGTTCAGGTGTGAGTTTAATAAACTTCTTCGGGCACGCAAATGCTGGAACAGTTGGTTTTGAAATAAATATTGATGAGCCAAGTAACTGGAATAATCAAGGAAAATATCCTCTTGTTATAGCCAACACTTGTTACAATGGAAATATCTTTCACAACGAGAACACTGGATTCTCAACATCTGAAAAATTTGTTAGAGCACAAAACTCTGGAGCAATTGGTTATCTCTCAACAGTTTCCTTAGGTTTTTCTGGCCCCTTGAATGTTTACTCTCAGGGATTATATGACCAATTAAGTAAATTCGGATACGGCAACCATATTGGGAAACAAATACAAGATAACATAGATTCTATTGCAAACAATGTTGGATTTGGTGGACTGCTAATGGAAACAACAGTTTTGCAAATGACGTACAATGGAGATCCATTAATAAAAGTCAACCCACATGTTAAACCTGAAATTGAACTCCTGGATCAATCTGTAAGTTTCGGACCTACAAAAATTGATTTAACTGTGGATAGCATATTTGTAAACATCGAGTTAAAAAACCTTGGCCAATCTATTACAGATACATTTCTCTTACAAATTACCCGTGATTTTCCAGAAACGGGTGTCGATTCCATTTATCAAATCTTGATTCCAGAATTGCATTACACAAGGACAGTTCAATTAAAAATGCCTTTGCAACCAAACATTGGAATAGGCGTGAATCAATTCACAATTACGGCTGACATCCCTTCCTTCATCCCTGAAGTTTATGATGAATTCAACAACAATAAAATAGTCAAAAATCTATTTATCAACATTCAAGGAATACAACCAATTGCACCCTATAAGTTTGC
>TARA_R110000737_G_scaffold191871_1_pt1 | contig 17552 bp, 19 predicted proteins | sample TARA_R110000737 | Tara Oceans TARA_R110000737 (sample SAMEA4398027) | marine metagenome | biome: Polar Biome; feature: [SRF] surface water layer (ENVO:00010504); material: water (ENVO:00002006), including particulate matter (ENVO:01000060) such as... | depth 5 m
TAGTTGCCTGTGGTGTTGTAGTAGAGCGCACTGTTTCCGCTGGCGGTATTGCTGCCCCCCCCGGTGTTGCTGAAGAGCGCACTGTTTCCGCTGGCGGTATTGCTGGCCCCCCCGGCGTTGGTGTAGAGCGCTCGGTATCCACTAGCGGTATTGTTGTCCCCTGTGTTGTTGCTGAAGAGCACTTGGTATCCACTGGCGGTATTGTTGGCCCCCGTGGTGTTGGTGAAGAGCGCTTGGTATCCACTAGCGGTATTGTTGTCCCCTGTGTTGTTGCTGAAGAGCGCTCGGTATCCACTAGCGGTATTGGCGGCCCCCGTAATGTTGGTGTAGAGCGCTTGGTATCCACTAGCGGTATTGTTGCTCGCTGAGGTGTTGCTGTAGAGTGCTCGGTATCCACTAGCGGTATTGTTGATGCCTGTGGTGTTTCTGTTGAGCGCTTCTACTCCATGGGAGGAATTGTAGTTGCCTGTGGTGTTGTAGTAGAGCGCTTGTAAGCCACTAGCGGTATTGCTGACGCCCCCGGTGTTGGAACGGAGCACTTGGTATCCATGGCAGGAATTGTAGCTGCCTGTGGTGTTGCTGAAGAGCGCTTGGTATCCACTGGCGGTATTGAAGGCCCCTGTGGTGTTGCTGTAGAGCGCACTGTGCCCATTGGCGGTATTGGTGGCAATATCACCTGCTCCACGGCCCACCGTCAACCCGTTGATATCCGAAAGCAGGGCGGCCTTGGTAGCCTTCTTGGTCTCAGCAGCGCTAACATCTACGACGACCAGCAGATCGGCGTCATCAACGGCTGTGAGGGCGGCTAAGTCACTAATTTTTTGATCGGCCATACCTGGCTCCTGTGTTAGTTATGATTAGGAGGTGCGGATGAACAGCCCTGCGCTCCAAGTGAAGACCGGGTTTTCAGCATCGCCGTTGTACGACCTGCCAGAAATGCCGCTTCCCATGCAACGCCATTGACCTGGGCCTGCCGTGCCTGACGATATAGTGTCCGTGCTCTGAGTGTATCCCCCGGCATATATGGTCAGGGCATAGCGGAGCGTCGAGCCCGCGACTGTTGTTCCAGCACCCACAACTGACGTGGTGTTGTTTATCAGGTAGGCATATGATCCGACGGCCAAATGCGCAAACACCTGCCGAATCTCGATTGACTCTTTAACTCGCGCCGCGCTCATGGCCTTGGTGGTGTTAGTGCCTCCCTCAGCCTCAGCAGTAGAGGCGAAAGTGATCGGCGAATTGGCCGTGTTGGCGCTCTGATCTAGCGTTGATATTGTTATCCAGGCGCTGTCCGCTTCGTTCCGCATCTTGAGGATGTTGGCGGATGAATCGTACCAAATCATGTTCGCAAAGGTGCTGGTTGGTTCTGCTGCGCCAGAGTTTTGGCTGACGATAGCGCCGAGCGCATTATTGATGTCTGCTCGCGCAGATGGGGCGGCCTGGTTGGCAATCACGTAGTCGTGTTGGCTCATTTAGTTGTATCCCACAAATGCTTCAAGCAAGCCTATTGAAGGCGTCACAGCCACCGAAGTTGAGTGTAACCCTATCTTAAACCTAAACCCGCGTCCATAGAAGTCCCCCGCCTTAAACTGCCGCCAGTCGCCCCAAGTAGCCGAGCCTGATGCTGGATCGTCCGGCGTTGTCTGAACGTAGAAAACCACATCCGTGTCGGCCAGTTGTAGCGCGCTGGTCCATGTGTCCCAGTCTCCTGGCCACGAGTCCCAATTTGCGCTGATCCCATCCCAAAGGCCAGCGCCGCCGCCAACGTCTCGAACAGTTTCTACGTGGATGTGCGCGTGTACTAACCGCGCCGTGGTTATGTCGATATGCGTAGAAAATTGATAAGTCGCTGTCGATGGGGCTGCGCTTGTGTCGGTGATGACAAGGCGATTTGACACGACGCTGCACCCGGTTTTCGTGCCAGCGAATGTCGGCTCTTGGGCAAGCTCGGCCACGGTGGCATATGTCAAAACATCCTCTTCAGGAATCACCGTCGAGGCATAGCCCGACGAAGGCAGCCCGTTCTTGGAGTACGTCTTGAGCATATAGGTGCCGTGCAGAGCAGGCAGCGTTATTGACGTAGCGGGCCTTGGTATTTTAGCCGCCCACGTTTTCGCGTTTCCAAACTCCGCGCCGGTCTGCTCGTGCGCGTGCCTCATGACATAGTGACTAAGCGCAAGATCGGGCGAAGCGTCCCACGCGAAATGAACAGCGCCATTAGACACCGACGCATTGAACCCTGCGATGTTAGTTGGCTGGTTTCCGTCGCCTTGGATGAGCCCGCTTTGCAGCATCCAATCGCCAGAAATACCTAGACCATTGAAGGCTCGCGCCCTCACATCATGGCTTCCGAGTTCGACGTTCAGCACCTCGAAAACGCCGATAGCTTGCGTGCCGGTGACGACCAATTCGCCGACGCCCATTGATCGCCATTGCGTTGCACCGTCGGCCCGAAACTGGACCTCAACCCGGTCAATGTTGAGGTTCTCGTCCGCGCTGGCCGTAACGGTAGCAATAAGGATATTGACGAGGTTCTCGTTGATCAGCCGTGCTTCTTCCGTGATGAGGACGCCAACAGGAGGCACGAAATCTGGCGATAGCAAAATTGTGTTGTTGGTCTCGAATGCCGTTTCGTCCGCGTCCCAGTCGTAGACCCCGGCGCTGATCTCTTGCAGGGTCATCGGGACAAAGATATCGCCCTCGTCACCTATAGCGAACCCCCACTCGATCACTTCAAAAGTCTTGGCTGCAAACCCTAGGCGGGTATTTGTGAGCTGAACAGTGTCGCCCGGTGTCAGTTGAGCAGCCCGCAGGCCAAAGTCGCCGCTCACTACCATCTGCTCGCGCTGGCGATACAGCAGAATTTTAGCGATCCGCTGCGCCATGCTGGGCGACGAGGTAAACCCTAGATTGATCTCAACCTCTGAAACCTCATTGTTGTCATCAGCAAGAAATACCTGAGAAATGACAGGCGGATAATTGTCTTCCTGCCAGTTACTTTGTTGCCCGCGAAACACCCCCGTCACCCTGTTGTATAAATCCCGCCTCGAAAAGCGAGTGACGATCTGCATGGGACCACGGGCGTCGTCTTCATTCAGCGCAAGCACCGGATTAATATATGCGCCAGCCTTGCACACCCACTTCCCCTGGCTGTACCAGAGCGACCCTGCCATGGAGAGCACGATATCGTTCAACACATCCATGGGTTTGCGGTCGCTGGTGAAAAACCCGTCGCAGCTATACCGCTTTTCCGTACCGCCAGCGTCAAGCGTGACGTCTTCATCGCAGATATTGGCTGCGGCGGAAAACGAAGTGTCGTCCAGTTCGTCAGCTTCTGCGATCCGGGAGGCCAGCAAATAATCGCGAAGGCACAATGCCGAGTTCGAGGAATACGCGGTCAGGCCCGTGCGCGGATCATATATCTTCTTGCCTTTGACAACCGCCAAGATGTTCGGCGGGCCGCCTGAATAAACCTTCATGTTAAAGTCGAAAGTCGCGTAGATGTACGCGATCCCGTACGCCCTGTGGCGGTAGGTCCAAAGGTTCTCGCTCTTAATCGTCAGGTCTTCGTCATAGGCTTGATCATCCGCCCCTAAGTGCGTGATGATCTTTAGCTCGTTTTTATACTTTCCTGCGGTAACATTTCCGCCAGCGTCAAGGACCAGTTGCTCGTCAGCGATATGGAAAGAGACAAACTCTTCCACCTCATGCGGGCAGACGGCGATCAGGCGATAGAGCTGAGTTTTAGGATAGCCAGGGGTCTCCTGATAAAACACCACGCCACCCATTTTTGCAGTGCCATAAATAGCTGCGGTGGCAACGGCTGAATCTGTGATGTTTACTTCCATCCCAGCATATCTAGGGATGGACGGCTGCAACAGCTTTGACAGGATAAACGATCCCAGTATTGGGCCGACAACGGGAACGGCTGCCGCCACCAACGCTGGCATCTACTCAGCCCCCGGAGTGATCATATTTCCCACGTCAAATCTCCATCGCTTAGGTCAAAACACATGAGGCCCGTCGCTGTCATAAAGTGACAACCTCTTCCCCCCATTATACCGATGGCGTGGGTGAACACCATCCGCGCTGCCACTGGTCGGGCGACGACTGAGCCCATAACAGGATGGCGCGAAACGCTCCGTGTCAGGCGATCATCCAGCAGCTCCACAATGTCGTGGTGTCCGGTCGCCTCTTGAGCCCTCCGCCACATGCGCATCGCCCCGAACTCGCCGGAGTATGGCCGCGCCAGTATGTCGTCGACAAACCCCACGCCGCGCTGCGCCATCACAGCATCATTGGCAAAGGTCACGCAGTCGCTCTTGCCCCACACGAAAGGCTTTGTAAGCGCCGCCTGGAGGTGTAGCGCTAGGCGCTCGCGGTTACCCACTGACGCCCTTGCCCCACAACAGCGGTCGCGTTTGAAGGTCATTGACGAACTCAAACGCAAGATCGGGGAAAGCCGCGTTCGGGAACCGCATTGCTTGGCTCTCTGTCGTGTAGCGCAGTATCCTGGGCCGCTCCAGGTCAACCAGTTTGCTCTCAAGGTCCATCGTTATGGTCGATGTCTGTGGCCCTTCTGAAATCGTCATCTGATCCATGTAGCCGACAAAGAGCGTAGATAGCGCAGTCCCATCGCCAGGGGTGGTTGATAGCCGCCCGCCGTTTTCTTGAGTAAGGGGATCGCTGTTTTCGGCCAGCAAAAAATCCAGGTTTTGAAGAGTAACGCCGAATTTAATCCTGGCGACGCGCCCATGATATTGCGTTTGCAGGGCCAGTGAAAGAAATGCCGACGGTATCCCCGACATTGAGACGCTAGCATTGGCGGCTTTGATGTCACCAGTCTCAGACAAAGACGAGATGGTCAAAAGATTGCCCGCGCCCGTGTAGGTGACGCCGCCCAGCACTAGATCGCCGAGACCCGTCCAGTAGTAGAGCGGATCATCGAGCATCAAATCAACGGCAAAGAACGGGCGCAGAACGGCCTTGGCAAGATTGGCCGTGATCGACCCAAGGTTTTTCGCCTCGTAGGTGTAGCCGCCGTCCGCGTACTGCCGATCAGCCATTAGACGATCACCTGGATCGCCGGGAATACGATGCCATAGTGGGCGAGATAGTCGTTGCTCCAGTCCTGGCTAGATGACGACAATCGGAAGACGCCCTTTGCGCTGGTGGTCACGACTGCTGTGTTGTCACCCGGCGCGGTGGTGATGGCCGGCCATATGTCCAGTCGGACCACGCCCGACGCGTTTGAGTCTGCATCGTCCAGGACTTTATGCAGAGACGCGCTCGCGCCAGAGTTTAGCTGGATGTAGTCGCCAGCCTTCAGCCAGCCTGTCTGGCTAGCGGTGCAGCCGTCAATTGATAGACTGTCGCCGACCTGACTGGCACCGTACACAAGCGGCGTCCCACCGGCAGAGCCGCGAGGCGTTGCCGCACGCGGATCACCGAGCAGAAACGTGCCCTCGCGCCCGCGCATCGACAGCAGCCAGCCCAGCCATGGTTCGGCGTTGGCGCGGGTCATGGGCGGCAATGTAATTTCGGCTTCCCAGCGCTCGCCCGTGTGCTTGAATACCTGCTGGCGCAGGGTGAACACGCTTTCTGAGACCGCCGTCACGTTCACGGCTCGAAGTGTGACGCCCTTGATTCCGGTGTGCGCAGGCAGCGTTCGTGGAAATGTGATTGGCATCAGCTGAAAGACCTTGCGAATGATCCGCCACGGCGTCGGGCGTTTAGAACGGCCTGGGTTGACGCCGCCGCAATCTGGGGCATCAGCGATTGGATTTCGGCCCGCACCGTTTGCTGGATGCCGGTGGTGACGTTGATTGTCTGATTGACCGTTGCCCCGCCGCCGCCGTTAACCGCCGCCTTTGACTGAGGTACACTCAGCATCCTGCCCGCAGAGGATGGAACGAATATCTCGCGCCCGTGCTCACCGACAACGGCAGGGCTGCCCGCTGCCATGGGGCCGCCCATGGCCCTCCCCGGCGCGTTAGGCTGGAGCAAATCCGCAGCCCCTCCAGGGGTTGATGTCGGGAATGCACCGCCACCCATCAGCCCAGACAGTAGCCCGCTGCCCGCCTTTAGCAGCCCGCCAAGCAACCCACTACCGCCGCTCGCCTGCTGAGTTTGAATCCTGATAAGGTCGGCGATGATCGAAGAAGCCATGCGCTTGAACGCCCCGCCCACGGAAGACGTGCCGGAGATAATATCGCCGAAGGCCGTTGCGAACGCGTCATCAACAGCCGCCATGCTCTCGGTCAGCCCGCTGGCCTCATCTTTGACGGCTTGGAAGTTTGCAGTAATCTTCTCCCGATCTTTAGCCGCTTGTTCTTCTGAGATCAGCCCCTGAGCAAGCGCCGTGTTGACCGCCTGTATCGAATCGGCATAGGCAAGTGTGGCGTCCCGGAGCGGGTCAAGGGATGAGCGAACGTTATCATATGCCTCCTGCACCGCGATAAGCCGTCCCGCCGTCACGGCGGCCATCTCTGCGGCGGCTGTCTCGCCATCAATTACCGCCTGAGTGTAAGCCTCAAGGAGGGTGATGTTGCCCGCCCGTAGCGCGGCCTCGCGTTCTAGGGCCGCCGCTGCTGCTGCTGCTGACGACCGTCCGCCATTCCCTCTGGGAGGCTTCGTCACTGCAGTATCTGCGTTGCTTGCCATGTGGTCTAGCAAGCTTTTCATACCATCTATCTGTAGCTGAAGAACGGCTTGGTTGGCTTGTGCGTCCTCTAACATTGCGTCAGCATAGACCGATCTACTCATGCCGAAGGACGCTGCTGTTTTTTTGTCATTGCCTTCCAACACAGCCCCTCTAGCCATGAGGGCTCTCGCCTTCCATTCATCCCATGCGTGACCGGCGGCTTCCAATTCTTTTGTTCTTATGCTTGCTAGGAGCCCGAGCTTTGACATGTCTTGAGTCTGGCCAAACATAAAACGGCCAGCGGCACTCGTTGCCGCGTCAAAATTTTCAGCAAGCAATTTTATCATCGGCATTGCAGTCTCAAGCGCGGCCATGAGATTGTTCTTGATAACAGTTGACACTAAATCCAGCTCCTCTTTAAAAGCCTTTGATTTAGCGACCGCCTCCGAAGAAATGACGCCGCCTGCGTCCTTCAGTTTTTTGGATAGCCTTTCAACCTCCGCGCCGTTGTTAGCAAAAGCGCGTTGAAGCAATACGCTATCACTGGCGAGGGCTTCCATATAAAACGTCATCTTGTCTTGGCTTAAATTCGCAGACTCTAACGCGGTGACGTATGCCCCCATCTTTTGGTCAGATGAAAAGTCCGCAAAAGCCGCTGCGGTCAAGCCGACCTTTGGCGCTATGTTGTCAAAAAAGTCTGCGAGCGGGCCTGCGCCCGTCTCTGCGTAATCGCCAAATTTATCATTCACGTCCTTTAGAATGTCGGCCATCTTTTCTTGGCTGACACCAAAGGCCGCCCCGGCGAATGCCAGTTCCTGGAACCGCTCAACAGACACACCAGCAACAGCAGCAAAATTTCCCAGCTCTACCGCGCTATTAACAATATTAATTACGCCTTTTACTGCGAATGCCGCAGCCAAAATAGGGACAAGTTTCTTCGCGGCAGACCCGACCCGATCAAAAGATTTTGCCACGCTTGAAAGGTTCTTCTGAGAGTTTTTTGAGAACCTCTGCACGCGCCGCTCGTTGGCGGCCATGGCCTTTTTAAATTCTTTATCCTTGGCCGAAAGAATAATGTTTAGCTCTGCCGCTGATATCGCCATATCATCCAAACCTCTCAGCTAGTGCTCGCGCCTCGTCTAAGCTGGGTGCGTCAGCTCCGGGCTCTTTGGGGCTATGGGCTTCCTGCCAACCATCAAACACCAAAAAAACATCTCTCGGTACCATAGCACGAATTTCGCCCGGTTTGATACCCGCCACAATCGCAGACTTTATTAGCTGGCGGACGTCAAGGCTGCGTTTGGAGGGCGGGTCGTGTTCTTTTTTTTTACCGTAGCCGCTTTGCTATCGCCAATATCTGGCATGAAAGCCACGCCCAAAACAGCCTGGGCCAGTTGATAATGATGGAGCAGGCTCTCAGCACCGCCCGCCAGAACGATTTTATCAGCCTGCGCATCCGTCTTCCCTCCGCCCACCAAGGCCAGCGCCAGGATGTCGTGCACCTCGGTTGAGGTTGGTTTTTTGCCGCCCCCGAAGAACCCATCCCAAAGGTCAAAAACGCCTCGGTGTTTATCTTCAAACCGCTCAATTTCTTTGCACCGCAAGAGCAAAACATAGGAGACGCCGTCAATGTACTCGACGACGCCTCCGCGCGGCGACTCAGCCGTGATCGTCATTTCTAGACAGCCGCGAACACGATAGCGCCATTGCTTTCAAGGGAGGTGGAGAACGTAACAGCCCCCTCGCTCTCACCACCGAAATCGAAGGAGGCCACCCGGAAGCTGCCTGTATACGTGCCAAAACCAGGAACCAGAATCTGAAAGTTGGATGTTGAATCCGCAAGCATGGCTACCGTATTCAATCGGCCTTCCTCGTCGGTTTCGTCCAAGAAAATGCCATCACCGGAAACGCTAACGGCTTTCAAACCGTCAAGGCTTTCTGCCCAAAGCGCACCGCCTGGAGTGGTCGCGTCTGGCGTGGTCACATCAATCGACGAGTTGTTAATGGTCAGGGATTTTGAGTTCAGGCCTGCAAAGGCTGTGTACACGTCCGGCGAAGCACCGTCGCTGATCTTGAGAAGTAGAGAACGTCCGAGCTGTTTTGCCATGTTGAGGCTCCATCAAAGGGACCGGGCGTCATCGTGACGCTCGAAGTTTGCGCTTGCCCAATGCGCGGGAAGGGCTTGACCGCTAGGCGGTTTCCATCATCGTCGAGAACAAAACCCGGCCCGTATAGCCACGGCCCACGGAATCATCTCGGTCGATAAAATAATTATCGCACACCATCAGCACAATGCGAAATCCGGTGTCCGTGTTGATGATCTTGTCGCCGCTCTCAAGGAGTACGGCATCACCATTCTCCATAGTCAAATAGCTTGTGACTGTGAAGCTGTTTGCCAGCGCGGCAGTGACAGGCGCTTCATTGCGATGCAACGCGGCCCGCACCGCCTCCGCTATCTGCGACGCCTCAACCCGGCCCGTGGTGCGGGAGTAGGTCTCTATCAGGAATGACACGGTGGCATTCTCGGTGCCGTCGGTGTCGGAGGTGTCCGGTGTGATATTGCCGAAACGAACATACGGGAAAACCACATTCTCCGGCGGCTCATCATACAGTCGAGTTGATATCAGCGCCGCCAAATCAGTATCGGCCAGCAGTACCGTTCGCAAAGATTTTTGCAGCGCCAGGGCGTAGCCATCGCTCATTTCCAGCCTGCCCCTTTCATCGCCTTAACCATCGCCCTGCTGATCCTGCTGGCGTGCTTTGGCCCGAGCAAGGACCGGCTTCTGTTTACAAAATAATAACCTTCTGACCTGCCCCGGAAAGGGGTCTTAACGCCCTCCCGATATTTTCTGCCGCCCTCCAAAGTGTTTGCCTTGATCTGGCTGGCCTTGTCTACTTTGGCTGCCTCAACGGATGCAATAATGCCGGTATCGCTAGCCTCAAACTTAACGTGCATTTCCGCTTTTAGTTCGCCGGTATCTGATGGAGCCAACGTCCTCATCCAGCGGAGACCCTCAAGGGAGGATTTGCGAATAGCGTCGCCAATGTGTTTCCGCTGCTCTCTGGGCAAATCGCGGAAACCTTTTCGAACAGCACTGTCAACGATCTTCATGCAGCCACCCCCTTTTCTAGAAGCATCTCAAGCAACTCACCGGCGGAATCCACCTGCATGATCGAGCGGATGGCCCAAGTGGTGCCGCGAGCTGTAACGCGATCAGCGGCGGTGATTGCGCTCGTAACGGTATCGGCTCGCACGCGCATTGTTGCGGCGGCCACATCTTGCAGCGCTCCGCCTTCGATGGTTTCTTTGCCGAGCTTTTCCCTAAAATCCGCAGACCTGAAAGCATGGTCCGCCCATGCGCCGGTCGTGTTGCCGTAGGCATCCACCGTTGATGCCATGCGCTGAAATGTTATGCGGTCGCGAAAAAGCCCTGCTTTAGCCATACCACCGTTCCCGGTGAATGTTTAAGAGATCGACAAAGCCAAACGGCAGTGTCTTTGCGATAGTGCCGATCAGCTCGTTCTCGCGGTTTTCGTACCAAAAGGAGATGAGCATGAGCATGGCGTGCCGGATCGTGTCAGGCACATCGCTGGCCGCGTCGCCAAACCCGGCTACGAACTCGACCTTGATTGCATCGCTTCGCTGTTGCGCAACCGGCCAAGCAAAGCCGGATTTAGGCTTGATCGTTTTGTTCATCGACCGCCCGAAAACATCGTAGTTTGAAAGCGTGTCCGTCTGCAAATCGCCGTTTGCGTCGTAGTATTTTACCGCCGAAACAGACTGCACCGGGCTCAACGGCAGTGGCACCTCATAGGGCGGCGTGGCAGGCATCCACAGAGCCCAGGTCTGGGATATCATGGGTTGCCCTAGCACGCCCTTAGCGTCGACCATATCGACGCCTACATCGATCAGGCGATTGAGAAAGGTATCCTCATCCGCGTGTTCAATCCGCAATTGCGCTTTGACCTCTACCAAGCTGATCGGCAGCACGGCAGGCGCGGTGACTAGCTCAAGCTGGTGTAGGTCGGCCATCTATCGCGCGGCCTTGCGCGTCGCTGGTTTGCGAGTAGCGGTCTCAACCGTAGCCGGTTCGTCTACCAGTTCGGCTTGGCCGCTTTCGATTAGGCGGACGCTGTAGGCGTCATCGACTTCGATGATGTCGCCAGAAGCGTGGCTGAAATTTATCCCAGCAATAGATGTCAAAAGGCGAACTTGCATAATAACCTCCGAAAGAATAGGTCGGGTGAGAGCCGAAGCCCCCACCCAGTTATCCCCAACATTTAGGCTGTGATCAGGTGCTTCACTGCCTTCGGATTGGCAAGAACACCGTCGAAGCGGATGTAGCCCAAGATGCCAAAGTCCGGGGCGAAACGCTCCCGCGCGATGTAGAGCGCAGGGCCGCCAACCTTCCGCACAAAGAATTTGGACATGTCGCCAAACAGAGCGACTTTATTGCCCGTCGCAAGCGACGGCATTGAGGTGTTGACGACTACCGGATAGCCGAGAATGGTCTGAGGAATACCGGCAGCATAGCTGCCCATAGACCACAGATAGTTCCCGTCGCCGTCCTTCAGCTTGCGGATGGCTGCCAAAGTGGAATCATTAATCATGATCGCCGCTTTGGTAGAGGAGCGGTAAGCCGGGTCAACAGAATGAACCAGATCAATCAACTCATCCGCAGTCACCGCAGCCACTGCGGCCGCTGTAACACCTAGAACACTATTGGTCACAATGCCTTCGACGTCAGACGAGCCGGAACCGGTCGTCAGTTTGTCGTTGGCGATACGACCAAGGCGCTCACCGAGAAGCTCACCAAGCAACGATTCCATGTTCAGGATGGAATCGCTATTCAATTCCGCCGACCAGCGGACCCACTCACTGTCGAAGGCAAAAGCTCCGAGCTGTTTCTGGGCGAAGACAACATCCTTGCCGCCGTCGTCAGTAACTGCGCCGCCTTCGGTATGGGCCACAGCAGTGACAGCGGTGTCATCCACCGTTGGGATCGAGAACGTCCGACCGTCCGTGCTGTTGATGTCGGTGAACAGGCTGCCATCATACATTGGGCCCGCTGCAATCATGGCCTTTTCAATGAATGCTGCCATTTCGGTTGGGACTGTGAAGCCACCTGCCGTGGTCGTACCGCCAGTTTGAACGCGGTATTCTTGCAGCACTGCGCGCGCTTCTGGGGAGGCATAGGTCTCGCCGCCAGCGGAAAGCATCTCAGCGAACGCTTGGCGATAGCTGATGCCATGGCCGGAATCAATCGCCGGAGCGCTGCGGCCTTCAACAGCCGGGCGCTTGCTAAGGTCAGGCGCTTCCAGGGCTGCAATAGCTTTGGCCGCTCGATCTTCGCGATCAGCAAGAGCGCCGATCTTGTCGTGCTCGGTCATCATCGCGTCGAACTCGCGTTCGATATCAGCGGCGCGCTCTTCCGGCGCATTGGAAACTTCGGTGAGCTTGTCACGGGCTTGCATGGCTAAGGTAGCCATCTGCTCCCGCAGGGTCTTGATTGCTTCGGCCATTTGTAGGCTCCATCAAAGGGAAGTTTGACGCATCACTGCGCTAAAACTCCAGGCCTTGCCCAAGGGCCGGGAAAGGGCAAAAGAGCGAGAGCGCCCTTATTCCATGAGGCGCGCCTTCATCCGCATACGGCGGAGGGCGAGCGCCCGTTGTTGCTGTCCTTGCTCCGCCCGGAAAGCTTCCAGGCTTCGCAAACCAATCTCTGTGCCCGCGTAGGCGGGGGTCGTGACGATGCTTACGTCGTGCAAGCTAACATCCTCAATCGTGCGCTTTGGCATGTCGCCGCTGTCGTCCCAGCTTTGCCTCACCGGGATAAAGGCAAACGACATTTTGTTCAAATCTCCGCGTCTAATCTTGGGAACTAGGGCCTTTACATCTGGGTCCGAACTGTCCAACTCTGTCTCGATATATAGTCCGCGATCGTCCTCAGTCAAAGTGAGAGTGCCGGAGCGAGTGCGTGCCAGCGGAAGGCCTGCATGATTGACTAGGAATATAACATCGTCGCCGCGCTCAAGCGCAGAGCGAAATGCACCGGGAGCAATGACCTCTGTGAACGATGAGCCAATGCGGGTTTCCTCGCCAAACACTGCTGCGTAGCCGAACACTTTAACACCAGAGCTCTCGGCCCTGATTTCGACCGTAGCATCAAACGCGCGAATTTCAGACTTCATTTGCTGGGCTCCCTTGTGAGCTGATCGGCACCGTTGCGCCCTGGATCATAAGCTGGTCGCCGTCGGGCAAAGGCAGCATATCCTCAAGCGCTCGCACTTCATTCGGCGTGCGGATGCCGTTCTGAATACTGGTTGCGTGCGCTTCCATGCGGGTCTTGAAATCGCCGCGTAGCAAGCTGTCCACGTTGTAACGGATGTAGACATCCGACGACCGACCGAACAATTTTAGATTCATCTCGGCTTCGGCCTGCTCAATCCACCGGCGCAAGGTATGCTTAACAAAGTGGAGATCTTGCTGCTCGGTATTGCTATAGGTGCCGTGACTCAGGTCTTGCAAAAAGATAGGAGGCAGCGAATAGATGCGGGCAATCTGCTCAATACAAAATTGCTGGAGCGGAAGGAGTTGCATCTGGTCAGGTGAGAACCCGATGGACTTTAACTCATGGCCTGCTGGCAGCGCCATGATAGAGCGGCCTTCGCGGGCCAGTTTGGCCGTCGTGTTGGCGACATCTTCACTCGCCCGTTGAGCCGCTGCGCCGCTCTGGAAAGGCCCGGTGATAACAGCCGGCGGGATGCCGCCCGCCATGAATGCTTTAGAGCCGTAACGCGCCGCAGCGATGGCAAGGCCGATCACGTCCTTGTTGGTGAATATCGGGGACCGATTGTCTAGCTGGTTTGCCTTGACCATGAAGGTCAGGTCAAGAACCTCTTCCGCGCTGTAAACGTATTCGGCCGTCCTATATGCTTTGGTCGGAAAGCCCGCCGCGTCGGTTGTCTCTGAAACGGTAATGCTGGATGGGTCCAGGGGTATAAGGTCAGTAACATCACCGCGCCCGCTTCGCACGATCTGGGTAACGGAGCGGCCACCAGTTAGCACCTGTTCAAAAGTGTATTTGCGCCAACCGAATGAACTCAGATGTGGATTGACCGCCCGGTCGATCCAAGCGCCAATGCCGACCGTCACAGGCTCGCGCCCCGTGGCTGTCTTCTGAAAAACTTCAAGCGGTAAGGATGCCAGGGTGCCGGATATAAAATTCGTGGCTGCCCATACAGCGGGAACGCCTAAGGCGTTCTCAATCGTGACATTGACGCCGGAGGCGGATGATAGGTCACCCCAGCCCATGACCTGCAAAAAATCGGCAGCACTGACCGGCGCGCTTGGGTTCTCCAAATTGCGCGCCTCGGCTGATTGTGGTCTGCGGAATCGGTCGAACAAACCCATATATTAAATCGCCATTTGATAAGCGGGATCATCCCAAGGACTTGAGTATTGCACAACGTCGTCTCCCATGCAACCGAGGGCCATCGTCAGCGCGACCATGCCATCAATCTTGGAATATGATTTCGCCTTGTCGAGTTTACGATTGCCCGCTGGGTCTTGCTGCACCACAGCATTCGCGGCGCACATGTTCATAACCGGGTGGTTGCCGTGCCGCAAAGATTTCTGCATGACAAGTTGCTCCACCTTGTCCAGGGCCGGAGCCATATCTTTGAAGCCTTGACCAAAAGCCCGCATCGGAACAGACGCGCCAAGTCCATCTAGCTCGCGCTGAAAATCGTTTATCCTCCACCTATCATAGGCCAGCATTCGCAGGTCATAGCGAGCATTTGCTTCCGCAACGGCCATAGCCACAACAGCCGGGATAATCACCGGGCCTGGGATAGTCGTGAGGAAACCTTGGCTGGCCCACATGTCATAGGGGATGCGCTGCATCCGCGACTTGTCCGCCAGACCATCGGCAGGCAAAAAGAATTGCGGGACGACGTGGTAATGATCTCCCTTCGGAAACACCAGCACGAAGGCCGTCAAATCCTGGCTGGACGAAAGGTCAAGCCCTGCAAAACATAGGTCGCCATCGTCCACCGTCGCTGGCCCGTTGTTTGCTTCCCATTCGCTCTTGGACAAAAACGGGCTGTTCGCCTCGATGCGCTGGTTGAGGAACATGTGGCGAAATACATTTTCCTGCGAAGGCAGCCGCGCTGCACGGCTAGCAAGACCCTCAATATCCTGTTGAGATCGAAAGACGCCAAGCGCCGGGTTCGCCGCTTTCCACGCCTTGCGGTCGGTGACTTTGCAATCTTGGGGCGCGGTGTAAAAGTGCGAGACCGTTCGCGCGTCAGGAGCCTTCGCCGCATCGTCTAGCCACACCGAAAACATATCGCCATCGGTTGCCGCCTGGGTACTAATAGCGATCAAAAGCGGATCAGCATGAGCACCTTGGGCTGTTTCGATAGCTTCGACGAAAGCATCACTCGGTCCGCGAACTTGCCCGACCTCATCCAAGATCGCCAGCACGGGCGATAAGCCATGAGCGGTTCCGGCCTCTGCGCTGATTGCTCTATATTTGACATTTCGAGACAGGCCGACAAGCGACTTTTGCGACGGTATTATTTTAATAATCTCACTGAGCAATGGCGATAACCGAACCATCTTTTCTGCCAGCTCAAACACAAGCGCAGCCTGTTCCCTGCTACGTGCGCCGCTAATAATCTGGCTATTCAGGCGCGCTTCAGGTCCGGCAAGATGCGCCAGGAGAATGGCAGCGATCAAAGAAGACTTGCCATTCTTGCGCGCGACAGACAAATATGCCCGGTTGGTGCCGGACGGGTTGTCGTAGATATCGCGAATAAATTTCTTCTGGAACGGCATCAGCACCAACGGCTTGCCAACGTGCTCGCCTTCCGGCGTCAAGCAGCAGCCTTCAATAAACCCGATGACCTGGGTCGCGCGTGTCATTTGCTTATCGGCAACAGCCATTGGTCGATTACTGCTCGCGCCACGGCTTCAGTCATCCTTGGCGGCACACTCATGCCGATCATGTATTTTCCAATCTTGTCGGTCTTTGCGTAGTAATCATCAGGGAAAGAACCTAGGCGCTTAAACTCGTTATATGATAGCTTTCTGGCTTCCGACCAATGATGAAAAACACCATGCGACGCCGTTAGCGTGAAGCTTGGCTGTTTTCCGTTTAGCTTTTTACTGTTCCAATAAGCTACTTTGCCATCAAGTTTTTTGCATGCTTCTGCAAAACTCGATCCTTGTTTTGTTGCTGCCCAATATCTATGTTCTTTTGTCGTTTGCTTCAGCACCTCTTTTTCAACTTCGCCGATTGACAAATCCGCTGTTGCATCTCTGGCACTGATCCATTTATGCTTTGGCAAAAATACCAGCGGCGGCGCGTCAATGTCGTCGCGGATTGCACAAAAGAAAACTCTTTCCCGTTTCTGAGGTACGCCACAATCAGCGGCGTTCACTAAAAACAATTGCGCGCGATAACCAATTTCACGGAACCGCGCCATCACCATTTTGGCGTAGCCCTTGGCGTTGCCCATTATCATCCCCTTGACGTTTTCGGCTATCGCCACGCGAGGCTTGAGCCGTTCCACAAGGTCAAGATAGTCGAAAAACAGATCGCTTAGAACCTGCTTCGCCTGCCCCTCTCGGAAATGTTTGTCTTTCCCCCAGGCTTTTTCTCGGCTTCCGGCCATGCTGAATGTGCTGCATGGCGGCGACCCGTCCAAGATATCCAATTTAAACAATTCGTCAGGCAAATCTGCTGTGAGCAAATCGCGAATTGGGCAAAGATAATAGCGTTGAGGATTTAAGTTTTTCTTATAGTGCCACGCCATCTCAGGGTCTATGTCGTTCGCGGTGGCCACGGTACAGCCCGCCAGTTTGTACCCCAAACTAGAGCCGCCCCCGCAAGAGAAGGTTGACATTACCTGCAAGCCATTTTGCGTGACGTTTGCAAGATCGCTTAATTCCCACGCGCAGTCTGGCTTAGTCATTGTCAAATTCAAATCCGCATTTTGGGCATTTGCAGTCCATGACAAAATCATCTGGGTCGATTTCTTTTGACTTGCCAAGCTCTGTTATTGTTTCTTGCGCAGGCTTCAGCAGCGCAAGCAACTCGTCCTGGCTGAAACCGGCAAGCTGCTGCATGTCAACCGTCATGGATTGCAGTTCAACTAGCAACTTGTCTTCGTCCCATTCGGCATTCAGCGCTAGCTTGTTGTCCGCGATCACTAGCGCCCTGCGCCTGTTCTCATCCAGCCCGGTAACAACCACTGCCGGAACCTGATCCAGCTTGAGCTTGCGCGCAGCCAGAACGCGACCATGGCCAGCGATCAAGTTGTTCTCTTCGTCAATCAGGACCGGGTTGGTGAAGCCAAACTCACGGATGCTGGCGGCTAGCTGGGCCACCTGCTCGTCCGAATGCGTCCGGCTGTTCATCGCGTAGGGGATCAAATCCTCCACCGGAATCAAAATGTTTTCGTAGAACGTAGTCATCAGTTCACCACCGGCTTTGCAATAAGACCTCTTGCCCACATATCGCGCAACGCGTCTGACGTACCACCGAGGTTCTTGGCAGCGCCGTTGAGCGTGCGCGGGTCCGAATCTGTCTGGTTCAGCGACATAGATCGAATAACCGCCATCTGCCGCCGCTCCAAAGTATCAATCACCGCCAACAGCGGATTGGGAACTACCGTCCCGCGTTTGTTTTCTACCAGCACGCCTGATCGGTCAAGCGTATTTTGTTGCTTGCGGATATCAGCCTCCATGCGGACGACCTTCGCCAGCAACAGCAAATCCATGTCGCGCCAATCCTCCCTCGCGCGCGCGCGCGTGAACTGACCCCAGATGACGTACTCTTCGTCGCTGCGCAGCGTGATGCCCTCCGGCAATGGTACGCTGCCCATCGATCCTTGGAAGCCT
>TARA_R110000737_G_scaffold53512_2_pt1 | contig 17499 bp, 14 predicted proteins | sample TARA_R110000737 | Tara Oceans TARA_R110000737 (sample SAMEA4398027) | marine metagenome | biome: Polar Biome; feature: [SRF] surface water layer (ENVO:00010504); material: water (ENVO:00002006), including particulate matter (ENVO:01000060) such as... | depth 5 m
ATCTGATTTAGTGGTTACTAAAACTACCTTGTCCATTCGAGTTGCGTACCAAGTCATTCTACCAAGTTTAGAATTCCAGAATTTACCGAAATAACCAAATAGCCCACCGACTCCAAAAGTTCGAATAGATAATCGAATTAGTTTTTTGTCAATTTGCTCCACACTTAATATTTCGCTTTTGGCTATTTCAATATTTTTTACAAGACGATGAACGGTTATTTTACCACTTTCAACTGAATATGTGATCGGTCGATAAGCAAATGCCAAAAAATAAATAATCAAAACTAACACGGTTGTGTATATAGGAAGTGCCTTTCCAGCATCTTTAATAAATGCATATTGACCACCTATAATGATGATGAAAAGTATGGTTATAACTATTGTAATAATTTTTGCTGTGGTGCCTAGCGAAGTTTTGAATCTCATATAATTCTTATGCGTTTTGCGTTAATATCCTAATTTCACTCTAAGATACGCAAAATAGATTTCATTTTTTTGAATGAATAATATGTTTGGTAGCACCATCCGATTTTCTTTTCTGCGATATCCGCAACAAACTTTTTTCATCCTACGGCATTCGATTGAAGAACTTAAGCCTACCACCCTACATTTGACTTAACTAAAAATCAAACAATTATGAAAACTTTTACAAAAATTATCATCGCAAGTTCAATTGGACTTTTAAGCTTCCAAGGTGAAGCACAAACCATCGCAATTAAAGGTGGAGTTAATTTCTCGAAAATCGCAAATGACGATGTATTTGGAGGAGCCGAGAGTGGATTTACAACTTCGTTCAACCCTGGCTTTCATGTCGGAGCAACTGTCGATCTGCCAATTACTAAAATGTTTAGTGTCGAAACTGGATTGTTTGCTACTACGTCGGGTCTTAAATACAAAGCAAGTTTTCAGGATTTTGGATTTGTGTATGATTACAGAGTTGCTTTCAATCTTTTAAACGCAGAAATTCCAGTAATTTTCAAATCCACTTTTGAAGTCGGAGAAAATTTCAATATTTACGTGGGTGCAGGTGGATACGGTGCGTTCAGTCTTTTTGGCACTGTAAAGAGCAGAATAAATATAATGGGACAAGTTGAATCAGATTCTGAAGTCATTGATTTTAATGACTTGGAAGATGACCGTTTTGATGCAGGTCTTCGTTTTGATGCAGGAATTGAAGTGAAAGGATTTATTGTTGGTGCTAGTTACAATTTCGGGTTAGCTCCAACGATATTTGAAGGTCAAAATCGAATTATAAAAGTGTCTTTGGGTTACCGATTTGGCTGGAATAAAGCTTAATTTTTGACTATCGTAGAGAAAGCCTTTCCATTTTGGAGGGGCTTTTTTTATAAAACAAGTAAACCCTTTTCTTTCAATTTTGCCATTGACTTGGAATACCAAAACAGCTCAAAATCCTCAAAATGAGTTTCAAAATCTGATTTTAATTCTCCGAGCGACTTTTGTTTTTTGCTTAAAGGTGAGAGTTCTTCAAGCTTGAGAATTAACCACTCCCCTTTTTCTTTGTTGACAGAAATTTGAAAAGAATCTAATTTATCGTGGAAAGTCAATTGCAAACTATGCCAAGTCTCTCCACGTTTTGTTTTTGAAGTTTCTTCAACCAATGGATTTGTTCCTAGCCAAACTACTTTCGCAGTTGGTTTAATCCCGAAGCTCAGCTCTTGATCTAAACAAGAATCTATGAAGTTTGAAGGAACTTTAGTTCGCGGAATTTTAAAGTCAAACCAGTCTTGTAATGGCAATTCGAAGCCAATTCCCTGCATAAAATTCAACAAGGATTTCTTTAATCCGAAACTGAATTTTTCATGATCTATACCTGTGGAGTCTTTGAAATCGACATCATTATTAGCAAAAGTTATTTCATTGATAGCCGGAACTATTCCAAATTCTTCAGGATTTATCCCAACGGGACTATGCGCCGTCAAAGCAAATTGATGCCAAAATCCAGACTGAAGCACGCCAATTTCGAACAGTTGACGGACCATTTCTAAACTATCAATGGTTTCTTGTTCGGTTTGAGTTGGGTAACCGTACATCAAATAAGCATGAACCATGATGTCGGATTCGGTAAAATTTCGTGTTACTTGAGCTACTTGTTCAACGGTTACGCCTTTGTCTATTAATTTCAACAAACGATCAGAAGCCACTTCCAAACCGCCTGAAACAGCAATACAACCCGACGCTTTTAGTAAAACACAAAGATCTTTGGTGAAGTTCTTTTCGAAACGAATATTCGTCCACCAAGTAACGGTTATTCGACGTTTTAGTATCTCTAGAGCCAATGCTTTCATTAAGGAAGGTGGAGCTGCTTCATCCACAAAATGAAATCCATTTTCTCCAGTTTCAGCCATCAATTGCTCCATTCGATCAACCAAGGTTTTGGCTGCGATGGGTTCATACAATTTGATGTAGTCCAAAGAAATATCACAAAATGTACATTTTCCCCAATAACAACCGTGCGCCATTGTGAGTTTCAACCATCGACCATCGCTCCACAAACTGTGCATTGGATTTGCAATTTCGATAACTGAAATGTAATTTTTCAAATGTAAATCGGAATAATCTGGCGTGCCGACTTCGCTTTGTTTGTAGTCGGGCTGCGTGCTATTGTTAATGTATTTTACCTCGCCATTTTCGAGTAGAAAAGTTCGTTTGAATTGCCCATTGTTTGAATTGCCCAACGATTTAAAAACCAATTCTATTGGCAATTCGCCATCGTCCAGAGTAATGAAATCGAAAAATTCGAAGACACGTTTATCTTTTAACGAACGTAACTCCGTATTTGGAAAACCACCGCCCATGGCAATTTTAATTTCTGGATAGTTTGCTTTCAGAAATTTGGCGCAACGAAAAGCACTGTACAAATTCCCTGGAAATGGAACTGAGAAACAGACTAGTTTTGGTTGAACTTCTTTGATTTTTTTATCTAAAATCTGAATTGTGATTTCATCAATTTTTGTTGGATCGTTTTGCAGATAATCATACAATTCATCGAATGAATTTGCACTTCGTCCTAATCTTTCAGCATAACGACTGAATCCAAAATTTTCGTCTATACATTCCACAATGAAGTCAGACAAATCCTCCAAATACAAGGTGGCTAGGTGTTTCGCTTTGTCCTGCATCCCCATATTGCCAAAAGCCCAATCCAGATCTTCAACTTGATCAAACCGAGAAGCTCGTGGTAGGAAAGTTTCTGTACAAATCTGCCTTGCTATGGTTTGATTTTTCCCTTGAAGAAATTCAATCACCTCATCCAAGGTTTTCAGATAGTCCCCTTTTAAATGATAAATCCGCTGGCAATTTCCTGTTTTGATTGTATCATTTTCATAGGCAAAATCGAACAACTCAAAGAACACTTTTTTCGAGAACAATTCCAAAATAACCTCGATGCCCAAATCCATTTGAAAAGTTGAAACACTCTTCGTATTCAAAAACCCTTTCAAATAGGCAGTTGCTGGATACGGTGTATTCAATTGAGTAAAAGGTGGTGTTATGAGAAATACGTCGTTCAACTCTGTTTAGAATGGGTTCGGGTAAAGATAAGGGAATCTCAATATTTATTCAGATAGTTGATAGTGAAATACAATTATTCTTTCTTCGGACAATAATTTAAAAATTACAATAAAAAAATTTATTTGAAAATAATTTTTTTTATTGTATATTGCTCTACCATTCAATTGTTTAATCACGATGAAAGGGCTCTGTTGTACCAGAGAGATACCGAAATTACAACTATAACTATGAAAGAAAAACGCTCAAGGAATTAACTTGAGCGTTTTTTATTGTTTATAATCTTGTATTAAAAAGAAGTCAATTTATTTGGCTTGAATTATTTTCTCATCAATTAAAACCTGAAAAGCGTCCTCCATTGTTTTCTGCAAAGGCATAAATTCGATTCCTAGTTCTTTTTTAATTTTTGAATTGTCCGCTTTCCATTCTATGTTCACATTGTTACGGATCAAATCTCTAGTAAATAACTTATTAGCCATAGGCCCAACAATCATCAACAACCATTTCGGCAATGCTTTTTTGGGAATTGGATAATTTGCACCATATTTTGGAAGAAGTGCTTGACCCATTTCTAAGAAATTAGTGTTGTGAGCACTTGTGATGTATCTGCCATGGGCATTTGCAAGATAACCTGCATTAAAGTGAGCATCAGCAACATCGCGAACATCGACAACTCCTGCGCCCATTTTCGGAACACCCATTTTCATTGTCCCATCACCCAATTGTTTTAATATGGACATACTTTCAGATGTTGTAGCACCGGGATTCAAAGCTGGCCCCATAACAAAACTCGGGTTTATCGTTACCAAATCCCAGTTTGATTGTCCTTCATTCATTTCCCAGGCCTTTTTCTCTGCCATCGTCTTTGAATAAGAATATGGATTATAATCAAGCGTAGAAGTTGTATTCCAAATTTCTTCTGTCAATATGCCATTCGGCGCTTTTTGACAATCTGTGGCATCTGTATAAATAGATGCACAACTACTTGTGAGCACAACTCTTTTCACGGATGGAGTTTCATTTGCAGAATTCAATACGTTTTCTGTTCCTTTTACTGCTGGATCAACCAAATCTTTTTGAGCATCCTTCACATCCAAAACAAAAGGAGATGCAGTGTGAAAGACAACCTCGCAACCTTCCATTGCTTCTTTATAGGAATTCGGCGTTAAAAGATCTGATTTAAACAACTTTAAACTTCCTTTTGAATTGTTGGCCAATTCAGTTAAGTGACCTACTTTCTTCGTGTTCTGCGGGTCGCGCACAGCAGCGTGGACGGTAATTCCTTCATCCAATAATTTTTTCACTAACCAACTAGCGACATAACCGTTTGCTCCTGTTACTAAAACAGGTTTTGTTTTATCTATTTCTGTCATATTCTTAAGATTCTATAAGTCAAGTACAAAGATGTGCATCATTTCATGGCTTAAAAGTTAAAAATTACGAAAAATGAGTAAGCTTTTTAACTACCAAATGCATTAATCGTGGTTAAAAACAAAAAATCGTCCGTTAAAAAACCTTTAGGATTCTGATACTGCAAGACCACTCTCGCGAGAAACGAAGTCCGAATATTGTTTTATGCATACATAATATAAAATTATACTTACAATAAGTAGTAAATGGCTAACATCATTTTTATCTAACCAAGGATGAATATTGATTTTAAAAGCTAGAAAAATGGCGCTTGGAAGGAGAATAAAAGTGCTAATCAATAGATAGCGAAAAGATGAATGGATTTTTTTGTAGTATTGATATCCTAAATAACCCAAACTGAAACCCATACCAATAACTGAATTGATCGTCGGCAGAGCCATTCCCTTTGTTGGGTTCGACTCCAGATCGACAAACAAACAAATCAGCGTTTCCAAGATTAACACTAAGACTAATTTATAAACTGAAATTTTATTGAATAGTTTCTTCTGCTTTGGATTCGGGTGAATGGAGAACATTGCGTGTTCAATGAAATATACGGCAAGTATACCTGTAAAATAAGAAGGTATTTTTCCTGGAATGCCCGTATAATTGTACAACAAGTGACCAAAACCGCCTGTTAAAAACCCAAGTCCAAAAACTATAAAGAACCATAGCCAATAGGTATTAAAAGTTGATTTTACTTTCAACCTCTTTAACTTAAAGACCAGATAAATGACCAAAACAGAAATGATCATGTCACCTATAAAAGCATTGGGTTCCAAAAGTTGAAAACCTTGGAAGTTCCATTCTATTTTTTCAAAATCACTTCCTATTTTCATTTTAGTTTCTGCAATAGTCGGCTTTTTAAACCAATTACTGCCTAAAATGTGAATTGAGTTTCAATTCTCAATCCATCGCCATAATTTTTTTTCGATTTCTTTTCACTACAGCTAAGGCAATACTTGGGAAATATCTATAGATTACATGCACCATTCTACCTTGATATGAAGAATAAGAGCTGAACTTCCTTTTTTCCAATTGTCGAATAATCTTTGAAACCGTTTTGTCCAATGGTTCAACTTTCACATCCTCTCGTTTTTTCATCGTTATTGATTCGCCTGAAGGGGAAATGTTTTGCTTATTGCTGTCATTTTCTGTAAATCCCGGATAGTTTACACCAACATAAACTCCATCGTCGTGCAATTCATTTTTCAAGCTTTCCGCAATGCTAATAATTGATCTTTTCGTGCAGGAATAAGACAAATAACTTGGTAACCCAACAATTCCAGCCAAAGAAGAAATGAACAATATTCCCCCTTTTTTTTCTTTTAAATGTGGCAAAAATGCTAGGGTTGGGTAAATACTACCAAGAATATTTACAGACATTAATTTCTCGAAAACCTCAGGTACTGTTTCCTCTAATTTCCCTTTGGCGGCGAGGCCTGCATTATTAATTAAATAATCGACCCTCCCAAATTGCTTGATCGTCTCATCGGCCAATTTTTCGCAAAATGAATAATCGGAAACATCTCCTGCAAAACCAATTGTATCGAAACCTTTTTTGATAAACTCATCCACGGTTTGTTGAACTTTTTCTTCTCGTCGTGAATTAATAACAATTTTGGCGCCTTGCTTTGCTAAAAGTTCAGCTGTTCGTTTTCCTATTCCTTGAACTGAACCTGTTATAACAATTACTTTTCCTTGAAACATATTAGGCGGTTTTGATATACTCATTTTCGACGAACCAGTCGTAACATTCTTTTATCGCCGTATCAATCGGTGTTTGGGGCATTTTTAAGTGTTTTACAGCTTTTTCTGCCGAATAATAATGTATTTCGTTCGATAATATCGCCAACTCTTTTGATAGAGTTGGTTCATTCTTAAACAATTGGGCATAAAATGAATTGAATCGTCCATATAAAGCGACAACGGTTTTGGGAACTTTGATTTTCGGTGGGGTAACACCTGTTACTTTGGCAATCTTTTCAAATGCTTCTTTGTAGGTTAAATTTTCATTTCCAAGAATATAGCACTCTCCTTTTTCTCCAAAAGTAATTGCATTTGCTATTGCAACCGCTGCGTCTTTTACGGCAACGAAATTTTTTCCTCCTACAGCATAACCAGGAACTTTTTTCTCATAAATTCCCAAAATCATAGCTCCTGAAGTTGGTCTTGAATCATACGGCCCTATCATAAAAGTTGGATTTACAATTACGGCATCAAATCCTTCTTCCTTTACCTTTCGAAGAATATTGATTTGAGCTTGATATTTTGAATCCATATAGTCTAAACCATAATGAAGCGCGTTGTAACTATTTTTTTCAGTTCCAAGTTCAGTTAGACTTCCTGACCCAAACGAATTTGCCGTTCCAACATAAATTAATCGTTTCACATTATTGATTTGACAAGCTTTTACGACATTGTCTGTTCCAATAATATTCACTTGGTTTACCAAAGGCTGTCGAGCTGGAAACATGCTTGTGTTAGCAGCACAATGAATGACAATATCCATTCCTTCTGAAGCATCCAATAAATCTTTTTCATTGAGAAGATTACCTGCAACCCTTTTAATTGGCAGTCCTTCTATCGTTGGCGAAGATTTTCCTGCCTCGGTAAATCCCGTTACTTCATATTTACGAGCTAGTAACTCTCTTACTAAGTTACTTCCTAAAAGTCCATCCGGACCTGTTACTAAAACTTTCATTTTTTCTACGATTTGTAAATCAAAAATAGATATCTGAAATGCATTTGTGCAATCGATTTCACGAAGTAGAATTTGCTGACTTGCGAATTCCGCAACTAACAATTGTTAAAATTAGTCTTAAAAAAGCCAAAATCCTATACCAAATAGTGAAAAATACAATATAGTTGACGCATGAATAGTAGATGAAATTTCACCATAATTTTACCCTTGGGTAATTTATATAAACCCTAAATAAGCGAATTAGTGCGAAAATAAAATTGAGTATTTTTTGAATCAACTCACTTTACATTGAAATAGGCCAACAATTTTTCGTGAGTTTTCTTATATGTCTCGCTGAATACATTCCGTATTGAAGCAAAGTAATTTTGATAATCATTTTTTAAATCTTCGTCTTTTGTTTTGGCAATACTCTCTGCTACATCTGTGGCTATTTTATCAAATTTCTTCCTACCATTTTCAATTTGCATTGCCGTACTATTGGTCAATTCATACAAATCTTTTATTTCTTTCGCCTTGCTTTCATGTTTGAGTTGATCTCTCAAATTTTCCGAATAGGTGTTGCTGGCATATTCGGTAACAACTTCATTTTCTTTTTGTCGAAACACTATTGTTTTGTGTACCACACTATCACGAATAGCTTCATATTCTCCATAAGGTGTGGCAACCTTCATCGTAATGGGAAGAATATCAACGAAAACAAAAAATAGGATAATAAACATAGCTACCCACCAAATATGATCACCATTCGTTTTGTCCGCTTGTAATTGGGAAAGCATTTTTACTCGCGACAAATAATCAAAGCTCTTGTTATTTGCGGTTGACAATTTATCCTCATCTCGTTGTCTTTTCATATCAGCAACCAAAGACTTAACCAATGAATCTTCCAGAATAATTTGTTGATTCAACTCACCAATTTGAACGCCAATTTCTGCTGTTCGTCTACTGTTTCCTGGTATTCCTGAAGATGCACCACACGGCAATTCTTTTTTGAAACCACTTTGCTCAAAAGTTAATAAACTGGCTTTACAATTTTTTAAACTTACCAAGCTGTCCAGTTTAAGGTTAACATTTAATCTTTTTGCTTCAAAAGTTGAATCAATAGCACTGAGTTCATTTCGTTTTTCTTTTACAATGGCTTCTGTAATCCCTTCATTGAACCATAAAAGAACCATTGGGTGAGCAACTGCAATCCCAACAATAAGAGCAAATAAATACCTAACCAAAGTTGCTGCTAAAAAGTTGGTCTTATTCTCCAATTTTGTCTTGTACAATGTCGAAATAATGAACTTGTCAATGAACAAGATGATGAAAAACCAAATTATTCCGCCTGTAATGTATAAAGGCATATTACTAGTTACAGTAGAAAGTGCGTAGGTCATCGAAAAAAAACCAACTACAGCCGGAATCAATACCAAGGTTCCGAATCCAGTAATTTTATTTTTTTCTGAATGTGAAACTTGATCTAATATAGATTGATCTGCACCTGCTAACCACTGGAAAATATTCATGCGTTTCTTTTACTTTAATTGTACTATGCAGAAAGTACTGCAATCCAATCAAATATAGAGGAAAATGAATTTCGTTACAGTTTAAAGCTCCTTTTTAAGGTAGTTTGGGAAAAGAAATCTGTGAACGGCATATATTCGTCGGTAAAATGAAATTCTGCTCCCAATGTTAACTTATTAATCAGCGAATTTATTTCATTAAAAAGACTTTGAAAGATTAGTTAGAGTAAAGCAAATACTTTTTACGTGTGATTTTAAACTCCACCAATTTAGGTTGCCAAGTTTCACGAATTTGCTTTTCCGTCATTCCATTTTCAATTTGTGTCATTAATTCACCATTGCCGACAAGTAAATTCAAAAACTTAGCATTGGTAACAAAAGATTGATCTTTCAACAAAGTGCACGCATTCATGAAATACGAAAGGTTCAGTTTGGTTGATCGCTTTTTAAGGATTTCGGTTAAATCAAAACCGTTGCAAGTTTCGTTTTCCCACAATGGAGAACTTGCACCTTCCTGAGCACGTGGAATAAAAGAATAATCGGTTTCTGGAAATTTTGGATGTCCATATATTTCAAATGGGTTGTCCGTTCCACGACCTACGCTAACACTTGTTCCTTCAAAGAAACAAAGACTTGGGTACAAATAAATAGAGTTGTTCGTGCGCAAATTCGGTGAAGGTGGCACTGGCAATTCGTATTCTGTTTGGTGGGTGTAATTCTCCAGAGGAATTACCGTCAAATCACATTTCAGATTGTTTGGCAACCAGGCTTCTCCATTGATCATTTTACCATATTCTCCGATGGTCATTCCATAAACAATCGGAACTGGGTGCATCCCAACAAATGAGGTGTAATCCGATTCTAAAACTGGCCCATCGACGTAATTGCCATTTGGATTCGGTCTGTCCAAAACGATTAATGGAATATTTGCTTCGGCACACGCTTCCATTACGTAATGTAAAGTTGAAATATAGGTGTAGAATCGGACGCCAACATCTTGAATATCAAAAATCATAATGTCTATACCACTCATCATTTCTTCAGACGGCTTTTTCGTTTTTCCATAAAGTGACATAATTGGCAAACCCGTCTTCTCATCTTGAGTTGAAGAAACATGCTCACCTGCACTGGCCTTACCTCGGAAACCATGCTCAGGCGCGAAAACTTTTATCACGTTAATTCCAGAAGCGAGAAGAGTATCAACCAAATGAGTTTCTCTAATCATTCCTGTTTGGTTGGAAACAACTCCAACTTTTTTATCTTGAAGTAAAGGGATATAAACTTCGGTTCGCTCTATTGCTAATTTCAGCTTTTTAGGTGCGTTGCTTTTGATTTCCTCCAACTCTCCATTTACTGAATTTTCATTATTCTTAATCGTCTCTTTGGTGGTTTTATCTTTATCTCCATTGCCGGAGACAGAAGAACAACTGAACAGCAAAACAAGGAAAAGACTTTCAATGAAGAAAAGCTTTGTGTACTTTCGCGTTGATAATAATATTGGATTGGCGCACGAGTATTTCATAGCAAAAAAGATCTTTCTTAAAGAAAACGAAGGTAAAAAAGTTTCACGGCCGATTGTACGCATCAGTATGATTAGTATTGCACTTGCTATTGTTGTAAACCTACTCACAGTCGCTGTCGTTATCGGATTCCAAAAAGAAGTCCGTGAAAAAGTTTCAGGCTTTTCTTCTCATGCTTTTATTTTAGCAGCTGGAGAAGGAAGCATATACGAATGTGAACCAATTCGCAAAAATCAAGCCTTTTTTGAGAAATTAAAAAAGAATCCAGCGATTACACAGATTCAACCTGTTGCGTTTAAACCAATATTGCTCCAATCAGAAAAATCGGAACAAATAATAAAAACAGCCAAAGGAAAAGATTCTGTGATTTCTCAACAGAATATTCAAGGCGCAATTTTGAAGGGTGTTGATGAAAGCTTTGACTGGAGTTTCTTTAAAGAAAATTTGATTTCGGGTAAAATCCCCGTTTTTAGCAAGGACAAAATTTCAGATGAAATCGTTCTTTCGAAAAGAATTGCTAGAGATTTAAATTTCAAAGTTGGCGATTCTATACGTGCCTATTTCGTTAAAAACCAACCCGTGAAACGCTTTTTCCGTGTTGCAGGAATTTATCATACAGGACTTGAAGAATTTGACAAGAAAATGATAGTTGGTGATCTGCGCCAGGTCCAATTGTTAAACGATTGGGGAATTCAAGCAAGCATTGAGGTGATTGACACTATTTCCGACGGTTATTTGGTATTGAAAGCAAATGTTCAAGGCGGAAATGGTTATTACGAATACGATTGGGGAAAAGGTTTTGGTCAAACGATAGGGATAAAAATCTGTCCAAGTGTTGACACTACTTTCCGCTTAATCGCCCGCGATTATGGACTGAAAATTGGCAACGAATCGATGCCACTTTCTCTAGCAGATACCGCTTATTTGAAATTTACAATTACAGGAAAAGGCCGCACACCGTGCAATTTCAAACTGGACGACGAAGGCTACATTACCAGAAATTATTTAGACAATCAAGGCTTAAAATTTACAATTCAAACGCCCGACAAAAAGGTGAAAATTGAAAAAATTGAAGGCAAAGGAAGTGCTAGTTCTTATGTTGGCGGTTATGAAGTAAATTTTAAAGATTGGAACACTATAGATAAAGACGTGAAACAATTGAAAGAAGAATTAACCTTTGTCCCTAATGAACACGGCGAATTACTTCAAGTTTCGGGCATCAAAGAAAATCAGCAAGAAATATTCCTTTGGCTCGACTTTTTAGACCTCAATGTATACATCATATTGGTTTTGATGGTACTTATTGGAATTATCAATGTTGGAGCCGCACTATTGGTTCTAATTTTGGTGAAAACGCATTTCATAGGCATGATGAAAGCCATGGGAAGTTTGAATTGGCAATTGCGAAAAATATTCCTGATGCAAGCCTTTTTCATTATCGGAAAAGGAATGCTATGGGGAAATGCAATCGGTTTAGGAATTTGTTTTATTCAATACAAGTTTGGTGTTTTAAGTCTAAACCCAGAAGTCTATTATTTGGATAAAGTTCCTATTTCAATTGGTCTTTGGGAAATCCTCCTGCTAAATTTAGCAACACTTACCGTTTGTTTATTGGCTATGATTGTGCCGAGTGCTCTGATTAGTCGTGTACTTCCAACGAAGGCTATTAAGTTTCAGTAATGCACACTTCGACTCCGCTATGCGAACGCTCGTATATTTGAGGCAATAATCGCTAAAACAACATAAAAAAAGCCGATCGGGAGAGATCGACTTTTTATACTAAAAACTAAAAACCCATTATCAAACACAAATAACCAGAAATCTGTTTGATATCTCTATAACGTGAATGGTTGGTAATTGGTTGGTTGTTTTTTTCAAAACAAACGTTAAATGCTAATTTCTAAGATTAATTAGTTTCCAAACAGTTGCACGGAAGGTCAAAGTCTATAAAGGTTTGAGGCATTAATAACCGCCAATGTTCTTGAAATTTCGGACCGTATAAAATTCCTCTAACATCCATGGTTTTTAAGTTTTTTAGCTCAACCAATGACTCAGGGAAGCTGCCAACTCTCGTTTGAAATAAGTCCAAATACTCCAAATCCTTTAGATATTGGATGCATTCGGGTAGGTTTTCTATTGGATTGTAATTTAATTTCAAAACTTTTAGTGTTGTTATAGAACAGATAACGATAGGACAAATGGGCAATCTGTTTTTTCCGATATTCAATTCTTCCAATTGAGTAAATAGATTTATCTCCATTGGAATAGACTTCAAGCGATTTTTGGAAATGTCCAAAACTTTTAAATACTTGTATTGATAAATTTCTTCAGGTAATTGTGTCAATTTGCGTTTTCTCAATTCCAAACCTAGTACCAAGTCTTTGTTTTCCACTTTTCTCGCTTCTTCAAGGCTATATATTCTATACTCGGCAGTTGATTGAGCAAAAGAAACTTTACAAAGTATGAGCAGCAAAAATAGAGCGAGCGTGTTTTTCATCTTTTTTAATTTGTTCAATTAATTCATCCGTATTTGCGAATGTTCTTTCTTTTCGAATTGCATCCAAAAACTGTACCCGCAAAGTTTGACCGTACAAATCTTCATTAAAATCGAGAATATGAACCTCTAAACTCAATTGACCAAAGGCATGAATCGTTGGTCGTGAACCAATATTCATAATTCCTTGCTTCTGTCGTCCGTCGTTTAGAATTACTTCAACAGCATAAACGCCGTTTCGAGGAATTAATTTCAATTCCGTTTCCAAATCAAGATTAGCCGTTGGGAATCCCAATTTTCGTCCCAATGCTTGACCTTCAACAACCTTTCCTGTTAATTCGAAAGAATCGGTTAAATAGGAATTAGCCAAGGCGATATCTCCTTCCAAAAGGGCATTTCGGATTTTGGTAGAACTTACATTCACATCATTTATTTCTTGGACTGGAATTTCTATAACTGAAAATCCGAACTCTTCAGATACTGATTGAAGAAACTCTATCCCTCCTTCTCTATTCTTCCCAAATTGATGATCGTATCCAATAACCAAGGTTTTTACTTTGATTTTCTTTACCAAAATATCACGAACAAATTCCAAAGCAGTAAGATTCGAAAAGTCAGTTGTAAAAGGGTAAATTATCAAATTCTGCAAACCAATACGAGCCAATTTGTCTATCTTCTCTTCTTGAGTCTGCAGTAATTTTAAATTGTGATTTTCTGGATTTAGCACAATTCGTGGATGAGGATGAAAAGTAAACAGTACAGATTCTCCACCTACTTTCTCCGCTTCTTTATTGATTTTTTGAAGTATTTTTTGATGACCCAAATGCACACCGTCAAAAGTCCCTATCGTTACAACAGGGTGTTTTGCCGAAAATCCATTTTCTAAGCCGTGAAAAACCTTCATCACTATATTTTTTTTGGCAAAGGTAATCATTCAACTCCTTAGTTGAAATGGAAATTTATTCCGCAATACATTCTGCGATTCTATTGGCTAAAATTTCATATTGCTCGGGTAGATATTCATATTTTTCTTTCAAAGCACCCAACATCTTTGGACATTCACCTGGTTCCGTTTTCCCTTCATATTGACGAGTTTTGCAATCGCAGTAGGTTTTCGCATCTTCATTAACCTCTTTATACTCGCAAGAAAAGAGGAAAACAGTTGAACATAAAATAGCAGTGTAAAAGAATTTTTTCATAACCGTAAATTAACATTTGATAAACGAAAATAAATAAAACCGTTACATGTTTGATTCTTATTCAATTTTCGTTTAGTTTTGAAAGTAACTTATAAATAATCATTATGAAAAAGCTATACGCGTTATTCGCATTTTCTATTGCCTTTGTTTTTAATTCTTTTGCTCAATGTCCTACTGGACAAGTTAACGTAACGGTTGATGTTATCACCGATAACTGGGGTTACGAATGCTTTTGGGATATTACCCCAACTGGAAATGGATGTGGAAACGGCGCCTTATTTACTTTTGGTAATACTGCAGAAGTTAACTGTACAAGCGGCGGATCCCAAGTCGCATCAGCTGGCGGATATGGAGACAATACCACAACGACCGAAGCAATAGGCTGTCTTCAAGTTGGTAATTGTTTCGATATAAATTATGTAGACGATTACGGTGATGGAGGAGCAATTTTCGTAGTGAAATTTAACGGTGTGGTGATGCAAACATTCGCTGCAACAGACTCAACTGTTACAGCTACTTATGCTTTCTGTGTCTCAAACCCACCAGTATACGACGCTAATATTTCTACAATCGGCTCAAAATATACAATGTTACCTCTTTCTCAATCATTGAATGTAGTTGCTCCAGCAGTAATTAGTTCGGATGGTACTGGTAATTTAACCGGAGCAAAAGCTAACGTTCAAATATTTAAAAATGGAACTCAAGTTTACGCTTTCAGCTCTGCTCCACAAACCATTAATACTTTGAATAGCGGCACTTATACTTTTTCTCAATTTACAGCATCAAGTTTTGGGGTTCATACTTTCAAATATTCTTCACAAATAGATCAAGTTGATGAAGTGTTGAGTAACGATACTACTTCATATGATGTTGACATTACCGATACTATTTATGCTGTCGATGACAATATCAAAGAAGACCTTATCGGTTTAGGCGCAGGAGAAAAAGGATATCTTGGCAACTCTTTTCAAATTATTAAACCAACTCAAGCGAGCTCAGTTTCAATATTCTTAGGTGATGGCAGCCAAGTGCAGGGTGTTTCTGCCGTGGATAGTGTTTTCAAAATTCATATTTTCAGTACCAATCCACTTGGTTTACCGCAAACAATTATCGCTACTACATCAGGTACAATTGAAAATGTAACGGAAAAATGGTACACGCTTTCATTTGCATCTCCTGTTAATCTTGCACCAGGACAATACGTAGTAGCAATTGAAGAAGAACACCACATTCATGAACTTGGTTATACATTAGCGTTTAGTCCGTTAACATCGTACATTAGTTCTGTTACACAAATTCCTTGGGCTCCAGTTGAAGACTTTGGTGCTCCAATCAGTTTCATGATAAGATTAAACCTTGCAACTTCAGGTTTGGCTGTTCAAGAATTGAAAAATACAGATTTGACGATTTATCCAAATCCAGTTTCTACTGAATTGACGATAGGGAATACACTGAAAGGTGCGAAAGTTCAAATTTTCAATCAATTAGGTCAACTAGTGCTTTCTTCTGAAACGCAAAATGGAACGACGGAAATTGACGTTCAAAATCTGAATAATGGTTTTTACACGATCAAAACTATTGAAGAAAACAAAATTGGAATTGCCAAGTTTGTAAAAGATTAGATTAATTATTTTCAACTGAAAGCCGTGCCTCATTCTGAAGTACGGCTTTTTTTAGCGTTAAACCTCGTTAAAAAGAAAAAAATACCTTGAGTTTCTGTTTGTCATATACCCTAAAAGTGGTATTTTTGCGGTAAATATTACTTCTATTTAGATTTAGTATAAATAAGGATAAGAAATAATCAAATATGATAAACGTAACGGAAAGTGCAAAAACACAAGCTTCGAAACTGATGCAAGAGGATGGCAAAGAAGGCTATTTCATTCGTGTTGGTGTGCAAGGTGGCGGTTGCTCTGGATTGATGTATCAATTAGATTTGGACAATCAAGAAAAAGAAGACGATAAATCTTTTGAAGACAATGGCATTAGAATCGTAGTCGATAAAAAAAGCTTTTTATACCTCATCGGAACAACTTTAGATTACTCTGGTGGACTTAACGGCAAAGGATTCGTTTTCAAAAACCCAAATGCCGATAGAACATGCGGATGCGGGGAATCGTTCTCAGTATAATTGGATACTGGAATATAGACAGCTTCGCTGCTGGAGCACGGATTTAAATTAAACATAAATTCGAATTCGCAATTGAAAAATTTGCAATTCGTAATTCAATAAAATGGCACAATACACAGAAAACGAATTAGCAAAAGACTTAGAAGACCAGGAATATAAGTTTGGTTTTGTTAGTGATATCGAATCAGACAAAATTCCAATTGGACTGAGCGAAGATGTAATTCGAATGATTTCGGCTAAAAAGGAAGAACCTCAATGGTTACTTGATTACCGACTGAACGCATATGCAGCTTGGCAAGAAATGACGGAACCAGAATGGGCGCATGTTCACTATAAGAAACCAGATTTTCAAGGAATCGCCTATTATTCGGCACCAAAACAAACGAAGAAATATGAATCTTGGGACGACGTGGATCCAGAAATGAAAGAAACCATGAAAAAATTGGGGATTTCAATGGAAGAACAAAAACGTTTAACGGGTGTTGCTGTGGATTTCGTAATGGATTCTGTTTCGGTAGCGACTTCTTTCAAAGCGAAATTGAAAGAATTGGGAATCATTTTCTGTTCTTTCTCAGAGGCGGTTCAAGATTACCCAGAATTGGTTCAAAAATACATGGGAACTGTTGTTCCAACCTCAGATAATTTTTACGCAGCATTGAATTCAGCAGTATTTACTGACGGTTCATTCTGCTACATTCCAAAAGGCGTTCGTTGCCCAATGGAATTATCGACTTACTTCCGAATCAACGAAGGTGGAACTGGTCAATTCGAAAGAACATTGGTTGTTGCCGATGAAGGTTCATATGTTTCATACCTTGAAGGTTGTACAGCACCAATGCGAGATGAAAATCAGTTGCACGCAGCAGTTGTGGAATTGGTTTCTTTGGACAATGCTGAAATAAAATATTCTACCGTTCAAAACTGGTATCCTGGAGATAAAAATGGTGTTGGAGGAATTTTCAACTTCGTAACGAAGCGTGGAATTTGTCATACCAATTCAAAAATTTC
>TARA_R110000737_G_scaffold22022_2_pt1 | contig 17457 bp, 10 predicted proteins | sample TARA_R110000737 | Tara Oceans TARA_R110000737 (sample SAMEA4398027) | marine metagenome | biome: Polar Biome; feature: [SRF] surface water layer (ENVO:00010504); material: water (ENVO:00002006), including particulate matter (ENVO:01000060) such as... | depth 5 m
CGTGCTAGGTGTTTACCGGGTATCAGATAACTTAATCTCCATGGGCGGAATTATTGCTGCGGTCATGTTAACCGGCAGAGCTATTTCACCTATTGCTAAGCTTGCTGGTTTAATGACTCGTTCAAATCAAACCTTAAGCGCGTTAAAACAACTTGATACTTTAATGGCACAAGAAGGCGAGTTTGAAGATAAAGCACATTTGGTGAGTCGGACAAAACTCAGTGGCAATATACAGGCTGAAAATATCAGTTTTAGGTACCCTAATGCTGACAGTGATTCTCTGCAACCGATGTCGGTTAAGATTAACCAAGGTGAAAGGATTGCTATCGTTGGTCATAATGGCTCTGGCAAAACAACGTTGGCAAAATTATTGCTGGGTCTTTATCAACCTAGCAAAGGTAGCATACAATTTGACGGTTTAAATCATCGACAAATTCATCCAAGCGACCTGCGCAAAAATATTGGTTATCTGCCGCAAGATATTGTTTTATTTCATGGCACCATCCGTGACAATATTCTATTTGGCACTCGTCAAGTTACCGAGTATCAACTTATAAGAGCGGTGCAACAGTCTGGTGTTAGTGCTTTTACCGATCACAATAGTCAGGGCCTTGATCAACAAGTAGGGGAAAGCGGCAGCGCATTATCCCGTGGTCAAAGACAATCTATTGTTCTAGCAAGAGCGATATTAAATTCGCCACAAATATTATTATTAGATGAGCCTACTGCCAGTCTTGATGCTCGCGCGGAAAGACAGTTTATTGAATCAATAAATGCAACGGCAAAAGATCGTACCATGTTATTAATTACCCACAAAATGGATTTACTAAAATTGGTTGATCGCATACTTGTGTTAGATAAAGGTAAATTGATCATCGATGGTCCAAAAGATAAAGTCATCGCGCAGTTGAAAGGTGAAAAATTGAATCAAGAGGCGAACGTATGAAAGTTAGCCAACAAGATTTAGAAATGGCTGATGATGTTTATGGTGCAATGCTTACTGAAGTTCCGAGCCTACACCGACTAACTATTTGGGCGATGGCAGGATTACTTTTATGTTTTCTCGTTTGGGCGTATTTTTCTGCGCTTCAGCAAGTTACATCAGGAATGGGCAAAGTCATACCTTCAACTCAAGTGCAAATCATTCAAAGTTTAGATGGTGGCGTGTTGCAAAAGCTATTTGTTCAAGAAGGTATGCAAGTACTCAAAGGTCAAGCTATAGCAAGTATTGATGACACTCGCTTTAGATCAGATTTTGCAGAGCAAAAACAAGAGGTTGATAGTCTAAGAGCCAATGTTATCCGATTAAGAGCAGAGCTTTCAAGTATCCTAATTGGTATTAACGAAAATTGGAAACGGCAAATAGAAATTAATATAAAAGTGCCTGTTTATCCAGAGGATCTGCAACAAAACGCTAAGTTTATGGTTGAAAGACAACAAGAAGAGTATTCAGGAAGATTAGACAATTTAATTAATCAATTAGCGATTCAAGCCCAACAAATACAACAAAGAGAACAAGAAGTTGCTGAATTAGGCTCTAAAATTAACACCTTAAAAATAAGTTATGAAATAGCCAGTAAAGAACTCGATTTGACACGACCGTTGGCAGAAAAAAATATCGTTTCAAAAATTGAACTGTACAAATTAGAACGCAGCGTCAATGAGCTTAAAGGTGAATTAAGTGCCGTACGTTTGTTAGCACCAAAGTTAAAATCTGCCTTACAAGAGTCAATCTTAAATCGTCGAGAAACAGCGCTTGCTTATCGAACAGAAGCGAGATCAGAGCTTAATGAATTACAAAATAAATTATCTCGTATTAATGAATCACAAGTTGGTGCCCAAGATAAAGTGACTAAAGCATTAATTTTATCACCGGTTGTTGGTACAATTAAAACCATACACATTAATACATTAGGTGGAGTAGTTAAGCCCGGCGAAACCATTGCTGAAATTGTACCCACTGAAGATAAATTAATGGTCGAAGCAAAGATTAAGCCTAGAGATATTGCCTTTATCTATCCCGGCTTACCGGCTGTTGTTAAGATCACCGCTTATGATTTTACACGATATGGTGGATTAACCGGTAAAGTAGAGCATATAAGCGCCGATACAACTCAGGATGAAGAAGGAAACAGTTTTTATCTTATTCGAGTGCGCACTGATGCCTCGAGTATTAAAAATAAAAATGGCAAAGAAATGCCCATTATTCCCGGTATGCTAACAGAAGTTGATGTTATTACCGGTAAGCGAACAATTTTAGAATATATTTTAAACCCGATATTAAGGGCGAATGAAGCGGCACTAAGGGAAAGGTAACGCTTGTCTAATAACAACTAATAATAATAATAATATGGAGTATTTATGTATAACGTAATGTTTAACTTAAATAAAATAAAAATGGTCGGGGTTTTAAGCTTGTCGGTATTGTATTGTGCCAATAGCAATGCCCAAAGCTTAGAATCAGCGGTTGCAACCGCACTAGATACACATCCAGATATTCGTCAGGCATTTGCACGATTTAAAGCTAAAGAAGAAGATGTTAATCGTGCCTCAGCCGGTTACTTTCCGACTATCGACTTAAACGCGGGTTATGGCTATGAATATACCGATACCCCCGGAAATAGACGCAATGCGATTAACGGCGATGACGGTAAAACTGAATTGGCTCGTGGCGAGTTTGGGCTTAGTATTAAACAAATTCTTTTTGATGGTATGTTCACTAGCAATGAAATTGATAGAACAAAGTTTGAAGCAAGTGCAGAACAATGGACATTAATTGCCAATTCAGAAGACCTTGCTTTACAAGTTGCGAAAGCATATTTGAATTTTATAAAATCAGCTGAACTTGTTAAATTATCAGAAATAAACATTGCCTCACATCAAGTAATATATGATCAAATAAAAGAACGTACCGATTCTGGTTTAGGTAATATCGCGGACTTGTCTCAAGTGACTGGGCGATTAGCGCGTGCGCAATCTAACATGATATCGGCGCGTAATAATAACCTCGATGCTAGATCGCAATTTATCCGTTTAACGAATACTCAACCGAAAAACCTAGTGCTACCGGTACCCGATGCTGATATGTTGCCTAAAAACAAAACAGCGGGCTTAAGTTTAGCGATAAAAAGTCATCCGGTAATTAAATCTGCTCAGCAAGATATAAGTGCGGCTCGTTCATTTAAAAACTCGATTAATGCTAGATATTACCCAAGCTTATCTTTAGAACTAGCAGCGAATTCTGATAATGATATTGGCGGTGAAAGTGGCATTAATCGATTTGGTGCTGATGTTGGCGGTCATCGAAATGATGCAACAGCAATGCTACGTTTACGCTACAACTTTTACTCAGGTGGCAAAGATGTTGCTACCGAACGCAGTGCGGCCTATAAAGTTTCAGAAGCACAAGAAATTAACTATAGCGCTCACCGTCAAGTCACGGAAAGTTTTGGTCTTGCGTGGAATGCTTTTGAAATGTTAGCTTTGCAAAAAACATATCTAAAGCAACATGTTATTACTTCTAAAGATACCCAAGCCGCCTATAAACAACAATTTGACATTGGTCAACGAAACCTGCTCGATCTGCTTGATACCGAAAATGAATTGTTTCAAGCTCGTAAGGATTATTTAGATGCAGACTTTAATGAGTTGAGTGCTAAGTACCGTTTATTAAATGCTACTGGGCAGTTACTTGATTCATTAAGAGTAACACGCTCAACAGCTTGGAAAGGTGAGCATGATTATGAACAAGGAGCTTACAATGAATAAATTATCATTTGTAAAAATAAACACTAGGTCAAAATATCTTCTTGTCGCTTGTACGGTATTATTTTTTACTGCCTGTGCTGAAACTCGTGTCATTACGTTAGAAGAGTCAGTTCAACAGCAGTATAATTTAACAGACTATGACAGTGACGGTGTGATCAGTGCCCGCGAAAAATGTCCTGAAACTCGAATTGGCGCTTCAATTGATAATTATGGCTGTGGCAGCAAGATAGCGCAAATAAAGCCATTTAAAATCGCGATTAACTTCGCTAATAACTCTTATGAATTACCTATGCACGCGCATGACGAAGTTAGCAAGTTAGCAGAGTTTCTAAAAAACTATCCAGAGGTAAATATTATTATCGAAGGACATAGTAGTAACGTGGGCACAGCAAAGTTAAACCAAGCACTTTCAAATGAACGAGCTAAAGCTATTGCGTTAATGTTAGTTAACGACTTTAAAATTAGTGAAAATCGTGTTTCATCTATTGGTTATGGCTTCGAGCGTTTAAAGGATAAAGGTGATAGTGAACAAGCGCATGCAGTAAATCGTCGTATAATGGCTGAGGTCTCACATACAGAACATATTGATGAGCTCAAATGGACTATTTATACGGTAGACCAAGCTAATTAATTATCAATGAGTAGTATTAATAAAAGTTGCTTTTTAAAATGGCTCATTAGCAAAGCCATTCATATACTACTCATCAGTATAATTTGTTTATCTGCAATATTTGCCCAAGTTGCATTGCCGCTCAACGAAAAAAAAATAATTGCGGCATTGGAGCAAAGTTATGGCGAAAGGGCAGGTAAGAGAGGAAAAGCTTGGTTTAAATTAATGCAACCAAAAGAGCAACTTTCAGAATTGGAAAGATTAAAAAAAGTTAATCAATTCTTTAATATGTTCCAGTTTATCGACGATAGTAAACTATGGGGAATTAGTAATTACTGGGCTACGCCTATTGAATTTATCGGTGTTAACGGTGGTGATTGTGAAGATTATTCAATAGCAAAATACTTCACCTTATTAGAACTGGGTATCGCAGATGAAAAAATGAGGATCACTATGGTTAAAGCAGTAAAACTAAATCAATACCATATGGTACTCGCCTATTACGAAACTCCTAGTGCAATGCCGCTAATACTAGATAACCTTGACGGCGTTATTAAACCGGCAAGTCTGCGTAACGACCTGATCCCGGTATACAGTTTTAATGCGAGTCAATTATGGCTTAATAAAGAAAAGGGACGCGGTATTCTTAGCGGAAAATCATCAAAGCTTAAACTTTGGCGCGACTTAAGACAGCGTATAACCACTTCAAAACTTAAACAACCAAAAATAAAAATGGAGTTTTAAGATTATGACCCTATTCAGAGAAATAAACTCATTACTGTTTGGACTTTTCTTATTGGTCATGACCAGCTTAGTTTACTTTCAATTTACCCAAACACGTGACTTTATGAGTCAACAAATGGAATCTGACTTAAACAATACCATAACCTCGTTAGGGTTAATGTTGAAACCTCATATTGAAACGGGAGATTTGGCCACAGCTGAAACCTTGGTTAACGTTATTTTTGAAGGCGGTTTTTATCGTAAGGTTACGCTTAAATGGTTAGCTGATGGTAAAGAGCAAGTTTGGGAAAACCCAATTGTTATCGAAGGGGTGCCGCAATGGTTTATTAATCTAGACTTATTTGCTATAGAAAAAAAAGAAAGTTTAATCACCTCAGGTTGGTTGCAATTAGCAACGCTTGAAGTTGAAGGTCACCCTGCATTGGGTTATCGAGAGTTATGGCGAGTGATGAATGACACTTTGATGATTTTGTCATTGCTTTTTATTCTTTCTATTATAGTTTTAAGGTTCAAATTGAATCGAATTTTAAAACCTTTGCATAATGTGGCTATTCATGCGAAAAATATTTCGCAACGTAAGTTTGGCCAAGATCTTGAATTACCCAAAACTTCAGAGTTACAAGACGTTGTTGGCGCAATTAATTCGATGTCAGGACAATTAAAGCAAATATTTTCTACTTTAGACCAAGAAGTTAATGAACTAAAAGAAGATAAGCTTATTGATCAAATTTCTCAGTTGCCTAATCGCCAATATTTGTCTGCACAAATTAATAACTGGTTAAATGAACCCGGTTTTGGCGGCCTTATATTAGCTAAGTTTGATTGGCTTGAAGATATTCATAGTAAATATGGTTATCAAGGTCGCGATGAAATTATCAAAGTTGTGTCAAAACGAATGCAAGCAGAGTTGCCGGCAATAACTGAATGTACCATTGCGCGTATTGCCAATACTGAATTTGCATTTTTGATCACTAAAGCAGAAAAAAATATCATTAAAGTTTACCTGCAATCGTTAATTAGGATAGTGAATCAAGAGATCACCAAAGCAGGCTGCACAGCTAATACACGCTTTGCCTTAGGTGTTAGCCAGCGTATTGAACATATGAATACTGCGGACTTATTATCTCAATCAGATAATGCACTGCAACAAGCACAGCGTGATAATAAAATAAGCCATTGGATAGATGCGGATCAACCACAAAAATATAGCCGAGAGCAATGGCGTAGTAAATTGGTTGATTCAATTAATAACAACTATTTTAGTTTTCAATGGCAGCCTGTTTTGGGTATGACAACTCAACAAGTCATTCAACGTGAAATATACTGTCGTTTATACATAGATCAACAAATTGTCACTGCCTCAGAGTTTATGCCATTTATAGAGTTGCTATCGTTAGGTGCTCAACTGGACAAATGTTTATTGCAATCAATTGAACAGCAGAATATTTTGGCGCTTGCGGAAGAGGGCATCGCGATTAATTTAACGCATGACAGCTTGCAAGACCCACAATTTATTCAATGGTTAGCGCAATATCTTAAACAGTCAGTTTTTGCCGAACGTATTTCATTTGAAATCCCAGAATCAGCCGCCATAACTTCATTTGAACAATGTTATCAGCTAGCAGAAATTGTTAGAGCAGCAGGTGCAAAGATAGGTATTGACCAATGTGGTCGCCAAATTGGCTCTTTAGAATATTTACAAAAACTGCAACCTAATTATATTAAGTTAGATTTATCTTTCGCTTATTATGAGAAATTAAATCAAAATAAAGAACTTTGTCGGGCGTTAGTTAATGTCGCGAAGGGACTGAATATCGCCGTTATTATTACCGGGATCGAAGATCAAGCGCAATTAGCAGATTTTAATTCATTAAAAGCAGAAGGCTACCAAGGCTATATTTCTCCTGTTGAAGACGTTGAGATTAATAAGAGCTGAGGCTGCTAGTGTTAAATTTTGAATGCATTAACGGCTTAGCCCACCCATCTAGAATAAGTGATTTCTAAATATGGATAGTTCATCAATAATGGTTTGGAGCGTGCTGTTTGGCGGTATCGGTATCGGTTATTTCATCTATGGAAAAAAACAAAAAGCGATTGTTCCACTTTGTACAGGACTGGCACTTTTTGTCTTTCCATATTTCATGTCTAGCGTTTCTATGTTATTGATTTTTGGTGTGATTTTAGTGGTAATACCTTATTTTTTAAAAATTTAGCGTGTGACTAAGTCCTTAAGCCTTTGCGATAATATAATTTAAGCAATATTAAATTCGACTTTAATAACTGGTTTTAATCTCCAGGATTAAATTAGTCTCTATGTGGATCTTCACAAAATATGTCAATTTTTCAACCGCATTTCCTGGGCCGTAGCTAGATTGGGAAAAATAATTAAAGTTATTGCGTAAAAAGTCGTGAGGAAATTATAAAAAACTTCACAAATCATCAGAGAATAAAGATAAGTAAGTGCGCTTAGCGGAAGTAAATTTTTCATAGTGTCAGCGTTTTTTACAGTCGGCTAAACACTCTAAAGTCGACTTATAACTTTGGGTTGATATTTAGTTAATCGGGCATAAATTTTGGTCTGAAATGTCGCTTAGACGACATTAGCAGGTAGTTATGGCTAACATCCGGTCAAAGTTAAATATAGTGCGCTAACATTTACCATAGGCTGTGCCAATAGCGGTCATTGTGCTCCTTTAAATGGGAGACAGTGCCGAGTAAGTCTTTGTATCTAGATTTTATTTTTTTCTTGTGAAATCAACGCTGAGGGTGTCAAGCCATAATACTTTTTAAACGCTTTAGAGAAGTAGGACAAACTGTCAAACCCTACAGCGTAGGCCACTTCACTTACATTCATTTTATCTCGCTCTAATAATAATTTTGCCTGTTGCAAGCGTACTTCCTGAATATGCGCAGACGGCGAAATTTCAAAACTCGCATGGCATTTTCTGCGCAGTGTTTCTTTACTCATAAACATAAGCTGAGACAAAATATCAATAGTAAAGTCATCCTCATGTAGATGGGCAAAAATATGCTTTTGCAAATTGTGCTCAAACGAATTGCTATTGTTAGCCGCAGCTTCCAGCTCTGGCGTCATTTGGATTTTTTGTCGGGCAATAGATTTGCAGCTTTTTATCAGGGTATTAACCCGCATAACTAACTCAGATGTGTCAAATGGTTTGATCAAGTAATCATCTGCCCCACTGGCAAAGCCCTTTACAATATCTCTTTTCATTGTTTGTGCTGAAAGCAATAAAATGGGTATGTGTTTAGTTTCTGGGTGATTTTTAATTTTTTTTGTCAATTCTAGCCCCGACATCACCGGCATAGTAATATCTGAAATAATGATATCTGGTAAATTTTTTATCGCTGAAACATAACCTGATTCGCCATTGTCAGCTTCAATAACGGTAAAGTTATTGGTAAGCCTTTGGCAGATAAATTGTCGTAATTCAGCATTATCATCAACAACTAAAATTTTTGCATAATCTTTTTTCTGCGAGTCAGTTAAATAATCTTCTGTAATACTGTCCCTCTTTATTAGGATTGGCTCTACCAGTTGTTCTGATTTGAAATGTGACTTTCCATAAGCAAGCCATAGTGTAAACTGGCAGCCTTGGTCGATTTCTGTTTCCAGATCTATAGAGCCGTGATGCAACTCAATTAAATCTTTTACCAAAGCTAAGCCAATGCCTGTGCCCTGAGATAATTCATCTGTAGAGTGTTCTTCTTGATAATATCGCTGAAAAACTTGTTCTTTATTCGATGATTGAATGCCATGGCCATTGTCGGTGATCCTTATTCCCAACAGCTGTTGCCGGTGAATGAGTTCTATCGAGATCACGGTTTGTTTGCCACTGTATTTAATCGCATTGGAAAGTAGGTTAGAGAGACACTTGTCGATTTGATCTAAATCGCAATATATATCGTGTGGATTTTCACAGTTAATCAGTGTTAACCGTTGCTGATGTTGCTCAGCCCAAGGTAAAAAACGCTCATAATTCGCCCTGATTAACTCTGCTATATCATACTGGCTAACGCGAAGAGTTAACTGTCCAACTTCAAGTCGATTGATGTCCAGTACCTGTCCCACTAAGGCCAGCATTGTTTTAGCATTATTTAACGCAGTAAAAGTTAAATTTTTAATTTTACCATCTAATTGTGCATTGCACTCTTTTAGTATGGTTTCAAGTGGTCCAATAGTTAGCGTTAGTGGGGTTCTAAACTCATGAGACACATTGGAGAAAAATCGATCTTTTAATATTTGCTGTTGTTTAAGTTCGTCTACTTTAAGCGCTATTTCTTTGGTGCGATCCAATATGCCAAGTTCTAGATTTCGATTTTGTTGCACTAACGCTTTATTACGCAGTTTTTGGCCTATTCTGATACTCGCCGCGATGACAAGCAAAAACGCGATTATATATATCGACTTTGCCAAAAAAGATGCATACCAGGGGTAGGAAATGGCAAAATGGTGTTGGTTTGAAGAAACTCTTCCCCACACATCTTCTGCTTCAACTGACAGTGTGTAGTCACCACCGGGTAGCAAGATAAAGTCTTTACTTGTTTCTGTCGACCACTGCGTCCACTGTTGATCGCTAGGCCCAGCAAGTTTTGAACGATAGCGTGTTTTGGCCGGAGATGAGTAATCAGCAAGTGAAAAACCGATGCGAATTGAATTGTTGTCTACGGAAAATGGACGCTGTGCAAAGTTCAACGGTAAACGCGTATTGCTGTTGATACTGTTAATATATTGAATTGTCAGAGGCGCAGCTTTGGGAACATTGTCAATAGACTCTTCAGACAATCTATAAATGCTGCCATTTGCCACACCAAACCAGATTGCATTATCGAAGTAGGCCAATCCTCTAGTACCTGAATGATTGTATGGTTTAAATAATGTTTCCTGTTCAATAAATGACAAAGAGTCGTCCTTATATATCACTCCTGTATCAGGGCCAGCGTGATACCAAATGCGTTGTTTGTCATCGATCTCTATCTTGAATACATCTTTGTTTGGGGTTTTTAACGCACTAGGAAAATCATCAGCCAGAGTAAACTTCGGTATATCCATGGGTTGATATTCGATCACGCCATTTTGGGTCCCTATCAATACTCTTTTATCGTACATAAATGGACGCAGGTGCTCGTTGCCAAGTGGCGCCGATTGATTATCGAATTTGAGTAGAGAATCTAACTCAACGTTGTCAGCAATTATGGTTAATCTATACAATTCTTGTTGCTCGGTTGTGAACCAAATATGCTGACGACTATCATCAATTGGCTGAATTGATAAATATTCCATACCGCTTTTATCTTCGAATAAACGCGTTTGCTGCCATTGACCGTTAATTTTTTCAAATTGGGACAAGTGACTTCCAATGGTGCTATATAATAATTTGTTATCAGGAGAAAATGTCATCTCTGAAACCCAATCTTGAGTTGATATTAATTGGGGATTTGAAATAACCTTTTGCTCATTTATCTGAGTCCAATCAAATGAGTACACGCCAGCTTCTGTACCCACAAAAAGTTCATTTTCGAGAGCCAAAATTTCAAGCACAACGAGGTTGAAATCCGGTATTTGGGTAAACATCGGGCTGCGTGTTTTTCCATTTGGAAAGGCAAGTTGGTAAAATCCCGTCCCCGAAAAGAACATAGTCTGGTCAATAGCAAATATGTTTTCAAAATCGACTGTGCCAGTATCGTTGGGGTACTTACTGCGACTATGAGGCGGTTGGAAAACACTGATGTTAGGTAGACCAGCCAGCCAGATATTTTGTTGGTCGTCCTGAAAGATATTATAAATGGTGGACAAGCCTAAACCGTCCGTTTGTTTATAATGACGCATGAGAATAAAAGACTCATCGAATATCATCAGTCCGTCTATAGAAGAGTTTAGATAATAGAATCCGTCTTTGCCTTGGATACCACTGTTCAAGTAATTTTCCGGCAGTTCGTCTGGCGATATAACCTTTATAAATGTGTCATTTTCCAGTTGAAAAACACCGTGCATGTTGGTCACCATGACAATCTTATTTTGCTGATTCAAGAAAATCGACTTGATGCGCATGTTGGCAGGAAATTGCCAAGGTAAAGCCGTTGCAACAGCCTTATCACTAACAAAGTCTATTGAGTACATTTTATGCCTGTCTTCAACTAGTAAAGTGTCGCCAATTCTGAAAACTCGGGATCCTTTGGCGTTAAACTGATTAATTCTTTGAATTTGTTTACCGTCCCACACTAAAACGGCCTGTCCTGTGCTAAACACCACCATTTCATTATTGCTGTTTACCCCTAGAGTCTGACCAAAATCTTCAAGCAGATGGTCAGTGGGTATGAGGGTAAAACTGAATTCTCCGGTGTCGGTCAAACTAAAGTAACCAAGCTCTCCAACAGCGCCAGCATAGATTTTGTCGTCGTGCCAAACGGTGATGTCGCGAATGCGGGTATTATTAGGGGTGCTCGAACGCTGCCAATTTTCGCCATCCCAGCTTGATAATCCGTTACCTGTGGCAAACAGCATGCGACCATCGATATATTGATCCACAGACCAAATTTGACTACTGCTTTGGTGTTCTTCAATACTAAATACTCGGGCAATGGGGTTGCCAACATATTGGTATTGATTAGCATGAACATTGTTCAATAAGATTTGTGATAAAAATAAGGCGGAGTAAAATAAATAAACAAGCCACATAGAAAACCATAGTTTCGACACATTTAACATATGCAAACATACTCACTTTTATTTTTATTTATAACACCAGTCTAGTCCCCCCACCAGAAAACTCAAGAAAACGACATTATATCAATATATTACAGGTAAATCGCACATGAAATTTTGTTGTTTTCTGGCAATGAAATTGTTTTAGATGAAGGTCATTGTGGATATATGACAAACAATCGTGGATACAGGACAAGACGTTAAACAGGTATTAAGGCTAAGTTAAATGCCAGTGCAGTACTTAATTCTAAGTACATCACGTGGCGCCTTGCGAGAAGTAGTTTATTAAAAAGAGTTGTGAAATAAATTTCACTTGGCTAAAACATTCATCACCTTACAGGAAGTTATACTATGAAAACTTTTTATAAACTGGTTGTTGCAACAGTATTAATTGCAAGTTCGCTGGGCGCGCATGTCAACGCCCAGGAGCCTGTAACCGTACCACCTGAGCTAGTTGCAGGAGACACATACAGACTCATATTTATCACTAATTCGGAAACCGTCGCAACCTCGGGCGACATCAATGATTACAATGATTTTGTCTCCAATGTAGCGGCTTCGACACCGGGGCTTGCCGATTTGGGTACAAGCTGGAAGGCACTAGCATCTACGCAGAGTGTCAATGTGATCGTTAACACTGGTTTAAGTGGTTTCTCTGGAAGATTTTACAACACGCGCGGCGAGCATATTGCGACAGCCACTACGGGCAGTTCGTATTCTGGTGCATTATTCACGGGAGTGTATGGCAGTCATAGTGCTACTATAGTCAGCGAAACTGGAGGAAACCAGACAGTCTATTATGCGTGGACAGGCACCGGGTACAATGGCCAAACCTACCGCCCTCTAGGTGGTTCAAGTCCTGTACTTGGCCGATCAAACGTTACTAACAATCCATGGATTTACGATGGATATAGATCCAATACGATCAAGCCCACCCATGGCGGTTTATATGCGGTCTCAGGGTTACTCACCGTGCCTGTTACGGGGCCGGATGCAGATGATGATGGAGTTTTCGACGATTTAGACAATTGTCCGAACCTTGAAAATCCTCTTCAGTCCGACAACGATTCCGACGGTAGCGGTGATGTATGTGACTTAGATGATGACAATGATTTCGTCAACGATACTTCAGATAATTGCCCTCTAGAGGCCAATACTACGCAAGACGACTCTGATTACGATGGACTGGGAGATGCCTGCGATGCCAACTTCAATAATGGTAGCCTAGTTTCGGCGGCAGATATTGCCATCAACCTTGCGGTAGAGGCCATTACGGATGCTAATCCACCGGGTGGTAATGGAATGATAGCAAAGCTTACCGGTAATGGTGGTGTCATTAAGACGGTCGCGAATGCAGTCAGTGCATTTAATGGAGGTCTTATTGATAACGCGACATATTTGTCAGAGCTTCAGTCTGCGCTGGACAAACTAAGTGCTTTTGATAATCAAGTCGCAGCAAAGATAAGCGGCAATAAACCCAAAATAGTCGACCCAGAAGCAACGGTTATCACTAATGCTAGTGCCGATATCCGAACAATAATCGGCAATCTGAAGATCGCTGCCGGTGCTTAAGGGTTTTAGGATCCTTAATGAAAAAAGTACATCATCTCATGAACCCCGCTAGTTTCGGCTAGCGGGTTTTTATTCCTCAGTAAGTATTCCATCTTCAATCCTAACTCATCCAGCTACGTCCTAGTTTCATTATATAAAACTGACCGACTCTGAACCCTAAGGGAACCGTGGATTCAGGTTCGCCATGTTCGATGTTGGTGATCAGAACGCCTACTAAATAGATGGTCGGTGTCAATAGTACCAGCATGCAAATTATTAAAACTTCAGAGATATGGGGGCTTGAACTTCAGCGATACAAATTGCAGTTTTTTCACCTAAACATAAAGACTTTAAAAACACATATCAGATAACTATGAGGGAGCTGTGTTAAAGGCTCAGAGTTTATTGCTCTATGGAAAAAGTATATGGGGGCAGTTTACTGCTACTTTACACTACGAGCGTCTATTGATTATCCTCCCGCTAAATGTCTTTGGAACTTGCCAATCATTATTTGTGACGATCCACCGCTATTTTAAATAGCCAATGTATTAATGTTTATCTTGATTTAAAGACTCTACATCTATTAATTCAGATGTTTCAGGGATTTGCGGTTTAATGTAGCGTTCGAATATTTTTTGATACTCACCAGTCGTTTTAAGGCGTTGCAGTTGGGTGTTAAATTGGTTACGCATTGCTTCTGATTTAAAAAAGAAACCATTAGGGCTAGCGCCAAATAATGCAAAACGGTCGACTTTTTGAGTGGTATCTATATTATCTGAATTTGCTATTTTAGCGCGATAATAATCAAAGATATTAACATCCATCTGTACTACTTCAACTTTATCTGAAAATAGCATCTTTACTTGCACTGATTGATCAAATGTTTCGCTATATTGCGGATTATTTTTCGCCATATCACCATAGATGGCACCTAAATGAATGGTAGCGTCTTGCCATGAAAGCAAACTGTAATTCGAAAGATCACTTATTTGGCTAAAATGAAACTGGTTTTTATGTAAACTAAAGGCGTAGTTTTCATAAGAATAGGCCGTATCTGAAAAAAAACCTTTTAAATTATGGCCATTTATAGTGTTTAAATTGACATCGGAGACAACATCAACGCCTCCTTCCTTAAATGTTCTGGTACGCCGAGCATAAGGTAAATAAAGATGCTCAATTTCATAACCTAATGGTGTCATTGCAGCAGAGATGATATCAACAATAATTCCTTGATTAGTGTCAGACAACACCCAAGGAGCTAATTTTTCACCAAATGCGACGGTTATTTTTTCGCTTGCATTTACGGCGCTGGCGAATGATAACAGTAGTACTGTACCGGTTAAAACTAATGACTTTACGCTCATTACTTGCCAAATTATCTATAAAAATCTCTTTTGATATTAACGACTTTATCGCATGCTAGCAAGGAATGCATAGTACTAACACCCGCTAAGGTGACTATTATTGGCTTTGAGAAAAGAAGATATTTAAACATAGTTAATACGCTCGCTAAGATAGCTTTTTCAATAAAAAATGATAAAAACAAGCTTGTGCTATCGTATGTTAAGTACCTAAAAAAAACCGTTGATATCAGATCAGATGGTCCAGTGTCTTATTAAAGTCTTAGAGGATTAGAGGATTAAAAACAGATAAGCCACTTAACTTGTCGATATTTGCTTTAAACGATGCATTGCAGCTAATAACCTATCTAAGCTAGGTCATAAAAGAGTCTAAACATGAATGGCTCGGTGACAGAGTTCAACAAGAAGGAAATAATGTGTTTTTAAAATTCTATTAGGCTTAATGATTGGCTAACTAAGGCTTAAACCGAAATATTTAAGCTACTTGATATTATAATGATAAAAAAGCCCTGTAAAAACAGGGCTTTAATACTATAAATTGGTCGGAGTAGCAAGATTCGAACTTGCGACCTCACGTCCCCCAGACGCACGCGCTACCAAGCTGCGCTATACCCCGAATAATAAGCTTAATGGGGATTAAAGCTTATAGGCGCTATATTAATGATTTATGGTTCGAATGCAATGAAAAACCGCTTCATCAGAGTTAAGCGATTAATTATTGTACATTATTCTCTTGCTTGCTGAATTGTTTGATAAAATGTACACCGTCTATCATCAGTGGAAAATCTGGCTTTGCGGTAATTGGTGCAGCAAGTTGGATAGAGTAACTTTGAAAGTTGCCATTTTGATCGACAAACATTGATTTATCTTTATTAAAAACCACAATACCATTGTCCATGGTATTTGCAATAATACGGTCATTATCCAAGCGTTTGATATCTGTACCGTTACTATAGCTTTTAGCGTCAATATCACATCCTAGCCAGCGTTTAATTAGCGTTGGTTGAACATCCATATGGCTAGTCAACTTATCAATAGCTTTATTTTTACTTTCCGGCAACACAAGTAACGCAGGCTTAATCGATAAACTAGTTTCTACTGAGGCGTTACCTATTGAGCTTATCCAAAGGATATCTTTGTTTTGCTCATTGTCATGTTTTTTGTTTTGTGCGGACATTAAGGCATCTAGAAACAGTTCAAACTGATAACTATTGTTGCCCTGAAAATAAAATACATGTAAGCCGGGCGCATAGCTATTAAGTTTATCGGCAAATATTAAACTTGAAATATCATCGAGTGTAGTTGTTGCTGGAAATAGTTTAGTTGTTAGTCGTAACAAGCCATTGGCATTAGTGGTAGATTTTTCGCTGGAATCTTCACCAATAATGGTAAATGATTTAGCTAAGTTTTTCTGGCTGATAATTTGAAATAACAGGGGCTGTGCTTGTTGTGCTATCACCGCGTTTTTATAAATGCTCGGCAGGCTATAGAATAAATTAAACCAAGCCTCTTTTGGTAACGCGTTATCTACATGGTTGTCTAACGATAGCCTGCCGTGCTTGATTCTCTGCTTTATTTTATCTAATTGTTCAGTGTGTAATGTTTGGTCTGTTATCACCATGAAAACAGATTGTTTTATTACCGATTTATTCGCACATTGCCCCTGATATAGTGGATATTGAGGGACCGCATCAGTAAAAGCTAAGGGGCTTGTACGACGGGCAATATAGTCGACCTGATCAAACATACCATATTTTGTTAATAGCGTTTTTGCGGTTGAGGGATAAGATAGCGGTAGTACTGTGTCTTGACGTAATACGTCATATTCAAGGTTAGCATCTGCCCAAATATGGACAATATGACTAAAAAAGAAAAAAGCGACTAAAGGGGTGACAATAAAACGGGCAAAAATAGTTTTTTGTAATTCTTTTAGGTGTTTCCAAGCATAATTTGACGCTATAAGTTCGAACGCTAAAATAACAAGTGTTAACACTAAGCTAACAAACCAAAACGCTCGGCTATTTTGTTGAATTTCGTTACCAATAAGTTCGAGTATTGGTGCACTTGATGAAATATTTAAATGATAACCTAAGCGCGTATAGATATAAGCGTCAAGTAGTAATAAAAGTAATACAAGTGTAAAAACGATAGAAGCAACAACGCGAATAAAACGGGTTCGAGGAAACAAAAGAGTGATTGGAAATAAAATGAGTACAAAACTCATAAAAGTTAAGAAAGCCATATGGCTTAACCAAGTGGTTACTAAATAGGTTTTACCTAACAGGGTGTCAGGCATAGACTCACTCAATACATAAATCGACGATAATAATATTGCCGCTAGAATATTAAAGAAGGTGAACCAATGGCTCCAGCTAATTAACTGTAATAGGCGTTTACTATAGGGTTTTGATTCAAAGGAAACCATTGTGTTGCTTAATTCTCTTATTATTGTTTATGAATGTTGTTTATTATTTAAACGTTTTATTTCGATTTTTGTATAGATTGTTTTAATGCGCTGGTAAAATTGTTTACTATTGCCTCTCGTTCGCCTTTTGGCACATTATTTATAATAATTTCTGTCAAGGTATTTCCTAGGCACATCAGTGCTAGATCAGGGGTTGCGGACTCGTTGACGAGTACATCAAGCAAATTTTTAATAATTTTTTCTACACGTTCGTTGGAATACTTGGATACAATGG
>TARA_R110000737_G_scaffold97114_1_pt1 | contig 17398 bp, 12 predicted proteins | sample TARA_R110000737 | Tara Oceans TARA_R110000737 (sample SAMEA4398027) | marine metagenome | biome: Polar Biome; feature: [SRF] surface water layer (ENVO:00010504); material: water (ENVO:00002006), including particulate matter (ENVO:01000060) such as... | depth 5 m
TGTTTGTGAGAGAAAACGTAGATAGGATGCTGACCTCCTAACAAAGCAGCTCCAGTAGGACCATAAAGGTTCGCACTTGGTTCCCATTTCATATCATTTCCACCATCTTGACCTAAGAAAGAATTCTCACCAAAAGCCATGAATAAACGCGCACCAGTTTCAATATCTATAGCGTAACCTGGGAACCAACTCATACCATCTGGATTTGATCCGTCGGCTATACCATTTTTATTTAAACCAGCTTGCTTTCTTAATCCACCTGGTTTTGCATTACCAACATTCAAAGCTGGATCTCTACCCAACTCAATTACTGGACATTTTGTCCAAAGTGATTGATCTTTTGTTATGACAATGTCTATACTCGGAGAGAAAGCCAAAGCTGCGTTATTTCTTGCCGCTCCAGGTGTTGATTCTGGTGCAGTTGGGTAACTTTGAGAGCTTTTGTAGTAAGCCAATGGCATAAAGTCACATTGGTAACCTACTAATGAATGAGGTGCCATAGTACCATTAAGCACTTTTGTCCAACGTTTGTTTGGATCTTTTCCTATCTCATCTCTATAACACTGACCACTTTCATAACGTTCCGAGCCAAGTTCAACTGGCGGGAATGGATATGTTGTGGCAGGATCGGCTGTAAAGCTACCTGATCTAATCCAGTTATTTGGCGTATAATCATCCGCATCAATAACACCTCTCAACCAAGGTTTAGAACTATCAGTAAACTCAAGTGTAGATTCTAAAATGTCTGTCGTTTCTTGGGTAAGCGTTCCGTTTCCTACCTCAATAAAATGCTTGTTCTGATAAATTTGAACAGAAACTCCCCATTGAGGAATCAATTGTTCATTATCAATTGAAATCATTGTATCAGATTTAACGGATTCTACCAAATTTCCATCGACATAGCGATTTATTGTCCATCGAGCAGTATCAGCTGCATTCCCAAGTAAACTACCGTTTGTGTTGTAATCTCTAAATATACATTCGTAATAACCGTCAGCAACATTCAAAGGATCTACGACTTTAATATTAATAGGTCCTTTACCTTTCTGGTACTCAGGTTTCGCCATGAAACCGTTACTAAGAATTTGTTTTTCAGATTCTGCTGTCAGCTCCAATACCCTTCCACCATTTCCATGGCCATCAATACGAGTAATTTTCGGAGTTATTCCATATTCAGCAAACTGATATGTACCACCCGCTTCTGGAGCAGGATTATGTGGTATTGCTTCAACTGGTTTAATTGCTGTTTGATCATAACCTAATCGTGAAGCGATATACTTGATCTTTTGACCATTTACTTTGCTTGCATCATTTGGATCGTAATCTGAGTAATTATTGAAACCATAAGAAACAGCCACATAATAATATGTTTTATGGTTTACCAAAGTTCTAGTTCCTTGAGCAAATAAATCTTCCGTAATTTTAAATGAATGCTTAATTCCAGTATTTGAACCACTCACTTTTAAAGTCGGAATATCAAATCCAAGCTCTTCGTCAAACTCGAAATTTATTAAATCTTTAATCGGTTTTTCAGGGTTATCTATTCCAGCAGAATTCTTTTCGAAGTTTCTAAGGTCACATTGTCCAACAATTCTTGCTTTTGTTTGATCGGCGATATCAGCAATCGAAGCAGAAGCGCTTACCAACTGATAAATTTGATATCCTTCAAAACGGTAATATCTGTCTACACCTGGATCAACAATATTAATCTCATCAATCTCTTCGTACTCCTCACGGTAATTATTTGAACCAACAGGATTATCCAATGTTAAAATCAATTCATTTTCAAGTTCTTGAATTATCAATCTTGGCGCATTCGGTGGATCTAAAATTTTGAAACAAGCATCGAATAAAGCTTGTGCTTTCGTATCTGCACGTTTTAATGCTCTCACTGAACTAAACAAATCACCAGCATTTCCTCTTCCGTAAGCTATCCCAACAGTAATGTTGTTGACAGCACCGGGACGTAATGTAAACGGACCAGCAGATTGAACGAAACGTCTATCGCCTGGTTGTGTAGAGTTACCTGCTCCATCCGTTGAAGCCTCACTCCAATCAAATCCTGGATCTGTACCTGCTGTAGCCCAATTTAGTGGGTCAGAGTCATCAGGGAACATATAATCTGAAGGGATATTAGTGGCTCCAGGCGTTCCGATAGCACCAGTACCACCATAAACCATCTCTGATCCATTAGCCCATGAACCTTGCATGAAATTGTAATATTGTGCTGCAGATGAAGGGTCAGAGTATGGGAACGAGGCACCATTCGTGAAATAGGTGAATCGTCTCATTCCAAATCGCTCGTTATCGATAACACCATCTGAATATCCTGTTCCAATTCCACGGTAAACAATACCATTACTGTCAAGTGCGTTTTGGATTGCTGGCGGAATATAAACATTGTTTATTGAGTCAAAAATCGGCCCAGGATTATCAATACCATCAGCATCCAAGTATGGTCCTTCAAAGAAGTCAATACCTATTGCTGGTGGATTTAAACCATATCCAATATTAGAACTTGCACTTTGGTCATTATTATCACCATTGTAGCAATAACCAAGACCTCTAGATACATCACAACCAACGTAATCATCTTGTGCATTTCCTAAATCTGGATCCAACCACTGAGAGAAATATGTAGTAAACAATGTTTGAACACCTCTATTTATCAATTCATAGTTGTAGAATGTCATTCTATTTACCTCGTCATTAGTCGCAAAACCGAATGCCTGAGCACGAATTTCCATTCCTATTGGATCACCACCTGTTTCTGTGTGAATATTTCCTTTATCATTGAAGACCCACCAATGTGTTTCATCTCCGAACAATGAAATTCTTCTATCAATTCCACATTCTATGTCATCTTTACCCAAGATATCATCATACCAAGGATAATCTCCATCCTCAATCGGATTGTATGCGTTATTAGCACCATTCTTAATCGTGTTATCATAAAAAGGAGCCAAGAAATAATCTTGTCCTAAACCTACATCACCGTGCGCTGGCCAATTTATAATTCTATTAAGGACTTCTGCGTTAATATCATCAACAGCTACTGTTGAAAATCCATTTGTATAATTCCACCATGTAACAAAATTGATAACCTCTCCTTTTCTTATGGTGAAGAATTTATCATAAGCTTTACATTCACTGTTGTTGATATCAGCAGGACCAAAATCTCTGACAACATCATCTGCTCCAGGAACTGACGGATCATAGTTTCCACTGTTACTATTAACCGTTAACGGTCCTGCCCAAAAGTCATTACCTACAGATCTAAAACGAACTGCTGCTAATTTCAATTGACCATTTGCATCAACTCCACCCATCCATAAAGAACCAGCGAATATGGCATATAGACCACTATTTTTAGGAACCTCATAAGCAGCAACCTGCGTGCCAGGTCTTTCAAACATTCGCCCACCTTGCTGTAGCAAAGCTCGAACATCGTTGAATTCCATTGTTAATACCGTATTGGACGGATCACAACCTGCGGCCTTAGACGTAATTAAAGCTGGCTTATTTGGAGAACCATTTTGTGATTTTCCTCCGACATCTTCCTTCGCAAAAACTAATTGCGCAGAAAACATTGCGATTGTGACCAGTAAAAAACGGACTGATACTTTTTTCATAACTCTATTATATTAATTTTTTAAAAATCAAATTTCACCCCTAATCTTATCGTTCTTGGAACAGATATGTTAAATGCATTCTGAACACTCATCGTATAATAATCTCTAAACGATTGCTCATCTGTCTGATTCTGAATTGACGACTGACTTGACGCTGCCGCAAGATATCCATCATCATCCCAGTTACCTGTAGCGCGATAAACGTTAATTCTATTGAATTGGTTCAATAAATTCGTTGCACGAACATAAACATTCAAGAAAACTGGTTTCTTCTTATTTTCACCTCTTTTAATTTCTAAATCAAAAGTTCTATCTAACTGCATATCTAAACGGTAAGACCAAGGTAATCTAGAACCATTTTGAGTTCCAGTTAAACTTGGTGTAACCGTATTTCCTTGAGCAACATTTGTAATATTACTTTGAGCAGAATATGGCGAACCTGAGTAAATATTTGAGAAAATGTTCAAACCTGTATTTTCAAAAATATTGAAATCTTTAATTACCGGCCCGTTGTAATTCGCTCCTGAACCATATCTATAATCAATTGTCACAGCAAATGCATGTCTCTGATCAAAGTTGTATGGTTGAATAACACGTAAATTAGGTAATCCTGCTTGGATAAGGGCTGCTGATGAAGTTACATCAGAACCAGTACCATCCGCAAATTGCAATGTGTAGTTAGCAGTTATTCTAACGTTTCCGGTTCTTCTTAAATCATAAGCTACTGTCAAACCCTTAACCGTACCAAAGTCACGGTTACCAAATGTATTATATGTCACAGGATAAGCCCCACTAACATTTTGCAATTGTACGTTATTTCTCTGTTCACGGTAGAATGCTGAAATTTTCAAAGAAGAAGTTTTAGACAACACTTGTTGGAATCCAATTTCGTAATCAATCGTTTTTTCAGGTTGCAAATTTGGATTATTGATTGTTCTTCCTCTAGTAGCTAAAAACTGATACTCATATGGATCAAATCTTCCTGCACTTGTTGGACGTTTTGTTAAGATATCATAGTGTGCAAAGAAAGAAGCTTCATCTGATACTGGGAAAGAAAACGCAACACGTGGCATCACATTAATCTGTGGCTTATAATCTTTAAAAGCACTAGCATTCGGTGCATTTTGGAATGGGTCTAAACGCCATGGTTGAATTCCTGTTGGTCCGTCAATTAATTTAGGATCTGAAACTTGCGTTCCTTGTGCATCATAAAACACACCGTCTTTTCTAAATCCATTTATAGCTGTTGGGTTTTTGAAATCATTTACATAAACTGTATAATCATCTCCCATAGAAGTTGGAATTACAACCCAGTCATATGTATTAGGGTCTGTACTTGCCAACTCTCTTGCTTCCTTAACAGTTCTAGAATTGTACAACAAATATGGATCTTTCAATACAGGTTGGTTTGCGTTAAATACATCGACACGAACACCGACATTGAATACCAAGTCATTAAAAGAGAATTTATCCATTAAATAACCCGCAACATATATTGGTTGAAAAGCTCCAATGAATCGCTCATAATTTCCATTTTCGTCAAATTTCTCGAAGTAACTGTTCACGTCTGTTTTACCTCTTACTTTTTTACCAGTATGGTCATATCCATAATAGCTAACAAATGAATTTCCTGAGTTAAATAACTCATCTGGAGTAAACATGTCTAACGTAAAGGTATTCGGATCGTATTGATCAATATCAATGAAATCTGTACCTGCTACATCGTAACCAAGTTTTTGACGTAAATTATAATCGAAGAACGATTGTGCATCAAAAATAGTATTTCCGTTGATATCTTGTTTACCACCTTGTCCTCCATAATCTCCAGTACCAGAATTATACGCATATCCAGTATTCAAACGGTTATAGGTGATTTTCTTAATTGAACCAGAATCACTTTGGGTACCTGAAGATAAATCTAATTCTTGAATGTGTGAATTAGCTAATTGACGAGCATTTGTCCAAATACTTGTGATTGCAACATCTCCGCTTCCCCAGCCTCGATCCCATCTCTGCTCATACTCAAAACCAATAGATAAAGAGTGATCACCGATGTTAGCAGAACCTGAACCAGTTATTCTAAACTGATCATTTTCATTTTTACCAAAAGCGTTATAAGGTGCACCGATATTTGACCAAATGTCATAAACACTTTGCGGTAAATCTCCATTTCTTAATGCGTTACCTTGTTGGATTTGGAACAAGTTTTCGTAGTTACCTGCAGCTTGACCTTCGTATATAGAATAGTATTGAGTAGTTATTGCAGCTAAAGTCGCATTCGTTTCTGAAGGAACAAAATCAACTAACAAATCTCTAAATCCATTGTGACGATATACTTTTGCAACATCGTCATACCCATAAGATGGTCTTCTAGTTGTGGTATATGTTCCAACGTGCCCATAATTGAATAAATTAAATTGATGGTTTCGATCGTAAAATTCACCTTTTTGCTTAGAATAATCTATCATTAAAGAATAAAATGCGCTTCCAATTTTAGATGCTCCACCTTCTCTGTCGTTAGAAAAACGTTGCGTTAAACGACCGAAGACCCTCCAATCAAAAGATTTAGCAACGCCGAAGTTTGTAAAATTCAGAAGTGAATTTCCTCTATCAGCTAGAGTTCGATTATTTATATTCATAGACCCACCAAATGTAAGGTTGATGCTTGGCCCTGTGTTTACATCCAATTTACCTTGCGCAGAAATAACCCCTTGTCGAGCATTCATTCTCCATGGCGTTTGCTCAAAATCATTTTGACGTAAATAAAGTGCATTACTAAATGTGCCTGAACCCAATCCACTTGGACGTAAAGGATTTGCAATTAAAGAATCACGAACTTCTTTCTTAACTCTCCATTGCCCACCATTTGCAAGTGGTCTCGGATCTAATTCACGTGTGTAGTTAGCAGATAATAAAAATCCTAAACGAGGTTTTACTTTTGCACCTGTAGAATCTTTAATCATCCAAAGTGGTCCCGAGAACATACCTTCCATAAGGTTGTATGCATATTTATCTAAACCAAAAACTTTTCCGTCGTAACCGTTCTCATCTTTACCTTTAAAATAAAAGCCCGATGATACGACTTCCGCACTACCGAAATACTGTGCACTTGGGCCTCTAGTTGTAACAGAGATAATACCACCAGTTGCATCACCATAATTTGCAGGTAAACCACCAGTAATTACTGTTACTTCCTCAATCGCTGATTTCGGTAAGTTTGAAGAACCACGAACTTTAATACCATCTATATAGTAGAATGTTCCATCTTCACGAGAACCTCTTACACTAATTCCTCCTCCTTCTTGAGCATTTACACCACCAACTGTTGATGCAACTCCAGCAGCAGAACGAACTGGTAATCGAGCAATATCCTCACGAGTAACTGTTGCACCTGAAGAACCACCATCTTTATTAATAAGAGGAACTCTATATGCAACTACTTTTACCTCTTCAATTTCCTGGACACTTTTCGCTTTTGCGATTGTCATTTTATCCAAGAAAGTAATCTGATCAGAAGAAACTATAACCCCAGTTAAAACCGTAGGTTGATATCCTTCTGTCTCATTTCTAACTTCGACATCATAAGAACCAACACCGATGGAATTAATTTGAAACTTTCCATCAAAATCTGTATTCGCTCCACCCTTAACGCTTCCGTTTTGCATGATTAATACCTTACAGAAAGGTATTGGTTGTTTCGTGTCGGCATCGATAACTGACCCCTTCAAGGTACCCAAACCTACCTGACCGAAACCAAAAGTAGCTGTGGATAAGAAGATTAACAGCAACAAAGTAAAATTACGTAGCATATGCTTATATTTTTATTTTAACATTTTTTTTGCAAGAAGTCGTAAATATAGACAATTTCCTCTTTTCAAAATCGCCTGAAATAAATTTTTCTAAGTTTTCTTTAACTTAACTTAACAAAGATAGGAAACCTATTTCGGTTTTGTTAACACTTTCTTAACGAAATTTTACAACATTATACATGTCTAAATAATTATCAAGTCACTTCTGAATTTTGCTATCTTTGGTTTTAACAATGGATTTTTCAAACATTCACAAAATAAATATCAACTCAAAAACGACAATTAATTTGCTGTCCTACAATGATTTCGACCCTTACGACTTTGAAAAAGACTTGTTACCTATCGAATTCAATCGTTTAAAATCAATACAGCATGAAGTGAAACAAAGGGAATTTGTTGCAACCCGAATGCTGAGGAATTCGATATTTGGAAAGGATGAAATTACCTATGATTCTATTGGAGCCCCACATATTGGAGCAAGAAAATATATTTCAATAAGTCACACAACAGATATAGTTGGTATTGCAATTTCAGATTTTAAAATAGGTTTTGATCTAGAACCTATACGCGCAAAGGCGATTAAGCTTTTTCCAAAATTTCTTCATGAGGAAGAGCTAGCCATTTTTGACACTAAAAGTGAATTAGAAATGACAATGGCATGGTCGGCAAAGGAAACTCTTTATAAGCTTGCTGGTCGAAAAGAAATTATTTTTAAAGATGATTTAAGATTGCATAAAGAAGGAGATAATTGGGTTGGCACTATACACAATCCTGATGCCATAATTCATGTCCCATTGCGTGTTTTTGATTCTGGGCATAATGTATTAACCATTAATTCTGATCCAATTGAAATTGAATCAAGAAATATATAATCAGTTCAAGTCTAAAAATGGGCAAATTGCCATATTGGTTGATCCTGACAAATTTGATTTCTCCAGAAAAGAAGACTTTATTAAAAAACTACAATTCGCAAAAGTTGATTTCATTTTTGTCGGAGGAAGCACAGTCGAAAAAAATGATTTGAATAGAATAATCTCTTTTCTAAAAGAAGAAATTAATTTACCAATTGTATTATTCCCTGGAGATGTATATCAATATGACGAAAATGCCAATGCAATTTTATATTTAAGTCTTCTTTCGGGTCGGAACCCTGATTATTTAATTGGTCAACATGTTCGCACAGCGAAAAAAATTGCAGAATCTAACTTGGAAATAATTCCCACTGCATACTTATTAATTGATGGCGGAAATCATTCTGCCGTTGCATATGTTAGCCAAACATCCCCAATTCCTCAGAATCAGGTTAATTTAATTGAGAATACGGCAATTGCTGGAATTCTTCAAGGCAAGAGTTTAATTTATCTAGATGCTGGCAGCGGAGCCGAACATTCGATTTCAACTGAAATTATTGAAAGATGTTCCAAACTAAATGTTCCCCTAATTATTGGTGGTGGAATAAGAACTATCGAACAAATTAATCTAGCTAAAAATGCTGGAGCAAACGTTATCGTAATTGGAAATCATATTGAAGAGAATGTTGATTTTTTATTGGATATTGCTTCAATGCAGAGTGTAAAGTTATGAATGAAAAAGTATAGAGTGAGTTTAACATAAAAAGACTCTCTACTTTCCACTTTAAAACTTTCCACTTTTTTTCACATCAAAGAATTATCCCAATCTTTAAAAACAGGCTCGTAGCCTTGATTTTTGATTACATCAATAAACGATTCCGTAGATCTTTTGTCGTCGATTTCGAATTGCTCCAAATTAACTTGCGGATTTGCGTAACCTCCTGGATCTGTTTTGGAATCGGCAGAAATTGAAGTTATACCTAGTGGAATTACATTGTTTCTAAAATTTTCCGATTCACGAGTTGACATGGAAAGTTCCAATTCTTCATTCAACAATCGATACGCACAAATCAATTGAACCAATTCTCGGTCCGTCATGTTAGATTTCAAATCAATTCCCCCGGCACAAGGTCTTAACCTTGGGAAAGAAATAGCATAATGTGTTTTCCAATAGGTCTTTTCTAAATAATCGAGATGTTCAGCAGACATGTAAGTATCAACCCGCCAATCTTCTAAACCGTAAAGCACACCTAAACCTATTTTATGAATTCCCGCCTTCCCTAGCCTGTCCGGGGTTTTTAGTCGGTATTGGAAATTCGATTTCTTTCCTTTGGGGTGATGCAATTTATAATCGTCTTCTTTATAAGTTTCCTGATAAACCAAAACGGCATAAACACCTTCTTTATTCAAGATTTCATATTCATCTTGGTCCATAGGTTGAACTTCGATAGATATCTGAGAAAAATAAGGCTTCAACAAACGAATAGCATTTACGAAATAATCAACTCCAACCGTTTTGTTCGCTTCTCCTGTGACAAGAAGAATGTGATCGTAGCCCATCGCTTTAACGATTTCAGCTTCTTTGATAATTTCTTCGTCAGAAAGGGTTTTTCGAGGGATTTTATTGTCCATTGAAAATCCGCAATACGTGCAAATATTTTGACATTCATTCGATAAGTACATAGGAATGTACATACGCAAAGCTTTACCAAATCTCTTCTGAGTCAGAGCTTTACTTTTTTGCGCCATTTCTTCTAAAAATGGAGCTGCAGCTGGAGAAATCAATGCTTGGAAATCTTCGAGATTTATTTTGGGCTTATCTAACGCACGACGAACATCTGCTTCCGTTTTGGAGTAGATATCAGACTTTATTTGGTCCCAATTTAGTTTTTCGAAATGTTCGCTGAATGTTTCCATGTTATTTCTTTTTGTCGGTGCCTTCGACTCCGCTCAGTCACCTTGTTATTTGTTCTTAAACTTTCAAACTCCCCTTCAATCAATTGAGAAAAAGCTGACTGAGCGGAGTCGAAGGCATATTTTTTAATCTAAAAAAGCAGTAAGTGGCGATGAAGCCTCTGCTCTTTCTAAAATTTGATTCGTTCCAGCTAAATAAGCCATTCTTCCTGCCTGCACAGCCATTTTAAAAGCGATTGCCATTTGAACTGGATTTCTATTTATGGCTATTGCAGTATTTACCAAAACTGCGCTTGCTCCTATTTCCATAGCTTCAGCTGCATGTGAAGGCGAACCTAAACCTGCATCCACAATAACCGGAACTTTTGCTTGTTCTATGATTATTTTGAGAAAATCCATGGTTTTCAAACCTTTGTTAGAACCAATTGGCGCACCAAGAGGCATAACCGCGGCCGTTCCTGCATCTTCTAAATGCTTGCACAAAACTGGATCTGCATGAATATAAGGCAACACAATAAACCCTTTTTTCGCTAATTCCTCTGTGGCTTTTAACGTTTCGATTGGATCAGGCATCAAATATTTTGGTTCGGGATGAATCTCCAATTTTATCCAATTCGTTTCAAAAGCTTCTCGAGCCAATTCAGCAGCGAAAACTGCTTCTTTTGCCGTCCTGACACCTGAAGTATTTGGCAATAAATTGATGTGTGGATGATTCAAATGTTTCAATAAATTATCTTCTTTGGTTGCTTCTACTCTTTTCAAAGCAACGGTAATCAATTCACTTTCAGAAGCCAAAAGTGCAGCTTCCATTTCTTTGTTCGAACTAAATTTACCGGTACCCGTAAACAATCGTGATTGAAAAATCTTGTCGCCTATTTTAAATGGATCTTGCATGGTCGTTAACTTTTTGAACTATATTTTTAATCAATTGACTATTGAAATTGCTTTTGTGAATTAATCCAGAAAGGGCAATTCCATAAACACCCGTTTTCATTATTTCAGGAATATCATTTTCTTCAATTCCGCCGATGGCAAAAATTGGTTTTTGAATTCCTTCTTTCTTCATTTCTACGAACAGAGATTCATAACCTTCTGATCCCAAAACGGATTTTATTTTCTTTTTAGTTGTTGTTTCTTTGAACGGTCCTACCCCGAAATAATTCAATTTAGCTATCGGGTGCTTTTTCATTTCAGCAAGATCATGAGCAGTTCCACCAAAAATATCAAAACCATCTGTTTCAGAATCTTCTAGTGTATCCTCTTGCCCTAAATGGATTCCATCCGCATTCGCTAAACGAGCAACTTCTGGGTGATCATTAATGGTAAGAATCATTCCTAATTCCTTTGTTTTTTCACGCAATAAATCAGCAATTTCTATCAAAGTCGCTTTGTAATGAAGTGTTGGATGAAACTCAGCTAAATCATCTTCTTTGATTCGCAATTGAACCCAATAAATTCCACCTTCAGCTAGTTTTTCAAGCCAAGATAAATTCGAGAAATCTTCCTCTGGATGGGTGATGTATTGGATGCGCGGCAAATTCATTTTCCTGTTTTTTTACGTGCAAAACTTTCAGGAACGCCAAGCGCCTCACTTTTTTCCTTCGGCAGCATTATCTACATCAGGTGATGAGGGTATTTCTCAGAATGACAAGTTTGTCAGACACCCCTAAAAGTTTACGTGGTAAAATTACAAAAAATTCCCATATGAATTGAGATTTACTCGGTCCCCCTTTGGAGGGGGACCGAGGGGGAGGATTATTCAATTTCCGGCTCAATTCTTTCATTTTATAAGCCCTTGTATCCTCCCCTTTATCGCCCTCCAAAGGGGGAAATTCAAATATCGCTTCGAAAAACAAATAATTCCAGTCAGAATTCGTAATTTTGTATGACTTTAGGGGTGACTTCAAAATAGTCTGAGAAATACCCTTTGAACTTGAATCGGTTGATCCCGACGTAAGGAAAAGTGACAGCCCAGCAAGGTTTTCCCTAGAGTATATATTTGAAGAATGGAAGTGAAATTCAATGGAGAACAATTGTCCATTCAGGTTTCTACTTTGGGTGAATTGCTCCAAGAAAAGGGCTTGATGGAAAAAACAGGAATTGCCGTAGCAATCAACTCTGCCGTGGTTTCCAAATCCAAATGGAATGTAACTTCACTTCATGAAAACGATGAGATTTTAATAATTACTGCTGCTGCTGGTGGCTAATAAACAAGATATGAAAAAAGAAACAACACCTTCTGAAGAAACAATCACAAGAGCACCTTTGACTGGTTCAAAAAAAATCTATGTTAAAGGTAAAATTCACGACATCAATGTCGCAATGCGAGAAATTGAATTGTCGGAATCTAAACCAATGTTTTCTGACGGTGAATTCACGAAAGAAGTAAATCCTGCAGTTACTGTTTATGATACTTCAGGTCCATATACAGATCCGAATGTAGCAATCGACATTAAAAAAGGTTTGCCTCGTTTGAGAGAACAATGGATTTTGGACCGTGGAGATGTTGAACGTTTGGATGATGTTTCTTCAGACTATGGAATGGAGCGGAAAAATGATCCAAAATTAGATGAATTGCGTTTCGAACATATTGCGAAACCTTTACGTGCTAAGCCAGGTAAAAATGTTTCTCAATTGCATTATGCGAAGAAAGGAATCATTACTCCAGAAATGGAATACATTGCCATTCGCGAGAATCAAAAACTGGACGAAGTCATTGAAATAGCGAAGCAACATCCGGGGGAAAGTTTTGGTGCAAATACGCCAAAAGGATTAATCACGCCAGAATTTGTTCGTGATGAAATAGCTGCTGGTCGGGCAATTATTCCAAATAACATTAATCACCCAGAAAGCGAACCGATGATTATTGGCCGTAATTTCTTGGTGAAAATCAATGCAAACATTGGTAACTCAGCTGTTTCTTCTTCAATCGAAGAAGAAGTAGAAAAAGCAGTTTGGGCTTGTCGTTGGGGAGCAGATAATATCATGGATCTTTCGACAGGAAAGAATATCCACGAAACGAGAGAATGGATTTTAAGAAATTCTCCAGTTCCAATTGGTACTGTTCCAATTTACCAAGCTTTGGAAAAAGTGAACGGTAAAGCGGAAGATTTGACTTGGGAGATTTTCAAAGATACATTGATCGAACAAGCAGAGCAAGGTGTTGATTATTTCACGATTCACGCTGGAGTATTGTTGCGTTACGTGCCAATGACCGCAAAACGTTTGACAGGAATTGTTTCTCGTGGTGGTTCTATCATGGCGAAATGGTGTTTAGCGCATCACAAAGAAAGTTTCTTGTACACGCATTTTGAAGAGATTTGCGAAATCATGAAAGCTTACGATGTTGCTTTCTCATTGGGAGATGGTTTGCGTCCAGGATCAATTGCTGATGCGAACGACGAGGCACAATTTGCTGAATTGGAAACATTGGGTGAATTGACAAAAATCGCTTGGAAACACGATGTTCAGGTTATGATTGAAGGTCCAGGTCACGTTCCAATGCACCTCATCAAAGAAAACATGGACAAGCAATTGGAAGAATGTCATGAGGCTCCATTTTACACACTTGGACCATTGACAACTGATATTGCGCCGGGATATGATCACATTACTTCAGGAATTGGAGCTGCAATGATAGGTTGGTTTGGTTGTGCAATGCTTTGTTATGTTACACCAAAAGAACACCTTGGTTTGCCGAATAAAAAAGACGTTAAAGATGGTGTGATTACCTACAAATTAGCCGCACATGCTGCCGATTTAGCGAAAGGTCACCCAGGAGCGCAACATAGAGATAATGCTTTGAGTAAAGCGCGTTTTGAATTCCGTTGGGAAGATCAATTCAACCTTTCTTTGGACCCAGATACAGCGAGAGAATACCATGATGAAACATTGCCTTCTGACAATGCAAAAGTTGCGCATTTCTGTTCTATGTGTGGACCGCATTTCTGTTCGATGAAAATCTCACAAGACGTTCGGGATTATGCCAAAGCACAAGGTTTAAAGGAAGAGGAAGCTTTAGCAAAAGGTATGGATGACATGTCTAAGAAATTCATCGATACTGGCGCTGACGTTTATGTTGAGCCTGAGAAATTGGTTTAAGCAAATTTGAACCTAATACTGATATCGCCAGAGTATTCTGTTGCCAACGAAATCCCATTGGTTCAGGAAATGCTGCGCTTGGATGAAACATTGCGTTTTCATTTACGAAAAGTGAATTGGTCGAAGGAAGATTATCTTGAGTATTTATTGGAAATCAATCCACTGTTTTATCCTCGGATATCGATTCATTCTTTTCATGATTTGCAGTTGAATTTTCCGAAAATAGGTTTGCACTATAAGGAAATAGATAGAGAAGGTTTTGTAAAAAGTTCTTCGCTCAATTCGACATCTTTTCATAGTAAAATGGACGCATTAGAATTGGGAAATGAATTTGATTATTTCTTTTGTTCGCCTGTGTTTCAAAGCATTTCTAAGAAGAACTATTCTTCGGATGAAAATTGGGAAATTAACGATTGGGCAACAGAGCTTAAAGCAAAGGCTGTAGCTTTGGGTGGACTTAATTCAAAAACAATAATCGACGCACAAGAACTTGGATTCACTAAATTCGCCTTGTTAGGAAGTGTTTGGTTGAATGAAAATCCATTAGATGCTTTCAAAGAAATATTCGAAATATGCCAAAAGTAAGACCGTATTGTTTGACCATTGCCGGATTTGACCCTAGTGGCGGTGCTGGCGTTTTGGCGGATTGCAAATCCTTTGAACAGAGCAAAACTCAAGGTTTAGCGGTGATTACGGCGAATACAATGCAAACCGAAGATTCTTTCAAACACGTTGATTGGATTGCTAATGAAATCATTCTCGAACAACTGAACCTCCTTCTTGATCGATACAAAATTCAATTCATCAAAATTGGTTTAATTTCTTCCGGAGATTTGTTGGAAAAAATCATCCATATTCTGAATGAAAAATGCAACAAACCGACTATTGTTTGGGATCCGATTTTAAGTGCAAGTGCCGGCGGTGAATTTAACTTGATACGATTTAATGAATTTTTGAAAAGTGACGTTTGTAAAAACATAATTATCACTCCTAATATTCCTGAATACGAGTCACTTGAATTAAAGAATAACTCAGCTACAATTTATTTAAAAGGTGGTCATTCAGAAAATAAAGGGAAAGATGTTTTGTATTTTGAAGGTAAAGAATTTCCTTTCGCTCCTCACGTAAAAACAGATTTTTCGAAGCATGGGACAGGCTGTATTTTTGCTAGTGCTTTGTTAGCCAATTTAGCTTTGGACTACCCGATGATTAAGGCTTGTTTACGAGCAAAAAGGTATGTTGAGAAAAGGATAGTTTCGAATGGTAGTTTGTTGGCTTATCATAAGTAGTTTTCTTTTGCCACGAATGCACGAATTTTACACGAATATTTTTTCGTAGATGAATTTGCATAAAACATTTTTCGCTAACTTAAAGTGAAAACTGAAATAATGAAGGATCTAATCTACCGGAATGAGGCGTACGAAATAATCGGAAAATGTATGGAAGTCCACTCTGAACTTGGACATGGATTTCTTGAAATTGTTTATAAAGATGCACTCGAAAAGGTATTCTACGAGGATGGAATTTCTTTTGAAAGAGAAAAGAAGTATGAAGTTGAATTTCGAAATGAAATACTAAAACATTTCTTTTATGCAGACTTTGTTGTTCTTGACAAAATTATATTGGAAATAAAATGTGTTTCAACATTAACTGATGAACACATGGCTCAATGCATTAACTATTTGAAGGTTTCTGATAACAAATTGGCATTATTGGTGAATTTTGGACGTGGTAAACTTGAATACAAAAGAATTGTGTATTAGTAGTATCGTTATTTTTTTTGCCACGAATGCACGAATTTTACACGAATAATGGAGCGGAGATACGACTCGGAAATTTACAATATACTTGATTCCACAAGAATATAAACACATAATTCGTGCCCCATTCGTGCATTCGTGGCATTCATTCTCAAGAATAAACCGCCTTCAAACTCATATCCAAACTCTTTGCAGAATGCGTTAGCGCACCAACAGAAATAAATTGAACACCCGTTTCTGCAAATCCACGAATCGTTTCCAAAGTAATTCCTCCAGAAGCTTCTGTTTCGTATTGACTTGGAATAGTTGGCAAAACAGCTTTTATACGCTCAGGAGTGAAATTATCAAGCATAATTCTATCCACATTGCCCGTTTCTAGAACTTGTTTTAATTCGTCCTCGTTGCGCACTTCGATTTCTATTTTCAAATCGAGATTATTTTCTTTTATATAATTGTTTGCTCTTTCAATCGCTTGTTTGATTCCGCCAGCATAATCTACGTGATTGTCTTTCAGCATAATCATATCATATAGAGCGAAACGATGATTCTCTCCACCGCCGATTTTAACAGCCCATTTTTCCATGTATCGGATTCCTGGAGTAGTTTTTCGCGTGTCTAAAAGTTTTGTGTTAGTTCCTTCTATGATCTTTACGATGCTATTTGTTTTCGTCGCAATTCCAGACATACGTTGCATGAAATTGAGCACCAACCGCTCTGTCGTTAAAATAGATCGAGAACTACCTGTTACGGTAAAAGCAATATCTCCAAATTTAACAGGCGTTCCATCTTTGATGAAAATTTCCATTTTTAAATTAGGGTCGAAATGATGAAATATTTTTTTGGCTAACTCTACTCCAGCGAGAATCCCTTCGTCTTTAACGAGTAATTTAGCTGTTCCTTGAGCATTCTCAGGAACACAAGATAAAGTTGAGTGATCGCCTGACCCTATGTCTTCGCGAAGTGCGTTTTCAATTATTTCTTCAATCATAAAGCAAATATAGAAAACACAACAGGAAAAATTATGATTCGATGTTCAAGGATTCAATTCTAAAAACTGAGCCTATTTTTTTGAAATGGAATGTTGTGCGGAAAGTAATGCCTTTTGAAACATAATTCCCAATAGAAAATGAACCGCTATCTGCTTCTTTACCTCTAAAAATAAAAGTAAACTTGCCGTTTGGTTGCTTGGAAAAGAAATCTTTCAGTACAATTTTAGCCTGAGATTGCGAATAAGCACCTTCACTGCCAAGAATATTCATCAAAACTTTTTCTTTCGACAATTCAACGATTGCATTGGCATCATTAGCATTAAATGCTCTTTCCAACTCACC
>TARA_R110000737_G_scaffold190304_2_pt1 | contig 17379 bp, 23 predicted proteins | sample TARA_R110000737 | Tara Oceans TARA_R110000737 (sample SAMEA4398027) | marine metagenome | biome: Polar Biome; feature: [SRF] surface water layer (ENVO:00010504); material: water (ENVO:00002006), including particulate matter (ENVO:01000060) such as... | depth 5 m
GGCGGGCGTCCTCCATAGTCTAGGGGCGCCCGCCGTCCGTTCCACGGTCCAGACGCCCCCAGGCGCCGCGCACTGGACGCCACCACAGGACTCGAGTATTCAGGCGCGACCGCCTCGCGACCGCCCAGAGGAGCCCCCAGGGCCCTTCTCTATGGATAGCTCGCCTGAGGCCGAGACCGAGACGGCCAGCCCGGCGATGTCCAGGGCATAGGCGTCCTCTCCCGCCTCCTCCTGGCCGCAGTCCTCGATAGACGTATCGAGTCGCGCTAGGTGATCGAGCGCGTCAGAGACGCTCCTGGCGGCCTTCAGGAGGGCGGAGGAGGCCTCGGCGATCTCGGCGAGAGAACGGCCGGCACACAGAAGAGCCCCGAGGACGTCCGGATGAATGTCCTCGGGGCTCTGTACGGGGTCGGGATGCTGCATCCCAGGAGCCTATCAGCCCGGGGTCACGATGTCGATGTACTCCATCTGCTTGAGCGTCTTCATGGACCCCCGGCGGAGCAGGGTGAGCGCTCCAAGAAGAGCGGCCTTGGCGTCCTCGTCACTGTCGGCGCCTGGGAGAAGGGCTTCGGCCGTTTGGAGGAGGTTGCGGAGTTCGGCGGTGAGTTCGGTGAGTGCTTCGGTGCGGTTCATCTTGGTGGCCTGGTGGTTGGTGGTGGTGGCGATCTCGTTACAGGGAAGATCTTCGACTATCTCCCAGGTCCAGTCAAGGGGATGCGGGGAAAGATTCAGGATATCTTCGACTGGGTGCCTCAAAACGAAAGAGGCCCCGGCGCCCCCAGGACGGGGACCACGGGGCGGGACTGGAGTGAAGGGGCGGGCGGCTCTGGTTCAGGCGAGCATCGCGCTCGCGGTCGTGTTCCCGTTCCGCTCCAGCCAGGAGATGATCTCCGACTTGACCCATTCGGCGGGGGAGGTGGTCGAGCCGACGGCGCCCTTGGATCCCGCGTACATCGGTCCAAAGCAGATATCGTTGTCGGTCGCGCCGCACGAGGTCGCGAACGGGATCGGCGAGAAGGCGAGCGCACCGTCAGAGGCGACTGGGTGACCCACCGACCTCAACTCGGCGCGGTAACAGAAGCCGCGTCCACCGAACGGATCGGCAAGCATCCTGGATGCCATGCCGACGTCGAACGGCGAGACGCTCAGGCGCATCGCGAAGAGTGTGTGGGCCATGTGTTTCTTGGTCTTCTTGTCGCCGGCCGGGACGAACTGGGCCGCGGTCCCGCTCGTGCAAACCCACAGTTCCACTGGGCGCAGTCTCTGGATGCAGCGGGCGAGGGCGAGCATGGCGATCCCACGTCCTCTGACACCTTCCTCGGAGTAGCCTGAACTGCTGGAGAGGTCGACGAAGATCCTGACTGGGCCGTCGTCGCGCATCGGACTGACCTGGCGATACATCGAGTTCGGCGAGCCGCCGAGGTACGCGCCGACGTTAGGTGATCCACCGACGACGCTCATCTCCAACTGACTGCTGATCGTGTCGAGTGCGACCTCCTGATCCACCTGATCGAAGATCTTCTCAGACGCGGCGACCGCGCTCGCGTCTGGCTTGTGGAGCCTCTCGACGAAGTCGTCCAGTTTCTTGTTCACGACGACGGCGTAGTTTGACTCGAAGACCTTCGACGTCTTCTGGGTAGCCTTGAACTGTTCAGACGCATACCCGACGATGCGCGCCGCGTTCTGCATAGCCGTGTCGGCGTCAACGAAGACGCGAACGACTCTTTGACCATCCTTGGACGCCGAGCCAATCTCACGGCCATCAGGGCAGACCACGAGAGGCGGAGTCTCGCGGCGGTAGATCGGTGAGTCCGCGAAGATCTCGGCGAGGATGTTGCCGTTGGCGCATGGCCAGGACGAACCGTCTTCGTCGGTGATCGTGGTGGCTTCGCGCGTCTCTTGGCGTGGGTGCGGGATCTTATACATGGCTTGGTGGTGGGTTGGCGGTTGGCGCCGGGGAAGTCCCGGCACCCAAGAAGCCCCGCGTCCAGTGAAGGATGGCGGGGCGGGGTCGGGAGGGGGTTGGTTACGCGGGAGTCCAGGACTCATGGTCGGCCTTGGCGGCGATACGCTGAAGGCGATCCAGTTCCGTGTAGAGATCTTCGAGGGCGCCCTTGGCCTTGAAGCACGTCGCTTGGTCGGCGCCGAAGCCGCCACCTTCCGGGTAGCACCATTCGTTCTTCAGTTCCATCGTGTGCGCCATGCCCTCGTGGGCCTTGACGAGAAGCGCGATGGCGTGGCGGAGGAGTATCGGCTTCCCCGTGGCCTCGTGCGCCCGGAGCATCAAGGCGGCGCGGGAGAGCGTGTCACGTTGGCCCAGGATGGAGGCGGCGGCGAACTGTGCGGCGATGGCGATGGAGGTGGTGGACATGTCTTTGGTGGGTTGGTGGTGGTGGCGATCTCGTTACAGGGAAGATCTTCGACTATCCCCCATGTCCAGTCAAGGGGATGCAGGGAAAGATTCAGGATATCTTCGACTGTATGCCTCAAAACGAAAAGGCCCCGACGCCACCAAGCGCCGGGGCCACCACCAACTTCCTCTCCTGGGGAGGCTCTCAGGCCGTCGCGACTGACGCGGCGGCGGAGTCCAGTCCGGAGAGGTCCACGCCCGCGAGCACTCGCTCACGGTTGGTCTTGGCAAGCGCGGCGAGCGCAGAAACGTCCAGGGCTGACTGGACGGAGAGGCCGGCCGCGATGCGCTTCGCAAGGCCGATGGTCTGGCGGGGGCCCCAGACGATCTTGATGCCGTGCTGCTTGAGGTTCTTCCTGATGCGTTGACTGACCTTCGCCGCCGCGGCGCCCACGAGGGCTCCTGGGAACATCGAGCGCATCAGGCGAAGTTCAAACTTCTCGTCGTAGCCCCAGTCCAGTCGCGCCCCGAAGCGGTCGAGAGATGCTGCATCCAGTCGGTTGCGGCCGACGTACTCGGCATCGGCTCCGGTGCCCCAGGTGTTCGCCGTGGCGATCACGCGATGCAGCGGGTTGATGTTGAACTGTTGGCCTCCTGGGAAGATCCCGAGGCAGTTGTCCAAGATCGGGTTCAGTGAGACGAGCGCGGTTGCCATCCATGCGTCGATCTCGTCGATCAGGAGGATCGACGGCTTCTCGGCCTTGGCCCACTTATAAACGGCCGACTCGCGGAACGTTCCGCCGGCGTCGATGAAGCCTGTGGCCTCGAATTTGTCCATGGCCACCGGCTGGACGATCAGGTCCATCCCCAGGGCCTCGGCCACCTTGGTCGCGGCAGTCGTCTTGCCGGACCCGGCGGGGCCGCTCATAAAGACGTTCTCGCCGGCGCCCACCAGCCGGAGGAGCAGTTCAAAGTGTTCGTGCTGTGCGCCCTCGATCTTTGTCTGTTTCAACTCCGGACTGGTGACGGTGATCTCCACCTTCTTGGTCTCGTCGATCTTCGCGATGGCTTCGTCGACGCGCTTGAGCTCACTGTCTAGCGCCTTCGCGCCCTCTTCGATCTTCTTGGCCGCCGCCTTCGCGCGGTTGGCCGCGGCCTCCATCTCCTCCGTCAGGTAGCCGGGCTTCAGGTCCTTGGCGATCTTCTCCAGTAGGGGCGCCACTGTCTTGCTGATCCCGTCAGCCATGAGCGGCGCGAGTTGATTCGCGAGCGGTTGCAGTGGGTGCTCCGCTCCGTCCTGTGGCGCCGGCGTCGGCGGCGTCTCTGACTGCCCAGACGCGGCCTCGCCGAGGAGTCCTTCGATCTTCAGGTCTACCGACTCGGCAGACGCCTCGGTCTTGCCTTCTGACTGGGCGGGCGCCTCGGCCTTACCTTCCGACTGGGCGGCCTGTGGTTCGCCGCCTGGCGACTTCGATCCGCCCTGGGTGGGATCATACTTCTGGCGGGCATCCTTCCTCGTGGCGAGCCAGGCGTCACGCCTCGCGGCGGCCACATCCCCGGCGGGATACTTGGACATCTCGTCGGAGGTCTGGAGCCTGACCGGCTCGCGCTTCTCGCCATACTTCTCGATGTGGAGGAGGCAGCACTTGGCGGCCTGGGTGAGGAGACGGTGGGTGGATCCGCAGCCGGCGTGGGCCTTTGAGTAGCAAGTGTATGAGGCCATGAGTCTGAGGGTGGGTTGGTGGTGGTGTGTTGGTGGGGGAGGGTTCGGGATGCGGCATCCCAGGGTCACTGTCTATCAGGCCTTGGCCGCCGACTCGAGATCGTCAAGCGCGTTGAAGGCCGCGTGTTCCGCGTCGAGCCGTGCGATGCGCATGATCTGTGCGTCGCGTGTGTCAAGTACATCAAGCGCGTCGAGTGCGTCGAACTCGCGTTGGTCGTCGAGGAGTCGGTCGGCGTAGGTGGCTTCGTCGAGGTTGGACATGTCTTTGAGGTGGTTGGTGGTGGTGGCGATCTCGTTACAGGGAAGATCTTCGACTATCTGCCAGGTCCAGTCAAGGGGTTCCGTCGAAAGATTCGACGAAACCCTGATGGATCGATCAGCCGCGCATCGGGCCGAGCCATGACTTGTTCACGAGGGCGGCGGCATCAAAGACGACGTTCCAGGTGAAACAGTTCGCGGTGTGGCCGTTACCCCGGAGGCGGTTCGTGATGTCCTCGTGGATGTCACAGTTCGCGTCAACGGCGTCGGCGGAGATGATCCGGACCTCGCAAACGAAGATCCCGACTTCGCCCCTGGAACGGTCCTGGATCGTGACGGCGACATCCTTCTCGGTGAGGCCAAGGGAGAGGACGTCAGACTGGATGGCTTCGCGGATGATGAGGGCTTTGGAAAGTTGCATGGCTTGGTGGTGGTTGGTGGTAGTGGCGATCTCGTTACAGGGAAGATCTTCGACTATCTGCCAGGTCCAGTCAAGGGGTTCGCCGGAAAGATTCAGTATATCTTTGAGGAGGGGGAACTGTCGGCCCCCTCTCCTCCGCTCAACCGTGCCGATCAGTCCTCGTAGTCGATCATCTGGGACTCGTTGAGAATGTCGGCGAAGGAGTCATCCGCCTCAACGATGTGTTGGAGGAGCATCAGGAAGTCCGCGGTCGAGACCGAGTCGGGAACCCAGTCCTCAGCGAGGTCCAGATCGCCCTTCAGCATTCGGTCTTCGTTGACTTCCAGGGTGACCCAGAACGCGACCTGTTCGACGGGGGTGCGATCCATGAAGTTGCGGTTTGCCGCGCGTCCGGTCTTGGCGATGGCCCTGATGGCGTCGATGGTCTCGAAGTAGTGGGCCGTCATCCGGAGGCCCGTCGCGGTGATGTCTTCCGGGTAGTCGCGGCCGCACTCGCGCTCCACGTTCCAATTCAGGTCGATGCCCTGGAACAGTTCGGAGTCAGAAACGGCGTCGGTGGAGTGGGTGAAGGATCGTGACATGTGATTCGTTGGTGGGTTGGTGGTGATGATGGGCGGAGATGTAAGGATCAGACGCGCTCGTTGAAGGCCGCGACGGCGGCAAGCCGCGCGGATGAGTCTCCCTTCCTGGCGAGTCCACAGATGCGCCTGAGATCGTGGGCGCCTTCGATCTTCGCGGCGGCGTCCAGTTGGTCGATGTGGCTCTCGGTGATGGTCAGGTAGTTGACGAGGTTCTCGTCGTTGCCGTTCACCGAGGCGGCGGAGTCGGAGGCGGCGGTCAGGTCGGCGAGCGTGGCGAAGATAGGGGAGGACATGTCTTTGGTGGGTTGGTGGGGGTGATCTCGTTACAGGGAAGATCTTCGACTATCTCCCAGGTCCAGTCAAGGGGTTCGTCGGAAAGATTCAGGATATCTTCAGGGAGGGGGAACTGTCGGCCCCCTCCCCTCGCGGTGGGCGCTAGTCGCGGGGGATGGCGCCTTCGGTCCAGTTCACGACGACCGTGACGCATCCGCGCGTCAGGAGGCGCCCAGTCTTCGGGTCGATGTCCAGTCGCATGTAGGGCCTCACGATGACTTCCAGGTCGAGGTAGTGCTCGTCCGCCTTGAGGGTGAGAAGGTCGATGCTGACCACGTTCTGATCGTTGACGAGGTGGCTCGTGGTGACCCGGATATCCTCGCCGGACAGTGGGAGGTTCGCGGCGATGGCGGCCTGGATCTCAGAGGTGATGGCGAGGGCGTGAGTGGCGGCGGAGATGGGGGAGGTCATGGCTTGATGGTGGTTGGTGGTAGTGGCGATCTCGTTACAGGGAAGATCTTCGACTATCTGCCGCGCCCAGTCAATGGGTTCGCCGGAAAGATTCAGGATATCTTCAGGGAGGGGATCCAGAACTGTTCGCCCAGTTGCGCCCATTGGCGGCGGTGGTTGTCCTTGATCTTCTGGCCCCCGTCGAAGGTCGCCGGGAGACTGTCTGGTCCGTCAGGATAGGCGTAGGACCGATCCACCACGCCTTCCTCGTCGTTACCCCAGGAGCGCACCAAGACGATCCTCTGGTCTGACTCCGGCTCGGGCAGATCGTCCAGTCGCGGTTCGTGGTGGTGATCCACGACGTCTTCGCCCTCAACAGTTTCGAGGCACCATTCGTATGAAGCAAAGAGGCGGTTGTTCGTGGTGGTCATGGCTTGGCGTGGGTTGGTGGTAGTGGCGATGGGCGTCGGGACTGGGCGTCTACGCCTGAAGGTCAAAGACTGCTTCCTCGATCTGCTCAAAGACGCGCGGTGAGAACACGCCGTCCAGTACGCCGGCTGCTCTGGCGGCGATCACGTCGCCCAGTTCGACGCCGATGCGGACCATCGACTTGGCGATGATGATGATGACGATGGTCCGGGTCTTCTTGCAGTCGGCCTCGTCGTGGAGCGTGCCGAGGAGCGTGGACGTCAGCATGATCGTGTTCAGGTCGTCGTACTGCATCCCCTCGAAGAATGAGTTTGCGACGGCGGAGGTGATCGAGGTGGTGGCGGTGGCGAAGTTGGTGGACATGTCTTTGAGGTGGTTGGTGGTGGGGGTGATCTCGTTACAGGGAAGATCTTCGACTATCTGCTGCGCCCAGTCAAGGGGATGCAGGGAAAGATTCAGGATATCCCCAAAGTGCTGCATCATATCGAGGCAGCCCATTTTGAGGAACTTTTCCCGATTCGGCCTGTACGGTCACAGTTCCATGGCGTAGAAGTTGGCAGGCCCCGGCTTTTGCTCGTGGCCGTCTTCCGCGCGGACCCCCGCGTATCACCCCCATATAGATAGAGAGACAGTGGATCGCATGACCGACAAGAAGAAAGGCGGCCGACCCCCGGCCGCGAAGGCTGAGTGGAACCAGGAGACGTTCAGGCAGATCTACCGCGCCTGTTACAGCCGCGTGGCCGAGCTCGCCGAGGACCTGGGGCTGCCGCCTCACCTCGTCTACGCCTGGACCGCGGAGTTCGAGACGCGCGTGCCGACGCCGCAGCAGCGCGATGCTGTCGCCGCCGCTCTGTCCGCGCGTCTGGGGTCGAAGGTCCGTTCGTCAGACCTCGCGCGGTCCGTCCAGTCCATCCGCTTCAGGTTCGTCGATTGAAGAACCAAGAAGAACCGGAACGCCTGAGCCATGAGTGGCACGCTAAGCGGTACGAGACGAAAGCAAAGGCGTGGGAGGATGCGTGCGAACTATGCGGAGAGGAGGCGGAGGACTCATGGCATGAGAAAGTCCTGAAGTTCCGCGACCTAGCCGCGAAGCTCCGGCAGGCTGCTGTGGACGCGGCGGAGAACTCGCGGCTAGGCAAGCTGCTGCTGGACCTGGAGCACAGTGATTTCGACCGATGCCACACATGCGAGGAGGTTCACCACACCGACGAGATGACCACAGCATACGACGAGGAAGGTGGCGCTATGGGCCGCTTCTGCGAGCCCTGCGAAGAGTCCGCGCCTAGGTGGAGGGAGAAGACCGATGAGTGACCAAGACGAACTGCCGCGGTACCTTACCTGCATTCCTGAGCGCTGCATGGAAGCGCACGAGGTCCACCTTTGCGCCGACGTTGACCCGCTGCTCACCGCTAAGGACGCCCGGATCGAGGATCTACGGGATGCGCTGGACTTTGCGACCTCTGGGCTGGCGCTCATCCTGGCTGACGTGAGGCTCGGGATCACGGTGGACGCGGACATACTAGACCTACGCATGGAGTGCCTGAAGGCGCTGAAGGAGAATGCCGATGAGTGACCAAGACGAGCAAGAGCGCGGGCGCATGAGCGACGGGATGTGGCTCGCATGATCCTGTTGTCCTGTACCCTCATCCTTCTGGCCCTGGCCGCCATGCACGACTGGGCCACCGGCCGATGACCGACCACACATTCCCGCACATCCCGCGCCGCGTCCGCTGCTGGTCCAGCCTCGCCGCGTTGATGGTCGGCACTGTGCTGCTGGCCATCGTCGGTAAGCACTCCGACATCATATCTCATACTGCTGGTGGATTGATCGTTGCGGTAGCCGCTGGTGTGATTGGCTGGCGCGTGTCAGACAGAGCGGAGACAACCGATGAGTGACCACACATTCCCCCACATCCCGCGCCGCGTAGACGGCCCGCCCATGACCTACACAGACAACGCGCACGGGGCCATGGTCCCGGAGGCGCCCGCCATCCCGAAACCGTGGCCGCACCAGCAGGACGGCATCGACTGGGCTCTCGCCCGCGCCGAGTCTTATCTCCATCTGACGATGGGCGCCGGCAAATCGCGCATCGTCGTGGACATCGCCGACGAGAGCGCTGCGATGCGCGTCCTGATCGTCTGCCCGAAGTCGGTCGTCGCGAGCGTCTGGCCTGGACAGTTCAAACAGTGGAGCGGACGGTCCTGGGCCGTGGCCGCCACGACGCTGCTCGGCTCGAGCGTGGCCACGCGCGTCAAGAAGGCCGAGGCCATCGCGACGAAGGCAGCCTTCGAGAGGCGCCCCTGCGTCACTGTAATCAACTACGATGCGATGAGGTCTAAGGTGGCTATCGAGTGGCTGAAGAAGCAGAGGTGGGACCTCTGCGTCTTTGACGAGGCGCAGAAGCTCAAGAGTCCCAGTGGCTCGACGTCGAAGCTCGCGGCGCAGCTCACGCGCAAAGCGTGCAAGCGCGTGGTCGGTCTGTCTGGTACGCCGATGCCGCACTCGCCCATGGACATCTTCGCCCAGTTCCGCGCCATCGCGCCTAGCGTGTTCGGCGGATCGTACTACCGCTTCCGGGCGCGCTACGCGCAGATGGGCGGCTACAAAATGAAGGAGGTCAAGGGCTTCCAGAACCAGACAGAGATGACCGAGCGGATGAGCGCCGTGATGTTCTCGCCGCCTGACGGCGCCGTGGACCTGAACTTGCCACCTCATCGACACGAGATCCGAACAGTGGATCTGTCGAAGGAAGCGCGGCGTCTGTATGACGCGCTGACGAGCGAGGTGGTAGCGGGGATTGAGCAAGGGGTCATCAACCCGGCCAACGGTCTCGTGAAGCTCCTGCGGATGCAGCAGTTGTGCTCCGGTCTCGCAGTCGTGGAGGAACCGGCGCCGCTCGACGGGGCGGAGACAGTCATCGACGCCGAGCTCGTGCGTCGGCTGCTCACTGGCGCGAAGGCGTCACGGGAGGACGTCGAGGTCTGCACTGCGAAGCAGGACGCGCTGCGGGATATTCTGGAGAGCACAGACGAGCCCGTGGTCGTCTTCGGGCAGTTCCGCCAGGACATGGCGAACACGAGGGCGGCGTGCGCCGCAGCCGGCGCCACGATGTCCGAGCTGTCTGGGCACGCCGACGAGCTCGCTGAATGGAAGGCGGGAAAGACTCGAGTGATCGGCGTCCAGATCGCGAGCGGCAGCGCGGGCATCGACCTCACGAGGGCGCGCATCTGCGTGTACCTGTCCACTGGATTCAATATGGGCAACTACCTCCAGAGCCTTGCGCGCGTCCATCGTCCGGGCCAGACGCGCCCAGTCGTGTACTACCACATCCACGCGCGCGAGACCGTGGACGACATCGTGTGGCGCGTGCTTGCCGCTCGCGGTGACCTCGTTGCGGGCGTACTCGCGCAGGTGCAGCACTCTTCGGCCTAGCATACGGAAGATCGGACGCTTGCCGGCGCGGAGCTGATCCAGCACCGGCAAGCAGCCGACTTTGGCGAACTTTGTTTTTGTGTGGGCTTCGGCCTGTTCACTGGATGACCACGGCGGCAGGATGTCTCCCCCATGACAAACACACTCCACGAGGTCGCTGCCGACTACATCGACGCAGACGACGACATCAAAGATCTCGAAGAGCAGATCAAGGAAGCCAAGGCGCACAAGGAGCGCGTTGCCGAGGTCCTGCTCACGACGATGATCGACGAAGGCGCTCCCTCGGTCGAAGTCTTCATCAGCGGAGGCAAGACGAAGGCCCGCATCTATCCAGTGAACAAACTGTACGCCCGCCGCAGTCCAGACGTTGACGTCGAAGCGTTCTGTCGTCTGGTCACTGATGCCGGCTTCGGCGATCTCGTCAAGGCAAGCATCAACACGAACTCCCTCTCGGCGGTCGTTCGCGAATTGGCCGAAGCGGCCGGCGTCCGCGACTCTGGCGATGAAGCCATCGCCGCGAAGTTGCCGGCGTCTCTCGCCGCGGCCATCAAGATCTCGACCGCTCCAGGTCTTTCTATCAAGCGCTCCTGAACGGGGCGCTTGTTCTCTGTCCCTGTTTCCCCGTCACCCTGTTACTCACCACAACATGAAACCACAACACAAGAAGCACCGCGTCCATTCCAGTTATCCCTTCGCGTCACGCACGCCGATGGATGGCGTCTTCAACGTCACCCCAGAGATAGCAGCCGCGTGGCTTGAACTGAACGACAACTACCGCGTCTGGCAGCAGAGCGTCACGGACCGATGGGTTCGCCAGATAGAGACGGGGGCCTGGCTCGTCACGCACGAGGCCCTTGGGTTCGACTGGAACGGCGCCCTGTTCGACGGACAGCATCGGCTCCGGGCCATCGTCCAGTCGGGCGTCACTGTACCGATGCGCGTAGTCACCGGCATCACCCCGGAGGCGGCGGGAGTCGTGAACACGGGAGCGCCGCGCACCGCGGACGACGCGCTTCGCAACGCCGGGTTCCACAACGTCTCGACCATCGCGACCACGGTTAGGTTCTGGGCTCGCCGCTCGTCGAAGCGTGGCAAGGCGACCCTTCAGCCTAACGAGGTCCTCTCCATGGCCAACGCCATGGACGGACTTCAGGCTGTGGCCCAGGCGGCCCAGGGCGTCTACAACGCACAGACGGGCGCCTTGATGATGCAGGCGGGACCGGTCTGCATCGCGGGCTATCTTATCCACGACACGAGGCCGCCGATGGTCGTCTCGGAGTACTTCAAGTTCCTGACGTCCGTGGCAACCGGCGCAGACCTGAAGGCCGGCAGCGCCGCGCTCGCGCTGTCTCAGCGACTCACCCGCGAACGCGATCAGGCCAGGGTCCGTGGTCGCACGAAGGTCAGTCAGGACCTCCTCGTGTCCCTGATACTCTCGGCCTTCCGCGCGCATCAGCGCGGCGGCGACATCAAGCGCCTCGTCATCCAGGGCGATGAGACACCCTCCGATCTCCCCTACATCGACCGCGCATGATGCTCAACAAGATCACCGTCCGCACGACGAAGGCCGAGATCGCTCGGCGCATCGAAGAGGGCCGAGCGCGCCGCGTTGACCTTCAACGAAGGATGAGCCGAGCCGCGTACCTGCTGAAGAATCCACCGCCGCCGCCGGCGCCTCCTGAACCCTTGACCCCGACTGGACGCAAGAAGCGGCCATCCATGGACTGCGGCCGGCGGGCAAATCACTCTGCCGCCCTGCTCGGGTTCAAGCACACGCCCGAGACTAGGGCCAACATGATCGCCGGCGCGAAGGCTCGATGGGCCAGACACAGGGCGAAGAAAGAAGAGGAGGCCGGCGATGGACCATCCTGACCCGGCACCCGACACGGACCCCGACACCGGCAACGCTGCCGCCGGATTATTCGGCAGCGACCCAACGACCCCAGAACCAAAGACTCCAATGTCCAAGAAGACCGACCCCGACACGAACACTGACCTGACCGTTCCCGCCGGTGGCTTCCTCGTCCTGTGCGACGATGAAGCAGCCGAGATGATCGCCGAGGCGGCGCCCGCCCCGAGCGACCTTCAGAAGCTCCTCGTGCCATCCGGCAAAGGAGGTGCAGCATTCGTGATCGAGACGCTCGAGGGCGAGGAGTTCACGAAGTCCCTGGATGTCGTGCTCGCCTACGAGTCACCCATCGAGCGGGCCTTCTTTGCCACGAAGATGGGCGAAGGGGAGAGCGGACCGCCGCACTGCTCATCGCCTGATGGCAAGGTTGGCTTCGGCGTCCGAGACGTGGAGGCCATCGCGTCGGCCACGTCGGTCGAAGACCTGATCGGCTCCGAGCAGGACTGTGCTGACTGCGAGTTCTCGAAGTTCGGATCGAACCTCGAAGGCGGCAAGGGTCAGGCGTGCAAACAGAAGGTGCGACTCGTCGTCTTCAGCGACGAGAACCTGCTGCCGATGGTGCTCCAGATCCCGAGCGCGAGCCTGAAGGGGTTCAAGCAGTTCAAGATGAAGTTGCTGAACGGGCGCAAGCGTCTGTCCCGCGTCGTCACGCGCTTGAGCCTGACGAAGGTCGTCGCGTCGCCGGAGTACTATCGCGTTGAGTTCGCCTACGTCCGCGACCTCGGCAGTGAGGAGATGACGAAGCTGGCTGGACTGGCCAAGGTCCTCTCCGACGCCGCAGTCCAGTAGACGGGCACAGAAGAGGCCCCGCCGGTAACCATCCGGCGGGGCCAATAAGTAAGAGCACGCCGAGAGGCGGGGCGCCCCACCGTGGGGGAGGCGACCAAAAGGTCAGACGTCGCGCGAGAGGACCAAGGCGGCGCGAGCGCCGGGTCACCCCGACTACCCACGCAGAACAAACTCACCATCCAGTCCCGGCGCGAAGCGCCGAAACCGACACTCAACACAGATGAATCCTAGCACCACCGACTCAGCGCGCAACTTCCTTGCCGAGATATTCGAGCCCGAAGGGGAGCCGCTTACAGTGGGGCGGATAGCCGTCTGGAACAAGGTCACCCACGACACGACCTTGGCGCGTGACGCCGACGACGCGGCCGAGATCGCGCTTCGACCGGAGAACGCTAACGTGATCTACTTCGGCGTCTGCTCGCGGAACCCGAAGGCCATCAAGGATCGATCTGTCGCGGACGGCACGCCGATGAAGAAGATCCAGGGCGACCGCCACGAGCTGTCCGGGATGCCGGGCCTCTGGGTCGATATCGACTCTCGGTCTCCTGGGCACGCAAAGGCGTCTCTTGCCCCGACGGTAGATGCTGCACTTGATGCGCTCGCCAGGGCTGTCCCCGTCAAGCCGACCATCATCGTCAGGACCGGCGGCGGCATCCATGCCTACTGGCTGTTCTCTGAAGGCGTCATCCCGTTCGCCAAGCCGGGCAACTCGAACTCACGCGAAGACCTGGAGATGCTCTGCCGGAGCTTCCAGGCCATGGTCCGCGACGAGCTCCAGAAGAGCGGCTGGGCCGACGATCAGACTTGGGCGCTGCCTCGGGTCATGCGCCTGCCGGGCGGCCAGAACGTCTCTCACGGGACGCCGTATCGAGACGTGACCTGGGATCTTGTGGGACCGCGGTATTCAGTCGAGGACCTGCAGGCCGTGATCCCAGCCGACCTCGAGCTCGTCGAGCCGCAGAAGGTTCACCCACGGGATGACCGGATGCAGTTCGTTATCTCCGATCTGAACCCGACGACCCGGAAGGATATCGCTGACTGGGTCCTAGAGATCTGCGACATCGATGGGGACTTTGCGACGGTCTGGAATCGGAAGCGCCGCTCGCTCCCGTCGCAGTCGGACATGGACATGTCCATAGCGACGAGACTGGCGTGCTGCGATACGCCGGCGCAGCGGATCGTGGACGCCTTGAGGATCCACAGGCTTGAGGGGAACCCAGGAGACCCAAAGGCGAACCGGTCAGACTACTACCTGATGACGCTCCAGAAGGCCTATGGGGCGAGCGATCAGGATCGGAGGCGCGAGGACACTCTGACGAAGGCTATAGAGATCGCGGACGAGGCGGCCCGTGGAATCCTGCTCTTCAAGGGCGGCGACCCTGGCCATATCGAGGAATCAAAGGCGCTGCTCCAGAGCTCGACCAAGGCGTCAGATGACCTTCGGACTGAAGCCCTGGCCGTGGTGAATGAGTCCTTCGGCTTGAAGGATCACAACCGGATCGTCAAGGTCATCCGTGACCGCGGCCTCAACGGCGCTACCGAGCTGTGGCGGTTTGTCTTCGCGAGCGGGAGTATGCGGGGGATCAAGGGCGCCCAGTTGATGAACTGTATGGCGATCAGGACCGAGATCACCCTAGCCACGAACGTCATGCCGGAGCCGTTCACGACGAAGCCGAATAAGCCGAGACAGTGGGGGTCCGTCCTGGCGGCGATAGGCCTCGCCGCCCAGTACTTCGACGAAGGCACCGACAAGGATCGAGTCTGCAGGTCCATGATCCGGCATATCGAAGGGCTCATGTTCAACGGGTCTGAGGAGCTCGCTGCTCCATTCTCTGAGGCTTGGCACCTAGATGTAGCCGTCAAGAAGACGGGGCTGCTGTGGCGCTCCAAGAGCGGCCTGGAGTCGGGGGTGCTGATACGGCGGGGGATCTGGCTGGACTTCCTCAAGTATGACCCCGAAGGCGTGAGCTCGTCGGTCGAGACGCCATCCGGCTGGTCAACGCTCCTGGAACACTCTGACGGAGTTGAAGCGGTCAGAGGTCTCGGCTTCACGAAGGAGTGCGGGAAGCGCGGGACGGCTCGGGGCTACCTGAGGGTCACGAGACGCTTCATCGAGGAGCACGGGGGCGATGCCGTCGTCGAGATGCTGGATGAGGCGATCGCCCTGAAGGCAGAGGAGTCCTAGCGTGGATCTCTTCGACCACGCTGCCCAGGCCCAGGGCCGCGGTCTGGCAGGCCAGACGCGACGTTCCCCTCTCCCACGTGCGGGAGAAACGTACATAAATCTATCCTATTTTTCGCTGTCTACTTGGGCCTACTTGATTTCAGATCGTGCCCCACGGCTCGTATGGGTCGATTTTGGCACGATTAGAGTGACAAAAAAGTGTTCATTAGAGGCAAGAGGAAATACCACCAACGTCTACTTCCCTAGTGAGTTCGTAGGGGTATTCCCTACCTTTTTACGATCCAGTAACAATGGAATGTTAGGTGAGCGTAAGGCCGCCCAGGTTGGTGCCGGAACAGTCGAGGGCCGAGGGTACTTGGAATCAGCCCCCTCGAAGGATGATCGGCCCCATCAGGCGAGCCCGGAGCCGCTCGGCGAGTATCACCTGCTCGGTCCTCCTGGGACGGGGAAGACCACGGCGCTGACCCGCTCCTGGATCCCGAAGGCCATCGAGAGGTTCGGCGCGAAGAGCGTGGCGGTCTGCTCGCTGACGAAGGCCGCGGCGGTCGAGCTGGCCAGCCGGCAGGTGGTCGCTCTCCCACATGAGCGCGTCGGGACGCTCCACTCGTTTGCGAGAAGGGCCCTGACGGACTTCATGGGGAAGCCGGACCTTGCCCAGACTCCGGAGCGTATCGAGCAGTGGAACGAGGACGTTGCCCAGGGCCGCTCAAGCTTCAAGCTCCAGAGCTCCTCAAAGGCGCCCTCTGCCGACCGGCAGCCTTTTATGGGTGTATCATCACAATCCCAGGGCAAGGCGCTGTCCAGGGCTCACAGGGCTGCTCAGGCGAACTCAGTGACCGGAGACGAGGTTTTGGCCGAGATCGAGACTCTTCGGCACCGGATGGTCCCCACTGAGGACTGGCCCAGGCGCCTTCACTCGTTCTGGTCGGCGTGGCAGAAGTGGAAGCAGGAGCTCCAACTGTTCGACTTCACCGACCTCATCTCGAAGGCGATAGAAAACGGATCTCCACCGCCGCAGCTCGACGGTCAGGACGTCGAAGCCCTGTTTGTCGACGAGGCCCAGGACCTCACGAAGCTCGAGCTGGCGCTTGTCCGCTCCTGGCAGGATTCGGTCAAGGTCTGCGTCCTCTGCGGCGATGTGAACCAGGCGATCTATGGCTTCAGGGGCGGCGAGGCGAACGCCTTCCACGATCCTGATACCTTTCCGAAGGAGCGAACCTTCGTGCTGGGCCAGAGCTATCGGGTTCCGCCGGCCATCCAGTCCAGGGCCGAGTCATGGCTCAAGCAGTCCCGTAGCTGCGTCTCACTGGACTACAAGCCTCGTGAGAGCGAGGAGGAGGGCGCCGTGGTGCGAGATCCTCTCACGATGATGGCGAGGGATGCTCGCGGCGTTGTCGCCAAGGTCGTCGCCGAGCTCGGCCGGCTGGGATCACCGATGCGAGAGGGTGACCACAACCGGGTGATGGTCCTGGCGACCGCTGGATACATGCTGACCCCCATCATCGCCGAGCTCCGAGCCCAGCGGGTCCTGTATTGCAATCCGTTCCAGAAGGACCGCGGCGACTGGAATCCGCTCAAGACCTCGCAGCGTCACATAGTCTCGCTCTTCGTGGGACCATGCCCGTATCTGACGGGTGACGACGGACCGGGCGGCCGAGAGCCGAGACTGTGGACCTGGGGAGAGCTCAAGCAGTGGACCGACGTGCTCCAAGCCAAGGGCCTGCTACTTCACGGCGCCAAGGCCAACATCATCGCACGCGAGTCCAAGAAGCGCAGCCGAGCCATCATCGACAACGGTGACCTCGAGCGCATCTTCTCAGATGCAGCATCCATCAGGAGAGATATCATCCCGATGCTGAAGGACGAATCACGCTCGAACGAGGCTCTGGCCTGGTACCGCAAGCAGATGACGGTTGCCCATAGCCGGCGCCTAGCCTTCGCTGTCTCGGTGGCCCAGCGGGACCTGATGCAGATCATGCGAGAGCCCAGGGTGATCGTCGGGACCATTCACTCTGTGAAGGGAGGCACGGCCGGCTCGGTGATCCTTTCGCCGGACCTATCGCGGAAACACTCCGAGGAGCGAGCACAGAGCCAGGAGGGTTTTGACGGAATCATTCGGCTGTTCTACGTCGGCATGACGAGGGCATCGAGTAGGCTGATCCTGCTCTCCCCACAGCGGAAGCTTTCCCGACTCGGACCTCATGTGGTTTGGTAGCCACACCACGACCCCCTCTCACGGCACCGTAAAGGCCGATGGTGTCGCGTGATTATCGCCTTTTCAGTTTTTGCTTTTGCTGCACAGTTCCGCCCGCACGTAGAGAGGCAACTGTGACCGTCCCCAACCCATCACCACGCACGCACACCGCATGACCATCACGCCAGACCTCAACAGCCTTCGCATCGACGCTCTAAACTGGCGCGTGTCTACGCTTGAAGACCGCCTCAACCTATCGAGGCCCATCCCGCCGACCGAGCCAGATCCTCCTGTGGTCGTGCCGCCTCCGGCCGGGCTGGACATGATGTCTGATCCTGGCAACCTCGCGCTGCGTGACTACATCCGGACGCTTCCGTTCGCGCG
>TARA_R110000737_G_scaffold218164_1_pt1 | contig 17359 bp, 21 predicted proteins | sample TARA_R110000737 | Tara Oceans TARA_R110000737 (sample SAMEA4398027) | marine metagenome | biome: Polar Biome; feature: [SRF] surface water layer (ENVO:00010504); material: water (ENVO:00002006), including particulate matter (ENVO:01000060) such as... | depth 5 m
GTATCCACCAGCCGATCGAGCGTGCCTGAACCAGCCACAAAGGAAGGCAGGCTCAAGGCTTCGTCGTCAGGGCGATCTCTCTCGTTGCCCTCGTTGATCGAAGACCCGTTTGGCATCTCTGAGCGCGATTTCTCGTTGTTTTCTGACATGTCGCTGAGCATATTCTTTGGTGTCCGATAATGCAAACTTATTGGACATAACTGATGGCGACAAGGTGGGGCGGTTTGCGCACTAAATAGTAGGCAAAAGCGCCGTGAGAGGATAGTGTTGCGGCATGACATATCAGGCCGCCACTATTTCGAACCACCTGAACACCCTACCGCAGCTGCCGGGATGGGTCACCTCAGGACGTGCCGAAACCCTTGAAGATGTTGCGTTTTTGTCGGGCGCGGCGTTGAACCACCTGCATCTTGTGTTGGGGCGCGTGGAGGTGCCCCAAGCCTTGTTGCGGGATCGGCTCGCGCTGCGCGCGGCCGAGGCTTGTATGGCCTTTTCTGGCCGACCGGAACGGGCAGGGGAGCTGCGCGACGCGATTCATCTTCTGCGCCCTAGCGATCTACCTGGCCCCGCGGGGGAAACTTACCTTGCCTGGCGTCGCGCGGTGGAACGGTCGGTGTCGGTCAAGGCTTTGAGCCGAGCTTTACCGACGTTCGAGTCGTGCCAGATCGCCACGTGGCTTGATACGGGGAAAGGGTTGCCGGTAGCCCGTGCCGCGATGGTGCTGGAGGCGGTGCTGACCGAAGTGCCTCGGGCCGATGTGCTGGCGTTGATCCTCGCGGATATAGCCCTCGCCCAAGCACTTGGTTGGGGTCATCTGATGCCGCTGCTGGCGACTGGCCTGAAACGGGCTGACCTGCGCAAGCAAGGCGATGATCTTCGCTTCGCCTGTCATCTCGCGCTGATCTCCTCAGTGGTTGAGGTCGTGCGTCTCTCCGCCGACCTCGCGCGGCGGGCGGCGCATCTCAAGGCGGTCGCACCCAAGCTGCGGGCGAAGGGGGCGGGGGAGGCCGTGGAGATGTTCCTGACCCGCGATGCGGTGGCGCCTTCGGCCTTGCCCTTGCCGGACCGCGCTGCGCGGCGGCTCTGCGACCGGCTGGTCGAACTCGGCGCGGTGCGTGAGCTGACCGGCCGCGATACTTTCCGGCTCTACGGGGTGTAGCGATGGCAAAGGACAGATCGGAACCGGAGCTTGATCGCGCGTTGACGGACCTGCCGCCGGAGCTGCGCTGGCGGGAATGGATGCGCCGCATCGAGGGGGTGCTGTTTGCCTCCGCCTCCCCTGTGCCGCGCGAATATCTCGCCCGCGTGGTGGGGCAGGAGGCCTCGGTCGATCTGCTGGTCGAGGACCTTGCCGCCGATCTGGAAGGGCGGGCCTTCGAGATCGCGCAGGTCGCCGGCGGGTGGATGTTCCGGACGCGGGCCGCCTACGCGCCGGCGATCCGCGCCGCGGCGGATGTCGGGGACCAACTGCTCGATCTGAGCGAGTTCGACGTCGCGGTCCTGGCCGCCATCGCTTACCACCAGCCGATCACCCGTGACGGGCTCAAGGACATCTTCGGCAAGGAAATCAGCCGCGATTTGATCGGCCGACTGCATGCGCGCAACCTGATCGGGACCGGGCCACGGTCGCCTCGACGCGGGGCGCCCTATACCTTCGTCACCACCGAACAGTTCCTTGTCGCGTTTGGGTTGGAGAGCCTGCGCGATCTGCCCGATCGCGAGCAGTTGGAGGACGCGGGGGTTGTGGGCGCAGCGCCACAAGTCGATTTGGGCTAACGCGTTGGCGATGCGGAGCGTGAAGTCCACCGTTCTGCTTATCGTTTCACTTGCCGTGCAACGATTCATTCGCGTGCCAAGAAAGTTTTACGATTACAATGTGATAATCGTTTCAGGATTTCCAAACGAAGCCTCATGCATCTATTGGCGACAGGGTATTCCCTCCTTGTCGTTGTGGGCGGATTGTGTTGAAAAACTCCGGTTTTCGCGAAAATGGGTAAAAAATTTGTCCATAGAAGGCCTCTCCGAAAATTCGTCGAGGGGGTCGGTCTAAGATCAGCGTTGGCAATGTCCGACGCTCCCAGATGCTCCACAGGGCACTCGGCTTCAATTTGGCAGGAGCGCCGAATTCTGGCAGCAAAATACAACTGCCAGATTTTCGGGTTTTTCAACACAATCGGCGGAAAGCGGCCCCGGAGGCTGCTGCACTGCAGACGCAGCAAACCAGTAATAGCGGTCGTTCGTGACGAAGCCCCGTGACAAGACCCCGGGGATGCATGGGCGTCACCTTGGTACATTGATGCCGTCGGGGGGGACACATCGTCAAAACCGCGCGACTGCCCCGGCACCGCCCCGGCGCAAAGATGCGCCGGGGCCATTCTTTTGCGATCACGCCTGACGCAGATGCAGATCCCGTGCGCGATCGAGCGCCTTCATCTGGTCCCCGGCCGGGTCTGCCGTCAGCAGCGAGGGCTGGAACCGCACGGTTTCGATCTTGGCCACCCCGATGAAATCGAGCCACCAGTCCAAATAGGTCGAATGGTGATCGGTGCCGTATTTGGCGTGTGCCCCCGGCGCATAGACCCCGGAGGTATAGAACACCCGCGCCGACTTGCCGCGCAGCAAGCCGCTGTAACCGGCCTCGGGATCGAAGCCGAAGAGCAGGCCGGGCTGGGTGATGATGTCGATATATTGCTTGAGCTTGTAGGGGATGCCGCCGTTCCACATCGGCACCGAGAGCACATATTCATCCGCCTCGATAAACCGGTTCGTGACGGTGACCACCTGGTCCCAGGCGCTTTGGCGCGGCGCGTCCATATCGCCCACGCCGAAGAAGGTCATCTTTGCCGCCGCCTTGTCGCCGTCGAATTCGGGCAGATCGGCGCGCCACAGATCGAGCCGGTCGATGCGGATCTCCGGCTGCGCCGCCTGCCGCGCCGCAAGATAGGCCTCGGCCAGCTTGCCGGATTGCGACATCGCACCGCGCGGCGAAGCCGCAATATAGAGAATCTTGGTCATTGGCTTGGTCCTTTGGGTTGGGGTAATCACTGGGTGAAGGTGTCGCGGATCGCGGCGCCGATCTCCGGGGCGTGGGTTTCCAGAGCGAAATGGCCGGCGTCGAGAAGCCGCGTCTCGGCATTGGGCAGCAGCTTTTGCAGGCCGGTCACGGCATCCATGGTGAAGAACGGGTCATTCGTGCCCCAGACGATCAGCGTGCGCGGTTGCGCGCTGGCCAGATAGGCCTGCCAGGCGGGGTAGGCGGCGACGTTGTCACGATAGTTCCACAGATACTCAAGCTGGATGGCATCGTTGCCCGGGCGGTCCAACCCGGCCTGATCGACGACCCAGGCATCGGGGCTCAACCTGTCGCGTCTTGTGCTGCCCTGCTCGTATTGCCAGCGCGTCGTCTCGGGCGCGAGGAACGCGCGGACCGGCGCCTCGGTTTCGGGCGTGCGCTCGCTCCAGTACGGGGAGAGCTGCGCCACCACCTCCGAGGACCAGCCTTCGGCATGCACGGTGGCGTTCTGGAACACAAGGCCCGCGATGCGATCCGGATGAGAGACAGCAAGCCGCATGCCCACCGGACCGCCGTAGTCCTGCATATAGAGCGTGTAGTCCTCGAGCCCGAGAGCCTCGGTAAAGGCGTTCATGGTCTCGGCCAGGGTGGCGAAGTCATAATCATAGTGCTCTGCCGCCGGCGCCGAAGACTGGCCGAAGCCGGGGTAGTCGGGGGCAATGACGTGATAGCTGCCCGCGATTTCCGGGATCAGGTCGCGAAACATATGCGACGATGCGGGGAAGCCATGCAGCAACAGCATGACGGGCGCATCCGGCGGTCCGGCCTCGCGGTAGGCGATCGAGAGGCCGCCAACGTCCGCGCTGCGGTAGCTCACAGGCCAGGAAGCGGGGTCGCCCGCGACGGCGGCAGAGGCGAAGAGGGGCAGCGCAAGGGCTGCCGCAATGGAGAAGCGGCTCGAGGAAGATCGGGTCATGTTACACCGTTGATTGAGGTTCAAGGCTGGTTCGGTGACCCTTTGGTAACCGTCAAAAATAATTTTATACAGTTACTTTATTGTGATGGGGCGCACGGAGTCGTAACTGGTGAAATGCGCTGAAACCGGTTATCAAGGCGAATCGCAGCCTTGCCTCGCAGACGGAGGAGCAGATGACCGAAGGCACAAGACCGGCGCCGTTCTTCATCGGCGAGAGCCCGGCGCTCGATTTCCTGAACAGTGTCGCGATGCCGCGCTCCGTGCGCTACGACTGGCTGGAGACCGGCCCCGATCTGTTGGACTGGCTTGTCGCGGCGAGGCTTGCCTCGGAGGTGGAGCTGGCCCCGTTCCGCGCGGCGGCCGCCGCGCCTGCACTGGAACAGGCCCGGCAGCAGATCGTGGCCTTCCGCGAACGGCTCCGGCCCTTCGTCGCACAGGCCAGCGATAGCGGGTTAAGCGATGCGCGCCACCCCGTGATTGCCGAGATCAACGAGATCCTCGCGCGCGGCGCGCGGTTCTTGCAGATCGCCCCCGCCCCCGCCGCAGAGCCCGGCGGCGACCGTGCGCGCCCCTTTATCCTGACCGACAGGCACCCGCTGACCGCCCCGCGCGATCTGATCGTCAGGATCGCCGCAGCCGCTGCGCGCCTGATCGCCGAGGCGGATTTCCACTATGTGCGGAATTGCGAGGGGCCAAGCTGCACGCTTTACTTCCTCGACATTAGCAAGAACCACAAGCGTCGCTGGTGCTCGATGGAGGTCTGCGGCAACCGGGCCAAGGCGGCCGCCCATCGCAGGCGTTGACCGGCGCGCAGGCCCCGCCGCAAGATTACCGGACTTTCTTTGTCACAGACTCGCTTGCCCCCGCCTCTTTCTTGACATGCGGTTGGGACTGGCCCGGCGCAAATCAGCGAGGACGCAAGATGAAAACCCATGACGTGCAATCCATCAGCATCGCAAGACCCCGCGCGGAGGTGTTCGCCTATATCGCGAACCCGGCGAACCTGCCCGAATGGACCAACGCGTTCAAATCCGCAGACACGGAGCGCGCCGAACTGGTGACCCCGAACGGTTCGGTTCCAATCCAGTTGGAAACTCGCGCTTCTGCCGAGCATGGCACGATCGACTGGATCATGACCTTCCCGGATGGCTCGATCGGCGCGGCCTATTCCCGGGTGACCGAGGATGCGGGAGATAGCGCGATCTATTCCTTCGTTCTGATGGCTCCGCCGGTGCCGCTCGAGGCGCTGGAAGGCGCTTTGGAGGAGCAGAAAAAGACACTCGCGACCGAGTTGGTGTCGCTGCGCAAGCGGCTCGAAGTATGATCCATCTGGACCCGGACCAGGTGAGCGCCGCGCGGCAAGGGGACCGCGCGGCGCTGGCATCCGTGGTGAAGTCCCTCCAGGGCCCGGTCTTAAGGCTCGCGCTGCGGATGCTGGCGCATCCTGCAGATGCCGAGGACGCCACGCAGGAAATCCTGATCCAGATCATCACCCATCTCGGAACGGTCCGCGACGACCGGGCCGCCGGGGGCTGGGCGCTGAAGGTCGCCACGCGGCACCTTGTCGGGATGCGCAAGCGCAGCCGAGTGGAGGCGATGCGGATGAGTTTCAAGGATTTTGCTGACGATCTGGAACATGGATTGGTCGACGCCGAGGGCGATCAAGCCGAAAGCGCGATCACGGCTATCGCGATTGAGGAGATCAAGGTTGGCTGCACGCTGGCGATGCTGACCTGCCTCAGTCGCAGCCTGCGCATCGCCTATGTCTTGGGCGACATTTTCGAGATGTCCGACAGCGAGGCGGCGGAGGCGCTCGAGATTTCCGCCACAGCCTATCGGCAAAGGCTGAGCCGAGCCCGGCAGGAGGTCACGCGCTTCGTCAAGACCCATTGCGGGATAGTGGCGCAAACCGCGGCCTGCAGATGTGAGAAACGCCTGACGGCGGCACGGGCGAGCGGCCGGATCACCTTGGGCGCTCCGGCGTTCCCGCTGACCTCGCCGGCCTGCGACATCCGCGACCTGCGGCGGCGGATCAGGACATTGGAAGAGGGGCGCAGGGCGGCCGCGCTCATTCGCTCGAACCCGGATTTTCCGACCAATGTCGGCGATCTGATCCTGGAGGCGATGAAGTAACGCCGCCAAGGGACGGCTTCCACGCCAGTCGGTCTGATTGCTCGAACGCTGGCGGCGTGCCTCCTCCAAGGCTGCGCGGCGGCTTGGCGCGCGCGGGGGAGGGGCACCGCGCCTGCCCGCATTCGGCCAATTCTGCGCCTCAGACGGCCAAGGGCAAGTTTTGATCCCGGATTGCGCGTTGAGCTGATACAGAGGACTGTCGCACAGACAAGGACGCCCGGAGATGAACAAACAGCCCCTCCTGTCACGGCTAGAGAGATCGATCACCACCGCCTTTCTGTCCGGTCAGACAGCGCGGGGGGTCTGGATCAATGGCTGCCAACAGGCGCAGACCATTACCAGGATGGATATCTCCGCCCCGATGCTGATGTTCCCGATCATTGGGCTCAAGAGGGTCGTCGCGGATCGGCAGACCTATGTTGCACATCCCGGGCAGGTTCTGATGCTCCCCAAGGGCGTGCGATGTGATGTCGAGAACATTCCAGACCGTGGGCAAAGCCGGTTTCTGGGCGCATCGCTGGTCTTTGACCGGCAAACCATGGACCTGTTCGGCAAGGTCTATTCCGATGGGCAGAAGGACTGGGATCTGACACCGAAGTGGAAGGCCGCCGGGTCAGAAGAGCTTTTCGCCATCGTCGCGGACTGGATCACACATGACCAGACCTATCCCTCAGACCTGACCCAGACCCGCCACCGGCTCGTCGAGATCCTCCTGATCCTTGCGCGGCAGGGTCTGGCCGGAAACCTTCTGATCTCTGGCGGGGAAACTCTGTCAGAGCGGATCACCCAACACTTCAGGACCGATCTGTCGTACGATTGGTCCATGAAGGATCTGACCCGGATCCTTGCGGTGAGCGAGCGGACCCTTCGCCGCCGACTGCAGTCCGAGAACACCGGCTTTCGTGATCTGCTGGAGGATACGCGGCTCAATCAAGGGGTAGAGCGGGTCATCTCCTCTGACATGCCGATCGGACAGATCGCTTTTGAGTGCGGTTACCAATCGCAATCGCGCTTTGCCGAACGGTTCCGCCTGCGTTTCTCCATGAGTCCGACCGAGTTGCGTGCGACGCAAGGGCGGCCGATGGGCGAACTTGTGACCCTGAACCCGCAGCGCGCGCGCAATTGACCGTTTGCGGCGCGCCCTTGACCATCCGCAGCGCGAAAGCCCCCCGTATATAGCCCAAGTCTTGTCCAGCAACTCTGGAAAGGACCTCTGAGATGTTCTCCCCCAAACCCCTCCTGCTCGCTGGCGCTGTAATCGCTGTCTTGCCTGCCTTGGCGATGGCAGAAACCGAAATTCTCCTGCCCGATGCCGCATTCGCGCCGGAAGGCATCTCGCATGACGCCGCGGGCAACCTCTATGTCGGCAGCCTGACCCAGGGACGGATCCTCAAGATTTCGGCCAGGCGGAGCATCTCTGAATTCGCGCCTGCCGGGGCAAATGGCCTTGTCAGTGTCGTCGGGGTCCATGTCGCGGGCGACCAAGCCTATGCCTGTTCGTCCGATCCGGGCGTCAGCGCATTGACGGGAACCGCTGTCCCGGCACTGACCGCCTTCGGCACGCAAACCGGCGCGCCCGCGGGCCGATACCCGCTGCCCGAGGGGGGCATGTTCTGCAACGACATCGCCGCCTTGCCCGATGGCACGATCCTGGTCACCGACAGCTTTGTGCCCCGCATCTATGCCCTGGCCCCCGGCGCGGATCGGCTGGACATCTGGCTCGACGACGCCCGCTTTGTAGGCGAAGGCTTCAACCTGAACGGAATTGCCTATGATGACGGGGCGGTTTTCGTCGCACGCTACAACACCGGCACGTTGCATCGGATCGCGCTGGACGCAGAGGGGCGGGCCGGGGTGATCACGGATCTGACGATGTCAACGGAGATCCATGGCGCGGACGGTCTGACGGCGCTAGGCGGTGGCAGGTTTCTGATTGTCGAAGGCGGAGGATTGTCTGCGGGCGCGCGCGGTGCCCTGTGGGGCGCCACCGTTTCGGGCGCTCAGGCGAAGCTCGAGGTGATCGCAGAGAATCTGAACGTCCCGACGACGGCGACGGTCATCGGCCAGACGGCCTATGTCGTCGAAGGTCAGCTCGACCATCTGTTCGACCCGACGGCAGGTGCGGCCGATCCCTACCGCATCCTTGCGATCGAACTGCCCGCAGAATTTCGATAATCCCAAAAAGGAATTAGCCATGACAACGCATGTGATCGTGCTCTCGAAACCGGACCCCGCCAAGGCGGACGGTGCCAGACGCTACGCGGACGCGGTCCAGCCCCTGCTGAAGGCCGCAGGCGTCGTCCCGACGCTGCGCGCGCCCGTTGCGGCGAGCGTGGCGGGCAAGGCCACTCCGGCCACGGTGTTGGTTCTGGAGTTTACCGATGAAGCCGCGGCGAGAGGGTTCTTTGATCAGCCAGCCTATCGGGACCTGATCCCGCTGCGAGACGACAGCTTTGTCCATATGGAAATCCATATTCTGGGCGGCTGAGCGATGATTGCGGCCCCGGCCTGTCACCGGACGGCGCCCGAACCCGGCCACACCGAGCGGTGCCCGCACAAGCGCGTAACGCAACTGTGAGGGTGCCTTCTCTTTCAATTAATAAGAGACTGGTCTATTCTCAACTCGTGAGCAGCCGGAGATCCCGAAATGGCACGACCGAAAAACGAAAAAACGCATCTGTCGCACCGAGAGAAACTCCTCGAGGCGGGCGAGCGCGCCTTTCGGGAAACCAGCTTTTCCGAGAGCGGGATCAACGAGATTCTGGCGGAATCGGGCGTGCCCAAGGGCTCTTTCTATCACCATTTCCCCTCCAAAGAGGCCTTCGGGATCGCAGTGGCCGATCGCTACAACGAGGCGCAGCTCGTGGCGGCGAAAACCTGTCTGCAGGACCCCTCGCTCCCGCCCATCGACCGCCTGCGCGCCTTCTTTGAGGGGGCCCGCACAGACATGGGGAGCCGCAAATTCCAACAGGGTTGCCTGATGTGCAATCTTTCGACCGAGCTCGCCGACGAGAAACCCGCGTTTCAAACCGCGCTGGATGCGCATTGGCGCGCGCTGACCGCTGTGCTGGAAGACTGCCTTGCCAAGGCGGACCTGTCCGAACTCGGCCTGCACCAACTCACGCCGGCACAGGCCGCCGACTGGCTCCTGAATTCCTGGAGCGGGGCCCTGACGCGGATGAAAGTCTGCGGTACCGACGAACCCCTCGCCCTCTTCATGCAAACCGTTTTCCGACCAAAGGACCTGAAGACATGACCGCAAGAACCATCCTCATCACCGGAGCAAGCCGCGGAATTGGCCTGCTCACGGCCAAATCGCTCGCCGCGCGCGGCCACATTGTCCATGCCGGAATGCGCGATCTGAACGGGCGCAATGCCGCCGTCGCGACCGAACTGGCGGCATTTCCCGAAGGTCGGATCGTGCCGGTCGAGCTGGATGTGACCGACGACGCCGGATGCGCGGCGGCCGTTGCGAAGATCGAAGCCGAGGCCCCGATCGATGTGCTGATCAATAACGCCGGGATCATGCCCGTTGGCCTGACCGAGGCCTTCACGCTTGATCAGGCCAAGGACCTGTTCGACGTGAACCTCTACGGCATCATGCGGATGAACCGCGCCGTTCTTGGGCCGATGCGCGCCAGAAAGTCGGGCCTTATCATCAGCCTGAGCTCTGCCGCGGGTCGCTTCGGGATGCCGTATTTTGGCCTCTACTGTGCCAGCAAATGGGCGATGGAGGCGTATTGCGAGTCGCTGCATTACGAGCTCGAAACACTCGGGATCGAGTCGATTCTGGTTGAGCCCAGCGGCCACGGAACCGACCTTGTCACGACGGCCCCCGCACCGGCCGATGCGCCGCGCCTGCGGGAATATGGGGATCTGGCCAAGGGGCGCCAGCGTCTTCTGGGGATGTTTCAGGGCATGTTTGACCAAGGCGATGCGAGCACGGATGCCGTCAACGTCGCCGAGCGCATCGCCGATCTTGTGGACATGACCGCGCCCCGTCCGATCCGGACGCAAGTCGGCCAAGACATGGGGGTTAGGGCCGTGAACGATGCGGTTCTGCCGATTCAGGCCGAGCTCATCAAAGCTCTGAAACCGGTCTATCGGGGGGCTGTATGAATGTCCGCCAGCACGCCCAAACTGTTTCTCTTCGCGGTGATCCAGACGAAGCCTGAGCATTTCGAGGATGCCAAATCCGCCTTGGATGCGCTCATTCCGCCGACCCTGACGGAGCCGGGGTGCCACCTCTTTTCGGCCTTCGTCAGCAAGGACCGCAGCAACACATTGCATTTGTTCGAGTGCTTCGACGATGAGGCGGCCCTGAACGCCCATTATGCGCAGGACTACACGGTGGAGGTTTTCAAGAAATATGAAACCTGGCTCGCCGCGCCTGTCGAGGTGACGAAGATGTGGGCGTCCTCGCCGGTGAGCTGGGCGCAGTTTCATGCGTAGCGTGACGCCCGGCGCAGTTCCCGGTGACGTTCCAGCTCGCGGGGCCTTCACCGGCCCCGCAAGCGGCTGGGGCCCTATGACCGCGACCTGCGGCCCGCGGTCGATGCCGTCTGACTTTGGTCTGGACGTCAGCGGCCCGACGCAGTCGATTGACAGTCCGGGATGGGATCAGCCGTGCCAGTAACATTGAGAACGCCCCACGAGAGCCCGTCTCCCTCGCTCTTCGAGCAATGTGTGGCGCAGGCCAACCGGCTGCGCGCGCGCGAACCGATCCTGGCCCGGGTTCTTGCCCCCCTTGCGGAGGCATCATCCCTGGAAGGGATGCTGGCGCGGCACCTGTCCGCGGTCCTTCATGCGCCCGGCGTCGATATCCCCGCCTTGTCGGATCTGTTCGCCGAGGTCCTGCAGGCGCATCCGTCGATCACGGGCGCCGCCGTCGCGGACCTCGACGCCGCCTGCGATCGTGATCCGGCCTGCACCAGTCCCTTCCACGCCCTGCTCAATTTCAAGGGGTTTCAGGCGGTGCAGGCCCATCGGGTCGCGCATCACCTCTTGCAAGACAGGCGCGAGGACCTTGCCAGCTGGCTGTCAAATCGGGTCTCGGTGGTCTTGGGTGTCGATATTCACCCCGCTGCCAGGCTTGGACGCGGCCTTCTGATCGACCACGGGACGGGGGTCGTGATCGGCGAGACGACGGTCGTCGGCGATGATGTCTCGATCATGCAGAACGTGACGCTGGGCGGCACCGGCAATGAGACCGGCGACCGACATCCCAAGATCGCCGAGGGTGTCATGATCGGCAGCGGCGCCAAGGTTCTGGGAAATGTCACAATCGGCGCCATGAGCAAGGTTGCGGCCGGCAGTGTTGTCCTGAAGGACGTGCCCCCGAACACTACGGTCGCCGGGATTCCCGCGGAAGTGGTGCGATGGCACGCACCGTCGCAGATGCCATCGCAGGCGATGGACCAACAGATCTGACAGGGCGGCGAAATCGTCCTCGGGCCGGAGCAGTCTTCCGCCGCGGAATTCGCTGCCGGGCTTGATTTTCGCCCGTAGTGTCGCAAAGCCTTAGATGGGTGGATCGGATTGGTCCCTTGACCTGCTGCGCCAATGACCTGCCACAGGTCTTTCATCCAGCCGCGATCGGAGCCGGTTGCAGGTTGAGTCCTATTGGCGTGGGTTGAACAATCGCCCGGCGCGCGGAACTGTCATCACGTGCAACGGGACGGGCGATTGCAGTGGTCAGGTGCAGGGCGAAACCTGCAGGGGTTTGGTATCAGAGGGCCGAGTGAGGGCGTTCGGTGTTGTAGTCGGTCCCCCAAGCCGCGATCAGATCACGGGTCTGGACCAGGTTGCGAAACAGGGTATCGTTCAGAAACTCGTCGCGCATCCTGCCATTGATGGGGAAGACGGCCCCGCTCCTGAGAAGGGACCGTATACTGGTCCTACTTTGCAGAAGGAGCATTCCCATGAACCCAGCCACCGTGGGCCTCGATCTGGCCAAGAACGTGTTTCACGTCCATGTCGCCGACGCGTCCGGCAGAACGCTCGACAGCAAGCGGCTTACGCGTCTGTCAATCGCGGCGTAAAATAGGACATCGTCCCGGAGAGATAGCGCCCACCTTGGGAGGTTGGCCGCGCCTTGGCGCGTGTGCCCTCCCCATGGCTGACGCGCGTCAAGGCGCACTGGCCGCAGGCCAGTTCTGAGGAGCTTGCCTGGCGGGATCAGGTTTTGGCTTTGCGGCTCTGGCGGAGACGGAAGCTCTCGCCGTTCATCTCGAGAATGTGGACGTGGTGGGTCAGGCGATCGAGAATGGCGCCGGTGAGGCGTTCCGATCCGAAAACCTCGGTCCACTCGTCGAAGGGCAGGTTCGAGGTGATGACGATCGATCCGCGCTCGTAGCGCTGGGAGATGACCTCGAACAGGAGCTCGGCGCCGGTCCTGGAGAGCGGCACGAAGCCCAGTTCGTCGATGATCAGCAGGTCCTGGCTTGAGAGGGTCTTCTGCAGACGCTGCAGGCGGCGGTCATCCTGGACCTGTCACGGTTTGATGCCGCTCCGGTTGCTCATTTAAGCGACCTTTCTTTCGAAGGCCAAGGGGCTTTTCCAGCCGAGGGCTGAATGTCTGCGTCGCGGATTGTAGAAGCCGTTGATGTATTCGAAGGTGGCCATCTCGGCATCGCGACGCGTCCGCCAGGATCGTTGCCACAGCAGCTCAGCCTTGATCGTCTTGAAGAAGGTTTCGACCGCCGCGTTGTCGTAGCAATTGCCTGTCCCACTCATCGACACCTGGAACCCATGTTGTCGCAGGATTTTCTGGTAGTCGTGAGAGCAGTATTGGCTGCCGCGGTCGGTATGGTGGATGCAGCCCTTCGGTGGCCGCCGCAACGCAATCGCCATGTTCAGTGCCCGGATCGCCAGATCGCGTTTCATCCGGTTGCTGACGGCCCAACCAATGACACGCCGAGAATGCAGGTCGAGGATGACAGCCAGATAGAGCCAACCCTCCTGCGTCCAGACATAGCTGATGTCGCCCGCCCATTTCTGGTCCAGGCGGTCCGCATAGAAGTCCCGGTTCAACAGGTTCGGCGCGATGTTGAAGCTGTGATTGCTATCGGTCGTAGCCTTGAACTTCTTGTTTCTCTTCACCGTAATATTGTTCTGTCGCATCAAACGACCAATGCGACGATGCCCGACATCGAACCCCAGCTCCTTTAGTTCTTCGGTCATGCGGGGCCTGCCGTAGCTGCTCAGAGACAGGTGGAACTGTTCGCGGATGTGGGCAAGCAACACCATGTCGGTACGCTGCCGCCAACTGGCAGGGCGGGAACGCCAGGCGCGGTAGCCTCGTGGGCTGACGTCCATAATCTCGCACAAGCGGTTCACCGGGATGTCGTGTCGGTGTTCTTCAACGAAGGCAAACCTCATTTGCTTCTCTCCGCAAAGAACACCGTGGCCTTTTTTAGAACATCCCTCTCCTCCCGAAGCATACGGTTCTCTTTCCGCAGCTCCGCGATCTCGCGTTCGAGATCAGACTGGACAGTCGGTTTCTCAGGGTTGCGCCGATCATGTTGTATCCAGCGGCTCAATGTCGAGAAGCCGATCCCAAAATCAGCGACCACTTGTTTACGCGGCAGCCCGCTCGTCAACGCTACACGCACCGCTTCGGCGCGGAATTCCGGGGTTGGTTGATGTGCCATAGTGTTTCTCCTTTGTGGCAAAATACCAAGTCAAAGGAGCGGAACAATTCCGTGACAGGTCCACTACGGGGTCAAAATTGCATGCCGGTTCACATTTCTGATCCATCTTCAGCCGAGTAGTTTCTCTAGCTCTTCCCCTTGGGCGGCATGCTTCTTGGGGTTATCTGCTTTCAGCTTGTTCACGTTGATGAGCTTCCATCTGACCGCTGGAAGCTCGGCCGCTTGAGGGCGGTCGATCGCGTCGAAGTCGGGATCGCCTTCATGCAGGGTTCTCAGAAACCTTTTCGCGTCCACATCCATGCGGGATTGGATGTCCCCGATCAGGCGGTCGCGCGTTGCAATCAATTCCGTAAGGTTGACCGCTTCCTTCGTCATGCCCTCGAATTCCCGGGCATAGGGCTGATCCAGATCGATCAGGTTTGGGTTCAGAAGTTCGTGCGGCGGGCGGGGTGAACTCGCAATGTAGATCAGAAAAGTACGGAACAACTCGTCGGTAAACCCTTCATTCTCGTAGAGGAGCTTGACGTCGTAGAGGTCTCGCGGGTGCTGGCGATCGAGGGCCGCATGTAGCTTACCGCCGAACAAATCTTCGAAAGCGACGATGTTCATCGTCGCATATCCGAACTCCTGCTCGACGGCTTCGGAGACTTCACGTTGTTCCGGATCATGCACGACGCCCCGGGTAACGGGGGAGGTTTCGATTTTGATTTCGGCTGCGCCGAGGCGTGCGAGCGCACGCGTGGCGCCGCCGCCACCGCCGGCAATGCGCTGCGCTTTGGCGCCGGTGATGCCGCCTTCGATGGCGGCGGCAATCCGGTCCATCGCGTCGTTGATCTCGACGAGGCTTTCGGCGCGGTCCTTGACAGGCAGATAGGTCAGATCGATATCGACTGAGAGGCGCGGAAGGTCGCGATAGAAGAGGTTGATGGCCGTCCCGCCCTTGAGCGCAAATATCTCCTCCTTCGCGACATATGGAAGTACCCGCACGAGCAGGGCCACTTGGGCGGCATAGTCTTCACGCGCCATCACCACGTTCCTTTCTTGCAAACTCTTCGGGCACCATGATCCTGTAGCGCGGATGTATCTTGCCACCTTTGACCAATGCGCGATCCCCGCTGCCGAGGTCGAACTCTTCCGGATCGAGACGCTTGCGCCAGGCATGGTCGTGGCGGTCGGCAAAGACGAAGAACAGGCGTTTGACCTTGATCTTCTTGCAGCTTCTGAGCAGTGCCGAGAGGGTTCTCGGGCGCAATGTCGTCAGGCTTTCGAACGCCATGTCGAGGGTGTGAAAGCTCTCCTGATCCGGCAACTCGTCCAGCGCCTCAAAGATCGCGCGTTCCGGTGAGGACATCACCAGTTTCCAGTCCCACGGCAGGGACGATACTGTCTCTCCTTGATTATCTCGCGCGTCATCGACACCCAACTCCGGGTCGGAGAACAGCGATACGCTGCGTGTGCGGAGTTCGGTGTTGAGCGGCAGTTTTTCGAGCCAGTTGGGGATTTTTGAGCCGTAGAGCCAGACTGTGCTCTTGTCGCCGAGGGAGAGATAGTGCGCATAGCCTTGCAGGCTCAATGCCGTCACCCCGCCGATATGGACAGGGTAGTGCATGATGTGCTGGAGCGAGAGCAGGCAGGTCTTCCAGTCGAGGGTGTTCGTGGTGGCGCTGCTTGGTGAGGGGCGGCGGAAGACGCCGCGGCCAAGGCGTTCCAGCCAGCCGCGTTGGACATAGGCGTAGGACGAACGCCGGCCTATCCCGTGGTGCTCAAGCCAGACCGAGTCCACGAGGAACCCCGCGGGGACAGCCTCAAGAAGGTTCTTTAGTTTTTCGTGTTCTTGTCCGCTCATAGGCGACACAATGATATATTTTTAAAGAGATCGCCACTTGTTTCTTTGAAAATCTGTGAGATAGTCCACCAAGGATCGACAAACTCTGAAATTCTCAAAGAGACTGGTGGCTGTCAGCTCTGAAGCTCACCAGCAAAGCAGGGCGTGGGTGCCCTAGATTGGCCGAGGAGACGCTCGGCCATTCGGATCGAAAAGTTGAAGCTTTGTGCCCATGGCGAAGCCGCTGCGCCAAACCAGAGCCAGGTTTCACTTTCGATTGTGGCGTTCTTTTGCCCATACAAACATCGCACCGACGGCAGCATTGGCTTGCTGCACGCTGAACACTTCCGGTTCGAACGCGCCCGCCCATTGCTTTGTATCACGATGTTCCGGGTGGTGTTTGTCGGTCAGCGCGTCGAGAAACTCTTCATAAGAGTAGGGCCCGCCACTATCCTCTGGCGGACATGCGCGCTCTCCTGCCACACAGGCGGGAAAGTCCTGATCTGGCCTTCCGGTTGGTTTTCCAACCTTTTCGACAGTGACGAGGTGTCGCCAACCATCGCCGAAATCGTAAGTGTATGTGAACTGACTGCCATTCTTGACCAGCTCTCCAAGAGTAAACCTCTTCTCGTCCTTCCGGCCATCGTCAGGATCCCAGCTGTCGTCACTTTCGTCGCGGGCCTCGAACCTGTCCTCGCCAATCTCGAACTCATGCAAATGATAGTCTTGCCACGGCATAGCGCCCTGAAGAACGGAATGCAGGATGTCCAAGCTGATGTCATTCGGCACGAGGATACGGCGCCAGATGGGTGGTTTGATGCCAACCAGTTCGATTTTCAGCTCAATCAAAGTGTGTTCCGCCTGTCTCAATGGCCCTACCGTTGAAGTAACTTTCGATTTTTAGGCTGGCGCATTCAAGGGGAACCTTGGCCCCTCCTGCCCTTTGGTCAGGACCGCGCCCTACTCGGTCAGCTGCGCGCAGCCGCCCTCCCCGAGCTGAAACGCCGCCTCTCCCTGCGACGTGCTGCTGGCCGAGCAGTCTCCTCCGGAGCCAGCCCGCCAGCCGTCGCATGGTCGTGGCAACGCTTCATCTCGGCCGTTCCGGTTACGGTCGCTGGGGCGGGGCGGGTCGCCTCAATGGTCTCGTCCACCGCGCCTCAGCCGGTGTTGGTCCTCGCTTTGCCGAACATGCTGTTCAGCCATCATTGGCCGTAAACGATGTTCGACGCCCGCGGGATTGCTTTGGCAGCAGCTGGCAGAGGGCCGGTGATCAGTGCGATGCAAGAAATCGCAAACGATTGGGCTGCCGAAGAGGGGTTGTTCGAAATCGGGATGAACCGCGCGCGGTGCAGATGCCTCGACGGTCTGCTTGAAATCGCTCTGCCTGATGGCACCGCACGCAACCAGCTCGCCATGGATGCGCGAGGTTGCGCCACGTTGGGCAAGGCTCAGCAACGCGCGAACCCGTCCGACTGCGGTTTGTGGTGAGAGGGCAGAAAAGACACCGCCCCCGGCAGTTCCATCGGCTGTTCACCTGGGTTTCCTTCGCGGCCACCGCGCTTCTCCCGATGTCTGAGTTGCATGACATGCTGGTCGCAGCTGGCGGCCCGTCCACAAAGGTTGTCGCCGATCTTTTTCCCCTGACCCACCAAAGAACAGGGGTGGGCCATTCCTCGCGCACCAAAAAGACCGGCACCTGCCCCTCTCCGCTTTCGCTTCGCCTTCGGTGTGGCCGGGCCTTGGCCAGCTGCAAGGTGACC
>TARA_R110000737_G_scaffold21544_5_pt1 | contig 17319 bp, 13 predicted proteins | sample TARA_R110000737 | Tara Oceans TARA_R110000737 (sample SAMEA4398027) | marine metagenome | biome: Polar Biome; feature: [SRF] surface water layer (ENVO:00010504); material: water (ENVO:00002006), including particulate matter (ENVO:01000060) such as... | depth 5 m
GTCATGGCTATTAAAGTAAGCGTCGAACAATTGTTCTAAACCTTTAAAATTGGCTTGTTGATCTAACCAATGAATATCGTACTGCACTGCCGCTATGGTTAAAGTTGACATAATATTTCTGCGGCTTTAAGTAAGGTATCATCATTTTTAGCAAAACAAAGTCGGATCACTTTATTCTTTTGCTGATAAGCCACTCTTTGCTGCGCCGGATAAAGCGGACTAAGTGGAATGGCAGCAACACCAACTTCTTGGGTTAACCACTGACAAAACTCACGATCATTGAGCGCTGATATTGCAGAGTAGTCTAATAATAAAAAATAAGTCCCTTTTGACGGCAATAGCGTAAAACGAGAGTCTTTCAAGGCGTTAATCAGCACATCTCTTTTTTGTTGATAGAAACTGGCTAACGTCGTGATATGCTCAGGCTGCTCTTTTAACATTTGCGCGATGGCTATTTGCGCGGGGGTAAATGAGCAAAAAGTTACGTATTGGTGAATTTTTCGAAATTCAGCCGTAAGCTCATCGGGTGCGGCGCAATAGCCCATTTTCCAGCCAGTACAATGAAAGGTTTTACCAAAACTAGCAACAACAAAGGCGCGCTTAAATAACTCAGGATAACGTAAAACACTCTCATGGCGTTCGCCATCAAAGGTCATGTGCTCATACACCTCATCGCTGATGACATATAAATTATATTTTTCAACCAATGCCTGTAGCGTACTAAGATCAGCCTGACTCAAAATTGACCCGGTTGGATTGTGTGGGCTGTTGATAATGATGGCACGTGTTTTTGCATTAATCGTTTGTTCGACCAATGCCCAGTTTATGGCATAACTTGGCGTTTCAAGGGCAATATGGCGACAAACGCCGCCAGCAAGGTCAATAGCAGGCTCATAAGAGTCGTAAGCAGGATCAAAAATTATGACTTCATCATTTGGCCGTACGAGAGCTTGTATGGCAACCCATAATGCTTCTGTCGCGCCCGAGGTAATCGTAACGTTATTAAGTCCATTAAGCTTTAGTTCGTCGTCTAAATGTGATTGATACTGCCTATGTACCATATTGGCAATTTGCGTTAACAGCTCAGGTAAACCATTCGATGGTGCATATTGATTTTTTCCGGCACTAATCGCTTGGTTAATTTTATCTTTCAAAAAATCAGGGGTATCAAATTCAGGAAAGCCTTGCGATAAATTAATCGCCTGATATTGATTAGCCATGATCGACATTTCAGTGAAGATACTGGTATCTAAGTTTGGCAGTTTACTGGTAAAAGTGGACGACAAAAAACGCTCCTTTGATCTTGCTAAGTGATTTCTAACTGGCTAATGAAACAATAGCTCGAATATTAAGGCTAACAGCTAATGAGTTCAATCGTTATCAACTTTTAAGCACTCTTATCAAGCGCCTAATATTCGAACCTTACCTCAGCTTTGACTCATAATCGCTTCGTAGGGTTTTTAGGTGTAAATCAAAAATAATCAGCAAAGAAAGAATGCCTATGTTGTAGCCAAAGATAGCGGGCCATGATCTATTGGTTAGTTATAGAGTAACTCATCGCCACGAGCAAATTTATTACACTAAGTTATAGCTATTCACTGCAGCCTACACGGCAGCCAAAACTTTGCTAAATATGACCTAAAAAGTCGTTGCAAAATATGGCCAACTAAATAATATCTCGGGCTTTTACGGCACGGTAAATCACACCAGCGATTGATATTATTTGCTAAAATAAATCTCCAGCAAAGATTAAGTTAGCTTTAGAAGATTAAATATTCTATGCGCTTATTTTGGCTAATTGAGCTTTTTATACCTCGTTATTTAAAATTTGAGTCCGCGTTTAGTACTTGCTTCTAACCTAAACTTACCAGCACCATATAAAACAGGTTTCTTCAGCTTAGGTCTGAACTAGTACAGGTCATTAATATCTTTGAAATTGACCTGCTAATTTCACTCTATTTTGAAATTAAAACATGTTCACCGCTAAGTATATCTATTTGTTTCAAAAGGTTAAGATCAGACGCAAACACTTGGCCTTTAGCCGTAGCAACGATATCTAATAAACTATAGGTAGACCAATTTTTTCTGGGCGCGGTACAAGTATTGTTATCAATATCAAATAACAATAGCGTATCTTCTGCGGTGATCAAAAGTTGTCTTTTTTCCTTATCAAAAAACATATTGGTTAACATCCAGTCATCGGCTTTTAACCCCTCTTCATTGTTGGAAGTCAGGCAGCTTACTAAGACAATTTCTTTATTGCCTGAATCTATATCGACCGAAAACACCGTTCCTAGCGATTGGCTTAGTACAAAAGCCTTTTTATTCAGCTGATCAAATTCGACATCTACTGCACTTGAATTACCATTACCCACATAGCCAAACTCAGATGCTATTAACGTTCTTTTGCCGGTAGTTAAATCAATAGACAATAATGTTGAGTTATTCGTATCAGTCACAAGCATGCTATTATTTTCACTATCAAGTGTTGCACCTGATAGCCGACTAATAACCTCACCACCACCAATGTAATTATTGCTGATAGTCGTTCTGACTTTGGTGGCGAGATCAATTTTGATCAACGCCTGCTCAAACAAGACATAAAGATGTTGTTCGTTATCATCAACAATAATGTCAGCTAACAACTGAGATTCTGCTCTGGCCAAGTCTAAGATTATAGTTCTATTGCCTGTGGCTAAATCAATAGCGATAATCGCACCAGCCTTATTGCCTCCTGTGTCTGCAACATAGATAGAATTTTCCTGATTAGCAATAGCGATTTCTCTTGGAGCGATCATTCTACGGCCAGTGCCAATACCGTTACTCAAAAATTCGCTACGCACACCGGTTGTCAAATTCACTTGCACAATCATATCCAAACCGGCATCACCGACTAATAATCTATTATTGGCTTCGTCCAGTGCTACGTTTTCTAGGCTTACAAAATTTAACTCAGACTCTTGCTCGTCTGGAGATATTATTTGATACTGGCCTAGATTTAAATCAACTTTAGCAATACCTAAAGCACCAACAGAATATGCCAGGGTATTAGCTTGATTGAGGTCAAGAGAATAAACCTGAAAGTCAGGCAGGCTGGCAATAGGTGATAATTGCGCTCCACTTAAGGAGAGTAATGAAATGCCATTGTAAATATTATCTATTAATGAGGAGTCAGAGCCTGAGTCAGTAACAAGAAGGCCTGCATTGGTATATTTAATACGACTATTTACTGCCCTTGAACCATAGGCAATACCGCTATCAGCTATAACATTCATAGTACCTGTTACTACATTATATTTAAAAATAGCCGTGCTGTTAAAGTCGTAATTTTTGGCCGAAAAATAGACGAGGGATAAATACACACTATCCTCGACATTATCATAAGAAATATCATTTACTGACGCAAATAACCACTCACTGTCATCCAAATCTAAGTCATAGTTTACTAATGTCGTAAGCTCTCCAGTGGTTACATCAACGGCATGTAAACTCAACGCACCGGTAAGTATTTTGGCATATATAAGTGCATCATGCTGCTTGCTATAGCTTAAGTTATTCAGACCCCCCGATCTACTTTCACCTGTTTGACTAAATATCGGAGTTACTATAGCGACATCATTGCTATTCAACCCCAGCGTAAGCAATTTGTTGTCAAATGTACGGCCTAATAACCTATTGTTGGTATGATCAATAGTAAAAGCGTTAGGAATTATTTTCTGCTCGATATAAGCCGTTGCGGCGGCTGTATTTACACTGCCGTCATTACTCATGGTTTTAACGACTAACTTTGTTGTTGCTGAGTTTGATATATTTACTGTCGCCGACCAGTTATAGGTTTCACCTGGGGTATTATTTGTCATTAATAATGACTGTTTATCAACTGAAAATTGAGCTTTTTTTGCTGTATCATCAATAGCCGCTTCAACGCCATTAACGCTAACTGATGCTAAACCATTTGAGCTATTTGCCGTCCCTCGTACCGTAATCCTTGACGCTTTTTTATTTGACCTAGACCAAGGAAATAATATTTCAGCAGTAGGCGCAAGAATTGCCTCATTTAATGAAAAAGTTACATCAATTGTACAATCCGAAGATACTTGAGACACGGCATAAGTATTTTCAACTAAAATCCCGTTACAGCCATTGATTTCTTCAACTAAATAACCCTCATTGAGCACTATAGTAAATGATGCCGAAGCTCCTGCTTCGACATTTTTGGACGCTGGTTCTATAATGCCGCCAGTGCTAGAGGTTGTTGTTATTAGATGCATTACAGGGGGCACCGGTTCAGAACTAGAGTCCGAAGATCCCCCACATCCAAATACGCTATAGCTAATGAGCAAGATAATTCCTTTTTTCATTTTCAACTCCTTTAATTTTAACATGCTTAAACCATGAAATTTTTGCTTTGTCATATGCCCAATTCAGCTAAAGTTACTATAAACTAACATCTAGCGATTCATTAGTTTTAGCTGAATTGAGTCAGATACAATACATGACTTTGCTGTTATAACAACGTCCTTTAACGCACGGTTTTATAAAGCCTCAGTGTTATCGTATTTCCTGGCTAATAAATTTTACGGCTAGCTTAGATCAAACACTTAACCTGGCCCGTTATAACTCAAGAGCAAGTAAAAATGCCCGCCAGTTAACCTTAAAAACGAAATTTCGTTTCATTTTCAGGCTATTAATCTTGTTTAAAAATACCAATCACCTGTTCGTTGGGTCTTACTTCCTGCTCCACATGCTCTTCAGGTTGTGCCATCTGATGACCACAACTGACACAGGTGACCGTCTCTACACCGTTTTCTTTGGTTAGTCCCATGGTGTCCATTGCCTGACATTTTGGGCAAATTGCCCCGGCTATAAATCGTTTTTTCACTTTTTGACTCGATTTTATTTAATTATTAATTGGTTTTAGCAAGATATCTGCTTAGTACATCTATTTTACCTTGAACAACCCCCTAAGGAAAAGCGACAATAGCGCCCTGCATTAAAATGAGTAACGATAAATGATCATAGCCACAGATTTAAGTTTAGCCCGAGGCGCAAAATACCTCATCAAATCATCAAGTTTTAGCATATACCCAAATCATAAGGTTGGGCTTGTTGGGGCGAATGGCTGTGGAAAATCATCTTTATTCGCCAGTTTATTGGGCGCACTACCCGCCGATATGGGCAATCTATCGATGCCCTCAAGCTGGAAAATTGCCACCGTTAAGCAGGAAACACCCGCACTAGACCGCTCGGCTTTAGATTATGTCATGGATGGTGATATTGAATATCGCGCGTTAGAAGCGAAATTAGAACAAGCTCGCGCAGACGACAATGGCACACTTGAAGCCACTATTATCAACCAAATTGATACGGTTAATGGCTACAGTCTCCCTGCACGAGCAGGCGAATTATTACACGGTTTAGGTTTTGTACAAGAGCAGTTAGCCAATCCGGTAAAATCATTTTCCGGGGGTTGGAGAATGCGTTTAAACCTAGCCCAAGCCCTGATCAGCCGTGCCGATTTATTATTACTTGATGAGCCAACCAACCATTTAGATTTAGACGCGGTTATTTGGTTGCAACGTTGGTTAAAAAGATTCACGGGCACTTTGGTGCTTATCTCACATGATCGTGATTTTCTTGATGATGTTATTGGTCAAATTCTGCATATTGAACATCAAACCGCAAAATTATATGCCGGTAACTATAGTGCTTTTGAACGTCAACGTGCCGAACACCTTGCCCAACAAGATGCACAATTTCAGAAGCAACAAAAAGAAGTCGCTCATTTAACCTCTTTTGTTGATCGTTTTCGTGCAAAAGCCAGTAAAGCCAAACAAGCACAAAGTCGTTTAAAGCGCTTACAAAAATTACCTGATTTGGCGCCAGCCCATGTTGATAGTCAATTTACCTTCAGCTTTGAACAGCCAGACACGCTACCTTACCCATTATTAGCATTAACTGAAAGCCAATGTGGTTACAGTGATGAAGCCATTATTTTAGCCGATGTTGCCATGACCTTAGTACCTGGCAGCCGCATTGGCTTACTGGGCCGCAATGGTGCCGGTAAATCAACATTAATCAAGTCACTGGCAGGTGATTTAACGTTACTTAAAGGTCAACGCTATTGCGCGCAAGACCTGCGCGTTGGCTACTTCTCTCAGCATCAGTTAGAGCAATTGCATTTGCCTAGTAGTGCTATTGAACATATTACCCGCGCTAAACCCGACATAACAGAGTTACAAGCACGGTCATTCTTAGGCCGTTTTGGCTTCAGTGGCGATCAAGCCTTAGATAAAGTCGGCATTATGTCGGGTGGTGAAAAAGCGCGTTTAGTCTTGGCGCTTATTGTTTTGGACAAACCCCAATTATTACTATTAGATGAACCTACCAACCATCTTGATTTAGAAATGCGTCAGGCGTTAGTGCTGGCCCTACAAGACTTTGAAGGTGCTATTATTCTAATTGCTCATGATCGCTATTTATTAGAATCATGTGTCGATGAATTTTATATCGTCGCTAATGGCCGCGTGACTGAATTTGATGGTGATATTGATGACTATCAACAATGGCTAACTGACGACAAAAAACAAACAGTAAAAGCAAACAAAGTGGTTGGTGAACCACCAGTAGATAAAAAACAACAACGTAAAGAGCAAGCACAATTACGTAAAAAAGCTTCACCGCTGCGAAAACAAGCCGATAAGTTTGAAAAACTAGTGCAAAAAAATCAAGATGAGTTAACACAAGTTGAAGCGCAGCTAGCCGACAGTGAGATTTATCAAGCTGAACACAAAGCCAAACTCAGCGAATTGTTGAAACGCCAAGTGCAGCTTACACAAGATTTAGCAGAGCATGAAATGCAATGGCTTGACCTTGAAGAACAAATTGAAGAGATAATGTCACAAGCTTTATAAATTTATTGCTACACTTAAGATTAATCGGGTTAATTTATTTTGTAAATTAATACCTTTAGCAGCACAAATCGCAGCAAAATACTTTGTCACTGCGTTGAATAGCGACAACATCAGAATATAGGACATTATAATGAAAAAATTAACCTTACTCGCACTCAGTATTGCCCTATTTGCTCAAAGCTCTGTATACAGCGCCGATTTAGATTTAGGTATATATGAGCTAAATCGTGGAGAGTTTAAAGCCGCGATTGCTGAATTTGAGCCTTTAGTAGCTCAAGAGTATGCGCCTGCTCAATACCAAATGGGCTTAATTTATTTAAATGGTTACGGGGTAATTAAAAACCCAAAAAAGGCGCTAGAGCTATTTAATTTAGCGGCATCGCAAGATTATTCCGAAGCCTTATTCGAGCTTTCTTTGCTATACAGTGAAGGTGAAGTCACTCAGAAAGATCTTACTACCGCTTATGCGCTAATGGAAAAATCAGCTAATAACAATTTACCGCGTGCTCAGTTTAATTTAGGGGTAATGTTATATAACGGTAGTGGCGTAAAACGCAATTATTTACAAGCATCTCGCTGGTATCAAAAGGCCGCTGATCAAAACTATGCACTCGCGCAATTTAACCTAGCCTTAATGTACTTTGAAGGTAAAGGCGTGACTAAAAGTACTGAAATGTCTTATATCTGGAATATTATTGCCGCTAAAAATGGCTACCGCGAAGCGGAAAAAAGCCGCGATATGGACGAACATAAATTAACCATAGAAGAAATTAAAACTACCCGCGAAAAAGCGGATGTTGTTTACCGAAAAATAATCCAACAAAGAGAGCTAAAATTAAAAAACCGCTCTTAGAGTAGACGCCAGCAAATAAACTCGCTATGCAACTTAGCGGGTTTATCCCCCTTCATCTACGCTCTTTAATATTAGTCAGTAGAGCTTTAAAGCTATTTTTATAGCGCCAAGATATTTTAAATTTTACCCATATTTAATTTAGCCTTACTATCACGACTACCTAGCGATGAAATAGTCCCAACACACTGCAAATTTATTTCCGGTGACAATGAATGCGGCTGCAGCCCTTATCGATTATCCGCTCAGCTAGCGGTATTAATATCGTGCAGGTTCGCAGCTATTTCGACAGTATATTAAGGATCCTCATTACCCAAAAATAGTGATTAAAATACTAAAAAATACATTTAAATCCGTGATAATATTGCGCCGAAAAAGTGACGATGACAGTGATCTAAATCAATAAGCCATGCTGAATTATAATTTACACTAAGGCTCTAATTAATTGACTATCTCGATACCCTTTGGAGTGAATTATGAACATTGTGGATATGTTACTCAACGACCCTGTCGTGCTTTATTCTTTTATTGGCTTAGCTATTGTTCTGGGTATTTGTAGCTATTACATTTACTATTTTTTAAGCCATATTATTGAAGATAAATAGTAACGAGTCTCAGTTAACACTGTCAAAAGTGCCCGATGAGCAATAGCTCTAGCTGAATTTAGCTAACACTCAAGCATTTGCTATACTATATGTTAATTATTAACCAACCATACACAGGTCAGGTCGTGTTATGACATCGTCAATCAATCAAGTATTGCCGTCGTTAAATACCATTAATCGCTTAGAAAAAGATAAGGATAAAGAGCAAGAGAAGCTGGCCTCTGGTTTGCGTATCAACAGTGCTGCGGATGATCCTGCTGGCCTACAAATCGCTTCGAGATTAACTGCTGAGCGTAACGGTGCGCAGCAATTAAGCTACAATAGCCAAGATAAAATCAATCAAAACAACATCCAATCTGGCCGACTAAGTGCGATAAATGAAGGCTTACAGCGTGCTAACGAACTGTCTATTCAAGCAGCTAACCCGCTCAGTGATAATTCGGCTATTCAAAGTGAACTGAACCAATTGAGTGAGCAAATTAATACGGTCGCCAGTGAAGTATTCGGCACTAATAATTTTATTTCCGGCTTAGATGCAACCGCCCCTGCTGCAAGCCAACAAGCGATAGCTGATGCCAATGACAGCGTAAATAACTTAGCCACGATGAGCGGCGCAGAAAGTAATGCGCTATCAAACCAAGTAAGCAGTTATCAAACACAAGTCATTAACACGACCAGTGCGCGTTCACGCATACAGGATACTGATTTTTCATCCACCACGGCACAACAACAGAAAAACGAGCTTTTATTGCAGTCTGCTGTTACTTCAAAAAAAGATGAAGAAACACGCAAAGGGCTACTTATCAATCAACTGATCTAACGCTGTTGTTAAATAATTAACCTGGCTAAAAAAATGCCTTTTGCCGATAACCTAACTTGTGGGCATTAGCGGCGTTTTAACGTACAATAACTTTTTGTATTACACACTATTACCCCACTATGTTTACCAAAAGCTCTTTCAAACCAGCTTGGTGGCTAAAAAACGCCCATTTCCAGACCGTTGCCGCTAAATTTTTTCGCCGTCATCACACGATTAAAACCATTAACGAAACTTTAGAGTTACCCGATGGCGACTTTATTGATTTGGCTTGGACTGAAAAGGTCAACGCGGCGTGTTCTCGCCCCATTGTTGCGGTATTACATGGTTTAGAAGGCTCGAAAAACAGCCATTATGCTAAGGGCATGTTGTCAGCAATTAAGGCACAAGGCTGGATAGGTGTATTAATGCATTTTCGCGGCTGCAGTGGTCGACCAAACCGTATGGCAAAATCTTATCATAGCGGTCAAACCTGTGACGTTGACTATTTTAGCCAATATCTTGCCAATAATTACCCTAAGTCGAAAAAAGCAATTATTGGCTTTTCATTGGGCGGCAATGTCCTCACAAAATATTTGGCAGAACAGCAACAAGATATCTACCAAGCGGCTTGTATTATTTGTGCCCCTCTTGACCTATCAAGTTGTTGCGACAGAATTAATCGAGGTTTCTCTCGGATTTATCAAAAATATCTGGTTGATATGCTTCGAGTCAGCACCATTGAAAAAATAGAAGCTAATTTACTGAATAATATCGATAGAGTACATCTAGATAAGGTTCGTTCGATTCGAGACTTTGACCAAATGATCACCGCCCCCGTTAATGGCTTTCGAGATGCTAATGATTATTATCAACAAGCGAGTGGCCGAGATGTACTTAAAAATATTATGGCGCCCTGTTTAATCATCCATGCCAGCGATGACCCTTTTTTATGCCATAAAAACACCACGGCTATCGCTTTACTACCTAAGCATATAACATTTGAGGTCAGTGAGCGTGGTGGTCATGTCGGCTTCATTAGTGGTAAAAATCCCTTCAAACCTAAATTTTGGCTTGAACAACGCATTCCTGAATTTTTTACGAGATATTTATGATTATTCCCTTTGAAGATTTATCGACCGAAACCTTAAATGCCATTATCGAAAACTTCGTCCTCAGAGAAGGCACGGAATATGGCAGTGAAGATGTGTCATTAAGCGATAAAATTAGCCAAGTACATCAGCAACTAAAGCAAGGTTCAGCGCTATTGGTCTACTCTGAACTACATGAAACGGTTAACATTTTACCGACAGGTGAATTTTCAGAAGGTACAGAGGAACCCCGACAAGATAGTTTTTAGGTTATAGCAAGCCAGCTATAAAGTCTCTTGCCCTTAAGCTAAAGTGCCAACCAACTTGCTGAACAAAAAAGGCACTAATAAAGTGCCTTTTTTGTTAGCCATTACTTTTCGTTAGTGATTAATTCAATGGGTCTAAATGTCCCCGAAAAACTTACCGGCACAACATAATCAATACTCGGTAATGACGCTAATTCTTTTAGTTTGTTGATACCTGCGACCACATCAAAAGCATCGGCTTTAATAAAGAATGGTTTAACTGTGTTCACTAAAATTTTGCTTGCTGTTAGCTTAATAACGCTGACCTCAATATTGATTTTTTGCTGCTGGCCATGAAAATCAACAGTGCCATTAACGGTGAGTTTTTGCTCTTGAGCAATTTTCAATGCCTCAAACATAGCTTGATCAAGTTGCGCGCTAAACGTTGCTGAGCTGTATTTACTTGTTTCAAAAACAAATTTTTTCATCCGTTCATCACGAATCGCAATATTGGTAACGACACTCGCTAAGTCAATACTAATATTGACCTGCGCTTTTTCGCTAATATTACCTTTCAAACGGGAAAAGTGGTGATTTTCCGCAATGGTACTCTTTTTTATCGACACAAAACTGAGTAGTGAGCTGCTATTATCGAGTTGCCACGCGGCTAAGGCTGGAAAACTGATGATTGACACTGTAAGTAGGGTGATTAACGTTAACGTTATTGGGCGCATTTTGTATTCCATTTTTTAATATTTTGGCAATGTATCATATGACGTCATTGCTTGGGTTGCTATTTCTGCTAATTGAAATTAGTTTAGCGTGTAGTGCGATGCGGTTTAATAATCTCTCGCCAAGGAATATGCTTATTTCCTAATGATAAAAAATCAGGCTGCATCAATGTTTCACGTTGATTATAAGTTAACGGATTAAATTCACTATCAATAATACTACCGCCAGCTTGCTCTAGAATGCAATGGCTCGCACCAGTGTCCCACTCTCCCGTTGGTCCGACCCGTAAATAGCAATCAGCGCCACCTTCTGCAATTAAGCAATTTTTTAGTGAGCAACTGCCTAAGGCAATACGATCGTAGTCATAATCATCATTTAGGTACTGACCCATTAAGTTAATATCTTGACGTCGGCTAATAGCAATTTTTAACCGTCGTTGGCCATCATATTCAGCGACCTGTATTTTATGACTAGCAATATTATTTTCTTTAAAAGCCCCTAAGTTATTTTGAGCATAATAGGTTAAATGATGATCAGGTGCATGGATAACGCCAATACTGGGCCAACCATTTTCCACTAGAGCAACATTAACCGCAAAATCGCCACTACCAATAATAAACTCACCAGTGCCGTCAATAGGGTCCAATAACCAGTAGCGTGACCATTTACTGCGCTGAGCAAGCGCTAATGCACCAACCTCTTCAGAAATAATCGGAATATCGGGTGTTAAGGTTTTCAAAGCATCCATTAAGACATCATTTGCGGCGATATCCGCACTGGTGACTGGGCTATTATCTGCCTTCACTTCTGCCGTGTAGTTACCTTGTTTATAATAACGTGCAACTTCTTGACCTGCTTTTTTAGCGCTTTCAAGCGCAACTGACAATAACATTTCTGGGCTCATAAAATACCTCGCATATGATCTTCAATGAGTAACAACGCCGCAATACTTCGCGCTTCATTAAAGTCAGGCTCTTGTAATAGCTGTCGATAATTTGATAGCGGCCAAGGCACTATGTCTAAAGCTTCAGGTTCATCACCGACCAGTTTTTCAGCATAGAGATTTTCGGCAAGAAAAATAGTCATTTTTGCATCGAAAAATGCAGGAGCCATCGCGACAGTTTGCACTAAGGTTAACTTTTCAGTGCCATAGCCAATTTCTTCCTTTAACTCTCGATTCGCGGCCTCTGCAGCACTTTCGCCAGCATCAATGAGACCTTTTGGAAAGCCCAACTCATATGTATGGGTGCCGCCACAGTATTCTCGTACCAGCAACAGGGTATGTTGATTTAGCATGGGCACAATCATTACGGCCCCTCTACCTGTGCCAGACATGCGTTCATATTGACGTTTTTCGCCATTGCTAAAGGTTAGGTCGATTTGTTCAATCGCAAATAATCGACTTTTAGCAACCTGTTGACGCCCAGTAATTTCTGGTAATACTTTTTTTGTTGTCATAACGCCCTTTATTGCAACAACTTAACGGATAAATAGTTGGTATAAAAACTAAAACTTAACAATAGCACGATAACGTTAATTACATAGCTAAATCTCTTGGGTATACTCTTATCATAAACGTGTTGCTAGGGGAAAATCTATGCTTGATTGGCCAAAAACTGCAACTGTTTTTCAATGCAAAATTACAATAACGCTTGGTATGCTTTTTTCGGCTGAAAAAACCAGATAAAAACTTAGCTCAGTTACTCTGTTTTCAATAGCCTTTGCTGCTTTGATAATTTTACCTATGACACATAAAAAGTATAAAACATCATGATTAATTGGAAAGAAATTGATTTCGTTATCCTCGACATGGATGGCACTTTATTAGATTTACATTTTGATAATTACTTTTGGCAAGTACATATACCCTTAAGATACGCGAAAGCGCACAATATACCGTTAGCAGAAGCTCAAGCATATCTCAAGACTGAAACCAGTAAAGTTTCAGGCCAAATTAATTGGTATTGCCTCGATTATTGGACCGAGACACTTAAGCTACCTATTGTCGAACTAAAAAAAGAAATAGAGCATAAGATTGCTCTGCGCCCAGATACACTACCCTTTTTAGCTGCCCTTAAAAATGCCGGGAAGCAGGTAGTTTTAGTCACCAATGCACACCCTGAAAGCTTATCTTTAAAAGTTGAAAAAACCGCTTTAGACCAACATATTGATTTGTTGATTTCAACTCATCAGTACGGGGTTACAAAAGAGTCACAAGAATTGTGGCGAAAACTTCAAGCAGACTTACATTTTAATAATGCAACGACATTATTTGTCGATGACAGCCTGGCTATTTTAGACAGTGCTAAAAGGTTTGGCATTAAGCATTTACTATCGGTGGCAAATCCTGACTCTCAGCGACCCACTTTGAACCAAGCGCAACTCAGAGGATATCCTTTTATTACTGACTATAGACTCATCATTGACCAGATTTTCTAAACTTTAGTTTAGAAAATCACTTAATCTGGTGCAAAAAGAGCCAGGTTTGCAGACAAACCTGGTTTCTGTATCATTTAATTACAGCATCATTAAACAGCGGCCGACATGGAAATTAACCCTGTCCTCGCTGACAAGATTAAAGGCTTAATCTAAGCCAAAAAAACTACTTATTTTAGTTAACATATGGACAGAGGTTTGCTCTATTTTTTGATTTTTTGCTGCGGCATTTAATCTATTTTTAATAGTGTTTGTTTCCACTTCTCTTGCCGCTAATATTTCTGATATTTTTTTGATGATGGCTGGTCTTTGCAGAATGATTTTTTGAAATTCATCTCGGTGCAGTCGATAACTATACACATCACTGGTAGCGACAATCGTAGCAGTACGTGGCGCTCCAGTCATCAAGCCCATTTCACCAACAAATGTAGGTGAAATTATATCAGCAACTTTACTCGTTTCTCCACCAGACGCAAGCCACACTTCAGCGCTGCCTTCGGTTAAAATATACAGCCAGTTTGCGGTATCATTTTGTACCATTATATTTTCGCCTTTGGAGTACAATACCGGCTGCAGCCCATGCGCTAATATAGTTCGTTCGTCTTCGTTTAATCCACTTAAAAAATCTATCTGATTTAGCGCGTCTATTCTTTTCAAGATATTTTTTTGCTCTTTTTGCGCGCGCCGTTGACTATCATCATTATCAATAAATAATTGCGCTGCGGGAATGGCTAAAGGAATATTTGCCCGCTGTAATGCAGCATATAAACGTTTTCTAATCAAAGAGTTCGTTGGATCATCATCTTTAATTTCAGTTAACCAGTAACGAATTGCATAGTGCGCATAACTTTCTCGATTATCACCAGAAAAATCGAGACAAACACAATTGGCTTTAGGATGGGTTGCAACATTTAATATTGCGGGCGCGGCTTGCAGAGCTTCCTCAACAACTTCAATAACATGTGATGGGTTAGTGCGAAAATCAACATTAAAATGAACCCACATTCTATGCTGAAGTGGTTCACCAACACGTTTGCCTAAAATAATAATACTGGCTGCTAACAGCGACGAATTGGGTACGATAAGGGTATCCCAATCCCTTGTTTCTATTACCGTGTGTCGCCATCTAATTTCTTGCACTCGACCTTGCATGCCATTCTCAAGTTGTATCCAATCTCCTAGTCTTATTGAACGATCAAGCTGCAATGCCACACCACCAATAATATTACCTAATGTCGCTTGTAGTCCAATGGCTAAGATACCGGTTACTACGGCGGAAGTTGCGGCAATACTGGTAGCGTCAACACCAAAATTACTTAAGGTCATTACCAGTAATACAATAATGGCTACACCAAAAAATATATCGCTAATAATAGAGGGCGGGTGGTACCCTAGACGCGGGATTATCAGTTTAAATAATACAATAGAAAATAATTCAATCAGGGTTAACCAACCCATTAAATAGACAATATTACCGCTAATGACATCTATATGTGGCCAATGAAAAGAATTCGCAAGTTGATATATCACCACCAAAAATAAGTATATTGAGCAGAAAAAAGCCACACGCTTAATCTGACTATTATGACCTGACTCAAATACTCTTAATGACGCCGCTATAACTAGAAAACTGATGAAAAGGATGCTTGCGGATACCCATGAAGTTAGCGCCATTAAACTTTCTCTTTTAATTAATTATAGCTAGTTAACTTACTTGTTAATATTGTAACAAGCCATAAAATAAAACTTTTAAATTATTGTGGTTTTAGGTTATTACTTGATGTTTATCGTCGATTAACGATTATTTCGCACCATATCTTTTAAGTTTCATCCCGTTATAGCCATTACTTTTCCATATGGGTGTAAACGCCATCCCAAGTACCTTCGAACGTTTGATGCTCCAAAGTACTAATGCGCGATAAATATATTTGATATATTTTTCGTTCGTTATACTGGGCAGTTAATGCGGTAAAATCTACTTTAGCTTGCAACCAATTTTGGCTTAGGTAGTGTTGATATGCCACTTTATATTCAGCGGTTTCTGCTTCATATGTTGGTGACTGTAATTGCTGTTCAGTTAACGGTTCAAAAATAGTAATGGGTTCATTCTTACCTTTTACTTTAACGCTATCAATAAATCTAAAGCGATGTTTAGGGCAGTGCATTTTGGTACTCTCACTGACCAGACAGTCAACACCATAGAATTTGGTTAAACCCTCTAATCTTGCCCCTAAGTTTACCGCATCGCCCAGTACGGTATATGCTCGGCGATACTCAGAGCCCATATCCCCAACACTCATATCACCAGTATTTAAACCGATACCGACATAAATTTCCGGTAAACCCATTTTTTTAAACTCATCTCGTAATTTTTCCGTGATCACTTGCATATCCAACGCGGCATCTAATGCGTTTTGTGCATGCTCAGGATCATTAAGGGGGGCGCCCCAAAATGCCATAACCATATCACCAACATATTTATCTATCGTGCCTTTATGATCAAAAATGCTTTTGGTGATGGGGTTAAAATATTTATTAAGTAAATTTTTAAGTTCTGAAGCACTAAGAGATTCTGAAATAGAAGTAAAGCTTCGAATATCGGAAAAAAGTACCGTCATTTCCTTGCGTTCGCCATCAAGATTGACAGAATTTGGGTCCGCTAACATTTTATCAATGTGTGCAGGCGGCACATATTGATCAAATATGCCCTTGATCATTTTACGTTGATTATTTTCTTTGAAAAAGCCTAAACCTAAATTGTATATACCGACAAAGAATATCAGCATTAAACTTGTGGTGATCATCAGGCTTATATGATGATTTTGCCACAACCAAAAATTAAACCAACAGGTTAAAATCATCACTGATGTGGCTGTTATCGTCAGCGACATTGGGCCAATAGCAGGAAATATCAGCACACAAAAAATCGCTAGTACAACGAGTATAATAGCTAGTGCCGCTTCCCACCAATCGGGTTGGCGCGGTAATATTTCAGGATGCAATAAGCCTTCAAAGACATTAGCATGTACTTCTACTCCGGGATAACTTAATTCAACCGGTGTAGCTCGCAGGTCAGCTAGACCTACTGCGCTGGTACCGACAAACACAACAGCACCTTCTAATACTGCTTGGTCGATATTATTATGTAGCACATCAGTCGCAGATATATAAGGAAAGCTTTTTCGCTTTCCTCTAAATGGAATTAGTACCCTGCCTGCAGCATCGGTCGGAATAAGATCATTGCCCCATCTTATACCGGCTATTTGTTTAACATTATTACCAATATCGACCACTTCAAGTGAAATATTGTCGGTAAACGTCAGTAGTCTAGCGGCTTCTAGCGCTAAGGAAGGGTAAAATTTACCTTGATATTCTGCTACTAATGCCGCCTTCCTAATAAAACCATCTTCGTCGGGGGTTGAATTGATGAAACCACTACCTGCAGTTTGCGATTGTAGAATATCTATATTGCTTTCATAGTTTGGAAATGAAATTCGTATTAACTTACTTAAATCTACATTTTCAGAGCCACTAATCACACTTAAAGGTAGGTCTCCTTTAGATGGTTTATTCTCATCTTGAAACAAGAGTGCCAAGACGACATCGGTCGTGGTAATACTTTCTGAAAATACCGCATCAGCATCTAAAGC
>TARA_R110000737_G_scaffold352819_1_pt1 | contig 17298 bp, 14 predicted proteins | sample TARA_R110000737 | Tara Oceans TARA_R110000737 (sample SAMEA4398027) | marine metagenome | biome: Polar Biome; feature: [SRF] surface water layer (ENVO:00010504); material: water (ENVO:00002006), including particulate matter (ENVO:01000060) such as... | depth 5 m
ATAGCCATAAGCGGTCATTAAGCTTTTGAATTATTAACGGCAACTTAGAGCCTTGAGCAGTCATTACGCTTTTGTAAAGCCAAGAGCATATTTAGAATAAGATTAATTAATATTCCTGCTCATTTGTGATGCAAGCTTAAGCCGTCGTTGTAATCTGATACCTGAGCAATAATTAATGCCGCTTTATAAAAATTAAAAACTGCATCAAAAAAACACCTTAATGCGGTGAAGAGGACAGTGAAGTGCAATTGGTCGCAGAATATTTACTTGTTATCGTATATTGAATGAACTCTATTTTTAATTTTTATAGACTATATTTCAAATAGTTAGAGTTTCACTTCAAGAGAACAAGGAAAAGGACATTATGTTTAAATTTTTTACAACTTCACGTTACTTGAGGGCTTTTGTTAGTAGTGCCACTATAATATTAACAATGGTAACTATGAATGCATCGGCAGGAGAGGCTGAAGAGTTTGTCGATAAACTTAAAACACACTATCAAAAAACACTGCCAATTAAGGTATTCTCATTGAGCTATCACTATTTAAACAAACAATCTTGGGGCCATAATTATTGGGACTATCGAACACCCAATAGAATCATGGCACAAAGAACGGTTGAGGTTGATCTGGTAAAAAAGCATTTTTTCGACAATGATATTCTTTACTCTCCAGGTGGTCAGCTAAATGACATGACTCAATTCCAAAATGATACTCAGAGCTACTATTATGAAAAGAATGGCAGCTTTTTAGGTAAGCGTTTTAGAAATGAAGGTATGGATAATTTTGATAGACAAAAACGTTATATTGTCATGAATGTCGACTTTCTAGCAGTAAGGCCTCTACTTAAGGAAAGCAGTATTGAGGGCAATATTACCCTTCACCAAGACAGAAAATCGGGGACAACTACCCTCAGCCATAACGATTCTGATGGCAATGATAATGAGAGTGTTATCGAATATGAATTTAGAAATAATCCGTTGCAACTAATTTCGATCAACAAAAAGTCAGAGGATGCAATCTATGTTTATGATGACTATCAAACGACTAGAGGTCTAACCTTTGCTCGCTCTATGCACTCATACTATGGCGGCGCAACGGAACCTTCCTACATAAAATTCATTGAACAATTTCAGATCATTGATGAGGTTGACCCTGCCAAACTTCAAATTCCACCAGGACATGGCCCTGAAATCCCAAAAAGTGATGGCGTTTTAGTATCAAAGGAAATTGCAAAAAGTCTTTACCTAGTTACCGACTCTTCAGCCGGGCGCAATAGTTTATTTAAAGTCGATGGCAATGAAATTATGGTGTTTGGCGCAAGTGGCTATACTGAATTGGCGGAGAAAACGATTAAACTTATTAGTGAACAGTTTCCAAAAAAGAAAATCACGTCAGTTTATGTAACCCACCCTCATGGTTCTGATATTGCAGGTCTCAAAATTTATGTCAATGAAGGGATCGAGATACTTGCCGATGAATATACTATATCAGCCATCAAAGCCTATCCGAGCTTTACTAACGACATCGCTAGATTCAAATTCCGCCCAATTGAAAATGAGCAAATCATAAATGATGCAAATTTTTATGTACTGGAGAATATGCATTCTAAACGACAGAGTTTTGTGTATTTCAAGGACATTGGGATTATTTTTCAAGCAGACTTCCTGCACATTGCTTTCGATAATACCATTGCTAAAGTAATACCAAACTACACAAGAACCTTTATTGACTTTGTTCGAAAGAAGCAACTTAAGTTCGACCGAATTGTGGGTAACTATCAAAATAATAATATTTCTGTTGAAGTCATGAATAAAACTTATGATGCCTTGATGTGATAGTTTCCGACATTAAGAGTCAAATCCTAATTGACTTAAATAAATGATTAACGGACGAATGATTTGTTTAGAATTCCTCCATGAATTTTGTTATTACTAGGTTTATAAATACAAGAAGTTAACAAGGACGTTTTTTGATTACCTCAAATTCGCAATCACTTAAAGCACTATTTTTAAATTTAGTTGTACTAATCACTTTTGTCTCAGTCAATGCTATAGCTAGTGATACGGAGGAGTATGTAGCGCAATTAAAGAGGCATTACGAAAAATCAAATACAATTGAAGCCTTTTCATTAACTCACCGATATTTAGGAAGGAGTGATCCCTATCAATCATGGGACTATCAAGCACCGAGTCGATACCAAGCGTTCAAAGTAACCGATATAGATATGGTTAATAGACATTACGCTCAAAATGTTGTGCATTGGTATAGTGGTGGGCTACTTACTGATGAAGTTCATTTTCAGAACGATTCGGAAAGCTTTCGTTATGAACGAAATGGGAGCTATTACGGCAAAGGTGCAGTTAAACAGCCATTAAATAGCTTTGAACGCTATAAAAGCCTCACATTTATGAACATAGACTTCTTTGCTGTTGCCCCATTATTTGAAGAGAAAAATGTAACTCAAAATATTTCCAAACGAAAAAATGAAGAAGCAGGCCAAACAACGCTTATTCACAAAAAAGGGGGAAATAAAACAATCGAATACACCTTCAATGACAATCCATTACGCTTATCTTTTATAAACAATAAAGTTAGAAGTCGCATTTATGAATATGATGACTATATAACACAGAATGGGATTACTTTTGCTCGTTCAGTAATCAAGTATTACAACGGCGACACAATACCTAGCTACATTACGGTTAATGAAAAATTTTCTTCCATCAAAGAAATTGAACCTGAAAAGCTTAATCTACCTTCTGAGTACAATCAATTAAATCCAATAAAAGACAAAGGGTTAAAGTCTCAACAAATATCTCCTAATCTTTATGTAATTTCTAATGTTTCTGCAAATCAAAATATACTCATAAAACTGATTGGAAATAATATTATGGTATTAGGTGCTCCAAGTAGTAACCGTTCGGGAGAACAGTTACTTGAGCATATAGATCAAAAGTTTCCTGATAAAAAGGTTGTTTCAGTCTATGTAACTCACCCTTATAGCGATCATATAGGAAGCCTAGCCGTTTTTGCTGAACGTGGAATTACCATTTTTGCTGACTCGTACACGATTGCCGCAATTAATGAATACCCTCGATTTTCAAAGCTGATAGACACATTTAAATTTCAACATATTAAACACAATCAAAAGATTGATGGGGTTAAATTTTATGTACTGGAAAATTCTCGTTCTAAGCGGCAGAGTTTTGCTTACATTGAAGATCATGGAGTAATTTATCAGGCAGATTTTTTGGAAATTGCATCAGATAATACTATCCCAAAGTTATTACCACGATATAGCAAAAGATTTATTGAATTTATTCGAACTGAAAAGCTACAGTTTACCCGTATTGTAGGGCAACATAGAAACAATCATATTTCTTTAGATGTAGTAAATAGGGCATACCAAGCTAATACAATCTAGCCAATTCAAATGACGGCAATTAGTATTTTTAAATCATGTAAATACAATTATGTGAACGATCGTATGGGTGACTTTATTGTCTATCAACATCAAGGTAAGTCAATGTATTCTTAGTACTAAAAACAGCTCAAAAAGTTTCTATGCTTATGACCGCAATGTCGGATCACTTGTCGTTAGGTAAGCCAAGGCTAACGTCCGCTATCGTATCCTAGCGGACATAAATTGAGGTGAATAATAGCCACCATTTTTGACTGCAATAGGCTCATTGCTGTCTGTCAGATTTGGTGAAGCTCTGTTCATCCAAATTGACAGATTGAATGATGACTAATTCACATTAAAGATTGATTTACTCATCTGTCATGTCATCTATTTTTGACATTAATTTCTCGATTTCATTATCATTGCATTCATCAATCCATTTACCATATGTTATCCTAATCATTCCCCAATCAGAATGTCCCATCTGTTTAGCTAGCCAAACATGATTTGCACCGAGTTTTAACATACGACTAGCGTATGTATGCCTCAATTGATAAGCTGGTCGATGTCGGATTTTGGCCTCTATTAGCCAATTTTGCCACTGTTTAGATACTGTTGTAAGCTCCGGCCGTTTGTAGGGTTTATTATTGTGCAGAAAAACACGTCGACGTTTAACAACACTGTTTTTACCATGTTTCAAATACACCGTTTCATTTAAAGCAGGTAAATTAAATGTATTCTCCATCTGTTCTATTAATAGTTCTACCGTTTCAGGGAAAAGCACTACTTTCCGTTTGCTAGATTTCGTTTTCGGAGGTTTTAAATGACCAGCGCGATCTATATTAAAATTAACCATCAAATAGCCTGTTTTGCGTTCGGCGTCAATGAACACATCCTCCCACGACAAAGCTTTTAGTTCTCCTGGCCGCAATCCTGTCCATGCGAGAATTGAGACCATAGTTTTCACTTGAGGTAAATGAATAACCTCTAATAATGATGCCAATTCTCTTGCGGTAAATGGTTGCACTATATCGCCTATCTCATCATCAGAATCCAATTTTGCAACATTAATAAAAGGCGAAAACTCTTTAACTCCTAATTCAATGGACAGATCTAGCACTCGTTTTAATGTGTTGCTGTATTCCCTAACTGTTGATACAGCAAGTTTTTTTGCACTCGCTTTTCTGATTCTGTTTAAATCTCTAGTGGTTAAATTTCTTATATCAATATTGATAATTTTGTTAGCTATAGCCCACGTTCTACAACTAACAAATTTAGATTTTAGAGACTGTGATAAATCATCATAATTATCCTCTTCATAGAGCTTAAATAATCGTTGAACAGTGTAAATGTCGCTAGTTTCTAGTGTAGACGTTGTTGGGAAATACGTTCTCCAAAACTGTTCAGGATTAACTCTGTATGTGCCATTTGCGATATCACGTTTTATAGCGCTCAATATATTTACTGCAGTACTGAGATTTTCTGGGCAAGCAGCGACGCCTAAACTTTTTCGAACTGCACTTTTAACATCGGGTAATTTGAATTGAACTCTAAAATTCCCTTTGAATTCCGAAATGCCTCTAGCCGCTCGTAATTTTTGATCGTAAGTTTTTTGTGCCATTATTTTTTCCTATATAGATTTACGAAATTCTTTTAAATTGATATAAATATTGCCGCCCCGACATGTTTGTTTCCAAACCCGACCTTCAAGCATGTTTTTTTTGGGATTTTTAATTAGTTGACGTATTGCTGATGGAGATTTACCAATCTCCAATGCCGCTTTTTCTAATGAAACCCAACTCTGTGATGTTACCGCTCGCAGTGCTATTAATTCCTCTTCTAAAATAAATACGCGTTCCTCGATATTGTCGATCAGCTCAGCTTTGTTCATGATTTTTTCAAAAGAATTTGTTAATACAGAAATATATTTCATATTATCTCTACTTGTATGTTGTTAAAAATAATGATAAAAGTCATGAATATGTTTTGCGAAAGCAAAAGATATTCTTGCTAAATTTCGTCCTATTCGTATGTCCTATTAACTGATTTATTGCACCTGTACTATTCTCCAGTAAAGTTGTCAGCGAACGCAGGAAGTTAAATAAGCAAACTTCAACCTTCGCTAAAATGTGCATTTATTTTGAATAAAAAATGTATAATTCAGAAATCATTAAGTGAGACATTAAATTGTGGTTTAGAATTTATAGCGATGAGATCAATTAAAATTTGTAAAAAGTGTGGTTCTTTAGAACGATATAACAATGGGGCATGTAAACCTTGTGGACAGGTTAAACAGCGGCTGAGAAACAGGGAGCGTCGACTGCAATGCCATATAGACGCAGAGGAGCAAAATAAAAAAAATAATGAACTGAAAGAGCTAGCTATTAATGCTGGGGTAGCACATTATTTTTCTTTAACTGCTTGTATAAACTGTGAAAACAAGATCCGTTATGTTTGCAACGGAGCTTGCATCAACTGTAATTGAAGCTACATAGATTAGCTGACTTTAATGAACGGAGTTCCTGGTTGGTTAGGGTGAAAAGTAAAGTACGCAGCTTGTTTATCTTCGTCACTCAAACCTCGTCCTTTTACAATTTCTAACTTTCTGACTCCAAGCCCTTTTTTTTCATCTTTTGAAAATGAAATTGTTACGTCGTTTATTATATCAAAATCTACAGAGCCCAAAATTATCGAACCTTTGGTAAAGTGATTTACGTATATGACGGTTATGCCGTGAGCTTTTAACAATAAAAAAACTTCGAGTAATTTTGATATTTCATCAGCACTGGATATATTGCTACCAAAGGTATTGGTTTTTAAACTGTCAACAACAACAACAACAACAACAACAACAACATCGAATTTAAGCATGTCTTTGAATAATTGATCTGTAGGCCTTAACTTGCACAAGTCATGCATTAAGCCGCCTGAAAATTCACGATTAATTATACTGAAGTTTTCATCAAACAATGAACGCTCGTCAATACTTGAATGAACTAGAATATTGTCAAAACGCTCATTAACATCATCAATTGGTAGTTCTCCATCCAGTAATAAAACACTCTGCGGAGTCGGGCAATTTTGACCAATAAATTCTCCACCCGTACATATAGCTTTAATGACGCGATATAGTAAATAGGATTTACCGCCACCTTGAACACCAGCGATCTCAACTATATCACTCGTTTTAAAATATTTACCAAATAACATATGGCGATCAACGCCTTTGATTTTTTTAAAGTTTCTAAACTTTATTGGCCGTGGCGTCCCATAACCAAAAACTGTTTTTGCTTGGACTCTGACTGTATTGCAGGTGGGTTTCGCTTCACTTGGTATTTTTTGCTCATGCGATGTCTCTAATTCAAATAACTCTAATTGCTCATTCATATAAAAATCCTAATTGTTTTGTTGAATTACTACGTAGAGCCGCGACAGACAATTTTTTGAGATTAAGGCGATAATTTTCAGGGTGTGAACATATTTTTAAAATACTTATCCCTAAAAGGGATAAGTATTTTAAAAATATGTTTGTTGAAAACAATAAAACTTATTTGCAAAGCAATAAGTAAAAATAGAATTTCGAAGAAATTAACAAATAGCGTAAGCATTAAATAACGTAGTTGATTTTATGCGGCAGCGTTCAGCATGAACATAAAGCGCATCGTAGCCGCCAAAAGGCGAGCGGAGCAATCGGGGTGAGTGTATTCCCCCCCGAAGTCTCCTGGCCACGATTGCTCCGCTCCCGCAGGGTAGGCGGATGCGCTAACCTCTAGTTTTTTTGATGTAATCAAAACCGCAGCGATGGTGAATTTCACCAAATAGAGCAAGGGCTAGAGGTTAATAGTTATGAAATAATGTCTTTCTAGTTGAAAACTCTTGTCTTTGGCTGATTGTCTTAAAAGAATCAATAAATTTCCCAGTAACTGAAGGTAATCTCCATCACTAGTTTCTATGTATTAATACCTTAAAATTTAATAAAGAAACAATACAATGATCCCCCTTAATTGCAGAGGTATACCAAAACATTACCCGAAACCAAAATCGACACAAGATAGAGCAGAAATAAAAAAGCTCTCGTTATTTGATTGGATAGCGCGTTTCTCATTCACAACAACAAGTATTATTGCTGAAGTTTGGGGAGTCGACTCTTCCGTGGTTAATCGAGCACTCAGGCGCTATGTAAATGAAGGCTATCTGACAGAAGTTCCTATTGCATGTTGTCGTGATAAACGCTGTTTATACTGAAACCAAAAGCGGTTAAATATATCAACAGTTACCATTTAACAGGAATAAAATACAACACCAAAAAATCCAATCTACCGCTAAAAACCATTAATCACGATCTAGTTGTTCAATTATTTTTAGCCATCAATATAAATAACGGTAAGTTTTTTTATTTCATAACAGAAAAAGAGCAAGAGAAAGATAACAAAGGGCAAAAAAGGCGAGTAGATGCGATAGTTTTTGATATTGAATTGAGTGAAATGATAGCTATTGAAGTTGAGTGCTCTAGTAAAAGTATACCGCATAGAGTTGATTTACTTAAAAAATATCAAAATGCGCTATTTGATGACAAGTTATTCACACGTGTTATTTTTGTTTCTTTTAAGCGGCGGCACTTACGTGATTGCGAGCGCGTTAACAATAAAATATTAACCAAAGATGCAGGCGATTTTTTTAATACGGAGGAGCTTAATTCATGTTTGAAGTATCTTTATAATAAGCAGGTTATAGCCATTCTTTATCATAAAATATGGGACTTCTAAGCTATCCCTTTAAACAGTGTCACTTCAGCAATAAAGTCAGTCATATATCACACATTCAAGCTCCATTTTTAGCATAATAAATAATAAAATACTGGGTGATGTAATGATTACGTCTAAATTACGCTTTACGCGTAATTTTATTGTCGCTAGTATTGGCAGCTAATCGAATTAGGAGAGCAATATGACAATTGAAGACAGACTTACTTTTGAAGAATCTAAGATATTAGCAGAGCATGCAACTAATCATTCTTCTACTAAGAAGGTGGCATTAGCTTTAGGGATAGCAGAATCTAGAGTCTCTGAGATGAAAAGTAATAAAAGAAAGATGACCACTTCAGAAGCTGCAATCTTGCGTGAACTCTATGGTACGCCCACGCAATTAAAAGGTATTTATATGGAGGCAGAGATAGTTGAAGGCGCAGGTAACTTTACAAATGAAATTAATCAAGCTTCGTTGTCACGCAACATCTCACATATTTTTTCTTTAATTAACAGCCCTAGTGGTATTAATACATTACTTTCAGCATTTCGGTTAAAGAACTATGAAGTTAAAGATTTCATGGGGTTTAAGGTAAGAGATGACGAACCAGAGACACTGCAATACCTATTGGATGGTATTAACATATTAATTGAAGACCCAGTATTTCTAAAATGGGGAAGCATTGTTGCTGCTATGTCAGATGAAGAGCTTTTGTCATCAAAGTTCAAATCGTCTGTGATTTATGACGTAGATAATCTTGACTTAAATAAAGAAAGATCCATTTTGGATAATCAGACATGGGCTGATTATCCCAATTGCCTAGAAGGCGCACTAAATAGTATTGGGCTAGTGTTCTCTGGGAGGGAGACGAGAACAAAGCCTACTAAAGTAGAGGTGTTCCGCCTTTATTTACTTTGGTTAATTCAAAGTCAATTTGAAAGTAAGATTTTACCCTTAATCGAGAGTCCTGTTGAAGGCTCGTTTGAGCTTGGAAAGGATTACTCTTTCATTACTCAGCAGCCCGATATTTGTGAAATTGTCGTTACAGGAAAAGAGGTTTGGTCATTTAAACTTAATCGGTTGAACAATACGTTCATGACTGAAGAGTTTGTTAGCATGCCAAATGATTCTTTTGATTGGTATTCAAAACAAAATTCCAATGATAAGTCTAGCCTTCACTCTGAATATTATGATTTTGCTGGTGTTTCGTTGATACAGTCTTATGAGCTAAATTATTATGTTGTTGTTGATTTAGTGGAGAACTCTCAAGCGGATATATACGCCGACCTTGAGGAAGACTTAGCATCAGGAAAGCTTTCTTATGATGAGGTTTATACAGGAATGAAAAGAAAAGTTTTCATTAAAATCCATAAGACAGAAGATGTTTTAAGTTCTTTAGAGCAGTTGCTTACTACTTTAGGTTTGGAAAACGTTCCGACAAACGAAATAAAAAAACAGCTTGCTCTAAGGGGAGGCACTATACCTCATGCGAGGTACTTCAATTGAGTTCTTGTAAAGCAATCGCCAGGTTCCCAGTTGAACGACCCGAGAGGGTAGTTGATGAGAGTCATGCTAAAGCTATTGCTAGGGGGTGGATAACCCATGGGGAGTTTTTACAAAAAGAGAACATGAAGAGCTTACATGACAGCCACCAAAAATTAACGCGTAACAGCTTTATTAGGGGTATAAAATCTCTAGAACACTCTTTCGGTGACTTAATTGTGAATAGAAGAGTCTCAGATAGTAGTTCAAAAGTTCCAGGAAAAAAACCTAGATACATTGAGTTGGCCTATTTATCGCAAAGATTGAGTTTACCTTTTCATAAGTCAAAACTTTTACCAATAAACTTAATTGTTTTTGATACTAAAGGCTTTAATTATTGCGAGCCAGTTACATGTTTTAATTTGTCGGAACATTTACTAGCGAGAATAATTACGCGTAGTAATGCATCATCGTTAAAAGATATAGCTTTATGGGTTAACGAGTTTTATTTACATATTATGGCGGCGGCAATGCATGATGAATTGCCAAATAGTGATTTCACATTATTAACGCACGACTCAATAATCCCTTTTACATACATGGACGAAATGAAGAGCAGTAACGGTTTAATTGCTAAAACTTGGATCCCCAGAAGTGAATGGACAGCTAATACATTGAAAAAATTTCAGCCATGTATTGAAGCTCTCGGAGATAAAAAGGCTGGGATTATTCGAGGTTCTACCAGAGCAGAGAAAATTTAATAACTATGCTCTGAAGAAGTTGTAAATGCTAGGTTATTAACAAAGCCATTAAAAAAGAAAACCCGCTTTAGTCAGCGGGTATTTCTATATAACCTATATTTTAAATTTAATCATGACCACTTATTAGCTGGTGAACTAATTAAAGCATACTGCTTAAAATGTTCGAGAGAGAGTTTGGTTGATAAACAAACTCGAGTAGTGCCTTAATAAAGGCCGCAGAATTATCATGTTCCGCATGTTTGAATCAGCTTACAATTACATAGGAACGTGAGATGAAAAAAGGAGCATTTCAGCTCCTTGGGTATTATTTATTTTCAATAAAATTATTGTATGCTTTTAGCCAATATTCTTTTGCAATATCAGAAAAGAAAACACTCTGATTAATTAAGAAAATTTCTTTAAAGTGTTCATCCTTAACGTTGTTAACACAGTATTGGTGAATTTCTTCAGCAAAAATGTGCATTACAATATCAATGTGTTTTGCTTCGATATATTGTTTGTTTTTTAGTTTTTCAGGTAAGCGTTCTTGATACTCTTTGCTTAATGAAAAACCATTTAAACCTAGATCGCCAAGTTGCAAATAAATGCCTCCTTTCGACTCAGGGTTCCACAGCATAGCTACACGAGATAAGTCTGACCACGGAGATCTCGACTGCCTTGTGTATGTTTTATGAAAATCTATTGTGTCGCTCATGATTACTCCAAATATTAAGTCTCAGGAGTAAGTAAGTTTTGTAGAGGGTAATTTTTTCTATATAAACTTTATATCGTACAAATAACCGCAGCACATTGAGCTAAATATCTTTGGGAAATCTTGAGATAGAACATCACCAGTCGTCGAACGAGCTAAATGAATCATCAAAGCCACATGATGAATCCATCGATGTAAAAGAGTCATCCATACTCGATGAACAGTCTGATATTTCAGTAACACCGTAAGGATTGCCATTAATATCGACATCACCACACATAGGGCTACCATCAATATTTATGGTTGGTTCCGTGGAGTTTTTAGCGTCGTCGTCAACGCCAAAAATCCAATTTAATAAGCTCATGGTTTTCTCCATTAATTACAAATATATACATGACAAATGCTACCAAAAATGATACGTTTTGAAAGAATTTTCACTTTGTACAAAGTTATAAATTCTTAGCAAATCAATTAATGCTAAATCTGGTGTGAAAGAGATGTATTTTAAGATTTAGTAAGTGAGCTTAATATTCGAGGCTTAAAGGAATAACGTTTTTGTCGGATAATAAAAAAGAACTTAGTGAAAGAGATTTTGCAGTAGGTACATCACCCCTTCAATAGAAGCATCTGGCTGGAAAAAAAACGCATAGTAACTAAAGCTAAAAAACTAGTATCAATTTGTGAGCTTCTTTCTGAACAGGTGCAGGAAGCTCAAAAACGCAAATCAAACTAGCAGAGACGGTTATTGAAAGTAGTTTAGCTTAATAAAAATATCAAGGATGAGAGATGAAACTGATTAATGAAAAGTATCGTACGCTAAAGCCGAGCATTCAGTATTTAGCTGATGAAGTTGTTATTGCTCAGGCATGGAAAAAAACACATGGTTATATTCGCTCATTTAACTGGTATGCGGATACTTTAGCACTAGATATATCGGCTTTAACTATTGAAGATAATGCCAAGGTTTGGGCCGAGGCTATTAACCAAGGTAAAGATCTTAATCCGTTAGAGCTTGTGCCTGCTGCTAAGAGTGAGGCCTGGTCTTTATCCAAAGACGGATGGAAGCCTAAAGAAGAACGTAAAAAAACACCTCTAAGGCCGCTAGCGCATATTACTATTAGAGATCAAACTTGGGCCTCTGCTGTAATGCTTTGTTTAGCTGATGCTGTTGAAACGGCTCAAGGTGACTGTAGTTTAAAAAACAATATTACATTTGCTAAAACGCGTGCTAATAAAGTTTACAGTTATGGCAATCGCTTAGTATGTGACTGGAAAATAGATGGAAAAGGCTGGTTTCGTTGGGGAAATAGCGAAACTTACAGAAAATTTTTCACCGATTATCAAAACTTCTTAAAGCGTCCACTAGAGCTGGGTCGCGATGTAGTTAATCAAAGTGCAGGTAACGAAGAGATTTATATTGTTAACCTTGACCTTGCCAAATTTTATAACACCGTCAACATTCCAATACTCATTGAACGCTTAAAAGCCATTTCAAATGGTTTTGGCCATGAAGAAGATACTAGTTTTTGGCAAAGCGTAGAACGAATATTTAAATGGCAATGGTCAGATAAAGATATTGAACAAGCTGAAAAACTTGAGCTGGGTTCAATCACTTCAGGCTTACCACAAGGGTTAGTTTCAGCAGGGTTTTTAGCAAATGCATACTTAAATAATTTTGATAAGATTATTGGTGACTCTATTGGACGAACGTTGTCTAGTTCAAAAGGTATTGTTCTTCATGATTATTGTCGATATGTAGATGATTTGAGGTTAGTTGTATCTGCTGATAATCAATCAATCGGGGAAATATCTACAGTAGTAAATACGTTTATTAAAAAATTATTAAAGGAGCATGGTGGTGAAGAGCTTTCTATAAACAGTGGTAAAACTAAAGTAAATTTATTATCTGATTTAGATAATAGTGGCAGTATGTCTAATAGAATTGAGCAGCTACAAGGTGAATTAAGTGGTCCTGCTGATAGGGATACATTAGATTCAGTGACAGGTGTTTTAGAAAGTTTTCTTACTATTGAAGATGAATCATTAAGTTTTTTAAATGTTCAGTCACCAGACTCAGCATTACTTTCTATCGCGAATTTTGACCATGATATTAGATCGGATACTTTAAAACGTTTTGCAGCTAACAGACTTGAAAGCATTGTTCGCAGTAAAAGACGTATGACTGATAATAGTGAAGGTTCTAAAAGCTTTAATACTGACAATGAGTCTGAAAATGAATTATTAGCTAAAAAGCTTATTATGGCATGGATGAAAGACCCATCGTTGGGACTTGTTCTTAGGAAGGCAATCGAAGTTTACCCCGATGCAGATCTTTTTGAGCCTGTATTTGATGCTATTTTATCTCGTAGTAGTTTTAGTGGTAAATCTGTCGAGGATGCAAATAAAGTAACAGCCGCCATAATGGATTATCTACTAGCTGATTTGTTTAGGTGTGCAAGTGATTTTAATGGGTATTTTCAAGTTATTGATTACCCTAAAAACTTAAAACCATCATCATTGATAGAGCTATTAACACGAGTAGCACAAAAAGTAATACCACTCGCGTCAGAATCTAAGTTTGTGCTCAGGCAAGCACTTATGTTGCTTGCGGTTGCTAATAAACCTGTCCTTATTAATAGCGCTACAAGCACAATACAACATTCGCTTCATCAAATATTGGTTAATAACCCTCCAGAATATCAACCTCAACGAAGTGCTCTTTTTGAAGTGGCAGGGCAGATAACGGGTAATTTTGATACTTATGCATCATTATTTATTGAAAATACATCGGAATTAAACGCAAAACAATATGATGCTCTTGAGGTGTTTGCTAAACGTGGAGGCCCTTTTTGGCTCGCATTGTGGAAACAGCTTAAGAAACAAAAGCTAACAAGTTTAATTGAACAGTTGAAATGGGCTTCGCCGTTATCAAGTTCATCTCCTACACCTCAAAAACAAATATTGTCTAAAGTCATATCATCAGACCTAAATGGTTTTGAGTTTGAACACGGCGCGATTAAGCTCGCGCTAGGCTTGTTGACATTAGTAAGGGAAAACCCTGTTGGTGTTTGCTGCTCACCTAACCAGTTGAGAGTTTCTTACCTAAATAAAGATGCATGGAACAAAATTTGGAAGCACTATATTGAAGACATCAAGTGTGAATTTATTCCAGGTATAGTTAGTGATCCTAGGTTTAAAAAACCTGATTGGATTGAAGGGAGTGGCACGGACGATTCAGTGGTATTGTATTGGATTGGTACTATTTTACGTTCATCTGTTCTTGGAGGTGCTGATTTTACGGGCAATAAATGGAAAGAGTCTAATGTAATTACCTATAAGGGCTTGAGAACTTCTTGGTATAAGCGTCGCATGGGAATGATACATGCACCAGAAGCTTTGATTGGTGAGTATGCAACCGTTACAAATTGGTTTTCTGATCTGTTAATGAGATGTCTGCAATGGCCTGGCTTTGAATCTTCATTTGTTAAATGTGATGACGTAAGAGATATTACTGATATTGACAGCTTTGAAGTTTGTTTAAAGCAAAGATTATTACTTTTAAATGGCCTAACTTGTTTTTCGTCAGAGTTACCCGCGCTACCAACTGAAGTACACCGCCCAATACGAGATAAAAAATTCAGAATAGTTACTGTTCAACAGCTTTTACCTAAATCAACCGATTTTAATCCTTCAGATATAGAGTTAAATAATCCTGCTATAAGAGCAAGGCACAGAGAGCACTTAGCTGCGGTATGTAATTTAACGGTAAAGACGTTAGAGGCTAAGTTGATTGTTGATGGTGAAGAGAAGAAACCTTCAGCAGACCTTATCGTTTTTCCTGAGGTCTCAGTACACATTGATGATCAAGATCTGATAAAGAGGTTAGCGGACAAAACCAACTCAATAGTGTTTGCAGGCTTAGTGTTTACCAACCATGAAGGTAAGTTAGTAAATATTGCTCGTTGGTTTATTCCTGATTATCGTGAAAGTGGTCGTCAATGGGTGATTCGCGATCAAGGAAAGCAGCATATGACCAAGCATGAAAAAGAATTTGGTATAAGCAGCTATCGTCCTTGTCAGCATATATTAGAAATACATGGACACCCAGAAGGGCCTTTCAAGGTTACAGGCGCAATTTGCTATGATGCAACTGATATTAAACTTGCAGCAGATTTAAGAGATAAAACAGACCTGTTTGTTATTTCAGCTCATAACCAAGATGTCAGTACCTTTGACAATATGGCGTCTGCACTTCAATGGCATATGTATCAGCATGTTGTTATAGCAAACATAGGTGAATTTGGTGGCTCTACAATTCAGGCTCCATACAAAGAGCAATACGATAAGCTTATTTCGCATGTTCACGGCGTCGGTCAAATTGCAATAAATACGGCCGATATTGATTTAGCTGCATTTAGACGAAAACAGAAAAGCTATAGAAAAGTTAAGGCAAAACCAGCAGGGGTTAATTAGTTAATATTTATCTAGTAAATAGATTTAAAGGGAGTTTAAGTAAATGGTTGGCAGTATGTTAGAAAAATTAAAACCATCATCACATAAAAAGATAATTGAACTAGTTGAAGAAGCTGGCATTGATGTAAATGATTGGCAAAACTTTAAAGGTGGAGCTGAAAAAGCAGCATCTAACCCCAAATATTGCTATGAATGGTCTTTTGAAAATATCATCGTTTTAAACCTTTGGTTTGATAATTGTGAATTAGTCAACGGTTCAGTAATTCAAGCTTTAAATATGAGAGCTGAGGCTGAAAAGTTTAAGGGCATTAGAATAAGAAGAGCGATTAACATGGATTTCTCTCTACAAAAGGCTGCACGGTTGAAATCTCCTGTTCGTGTCATTATGTGTGATGAGAACCCGAAGGAAAAGCTTAAGGAAGGTAAATCTACTGCGGATAAACGAAATTTAGATCCAGAGAATTGGTATGTTAAAGAATACGATGGGGATGGTAATTGTGTTCTGCAACGAGGGGAATTAGTCTCTCCTTACATTGATCAATTTGCATTGCGTGAACTTGAAATAATTCACCCAGAAAAACATGAGTCAACATCTTTGACTTACCCAAGAAGCAAAGCTGTGAGAGATGAAGCTTTATTCCGAGCTAAAGGTAATTGTTAATACTGTGGTGAAGAAGGTTTTAGAACCAAAGCTGGTTCTTTATATCTAGAAAGTCATCATATCATTCCTTTATCTGAAAAAGGGATAGACCATATTAGCAATGTCATAGCTCTGTGCCCTAACCATCATAGGGAAGCTCATTTTAGTGAGAAATCTAGTGAGCTTCGAAATATGTTTTTAGTTAAAGTAAGTAGTTAGTACATATGGAAAAACTACTTATAGAATCATCAGCACTTTTAAATGAAATTAATCCAATAATTTCTTTAGTCCCCCAACAAAGTAATAAGCGATGGTCAGGAAGTTGGGTTATGTGCGATGTTTCTCTAGAACATGCACACTCACTGCAAAATCTAATGGGTATCGGAAACTATACATCGGCAATATCTATGTTACGGCTTCAATTTGACGCGTTAACAAGATCTGTATGGTTGTTATGGGGGGCTGCAGAGAATAAGGTAGATCGAATTATGCAGGAGCTTTCAATTGATACAGCGAACGCTGATAACGGTTTGCCGTCTCATATTAATATGATCAAAGAAATAGATGGCAAAGCACCAGCAGAAGCTACTCGAATGCTAAGTGAGTTTAGAGATGTAACCTGGAAGGCATCGTGTTCTTATGTTCATAGCGGTATCCATGCAATGCGACGACATGGTGAAGGTTATCCCGTCCAGTTGTTAAGGCAGGTACTAACGAATTCAAACGGCTTAGTAATGTTGTCGGCTGTTCATTTAGCATCAATGTCTGGCAATGCTCATGTGCTGTCTGATATTAATCGTATTAGAGATTTGTATAGAGATGTTTTGCCAAAGTTGAACTTATGACATTTTAAAAGAGTGAATGGAGTTGAGTTTATTGTTGTATGATAATATATATGATTAATACTAGGTATAGTTTCTAGAATTTCAGATACCAAATAGATACCAAAACTTAAGTTATTATGTGTGTTTTTCTGTGATGAAATTTTTGAATTCAACACAGAAATGCGGCTTACAGCACAGATAAGTACTCATCATAACATCACATACATTTGGGATGAAGATGCCGTTTTAAGTTATAAAACACAAAAAAAAGCGCCT
>TARA_R110000737_G_scaffold17318_9_pt1 | contig 17283 bp, 20 predicted proteins | sample TARA_R110000737 | Tara Oceans TARA_R110000737 (sample SAMEA4398027) | marine metagenome | biome: Polar Biome; feature: [SRF] surface water layer (ENVO:00010504); material: water (ENVO:00002006), including particulate matter (ENVO:01000060) such as... | depth 5 m
CCCCAGCACAAACAAAAGCTAAAGGCGGTGCTATTAAAAAATACAAAGGTGGAGCCATGAAAAAAATGAAGGGCTACTAAATGCAGGATAAGCAGTGTACATGTGTAGATACAGATGATAAGATATGTGAATGTGACTCTGTAACTACACAGTACCTGCCTAAATGTGATAGCTGTATTGAATGTAACTGTAGTCCTTATGTATGTAGATGCGACTGCCATACTGTCAGTGTTAGTAATCAGCATAGTGAGCAAAGAGATATGGAATTAATAAGGGACTTTGAATAATGGAAGGCGTAAAGCATTATCTTAAGGACGGAACAGAACATAAAGGTAGCTACCATAAAATGCCTAATGGTTCGTTACATACTGGTAAGAAACATTCTAAGAGTAGTAAAAAGTTATTTCATTTAAAAGAATTATCTAAGACTGTACAAAATAAATTAAAGAGAAAGAAATAGTATTAGATGGCTAAATCAACAGTAAATAAAGCAGGTAACTATACGAAGCCTACTATGCGTAAGGGACTATTTAATAGTATTAAAGCTAGTACTAAGGGCGGTAAAGCAGGGCAGTGGAGTGCTAGAAAAGCACAGATGCTAGCTAAGAGTTATAAAGCTAAAGGTGGTGGCTATCGTGGCTGATAAACTATGTGCATGTGATGACGCTGAAGAAGATAAACGATGCACTTGTGTCAGCGACACTAGCGTGGAGTGCAACTGCAATTCAGAGGACTGTCAATGCCAGTACCACAAAAAAGATAATAATAATTTTAGAGCCGTGGTTAGAGGTACTACTGACCCTACTTTAATATTTAAAAATAAAGGTATCTAACTAGTGGCTAAAGCAAAATCACAAAAGAGCTTATCTAGTTGGACTAAACAGGATTGGCGTACTAAGTCAGGTAAGCCATCTACACAAGGACCAAAGGCAACAGGAGAACGGTACTTACCAGCTAAAGCTATTAAATCTTTATCTGCATCCGAGTACTCTGCAACTAGTAAGGCTAAACGATCAGGCACTACACAGCATGTAAAACAACCTAAGAAGATAGCTAAGAAGACAGCTAAGTTTAGGAGAGGATAATGATAGGGGCATTACTAGGACCAATAAGTAGTTTAGCTGGCACGTGGCTAGAGGGCCATGTAGCAGAAAAGAAAGCTAAGTCTGCTCTTAAGATTACAACTATACAATCCGAAGCTAAAATAAAAGAAAGACAGGCAACCGGAGAAATAGACTGGGATATTGCTCAAGCAAAATCAAGCGACAACTCGTGGAAAGACGAGTGGCTTACTGTTTTGTTTTCAATACCTCTTGTGCTTGCGTTTATACCCGGTTGTGAAGACATAGTTCAAATAGGATTTAGCCAGCTACAGCTTATGCCCGATTGGTATAAGTACGCCATTTCAGTAATTGTAGCGGCATCGTTTGGGGTACGTAGTGCCACTAAGTTATTTAAAAAATAGGAGCGATAAACATGGCAGAAGAAAATGTAATCGTTGACAAAGCAGCATATCAATCTAACAGACGCTATATGGCATGGACTGCACTAGCTACAATGCTTATTGCTACTACTGCTGTACTGATATGGCCTGACAGGTTTGCAGCAGCAGATAGTATTCTTATGATGATGTACGGTTCTTTGTCTGCACTTGTTGGTGCGTACTTTGGATTTGCTACTCCGAAAAAGAAGTAGATGAAGTACGACACCAGTAAATTGCTGGACATGATTACAATTGATGAAGGCATGAAACTAAAAGTATATAAGGATAGTCTAGGTATAGATACCATAGGCGTAGGTAGAAATCTAAAAGATAGAAAATTAACTGTTGCAGAATTGCAACACTTAGGCTATTCTGATATGCGGCACGTACATGAAAGTGGATTAACATTATATGGTGCTAGATACTTACTTCGGAATGATGTCACTATTGCTGAACGCGAACTCCTTGCTGCTCACCCTTGTGTTGAAGTTTTAAATGGACCTCGACAGATGGTGTGTGTTAATATGTCATTTAACTTAGGCGTACCCAGATTAAAAAGATTTATGAATATGTGGGCGGCTATACACAGAAGAGATTACAATGCTGCTGCTGATGAAATGCTAGACAGTAAATGGGCAGAGCAAGTAAAAGGTAGAGCCACACGACTAAGTAACATAATGCGAACAGGGGAATTGAATGACTAGACAGTATACAGACAATCAGGTAAAATTCCTAGATGTACTTTTTGACGAGGCAGCAGGGGATGTAGCTACGGCAAAGAAACTAGCCGGGTATGCAGAAGGTACATCTACCACAGTGGTAGTTAAGAGCCTCAAGGAAGAGATACTAGAGGCAACTCAGCAGTATATGGCACGGAATGCTCCTAAAGCTGCTGTAGCGATGGCTGGTGCGTTGTTAGACCCTACTGAGTTAGGACTTAGAGATAAGATGTCAGCAGCAAAGGAACTACTGGATCGTACAGGTTTAGTTAAAACTGAGAAGTTACAGGTAGAAACAAGTGGTGGTGTGATGTTAATGCCACCTAAGAAACAAGCAGAGGAGGATTAAATGCCTATTCCAGCAATTGTTCCAATAGCAGCTGTTGCATTAGCTCCTGCTATTCTTGCATTAAAAAATGTTATAGGACAAGCAAAAGATCAATTAAAAGATGCTACAGCAACAACAGAAAGAAAGAAACTACAGAAATTAATAAATAGTAGAGAAGGTGAACTTAATAAAATATTAGAAAGAAAAAAATCTAAAGACCCTATAACTAGTAAAGATTTAAAAGGTTATGATTTTTTAAATAAAGTAATTAAAGTTAGAAAAGAAAATAAAAAATTAAAATATAGTGGAGCAGGACCATTTACTAAAGATAGTTTACCTAGAGGATTAAAACCATTAAATAAAGATAAAATGTATAATGGTGGTATGGTTAATAATAAAAAACATGTGTATGCAACTAATGGTAAAGCAACTGATAGAAGAAAAAAATAATGGATAGGAGTTTAGGCAAATGGAAATTACCGCAACCAACGGATGTAAAGGAAGAAAATGAGTGGCTACCTGTACCACGTATTGCTAGAACAGTACCCTTCGGTTATGAAACAGACCCCGAAGATGAAGACTTGTTATTGCCAATACCTAATGAACTTGACCATCTTGAAAAAGCTAAGGTCTATCTTAAGCAGTACTCGTTGCGACAGGTTGCAGCATGGCTAAGCAAAAATACAGGGAGATACATATCACATTTAGGTCTACAGAAAAGAATAAAACATGAGCGACAACGTAAGGACACGGCTAGAAGCCTCCGCAAATGGGCCGACTACGCGGAAAAAGCGATCAAGAAAGCCAAAACAATTGAAGAAAGTAGAGTCGGTGCAAAGCGCACCCTCTCCACGGAAGATAGAGTATGATACTACTTTAATAGAACAAGAAGCTAATGTTTTATTTAAACCTAACAGTGGCCCACAGACAGAGTTCTTAGCTGCGCCTGAACGTGAAGTATTGTATGGTGGTAGTGCGGGTGGTGGTAAGAGTTATGCAATGTTAGCTGATCCGCTACGGTTTATGGGGCATCCATCATTTAGTGGATTATTACTACGACATACAACAGAAGAGCTACGTGAATTAATATCGAAGTCACAGGAATTATTTCCTAAAGTATGGCCGGGAATAAAGTGGTCAGAAAGAAAAATGCAGTGGACCGCACCATCTGGTGCACGACTTTGGATGTCATACTTAGATCGTGATGATGATGTCATGCGCTATCAGGGTCTAGCTTTTAGCTGGATAGGTTTTGATGAGTTAACACAGTGGCCCACAGCATATGCGTGGAACTACATGAGATCTCGTCTACGTTCCACTGCCCCTGATTTAGAAGTGTACATGAGGGCAACAACTAATCCGGGAGGACCGGGACACGGCTGGGTTAAAAAGATGTTTATCGATCCAGCACCATATAATAGTAGTTTTATTGCTACGGACATTGAGACAGGAGAACAATTAAAATACCCGTCAGGACATACTAAAGCGGGTAAGCCTTTATTTAAACGTAAATTTATACCTGCTAGACTGTCGGATAATCCGTATTTATCTGAAACAGGTGACTATGAAGCAATGTTACTATCGCTACCAGAACATCAACGTAGGCAATTACTAGAAGGTGACTGGGACATAAAAGAAGGTGCAGCATTTACTGAGTTTAATAGGCATGTACATGTAGTTGAACCATTTAGTATACCTAACAACTGGGTAAAATTTAGAGCTTGTGATTATGGGTATAGTTCTTACAGTGGTGTGATATGGTTTGCTGTAGCTCCTAACGAACAGTTAATTGTGTATAGGGAATTATATGTATCAAAAGTATTAGCTACAGACTTAGCAGATTTAGTACTTGACTTAGAAGCTGGAGATGGTAATATAAAATATGGAGTACTAGATAGTTCTGTATGGCATAAACGAGGTGACACAGGACCGTCTTTAGCAGAACAAATGATACAGAAGGGTTGTAGATGGAGGCCTTCTGATAGAAGTAAGGGAAGTAGAGTGTCTGGTAAAAATGAAATACATAGAAGATTGCAGGTAGATGAAGACACAGGTGAACCTAGACTTGTATTCTTTTCTAACTGCACTGATGTAATATCACAGTTACCAGCATTACCAGTAGATAAACGTAACCCTGAAGATATAGACACGCATGCAGAAGACCATCTATATGACGCACTACGATATGGAGTAATGTCTAGACCTAAGTTTAACTTATTTGATTACGATCCTAGCAGAAGACCGCCTAGCACCATGCAAGTAGCAGATGCTGTATTTGGATATTAAGGAACAAACAGAATGACAGATGAATTTTCAATCGAACAAGATGCTATACATCTAGAGGACGCAGAGGAATCTAATGATGAAGAGATGGCTAATATAATACCTTTTGTTACGGAGCGATATAAACGTGCAGAAGACTATAGGCATCAGGACGAGGAAAGATGGATTAAAGCATATCGTAACTATAGAGGTTTGTATGGTGCTGATGTACAGTTTTCGGAAGCAGAACGATCTCGTGTATTTATTAAGGTAACTAAAACTAAAACATTAGCAGCCTATGGTCAGATTGTAGATGTACTATTTGCAAACAATAAGTTTCCATTATCAATAGACCCAACCCAACTACCAGATGGCGTTGTTGCCGATGTACATTTTGATCCTAAAGAACCAAAAGAAGTAAGAGAAACTATGGACAGCCCATATGGTTTTAGAGGTGACGGAAATGACTTAGAGCCGGGTGCTACCCAAAACACCTTAGATAAAAAACTGGGTGAGTACGCAAACAAACTAAAGGATATAGAAGGTGTTAGAGAAGGTGTTGGTAAAACTGGTACAGCAATTACATTTAGTCCTGCTATGGTGGCAGCAAAGAAGATGCAAAAGAAGATACACGATCAGTTAGAAGAGTCAGGTGCAAGTAAGCATTTAAGAAGTACAGCATTTGAAATGGCATTGTTTGGTACTGGTGTTATGAAAGGACCATTTGCTGTAGACAAAGAGTATCCTAACTGGGACGATGAAGGAGAATACACTCCAGTAATTAAAACAGTACCGCAGGTATCTCATGTATCTGTATGGAATTTTTATCCAGACCCAGACGCTAATAACATGGACGAAGCTCAGTACGTTATAGAAAGACACAAGCTATCACGTACTCAGTTACGTGCGTTAAAAAAACGCCCGTACTTTAGAGACACTGTAATTGAAGAGGTCATTACTCGTGGTGAAAATTATGATAAGCTATATTGGGAAGATGATTTATCCGATTATGCACCACAACATGACATAGATCGTTTTGAAGTTATGGAGTACTGGGGATCAGTAGACACAAATCTTTTAGAAGAACAGGGTGTAGTAATACCTAAAGAGCTACAGGACTTAGATGAGTTACAAGCTAACATATGGATATGTAATAATAGGTTAATACGTGTGGTGCTTAATCCATTTAAACCAGCACGTATACCTTACGTAGCTGCTCCATACGAACTTAATCCATATAGTTTCTTTGGAGTAGGTATTGCTGAGAACATGGACGATACACAGACCTTAATGAATGGTTTCATGCGAATGGCAGTTGATAATGCTGTATTATCAGGAAACTTACTTATTGAAGTAGATGAAACTAATTTAGTACCCGGTCAAGATTTAAGTGTGTATCCCGGTAAAGTCTTTAGAAGACAGGGCGGTGCACCGGGACAAGCTCTATTTGGTACGAAGTATCCAAACGTATCTAGTGAAAACATGATGATGTTTGATAAGGCTAGACAGCTATCAGATGAGAGTACAGGTTTTCCATCCTTTGCACATGGTCAAACTGGAGTATCTGGTGTAGGCAGAACAGCATCTGGCATATCTATGTTAATGGGTGCAGCAGCAGGCGGCATTAAGACGGTAATTAAAAACGTAGATGATTATCTTCTTAGGCCATTGGGTGAAGGTCTGTTTCAATTTAATATGCAGTTTGATTTTGATCCTGAAATAAAAGGAGATCTTGAGGTAACTGCTCGTGGTACAGAAAGTTTAATGGCAAATGAAGTACGTAGTCAAAGGTTAATGCAATTTTTAGGTGTGACATCTAATCCAGCACTTGCACCCTTTGCAAAATTCAACTATATTATACGAGAGATCGCAAAGTCTCTTGACTTAGATCCAGATAAAGTTACAAACAATATGGATGAAGCTGCTATACAAGCTGAGATTATGAAAGGTTTACAACCTGATCAACCACCAGCAGGTGCAGGTGGACCACCACCACCGGCAGGAGTTAATCCAACAGACCCAACAGGAGCAGGAGGAGGCACAATTGGAACAGGACAAGTACCAATACCGGGAGAGCAAGGATTTAGTGGGGCACAACAAGGAGCTTCTCCAGAAGCTGCGCCCCCTAGTCAGCAACCACCAGCAGTGGGAACACTTCAATAACTATCTAGATTCTTTAATTGAAAGTCAGAGAAAAGCATTAGAACAAGCTACAGATATTGTCACTATGCATAGGGCGCAAGGTGCAATCAGTGCGTATCAAAAGATTAAGCAACTAAGGGAACACGTAAATGTATGATGACCAAATGGAAATGTTTCAAGACGGTGGTTTAAAAGATCAGGGTAATACTATAGATCCTGTGTCTGGTAATGATGTACCTTCAGGCTCACTCAAAGAAGAGGTACGAGATGACATAGATGCAAAGTTAAGTCCGGGTGAGTTTGTATTTCCTGCTGACGTTGTACGTTTTGTTGGTTTAGAAAAATTAATGATGATGCGTGACAAAGCTAAAGCTGGCCTAACTCGTATGGAAGAGATGGGTCAGATGGGTAACTCTGATAAAGCTACCATAGAAGATGGCGTACCATTTGGAATGGAAGATTTAATTATTGTAGCAGGATCACCCGACAATGAGATGAGCAAAGGTGGTGTACCTAGCTATGGTAGAGGTGGTATGCTATTAGGTTTTGATGGTTATGTGCCGCCCACTACATATTACAATCCAGCTACGGGACAGGAGATGACGTCTACTAAAATAGGAGGTGATTTTTTTCCACCATTACCTGACGGGTTTGTAGAGAAACCTAAGAGAGCTGAAACAAAACCTAGAGATGTTAAAACAGAAACTACTAAAGTAAAATCTGAACTGGGTAGTGGTGAAGTAGATGGAGGACCAGATAGAGGTGATGTAAGTGCTGGTGAAATGACTATGAGCGAAAAAGCAGATATGCCAGATTTTTCTGAAACTACTAAAGATATGATAGGTAGTGCATTAGGATTTGGTTTTGGTATGTTAGGTATGGGTACAACACAAATGGCTGCTAAAGGAGTAGGTATGATAGATAAAGATCTATCCGATTTAGCAAGGGCGGGTGTAAAAGCAGATTTTGCATCTTACGATGAAGCTAAAGCTGCTATGGCATCTATGACTGTTGCACAAAGAACGGCTCAAAGAGATAGAGATACGCAAACAGCAGCTGATCGTGCACAACAATCTTACGAAAATTCGGTAGGTGCACCAGCAGGTTCTACAGGTACAGCAGGTGTAGGTACTATTGGTGGTATACCATCTCAAATGGCTGTTGATATACACGGTACAGTTACAGATTTAACTACTGGTGATATTATAGGTGGTCAGGACGCTAAAGATTTTAAAGATAGAATGGATAGAAAAGCAGGAGTAGGTAATGAGTTAGATGGTCCGGGACCAGATACTACAGCTGTAGGAGGAGGTTCCGATCCAGCAGGTAATCCGGGTGGAGGTGGATCAGAAGCACCCGGTGGTGTAGCAGGTGGACCTCAAGGTGGACCTCAAAGTCAAAGTGATGTAGGTGGACGAGATCAATCTGAAACAGTAGGAGTAGCAATAGGAGGATTAATACCTAAACCTAAAAGAAAAAAACAAAAGAAGATGAAGCGTGGTGGTTTAGCTTCAAGATAATAAACCACATGTGTTGGCTACCTATGCCCCTAAGAAGGCTACCATAGCCCCAACGAAAGGAATTATAATATGTCAGACGTAACAGAAGTAGAAGTAGAACCCGCTAAAGTAGCATTTGTATCTAGACCCTATGGCAAAGAAGAAAAACTTAAACGTGAAGAGGAAGAACTAGAGCAGCTAATAAAAGAGCAGAAACAAAATGCCTCAACAGACGAGGTAGAAGCAGAGCCTACTAACGCTGAGGAAAAAACATTTAAGAAAAGATATTCGGATCTACGTAGGCATCAGCAGAAACAGACAGAAGAATTAAAAACTGAGATAACTGCATTAAAGAGCCAACTAGAGCAGTCTACAAAGAAACAAATTAAACTTCCTAAGTCTGACGAAGACATAGATATATGGGCTAAAGAGTATCCCGATGTTGCTGCTATAGTCGAAACAATAGCTATGAAGAAAGCAGCAGAACAATCTGCCGGTATTGAACAGCGTGTTAAAGCATTAGATGATATGCAACAAGACGTAACTAAACAACGTGCAGAAACAGAGTTACTACAGATGCATCCCGATTTTGATGACATACGGCAGGACGATGATTTTCACACATGGGCAGAAGAACAACCACTATGGATACAAAATGCATTGTATGAAAATGATGACGATGCAAGATCTGCTGGTAGAGCAATTGATTTATACAAAGCAGATAAAAACATTGTAACTAAAAGACCTAATAATAAAGATGCAGCTAAATCTATAGCTACTAAAGGTAAACGTAGTAAGCCTATGCAAAATGAATCTGGTGGATTCTTAAAAGAATCTGATGTTCAACGTATGTCAACTAAAGAATACGAAAGTAAAGCTGATGACATAATGGAAGCTATCAGACAAAATAAATTTGTTTACGATATATCTGGGTCAGCACGATAATAAGTGTTGACAAACAAATATATATGTATATAACTGTACATAACCTAATAGTATAGTTAGCCCTTGAATAAGACTACCTAACTATACTACACTAAAACTTTAAAGATACCCGATATACAAAGAGCCTATATGTAGTTGGCCTTACATATACAACCTCTAAGTAACGGCCCTTAAAGTAGATAAGAATAGCGTACTATATGTACGCATAGGATGTCGTATAAGGAGAAAATAAAATGGCATTTTCATCTGTATCAGGCTACGGCAACCTGCCTAATGGTAATTTTTCACCAATTATCTACTCTAAGCAGGTACAAGTAGCTTTCAGAAAAGCTTCCATCGTTGAAGCTATTTCTAATAGTGACTACTTTGGCGAGATCGCAAATATGGGCGATAGCGTTAAAATAATTAAGGAGCCAGAAATCACGGTTAAAGCATACACCCGTGGCACAACGATTACTCCGCAAGATTTGGATGATGAAGAGTTCTCTCTCACCATTGACAAAGCAAACTATTTTGCATTTAAAGTCGATGATATTGAAGAGGCACACTCACACATCAACTTCCAACAACTTGCTACTGATCGTGCGGCTTATAGACTAGCTGACCAATTCGATCAAGACGCATTGGGATACTTAGCTGGTTTTAAACAATCTGCAATACACGGTAACGCTAATACTGCTAACACAACTGTTAATGGTGTACGTGCCGTAGCAACAGCAGGTACTGACGAACTTTTAGCCACTATGAAAATAGACGCTGATGAGTTTGGTGGTTCTGCTAATAGTGCGATTGGTATTCAAGCACGTGCTGGTGGTGCAACTTCTGCTACTCCCGGTTCAGGCAATGCTAACCCATTACAAATTATAGCTCGTATGGCTAGATTGTTAGACCAACAAAATGTTGATACTAATAATCGTTGGTTAGTTGTAGATCCAGTTTTCTGTGAAGTCTTAAAGGATGAAGATTCACGTCTTCTGAATGGAGATTTTGGAGGAAGCGGTTTACAAAACGGTCTTGTCTTAAACAACCTTCATGGCTTTAAGGTTTATATGTCTAACAACCTACCTTCAATTGGAACAGGTCCATCTACTACAGGTGGCACAAATGCTTCTAACTATGGTATGATTGTTGCGGGTCATTCTTCTGCTGTAGCAACTGCTGAGCAGATTAATAAAACTGAGACATATCGAGATCCAGATAGCTTTGCCGACATTGTTCGGGGAATGCATTTGTACGGACGTAAAATACTTAGACCAGAAGCTCTAAGTGTTGCTCGTTACTGTTTAGTTTAAGGGAGGGATTGAACAATGGCTACAGTTACTGCTCAATTATCAACACCTCGTGGCGCGAGTATGCGTGGAAGACAACCTTTCATGCATGAAACATCAATCGATTTCGGTGCGGCTGCTACCTCTAAAGGTACTGCATTAGCCGCTGCTGACATCATACAGGTAATGACTATTCCTGCTAATCATGCGGTGCTTGATGCAGGTATAGAAGTTACTACAATTCATGCTGGTACGTCTACTGACGTAGCTCTTGACTTAGGTGTAACTGGCGTAGACCCAGATGCATTTGTTGATGGATTTATTCCTGACGCAGAAGCAGTTGGTGTCTATTCTGTTAGTGCTGGTAACGGACCAATATCCGCTGCTGCTGCTGACGATACGCTTGACATCTTAATTCAAGCTATGACGGGTACTACTACAGCCGGTGTTCTTCGTGTATACGCTGTCCTAATGGACATGGATGCACTAGGTTCAGTGGGTGCAGAAGAAGTAGATCGTGATACGCTCGCGTAATACGTAATGGTTGGGGTAGGGTTTAGGCTCTACCCCATTCATACTTAAGGATTATTACATGGCTACAACATTTCTTACACTTGTTAACGATGTAAATAAAAGATTAAATGAAGTAGAGCTTACGAGTTCTAACTTTGCATCTGTAACAGGGTTTTATTCTCATATTAAAGACGCTGTAAATTCGTCTATTCGTTATATAAATGAACAGGAATATGAATGGCCCTTTAACCATAATGAAAAACAACAGGCTCTTACTGCTGGAACAACACGATATGCATTTCCAACCGACGCTAAGACAATTGATTTTGATTCGTTTAGGATTAAAGAAAGTGCAACATTAGGAAATGATACTAGAAAACTTGCTTTAGTTACATACGATGAGTACTTAGAAAAGTATGTAGATCAAGAGTATGCCGCTACACAACAACGTGCTTTACCCAGACTTGTGTTTCATGGTCCCGATGAAAAGTATGGTGTAGTTCAAGCTCCTGACAAAGCATACACATTAGTTTTTGATTACTTTACTTTTGCTTCAGACTTATCAGCTCATGGAGATACTATGGTAATACCAGACAGATTTAAACATGTTGTTGTTAATGGTGCAATGTACCATGCTTATATGTTTAGAGGTAACTCACAGGACGCTCTTATAGCAAGAGAAGAAACAGATGAGGGTATTAAAGCTATGAGATCAATGTTAATTAATAGGTATCACTACATGAGATCTTACATGATACCTGCTGCAACAGGTGGAGGTCGCAGAGTAGGTTCTGCTAGAACTACCGCCGGGTCTAGTTTGGATGGTCTATAGTGCCTGACGCATGGGAAACATTTAGAATAGAGTTTAAAGGTGGCTTAGTAACTAATCTAAGTCCTTTGCAACAAGCTATTAATGCTCCCGGTTCGGCTAGAATACTACGTAATTATGAGCCATCTATTGATGGGGGTTACAAAAGAATACAGGGATACGAAAAGTTTGATAGTGTTATTATGGCTCCATATGGTAATCCAGTTGTACATGGTGGCAGTCAATCTAGCACTACTTTAATTATAGGAGCAATACACACTACTCCTGCTGTTGGTGATACATTAACTATAGCAGGAGTTTCTGGTACATACACAGTAGCAGGAGGAGGCGTGTCTTATAACACTGTTACTAATAGAGCCACACTTACTTTAACTGGTGCATTAAACTCTAGTCCTGCAAATGGTGCGCTAGTAACTTTTGTTTCTGTAAATACAACTAATTATGCTAACGGTATTACGTATTTTAATGACAAAGCTGTGGTAGCAATTAACGCAGATATATTAGAAACGTCAGGTAGCGGCTACACTAAAATAAATAAACCTAACTATGGTTCACCATTAATTGATGGTGCTAGTCAAACAGGTACAACATTAGTAGCAGATGCATTTGATACCTTTCCACAAGCAGGTGATGTATTTACAATATCTAATGCGGATGGTAGTAACTTAGCTGCAATAGATAAAACATATAGAGTTGCTACTACTGTATCTTCTTACTCTGATGCAGGTACTAAAGAAGTAAATATACTTATCGACCCTGAACTAGCTAGTAGCCCATCAGACAATGCTGTAATAACATTTATTTCTAGTGATAGAGAAGGTGCAATTAATACACGCTTTGATACAGTTGACTTTACAGGTACAAAAACATTGGTACTTGTAGATGGTTTAAATGCTCCTGCAATGTATAACGGCACTACTTTTACACCATTAAATTCTGCACCAGCAGATGTAATTGGGGCAAAGATAGTAGCGGCACATAAAAATCACCTGTTCTATGGTAAGGGTAGATTACTTAGTTTTGGTGCACCTTTAAGCACTACAGATTTTGCAAGTGGTAATGGTGGTGGTACTATTGGTTTAGATAATGATATTGTTGCAATAAAAAGTTTTAGAGATCAACTTATAGTTTTTACAGACTCATCTATATTTAGACTGAATGGCGATGCGCTATCATCATTTAACTTACAACCTGTTACACGAAACATAGGATGCACACAAACAGACAGCGTACAGGAAATAGGAGGTGACGTTGTATTTATGGCCCCCGATGGCTTAAGGCTTCTCAGTGCTACGGAGCGTATTGGTGACTTTGGATTAGCACCAATTACTAAAAAGATACAGGGTACTTTTAATTCCTTTGTAAAACAACATACTGAATTTTTTAGTTTAGTAATACGTAATAAATCACAGTACAGGTTATTAGGTTGGAACAATAGTTTTACTAGACCTAATGCACAAGGTCTATTGTTTACACAATTTGCATCTCCCGGTGAGTCATCTGTAATTGACTTCGCTGAAACACGTGGGATTCAAGCAACTGCTTGTGCAAGTGTGTATGCAGGGACAACAGAGTTTATTTTGTTTGCTGGTAAGGAAGGATATTTGCATAGGATGGAAAACGATACATCTAGTTTTGATGGCAATAATATAGCAACTACATTTGCTACTCCATTCTATCCTATTAATGATCCACTCATAAGAAAGACTATATACAAAGCACAGTTTTATTTAGACCCAGAAGGACGAGTAAACTTTAATCTTAATTTAAAATTTGACTTTGATGAAGCTAATTCTGTTGTTATGCCAGCGGTTACATTTACAAATTCAAGTAGTAGTTCTGCTCAGTTTTATGGCATAGGTGAATTTGGCACAGCTACGTATGGTGCTAAGTTACAGAAAGTGTTTTCTGCACAGACAACAGGATCAGGTAAGACTATATCTGCACAGTTTGAAGCAGACAATAATACAGATGTTCCATATGCGCTTGACGCATTGACACTGGAATATGCAACACATGCAAGAAGGTAATTAAAAATGGGAACAGGATATACACGTAACGATGCATCTAACAATATTGCTGATGGTAATATCATTAATGCTTCTGACCTTGATGGTGAGTTTAATGCTATTGTAAGTGCCCTTAGTACAACAGGGCATTCGCACGATGGTACAGCAGCAGAAGGTGGGCCTATATTAAAACTAGGACCAAATCAACAATTAACTATAGCCTCTACTAGTGTAACACCTTCTTCCGATGGTGTATTTGACATAGGTGCTTCTGGTTCACAGTTTAAAGATTTATATATAGATGGAGTAGCATACGTAGACGCTATTAACTTTAATGGTACAGCCATTGCTGCTACTGCTGTTGAACTTAATATTGTAGATGGTGACACCGCTGCTTCTACTGGTGTAACTATTGCTACCTCAGATAAATTTATTATCAATGATGGTGGTACAATGAAACAGCTTACGTTTGCAGATTTAGAAACGTGGGTTGAAACTAACATTGATGCAGGTGCAAATTTAACAACTGTTGGCGCATTAGCTGCGGGATCAATTACTTCTGGCTTTGGTAGTATAGACAATGGTGCGTCTAATATAACATCCGGTGGCGTATTAAAATTAGACGTAGACGCTGACGCAGATGATCTTACAGGCGATAGTGCTGTTGGCAGACTTACATTAGGTGCTGGTGAGGATTTAAATTTATATCATGGTGGTACTAATTCTTACATAGTAAACGATACAGGCAATTTAATTATTGACACAGTAGGAGACATTGTTTTAGACGCTGACGGTGCTGATGTAGTATTAAAAGACGCAGGTACGCAGTATGCTGCACTAACTAATGATTCTGGTAATCTCGTAGTTAAGTCAGGAACAACTACAGCACTTACAATGTCAGGTGCTGATGTTACAATTGCTGGTGACTTAACCATATCAGGTGATGACTTAACTATGGGTACAAATACTGCTGGTATGTTGCTTGTAGCTGACGGTACAAACTTTAATCCTACTGCTGTAACCGCCTTAAGTGAAATAGCTACAGTAGCTAATGACGATGTATTTCTCGCTATAGATACATCGGGTGGTGGTCTTAAGAAAATAGCTAGAAGTGTTGTTGTAGCAGGTCTTGCTACATCTTCTGCTATATCTAATATTGTAGACGATGGTTCTCCACAATTAGGTGCTGACCTCGATACTAATTCTTTTAACATAGCATTTGATGACGCACATGGTATTAATGATGATAGTGGAAATGAGTTTGTTGTATTTCAAAAAACAGCTACCGCAGTCAACCAGCTTGATATTACTAATGCAGCAACAAATGGTTCACCAGAAATATCTGCTACGGGCGATGACTCTAATATAAGTTTAAAACTTACTCCTAAAGGTACTGGTCAGGTTCTTATTGATGGTAACATTGGTATAGAATCAGGTTTAATAGATCTTAAAAATGCAGGTTCTGTATCTGCCTTACGTCTTTACTGTGAAGCATCTAATGCTCACTATGCTGCTCTTGTAGCCCCTGCCCACAGTGACTTTAGCGGTAACGTAACTTTAACATTGCCATCAACAACATCAACCGTAGTTGGGGATACCGCTGCACAAACACTGACAAATAAAACTCTTACTAGCCCAGTGCTTAATGTTGGCGTAAGTGGTACAGCAGTTCTTGATGAAGATGATTTATCTACTAACTCTAACACTCAACTAGCAACCCAACAATCTATTAAGGCATACGTAGATTCACAAGCAGCTAATATGCAGTTTGTTTTAGAAGATGGTGATGGCACAGAATTACAGATAACAAAAGATAAGGAGCTTAAGTTTGTTGAAGGTGGTGGTATTGACATTAACTGGACGGATACTTCAGATGGAACAGATGGCGATCCATACGATTTAACTTTTACTATTAATGCTGCACAAACAGATATTACATCATTACTTGCAACAGACATAAAGATAGGTGAAGATAATGAAACTAAGATAGACTTTGAAACTGCGGACACTATTAACTTTTATGCGGGTAATGAAAAACAATTAATATTAACAGACGGTGCATTGACACCGGGTGCTAATGCTATTATAGATTTAGGAACAGATGCATTAGAGTTTAAAGATGCCTACTTTGATGGAACAGTAGAAGCAGATGCTATAACTATAGCAGGGGCTAATGTAACAACAATTTTTAGTCCCATAGCAGGTGGTTCAGGTATTGTTACAACTGGTGCATTAAATAGCGGTAGTATTACTAGTGGGTTTAGTTCTATTGATATTGGTGATGGTGCACTTACAGCTACGGGTGCTGTCACATTAGGTGCAACTACATTTGGCGATAATAATATTACAAATGTAGGAAACATTGCACTTGATAGCTTGACAGCAGACGGTTCAACCATTACAATTACAGGAAATACTACTTTTGCAGATGGTGCATATGACTTTGATATTGCTTCGCATGATGGTAGTACTGGACTAAAGTTAGGTGGAGTTCTTGTATCGGTTACAGCAGCAGAAATAAACGCTGTAACTTCTAAGGCTAGTACAGGAAAAGCAATAGCTATGGCAATGGTTTTTGGTTAGGGAAAAAATTATGAAATTAATATGGAAAATACTAACTAAAAAACATACGTGGTGGGATGAAGAATGGCCTTTAAAACCCATGATTGGAGGTTATGGTTTGGATAAACTAAACATAGAAACGGAAAAGGAAATAAACAATGGCGAATCCTAATATTGTAGGTGTCTCATCTATTCTAGCAACAACATTTCTTGATGCAGATATAGCGGCATCAGCAGCAACCTTAGTTACTTGTGCTTCAGATAAAGTAGTCAAAATAAATTCTTTGGTTATTGCAAATATAGACGGAACTAACTCTGCAACTATATCTGTTTGGATAACAAGAAGCAGTGCAGATCATTACCTACTAAAAACGGTAGCTGTACCAGCAGATTCTACATTGGTTGCGTTAGATAAAAACATGGGGTTGTATCTTATGGAAGCAGATGTCTTGAAATGTCAAGCAAGTGCTGCTGGTGATTTGAGTGCTGTATGCTCATATGAAATCATAGATGACGCTTAATGAAGTACATTGGTGACATAGCTGAAGACGGAACAGTCCAAACTATTGCAGATGGTGCGATAACTGATGGTAAGCCTGTGCTTGTGAATGCTGATGGTACGGTTAGTCAAGTAAGTGGTTCTGTTACATTAACAGCAGAAAACTTTATAGGTGTAACAGACGCAGCATATGCAACAGGTCAAAAAGCTACAATAAAAACTACT
>TARA_R110000737_G_scaffold331099_2_pt1 | contig 17241 bp, 26 predicted proteins | sample TARA_R110000737 | Tara Oceans TARA_R110000737 (sample SAMEA4398027) | marine metagenome | biome: Polar Biome; feature: [SRF] surface water layer (ENVO:00010504); material: water (ENVO:00002006), including particulate matter (ENVO:01000060) such as... | depth 5 m
TTGCCCCGTAATAATAATGCCTTCGACACTTGTATAGCCGATAGCGGCATTGTCGCTGGCAGAAGTGTCGCCGTCCGCATTAAGTGTGCCCGCCGTCAAATCCCCAACCACATCGACGTTCGTCGCACCTGTCGCAATGGTAATTACGTCGGCGTCAGCGTCATTCTTGATCGTGACATCATTGGTGCTGCCTTGGCCCGTGAGAATAAGGCCCTCGGAGCTAGTGTAACCCATCGAGGCACCATCGCTAGCCGCCGTATCCCCCGTAACATTTACAGTTCCGGCAGAAGTCACATCACCGGAAGCCGTTACCGTTGCCAGAGCGAGATTGGATACTGCATCCACCACAATGGCTCCGGAGCCGCCGCCGTCGCAATAGATGATCGCATTCTTGCCGTTAGCAACGGTGATGTTGGCGCCGCTCCCCTGAGTCAGAATGACCGAGTAGGGTCCACTGGAACCGGAATCCGTGGTGGCATTATGGATAAAGAAGAAAGCCTTGGTCGTATTCGGTGCGATAGTTACCGTGTTGTTAGCGCCCAAGGCCCCCGTGAACTTGATCACACGGTACATGCCGTCTTGCAGATTCTCAGTGCCGGAACCTGGGGAAGCTTCCCGTACCGTGAGCGTATGCGTAGCGCCGGAAAGGGCAACGGACGTATACGCCGCAATTCGGTCCAGAAGATCCAGATTGTGGTTGGTGGTTGTTCCCCACGCTCCAGACTGTTCCCCGGATCCTATCTTTTCGATGCCGTAACTAGTTGTGTACGACGATGCCATAACTCGTCTCCTATGCCGCTATCTTTGTCCAACTGGGCGTCTGAGAGGTGCCGATCTCTGTCCAACTGGGTGTTTGAGAGGGATCTATCTTACTCCAAACGGTTGCCTGACTGACGGTGCTGGTGGCAGATACACCATCCACCGTAAATGCGAAGTTCATCTGAACGCTTCCAATTCCGCTAGCGGCGGAAACGCCCGTTACGGAAAGATTGGAATTGGTGATTGCGGCAGCACTTCCAAGCGAACCTGCTGCCGAAACACCCGTTGCTGTAATCAATACAGCCGAGAATACGGAAGGTGATCCAATCGCGCTGGCGGCGGAAACTCCCGTTACACTTATGCTGACGGGAAGGCTGACGGTTACCGAACCAGTCGCACTGGCGGCAGAAACACCTGTAACCTCGACCGGAACAGGACTGTTCCAGGTTCCGGAATTCCAGGTACTTCGATCCCAGCCAGTAATCAGAGCCATTTACGAGATCCGGATTATCGCGTTGTTCGCATCATTGGCGGGAAACTGGATCGTGAAGTCCCCGGCACTGGAGGACTTGTCACCGCCAAAGTTGATAACCGCAATCGCTGGGTCCGCGGCATGATTGGTCGTGGATCCCGTACCGGCAGTACTCAGGGTACTGTTGTAGATCAAAGCCCCCCTCGCACTGGAAATCGTGGAGGTGGACCATGTGCTATCAGCAAAATCCAGAAATGCGGTAGGCACCGCGCTACTGTTATCAGCCAAGGCAAGCGTAATGCTCGCCAAGGTATTCCCACCCGCCGTGTAAGCGGTGCCACTAACCTCGTTGCCGGTTGTGTATCCCGTGGTATCCGCACTGATGGACGAACTGTTGGTGAACATGGCAATCTTGAACGTATCCGCGCCAATCGCACTCGAACCCGTGCGCGTATGAGGTGTCCAAAAATGGATGCCCGCCATCGCCTCCGTCTTGAAAGTCCCGCACATTGCGGATGTTCCAACTGCCATTACAGTCTCCTTATGATCTCGGCTACGTCATCATGGCCTTGCTGCTTCATCAGAGACCACATGGTCGTCCGTTCACTTTGGGCCATTTTATGCATATAGAAAACCAAAACTTCCTTCAGCCTGTCCCTGTGGGCGAACGCTTGATCGCGTATGACGGGAGGGGCGTCCTCCGAAACTAGCATGATCTTATTCAGGGCCATATCTGCCATTTCTTCTGCTGAATGACCCCTGTTTTCAGTGGCGAAAACCTGAACATCGCCTATGCCGGAAGAGCCAATCGAATCAAGCATCAAGCCACATCTCTACGCACACGGTCATAACGATATTGATCCCTGGTCTGCAAGCCCTCTCCAAGATTCTTGAGCCATTGCAGGGATTCCTGAAACCGCGTGTTGTACAGTCCCAGGAGGTCCGGTTCACCTTTCAAGAAGGTGTACGCCTCGACCAGCGAGCCATAGAGCATCGCCAGTTCTGCATTAGTGCCAAGCCAGCTGGTTCCGTCTCCACTGGCCGTTATGGAAGTTGGCCGGTAGAAATAGTGCAATTCCATCGTATAATTATCATCTGGGGTGGGCGCCAGAAGAAACGTGTCGTTATCCCAATCGGCGTAATACTTGGGCGTCCCAGTCGTCGCTGGATTCGGGGTGTAGTCCTGCAACATCGTCACTTGCTTATAGAGAAGGAATTGCTTGCTCGAGGAGACAATTACACTCAGGGAGTTCTGAGATAGAAAGTCCGTAGGTTTGGCGAGATATTGGGCGCCAGAAGATGCCGATCCTTGGGAGGATTTACGAAACACATCCAGCTGGCACTCCTTCAAGATCCTCTCTTCGGCATTTATGATAAAGCGGCTTAACTGACTAGTGAAAGTCGTCTCGGTGCTTTGCACGTAATCCTGAATTGCCGTCTTTAGAGTGGTAAAGGTGTACGCCATATCATGAACTGAGGGTTACAGGACCAGCCGAAGCAAATCCCCCTCCTCCTCTCACATTACCTGTTGTCGCAGTGCCGCTTCCCGCGGCGAAGGTAAATCGGTCTGAATCCACCTTGGTGATCGAAAACCCATCGGAATCTTCCAAGGCACTTTCGGTAAACCCATCAAAACCATTCGCATCCCTGAACCGAACGGTATCTCCGGTGCTTTTCCCGTGACCCGGCTCAATAACCGTTATCGTGACCGAACCGCTGTCCCCAGATATGAAGGGATTCATCTCCAGGAGCACCGCGACCGCAGGTTCCGTTCTGGCGGGTCGGCTCATACGGAGAGCTTGGGGATCTGTTATATGATGACGGGGATCCAACTGGGGTTGCTTGGACTCGAATTCGTCCTTCCCAACCAGAAGGCCGTTCCACTCACGCATCATATTCGTTAGTTTATATGCTCTCCCGGAGCGATCTGAAATTCCGAGAGCATATTTCCCGGCGGCATAACGCGGCATATCACACCCTCAGTGACTGGAAGGTGGGAACGAGACGAAGCGGAATACCATGATCAATATCTTCTGAGGACGCTCTCTCAAACTCTTCTTCGTAAAGCATCTTCAAAAGCTGGGTCCTTTGAGGGGCCTTCTTCAGGGAAAGATAGTACGCCAGACCTGCGACCAGACACGGGAGGAACCGGAAGGGAATATCCGCCGTATTTGTGGCCGCATCCACATCCTGAATACGTTTTACCCTGTAATAGATGATCGCGTCCGTTGAGTTCTCGGGAGCCGGCCACAGGGTAATTGTCGGCGTTATCTGGCGGTTCACATAGAACTGGGTCGGCCTTCCCTGGGTCGTTTTCGTAGGGATACTGAGATATTCTTGACGACTGATACGCGTAATGGAAATGTCCTGGCTATCTCGTTGCACCACCGCCTCGAGAACAGAAACCGTCGCCTGAACGTCAGCCAGACTGGGATTGGCAGAAACCGTCGTGGTAGCGGCACTTGAGGACCCGGTTATCGTTTCCGAAGCGGTGAAGGAACCACTTGGAATAGTCAACGTCATGGTCGTGGCAGATGGTTTTGTGATGATGTCTGCCGTGACACTGCTGGTTCCACCCGTTATCGTTTCTCCCAGACTGAAACTGCCAGAAGCACCAACCGTCATTGTAATCGTGCCAATTGGATAAGTGGTTATGGCCGACGAAGTGGATAACTGGGAGACTGTCTGGGTAATCTTCTCAATGGTCCAGAGATTCAGACCACGGTTGGCCCAGTCCGCAAAAAGAAAATTCAGGGAGCGACGTGAAGTTGCGGAATCATAACCTGTCCTGAACTCGAGGCCGCATCTCTCAAAGGCTTCCTCTGTGACTTCGGCCATGTCCAGATTGAAATCAACCGATCCAGAAGTTGCCATGTTCCTACTCCCAAAGAGCCAATCGCATACCTACCACTAATTGGCCTAAGATTAAAAATCCAACTCCCCATATAAGCTTCGTGATGAAGTCGATGGACTGTTTCAGATGAGTCAGATCGTTCGTCTTTATGACCTCAATTTTCTCAGAGAGGAGTTTTAACTCCCCTCTGATCTCTACAAGCTCAATTTCGTTCTTTCTTTGAAGATCGACCATCCTCTAGAACTTTTTGATGCATTCTAGAATAATGGTGTATGTGTCACCGGCCCCATGGCCCACCGTTGTAAACCTTAGATCTCCGGTGGGACTGGAAGCCGTGTTAACAAGACCTCCAAAAGAGGAGAAATCGAAATCTCCCTGATAACCTGAAGGAAGTTCAGTCACCAACGTATCCGTACTGGCATCCCACAAAATCTTTACAGAGAGGCCAATCGTGCTAAACCATATTTTGGTGATACGAAGATTACTGCAAGCGGTGCCATCTTGATGGGAGGATAAGCCTGAAACATCCACTGCCATAACAGCACTTTGTCCAGTGTCCACATACGTGTAGGCAAAGGATTTAACAAGCTTTCGAGGGCCGTCTTCGATGACCTTCTCTGTAAAAGTATCGGCCATGACCTACTCCTTGATCTCTCCCGATAGCACCATCATCTTGTGCTTAGTGGTTCCGGGAGGAGGAAAATCCTTCTTGGAGTTGATCCCATAAGAGTACTTGGAAGGCTTCTTAGGACTCGAATCAACCCACGCCTCGTTCTCTGGAGTGTTAGGGTCATCGGCAACAAACGCACCTATTTTAGTACGCGCTCTTGTATTAACCATGACGCCCTACCCCTTACGGTTGGTTGTTGTACTGAGTCATGCCGTTAGTGACACGTTGGGCAGCGATATTAATGTAATCGCACCAAGCTGCATCTGCGGTCGTCGTTCCAGACATGGCACAGAACCACGGGGTAAGAGCCGAAGTGGGAATGTTCGCCGTGGTCGTCGTCTTCAAAACCCGGTCCACATAGAACTCAACCTGTCCCGTTCCCTTGACGATGAAGCCAAGTGTGCGGACGTTAGTGATGTTGGAACCTGATTCGGCGCCATCCGCAAAATCAATCCCGGTGTCCGTCTTGGTTTCGGTTCCACCGCTATCGCAGTTGGCGTAGATATCGGCGGCGCCTTCCACCAGAAGGAAGCCAATCTGATTGTTCGCGGTGAAAGGAACGCCCGTAGCGAAAGTACCGTTTTCGGCAAGCCCGACAAACATATCCATGTCATCGGCATCGGCCACGGCTACTCGGGTTTCAAAATAGATGTTCTTACTGGCTTCAGCCAGGAAGATCTCGTTGCCCTGAAGTGAGCCCCCGGAGTTGTCCGTCGAGCCATCTCCTGTGGATTTGGCCCACCCGCCGACGTGATCCGCAAGAAGCGTCAAAGTTCCGCTGTTGAGGACAGCCTTTGTCCAGTCATCGGTATCATCGATGTCAACACCGGTAAAATCGTCGTTTTTGAAGATATAATCAGGATTGAGTTGGATGGGAAGATTGGTAAACCACTTACCAAGTCGATTAGAGTCACTGCCGCTGCCACTATACATGACAGGACCGGAGAAACGGGTTGTACCCATGGTACACCTCCTTACAAAGGGTTTGCCCTAGAGTCTTGTAAGCGTCTGCTGGGCCAGTCGCTAGGGCTATGTAGTCCCAGGGAAGAGCGGGAGGAAGTTTCCTTCCTCCCGGTAGCTCTGATAGGGGTTACGCTCCAGGCGAACCGAACACGCAACGTGGGTCCGAATACCCGTAACTATAGCGCTCACGGGCCTTAAACCTCACATTTCCGGTGTCGAAATCGCCTTCCATCTTCGTGGACATTGGCGTCCGTTCAAAGTGGATAAAGCCGCGGGGAGCATCGGTCCTGATGAACCAAGCATCCGTGTCCGTCAGATAGTGATTAACGACATAGCCTTGCGGGAGCATTCCCATGTTCCGCGTAGCGTTAATGTCGTTGTCCGCAGTCCCTGGACGAAGAGTGGATTCCAGAAGACGATCCGCCACGAACTGCAACGCCGGCGGAATAATCATCTTCAGGCCACGAACCGAAACCTTCAGGCCGCGCTCATCGACAAAAGCCGCGATGTCGATGAGCGAATTCTCAAGGCTCGTCTCGTTAAGGTCTGCCGCTGTGCTCGGCTCGTTGCGAAGATCGTTGTTGTTCACAAGAGGATGGTCCGTAGCACAGAGTTCCTTGCCATCGCCGCCCGTAAAGGAACTATCGAAAGCGTTGTTCAACGTAGCAGCACCCTTCACCTGTTTGGTGTTGGCCATGCTACGTGCCAAAGCTTTCGTATAGCGGGAAGCTAAACGGTCGTAGAGATTATCCTCGATTGCTTCTTCCGTGATGGAAAAGGCAAGCGCGATAGTCTCATGCGTATATCGAGCGGTATACGCTTCCTGTGCATCATCAAACGAAATAGCCGTTCCTTCAGCTTTCACGGGCGCGCTTCCGAACCCTGACAGCATCACCTCCTCCTCAAACGCACGATCTGAGGATTCAGTATCATAGATTTGGGCTGCTTCGTCCTCGTACCTGGCGTATTCAAGACCGAAAAGGGCATTGAGGCCAGGCTCTAGCTCTTTCGCTAATTGAGCTCTGCTGATAGCCATATCTCAAGCCTCCTATACGCCGGTCATTGCAGGAGTACCGACCACAATGCCACCTTCTGGGGAATTGAAGTTAGTGGTAAACCTGACAATGGCACCGATACCCGCTGCCGTGAAATCAGCATTCTCCGGATCGTCAACCCAACCCATGATCCTCACCGAGAGACCAGCGGTTGCGGCAATCGTGCTGATTGCCAAACGACCCAGGGAAATACCCGTGGCATCAGTACCCGTTGTGGCCGTGGAAAAGTCTGCATTTGCGAAAACACCCGCTCGGGCAGTAGCTTTACTGGTCCAAGTGGCATCCGTCGCAATTACAAACAATTGACAGGGATCGTCAACAACAAACGCCTTAACGGGATGGTTACTGTCGGCCCCAGAACCAGGCCAGTAGTTTTTCCAGACAGTCTTGCCTGTGGTGGAATCTACATACTCGCAACCTTGGAAAGCACCCAACATCGCAACAGTACCACCATCAGCCGCTCCTACAATATCAATATACCCCGTGGCAAGGGGTATAATAGGAGAACCGTGATAGATCTTGTTGGTATTGCCGTTTGCAATCTCATACATCGAGTAGGCAGACACCCCCGTGGAATTAGACCCTGACCCCAACTTACTTAGGGGGCGAAGGCCGAAACTTCCATTTGAGTTAGCCATCTACATCTCCTAGTCCCCTTCTTTCTGGGGACCTCCAAAAGTTACACGGGATTGCCGGTCAGGTTTACTGATCGGCATTGCCGGATGTTGTTCACGCGCAAGGTCGTTATCAACAGCCGCCATTTGATTTTGAGTCATGCCCCGATAGTACTCGTTGCGTTCCTCAACAATCTCAATGGGAACCCTTGCAAGCAGAAGGCCACCTACACCTATGACACCGGCATGTTTGCCGTCATCGATGGTCGGAATATCGAAATCAGGGTATTCATCACCGCGTACCAGTTCCCATCCCTCTCGGGAGCGAGCTGATATGTTCTTGCGGTCATCAACGCCTATGTATTCGGCCCGGATCCATCGATGTCTGTACCCTTCGGGGGCAGGTGGTGCGTCCAATACGGACGGGGGCTTCCAAGGTTCTCGGCGCGCTTGATTTGCGCGGGTTTCGGCATCTCTCGGCGCTCTCGTAGACTTCTGGTGAGTTGTGGTCTCAATAGTCATGGCTAATCCCTCACATATTTTGCATATTCTTCAAGAGGTACGTTGAGCCTCTTCGCAATTGCAACCTGTGAAGGCGTTAACCGCACAGTTTTCCGTCCACTTCTGTTGCGGGATGCGGAAGATTCGGCTGACGCAACCTTTCTTCCCCCGTTTGACCTAGCTTTGGAGTCGAATTTATTCGGAAATTCGGTCCTAAGTCTCTTATCAAGCTCAGAATAGTATTCCTCCGATGCAGGGTCAAGCCCCTCATCCTCGATAAGACTGCGATGAATGCCAAAGGCCCCGTATGTCATCACCTCGTCCTGACCGAACCAATCATTTCGAGAGGCCCATGCTTCCGCCCTGGGATCAGGGGTGACCCGCTGCTGTGGAGCGGCGGGCGGCTGTGGCGGGGCGGGCGGCTGTGGCGGGGCCGCTCTTGCGGCATCGAGATTGGTTCTCTGCACACTGAGTTTTGCCAACGCTTCCTGTGCGTCCACCAATCTGTCTATATCACCCGTTTCATGGGCTTCTTTAAGAATTCTCTTTGCTGTCTCAAGTTCGCTGGAAAGCCGTCCATCAAACTGTTCCTGAAAGCCCTGGCCTAAGACGCCGATACGGCTCTTCAGCGTCTCGTTTTCCTTATTGACGCTCTCCGCATATTGAATGGCGCTCTGTTTCTGGCGCTCTTCCTCACGAAATCGTTTCGTCAGATTGCTAATACGATTCTGAACGCTTGTACTGTAGTCCTCGAGCTCATCTTCAGATTCTGAAGACACTTCAATCTCGGGTCCGGACGCAGATGTAAGACTATCTTCTCCCTGTGGTTCAGGAGGAAGTTTTACATTAACGGCGCTTTCTTCCAGATCTCCAACGTCAATCGGGGTCTCTTCGGGCATGGTCTATCTCCATGGGTTATTTCTAGACGTGCTTTATGTCATCCGGGTCCAGAATGGTTGCGATGACCTCATCGTCATTGATGATACGGACTTCGCCGCCATCAATTTTGAAGCGGGCGCCGGCATAACGGCCAATACACACCCAGTCGCCTTCTTTGCACCAGCTTCGTTGATGCCCCGGCGCCGGAAGGTCAGCATATAAGTCGTCGTCGCCGAATTTTGCGGGATCTTGGTAGGCCAAGGGACCTACCTTTAAAACATAAGCCACTACCGTAGCAAGGGCTTCGCGGTCCACAACGGCATCGGGGATATGAACGCCGCCCCCCGTGACGCCTTTGCCCATGTAGGGCATCACAAGAATGCGCCAGCCGGTGGGCTGCGGAAGTCTCTCGCTAAGTTTCTTCTCAAGGAGAGAAGGGTCCAGAACCTTATCTTCCTTGTTTACATAAGCCTCAGAGGCGACGGCGTTCTTACGGGCCTCTGCTACATGATCGGGTACAAAAAGAGTCTTGGTCATTCTTCCTCCGAAGATTGCAGGATATCCTTGATTTCCTGTTCACAAAATTCAAGTCCCTTGAGCTCACCAACGAGTTGCTTGTACTCCTCTAAATTCCTTGGTCCCCCTTGAAGGATTGCAGTCTGTGTGAGCTCGATACGGGACTGTATGGCTTTCAGAATAGAGTAAGCAAAGGTGGTCGGATCGGACATTCCTAGAAAGAGCCCGCAAATCCTTTGCCTTTGACGGCGCCGCCTTTGGAGTATTTGACGGCCCCACGTTCCTTGAACTTCATGCCGCCCTGCATGTACCCAAGTTCATCACGCGCTACGCCACCCATATTCATTCCATCAGGAATATTAAGCGTCTCACGTGCCCTCGCCTTTTGTTCGGGCGTTGCTCGAGCCAAAGCTTTCTTAGCTCTGGCTCTATCATCCGTATCGGTCGGCGATCCGGTAGGATCGCCATATATAATTCCCAGAGCTTCATTTACATCGGCCTGAGACACAGGGTCCTTTTGAGTGGTCCCTCCATCCGCGAAACGCGCATCAGTAGCCGCTTCCTCAATACCCTCTTCAGTGTACGGGTATCTCTCTCCATTCACGATAGGCATCAGAACATCCTCGTCTTTCTGGCGATACCGCCATCGTTGCGTTTTAGCTCTCTCTCAACGAGCTTGGGGGCCACCATTTTAGCATATCTGGAGCCTCGTTTCCCTTCTTCGTCTCTAAATAAATCCATAGCCCCACCTACAACGTCCCATGCGGATGCTTTCGGAGATCTACCGCGGGGAGGCATGATTGACTTCCTCAGCTGGGCGGAATAGACCGCCGTAGGTAACCTTTGCACAAATGCGTTACGCAAAGATTCACTGGAGTGAAAGGGCTTATCGGGAGTAACCACCACCTTCTCTTGCCTAGGCTTAGGCTTCGGTGCTTTCTTCTTCTGTTCTTCCAAAGTACTCCCCATTAGAAAGTCCCCTCCCCATCGTTGTTGTTGAAGTAACGACCGCGGACCTGTGACTCGGTGCCCTGAATCAACTTCTCGGTTCCATGATCAAGCTTCTTGCGCCCCCCCTCCACGGGAACATCCTCGGAGCCCTTGGTCACGTTGTACACGCTGATGGCAATCACATGGCCACCCTTCTCGTAGCCACTCACATTGTTCATCTTCTTCGCCTTGGCCATGAGACCACCTGCTTCCTTCCTGGGGATGTTCATCTGCTTGGACATCTGGCCGATCATGCTTTTTCTAGCCATACTGTTTCACGTGAAACATCACGCCCTCTTCTTCATACTGTGCTTCTTGGCAAGATACGCCTTGTATGACTTCTTAGCCTTATCAAGGCTCTTAAACACATGCCCACCAAAAGTCCAGCCATCTTTGACCTTACGAATCGGCATCAGAAGATCCTAGTCTTCTTTGGCTTCGTAAATTTAACCTTCGCCTTGAGTCTCGGCAAGCTGCCCGTCGCAGTCGTACCCGGAAGCTGCCCCATGTGTACTGGTGGGGTCCGAAGCCCCTTGACTCCTCTTAAGGTCGCCACTTGAGTGGTCGCGGTCTTACCCCTCATACCTAATTCCCTCTTCCAGCAGTGCGTTGCTGAATCAACCTAAAACACCCTTATCTTCCGGCCTTTTCCGCCATCATTACGTTTCAGATCGTTGGGCACTGGTTGATTGGTCTGGGCGTATCCACCTCTACTTCTTAATACGGTTTTCCCTTTTCCTGGCAGCAACATACCTTTCTGACCCCTAGGTGTTTTTCTGTCCGAACCTCGTATTTGTTCAGCGCCTCTTGTTCTTTGTCCCATTTCCTGATGGCCTTTTATAATCGCGCTAATTTCTTCTGGAGTTTTGGGAGCCGTCTTCTTCTTGGGGGCTGATGTAGAAGAGCGTTTGGCGGCTTTAAAGGCCGCGTCAGCCTCTTTTATTTTCCTTCTGGTCTCCTTAGTTCTTTCCTTGAACGCTTTTCGTTCTTGTGCGGTACGACGGCCCCTCCCCGGCTCACTGGGTGCTCTCTTGCCGGACTCAAATTTTCCTGAATCCCCCACAGGTACGTCCTTTGTCTTCCTAGAATAACCGCCACCTCTAGGAACATGACCCTGCTCTGCGATACCGCGGGCGAGTCCAATCCGACCGGGAATTCGAGTTGCCGCCATAATTAATTCCCTCTTCCAGCAGTGCCCTTATTAATGCGCTCGCGATTGACCTCGGCGCGTAGCAACGCAATGTCTTCCTGGGAATCGATCTTCTCCCGGGTGATGTCCTGACGCTCGTCTTCCCGATTCTCCTCAAAAGACAGACGTTCGGTGAACTCCTCGGCCTTACGCATCATATCCATGGCCTTGATGTCGAGTTCCTTGGAGCGAAGTTCGACCAGCGGATCAACCTCACCTTCCGGTGGCGGCATCAAGGTGGCCATGACTTCTTCCATGTACTGGGCGATCAATTCGGCCACGCGGGCTTCCATATCCACTTGAGGTGGTTGTTGCCCCGTGCTCATGGCTTGCTGCATCGCCATTCGCATTTCTGCATCGGCAACGCCGCGGGCCTTGTAGGCCACATGTTCACAAAGATGCGCTTGCAAAAGCGCAAAAATAGGCGGTGTCGAAGCCGGGGTTGGCGTTTTCATGAAGATAATGTGCGCCGTCATATGGGCGTCATGATCCTGTGTCGGAAACGCCTGCAAGGTCTCCTGAATGATGGATTTGGCGTTTTCGATGGCGGGATCGGTCGGTTGCGGCGGCTTCGGCGCCGGCAAGATGGCCTCAATATTATGGACCCCTATGGCCTCATAAATCCTGCGATACGCCTCATAGAGGTTATGCATCTGGGGATTCGTCTGTGCCAACTGCAACTGGGTCTGCGCCAGGGCAAGCCGCTGTGACATGGAGTAAATATTTGGGTCGGATACCGGTACGATATCGATGCGGTCATCGAAATCAGCCTGTTTTATGGACGTTTCCGCGCCATATACATTGTAGGGGTACATCGGGGGAAGCGATTCCGAGAACACCCGCGCGAGCATCCGGAATTCTTGCTTCTGTGCATAGTGAAGCCGCTTGTGAATCGCGGACATCACCTTCGAGCCGCGCTCGAGAAGCGCAACGGTTGTCCCTACTGCCGCCTGCTGGTTTCCGTCCCCAACCTGTAGATCCGCAATCGCCGCAAAACGGCGACCGGCATCAACAACGAAACCGAGAAGCGCCATCAGCGTCTGGCTAGGCTCCTTGTACGGAAGCGGAAGAATACTATCCTTCAAGGCTCCTCCAGGAACATCAATGTCGCGGAACTCCCCAGGAGACAAAGGCTCATCAGGATCGCGGATACGAATGCCGCGGGCTTTAAACCCAGCTGGAAGATTCGCCAGAGTACCTGCATCAATCAACTGTCGCAGAATGGAAGTCGCGGAACGGCCAAGACCGCCAATCATGTGCAGCAAGCCAAAGCCGTAGAAGCCAAGCCCCGGAAGGAACTTGTAATGGGAGAAGTACTGAATCTTGCGATAAAACTCGTCGCCCTCACGCCAGTTGCGGCGAAGCGCCAAAATCTTTGAACTGCCCTCGTCTATGGTAACGATGTAAGGAAGCTTGATTCCCGTCTTTTCCCCATCGAAGGGACTTTCATGCTCAAAACCGGGTAAATCAAGGTCGGTATGCACCTCGAGAAGGGTGCAATCCTGTTCGTCACCCCCTGTCTTCTCAATACCAACGAGATTCCGCTCCTTCTCGCGAAGCTCGTCGGCGTCGTCGTAAGGAAGAAGCTCCACATCCTGATAGAAGCCGGCAGCTTGGAATTTCCTGACATCGTTCGTGTTCATGCGAATGACGTGAGTAACGCGGGAAGCCGACGCAAGATCGGTCGCATTGTATGGAACCAGAAGATCATCGGCTGGAACAAAGCGGGATACCGCCCTGTCCAGCATGTCATCGAAGTAGACTTTCTTGAATGCGCTTCCGGCCAGCGGGAGATAGAACAGAAGCCGATCCATCTCGGGATCGTATTCGTCCATCACATGCATGATCTGAAAGTTCATGAACTCCTGAACACGCTTTGACTGCGACTCGACCTCAGGGGTTGCCGCACCAACGACCTGCGTTCTCACAGGACCGGAACTCGGTAAAAGCTCCTTGTAGGCTTGCGCCTGAAACTGGGTAATAGCCTCTGCGATTAGCGGATGAGTAACTCCACTGGCGCCTCGAAAAGGCTCCTCGCGACTTTCATACTTGATACCGAGAAGTCCGAGTCCGTCGGTATATGCATCCTCCCAATCCTGGCGTCCGCTCTTGTCGTCTTCGTAATACCCTAGAAGTTCAGAAGCAATATCGGCCAGATCCCGTTCTTCCAGAAGTTCGGCCAGATTTGCATCCGGCTCGGACATAAGTTCGGTCTTGATCGCTTCCTCGAAATTCAGAACAACGGAACCGTCCTCTTCCTCTATAATATCGGTCGGTTCCCCAATCTCCTCAATCTCGATTTCCTCGTCTCCCGAGCCGCCAAGAGGCATCCCCTGCGCGGGCATCACATTATCGATCAAGGAGACGGGTTCATTGGCCATCTTCTGTTTCCTTACCTTCAAGAATCAATAACCAATGTACCGGAAATTCCGGTATCTGCTGCACCTCATTTCCCCTTCGCCATGTAGGCGGTCATTCCCATATATGCGCCAACCACACCAGCTTGGCCAATGTAAAATAGACCGAATAGATCCGAAAGAGCCTTTATGCGGCCATCCGGGAAGATGGGCAAGAATACCGCAGCCGTAAATACGATCATGGAGATCATGGACATCCACGCCATCCGTCGCTGGGCATCCGACTTCTCATGCCGATCCATAACTTCTGCCAAGGCGAGCTCTGCATCCGAGACAACGCCATCGTCATCGATGTCCAACTTGTTATGCTTGCTGTCCTTCTGTAACTTCTTCTGGACCATCGCTTCATCCTGGATAGAAGATTTTCATGTCGGGAAGAGGTGGCGAAACATGTTGCCAGTTATTTCCTGACCCAATCGGACATGTAAGACCTTCAGGCGTTGTAAAGACAAGTGTAAAAGTTGCCCCCCGTGAAGAGGCAAATAACCCTATAACTTGCTTGTCACTCAAGATGCCAAAACCGACTAACCTCTCCTGAAACTCTCTGGCGACCTCCGCGACAAAATCAGAGTGCTTCATGCAAAACGCCTGCCCCTTCACGGTCAACGGCCATGTGACCAGAATTGCCATCAGGAGGATCCAGGGGGAGGAATGAAACATCACTACTTCATATTTGCTAACGGGTTCTCGAGAGCCTTGCGGATCTTGTCGCTGGTTGCCTTTTCCAGATCGCCCATCTGCTTCTTCACGCGTCCTTCGAGAGAAGTCATGTCGTTTCGAATCTGTTCCCGTCTCGTATCGAACCGGTCCTCTGCCTTGGTCACCATGCCCCGGACCTTGTTCTCGTTCTGGTCTAGGGTGGTCCTGACAGCATCCGCTGTTTCCTTCGTGCGTCGTTCCGCTGCATCGACGCTCTTCTCCAGACGAGCAACATCCTTCTTGAGATCGTTCTTTATGTCACGCGTATAGTCGGTCGACTTCGTGACCGAGTCCTCAACTGATACCATCTTCTGTTTGAAAACATCAAGGCGCTTGTCAAAACCACTGAGATCCGGAGCCACGTACTCCTGAATCTGCTCCTTCATGTCCATGTAGTCCTTGTAGAACTCGAAACCAGCCCAAAGCCCACCGCCAACCGTCCCCAGCAACGGCAGGATAATCAGGAGTTTCCCCCCTGATAGACGTATTCCCTGATACTCGACCTCTGCCATAATTACCTGTATTGAGAATTGACCATGGCATCATGCTTCGCACTGGAACCGCCAAACAGGATATATTGCGCGAAGTTGTTGCCGTCAATCACGGCGTCCGGAATCTTGGCCGTGCTGAAGAACCCCGGAGTATCCTCCAGCCGGGTTCTCACCTTGAAGAAGGACTTGCTGTTTCCCAGCACCTGCATCACCACCAGGGTCTTTAGCTGGTTGCTCGCATCATAGCGTCCCTTGTCCCCCATACGCTTCATGATTCTTTTGGCGATTTTTTCCTTAACGGCCTTCTTAACAAGAACTTTGGGGGATTCAGATTCTGCTTCGGGCTCGGGCTCGGGTTCTGGCTCCGTCTCCTCACTTGGAGAAGACGACTCAGATTCTGGCGCTGCCTCAGTGTCTGACTCAACTTCTGGCTCCGCTTCAACTTCTACTTCGGCCTCGATCTCCTGCTCCACCTCGGTCTGGACTTCCTGCTGTTGCTGCTGTTCCTGTGCAGGGGGCTGAAATTCAGCCGCTTCCGGTGGCGGGGGCGGACCTGTTGTACTACCGCCCATTGTTTCCGTCGATGGGGGCGCCATTTCCTGCTCGACCTGCGTCTCCATTTCCTCCATCTCGGGATCGAGCGGCGGAGGTGCCATGTCAACCTCCGCTGTCTGGAACGGAGTGTCGGTCAGGATGTCGGTCTGTTGCAAAACATTCAGCACTTCCGTCTCGATGAATGCCACCAGATCGTAAGTGGCAGTAAGAGCTGGATCAGAAAACTGCGGGCCGTAATAACCAGTCTGAAATCCGGCGTCTATGCCGAACATCTCGAACTCCCCCGTCAGGCCGGCATAAGTGTTTTCGGAAATGGTCTGCGAATAGCTGTAGGTCTGGAGACCGGAGAAGGTCAGTTCCACCTCATGCTCGAACTTGTGCTGAAGCGCCGAGTTCTCGTCAAACAAGGAAACCGTCAACCGGAAGATATCTTTACAGTCAAACGCAGCCATCGTGTTGCCGGCACAAGTTGGCACCGTCGTGTTGGAAGGATGCGAATCCACGCCCATGCCGTAATCCAGATCAAACCCCCGGTTGATCTGATCGACAGTCAAGGCGTCCTCGAGATCGAATGTCGTGGAGTACGTCCCTCCGGGACCGTGCTTCCCCGCCGTGCAGTACTCCCCCACAGCGCAACCGGCTCCCGTGCCAATGCTGGTGCCGCCGGAACGAGTGAACTCGCTCATCCCGGGCAACCGGTTCGTGGAGGTTTCCTGGCCGGTTACGACCTCGTCCGCAAAAGATTGGCCCGTCAACAGACAGGCCAATATCAATCCAGCAAAAGGTCTAATAGAACCAGGGATAAGTATTACTTACCATGGGGAATCCTCGCCTCCAAATCCGAAATCACCACCACTCGGATCGCCGCCTACTCCAGGGCCACCATAGCCGCCATAGTCAGGTGCGGCTGGGTCCCAAGCAGCAAATTCTTCGGCAGCTTTCTGAGCCTCTGCCCGGTCCACAGCTTCCGCGATCCCATGACGGGCTGCTTGGTAATCAGCCCATCTGTCCAGCGGCGGAAGGTTCTCAGTGCGGACAGGCGGGGTCCATAGCGGCGGAAGTCTCTCAGTGCGAACAGGCGTGGTCCATGTCGGCGGAAGTATCTCAGTGCGAACAGGCGTGGTCCATGGCTTGCGATGACGGGACGCGACTGGCATGTTTCTGTGCCTCGATTCCTCGGTCGTCATGTAATCCCAGTCCTTATACGAGTATAACCGCCCGCGGGCCAGCATCCCAGTGCCGGTATCAACCGGCCCTATATTCGTGACGTTGCCATACCCAAAGTTGGTGCCCGCAGGATCCGTTACATTGTAAGAACCCAACGTCGCGCCAACATCGCCCCCGGTGCCGGCGCCCATGCCATAAGCACCCATTGCGGCAACATCCTCATCGGTCAAGTTTCCTTCGTAACCGCTGCCGCCAAGCCATCCCGGCCACGCCGCCCTGACGGAATCCCAGAAACCCAGGGGCGCGTACACCTCGGGCGGCATAATCCCAGCCCGCATTTTATTGGCGTCGGTTATATCTTGATAGGCACCGACTGCCCCAATAGCGAGACCGATTGGGGAGGGAAGCAGGCTCGTAAGACCGAAACGGGCAAGTCCTGTGAGGTCTACC
>TARA_R110000737_G_scaffold1598_9_pt1 | contig 17235 bp, 13 predicted proteins | sample TARA_R110000737 | Tara Oceans TARA_R110000737 (sample SAMEA4398027) | marine metagenome | biome: Polar Biome; feature: [SRF] surface water layer (ENVO:00010504); material: water (ENVO:00002006), including particulate matter (ENVO:01000060) such as... | depth 5 m
GCAAAGCAAGCTCAAAACAAAAAACAAACGATTGGAAATGATTTATCAGCAGTAGAAGGTGCTAACTTTGAAAAACTTAAGCAACAACGAGCATTGTGGGCGAAAGAGCGAAACGTGCCTGCATTTGTAATTTTTCATGACGCTACTTTGATGGATATCGCCAGGAAAAATCCAAAAACGTCAAAGCAATTGCTTGAAGTTAATGGCCTAGGTAAAACAAAACTTGAGCTTTATGGTGAAAAAATCATTGCGCTATTATTCTAGATATTAAGATAGCAATATAAACCGCCATCATTACAATTGAAAATTCAATAGCCGTGTTATAACTCGCCTGACAACATTGAGTTATAACTGAGATTTTAGAAAGCCGACTGCTTTGACAGAGCGGACATTAACATTAATAAATTCTTAGTCTATTTAGAACGCTCAGAAGACATAGAGCTAGCTTTATCTTGACAGACAACTAAGCCACTATTACAGACTCTCGACAGGAAATTTTTTTAATTGAAAAATAATTATACACAAGTAGTGCTAATTATTTAATGGTAACCGTCAGAAGTATTTATTCACATGGCCTAACATAGGATACTTAATCCTATGATGATGGTTTTGCATTAAAAATAACTTAGAATACCAGACAAAAAAACAACAATCATTACGATTGATGTTTTCTATAATCTAATATTAAAAAACTAAATTAAGAATGTTTCTTAAATCGACGAGATGCTAAACCAATCATACCTAATGCAAAAATAGCAAGTGTAGTTGGCTCAGGTACTGCGTTAATAGTGAAATCCATATCATCGACATAGCGGTGGGGTACTGTGCTATAACCTTCGCCGCCGTAAAAAAGAAGACCAAGTCTATCAATATTTAAAAATCCAGCACTCAATGGTGCAACATACGTGTAAACGTTACTAGCTGTAAACCCTTGACTAGCGACCAATTGACCGTTTAGATATCCCACAAGACCCATAGTGCCATAATTATTGCTCCATGCCATTGTGTACATTCCATTGAAAGAGAAGCTTCCTCCATCAGATAGTTCAATGTATGTATTACCGCCATTACCATTTAAGTATCCGTAAGAACTGCTCCCGTTACCCGGCCCATAGAAGTTCCAGTTACCTCTGTCATTGTAAAAGTCAAAATTATGATATTGCGAGACTGTGTTACTCTGTGTTCCACCGAGATAACCATTACCTCTATCTTCAAAGTCCAATATTAAACCCGCATTAGCAACAGGGAGAATAAACTGCGATATAAACATAGCACTTGTAAATGCCAATATATTTTTAAATTTCATTTGATATTCCTTTTAATCCCTTCCAACGGTTTTAGAAGGTAACTACTAAAAGTGAAATGACATCACTTTGTGTTACGCGACACAATGCACAATACATACCGCAACTACAATTATCCTATATTACAATGCATTAATAAGAGTTCATCCGGAATCCACATCTTAGCTGTAAAGCAACCTGACACAAAAAACTAATCAATCAATTGATTGATTTTAAGACATAACATTAACAAAGGTATCTTTATTGGTTCAACGATAAAAATAGTGTTAGATGAGTCAATCCCACTTAAAACTACAAATGAATTAGCGAAATAATCAAGCTTAAACTAACTAAAATGACGATTTCAGTTTTGTAATAGATTAAAGCTCAGTGATGCTAATTATTATAATCAACTGCATAGGCACCACTACAAACCAGTGAAATCACTACATCACTACCACTAAGCACCTGACTTGTCATCAGTTAGCTTGATATCTCATCAATTGATATCACTAAAAACTCAAGTCTATAATTTTACATAACAAATAAAATTTTCTTATATTAATAAATTTCCAGTAAAACAAGATAATAAAATTTATTATCTTGTTTTACTGACGGAGTTTTATCCGTTGTTAGTGAATTTGAATATTGGTAAAGCGAACTTTGATTTATCACTTAGTTACGGTAAATTTAGCCTCGTAGTTAACATCCAAAACTTGAATTCACTGTCGACAAAGAGCCTGCAGGAGACATCGAACTAACAACACTTTGGTTATCGCCAAGACTGGCGAGTTAGCCAGCAAAGCGGTCGTTCACGAAATTGCTAGCCATTACGACTTATTCTTTTGTAAATTGTTGACGTGAATTCACCTACTCTACTTAACGGTTAAGAGCGATATATAAATGGATGTAAAAGCCGTAAATATTACTTTTTTTATATTTATAATATAAAGGGTTTAAATAGTCGGCACGTGTTAGTGTCTTTTTTAATAATAAAAGGAATTTCTCAACATGTTCAATGTAAATTCACTAACTTTACGCCTATTCACTTATGTCTTTTTGGCTGCACTCAGTGCATGCAGCAGTACATCGAAACTTAATGCGATACAACAAGGAGATTCTATCGCTTTTGTGACTAAGTCATATACAGGCGAAATTTTACCCTTTAAAATTAACAATAAAGGCATAGATGAAGATGCTGCAACAGGAGGGCTTACTGGCGCTGGTGCTGGTGCAGCCGCAGGATTATTTTGTGGACCTATGTTTTTTCTTTGCTCGCCAATATTAGCTGGGATGGGTGCACTAGGTGGAGGTGCCGTAGGAGCCGTTGTTGGTGGCGTAACAGGACTTTCTACAGAAGACGAAGCTACTTTAACAAACAAAGCCACTACTTTTCTTAAAAGTAACGAGCCGCAAAAAAATCTTCTAACTGAAGTAAAAAAACAAGCCAGCAAAAGCTTTACCGTTGTTAACACACCGTATAGCACTGAAGTATCAATACAAATTCAATCACTAGAATTTAATTCATTTAGTGATGGTAGAGTTGCGCTTTCGTTAGAAATCACAGCTATTGTTAATTACCTTAAAAATGGACGAAAGCGCAATAAAACAAAATCCTACCAATATCAGAGTCCGCCTGAATTTGTTGAGACTTGGATAGAACAAGATGATAACTTTTATCACCAACGTTTTAATGATGCCTACCGCACCATCTCTGATAACATTATTAGAACACTATAAAGGTAATACACCATAGATACGCTATGGTGTATTCAAAATTGCATGTTGTAACTAAATAACTTTGACCAGATAAATGTCTATTGTTGGCTGTCAATGTGAGCATACTGTTGGTACCTAGTTGCTCTGATTTTTAAAACTGTTCCGTGGTAAAAAGCGTTTAGCGAGGATACACCAATGACAGCGATGAGCTTGCAGCGGACTTCAGGTGGGAGCGATTTGCTAGCTTCCACATTGCGCACAAAGTGATCATTAATTCATATATTGCTAAGGGCAGCAATGTGCTCAAAGCATCCAAGATTAGCACTTAAATAAACGAATAAACCTTAAAGGCACAAGCAATAGTATTAACCAACTAAATGTACCACTACTGCGCTTGTCTTTTTGGGGCGTTACCGTGATCACTTCAATATTTTGTATAGTTATGCCCTGCTCCGTTGATGCTTGTAAGCCATTGTTATCTTCAATTAACAATTGAATAGTAATATTGCCCGCATTAACAAAACTATATTGCAGTGTCTGCCCCTCGCCAATCACTTCAAAATTGCCATTACCTAGCGTTTTAGCCCATTGATAGCTAATAATTTCACCATCATTATCAACACTTTGCGAAGCATCAAAGGTACAATTAAGGTTTTGACACGACACGGTAAAGCTTGGCTCTGGAGCACTGTTGTCACTTATATTGATAAATACCGACTGAGTAACGCCATACTGACCGTCAGTGTTTTTAGCTCTAACCGAAAGTCTATGCTGACCAATCGCTAAGTTTACCGTGTTAATTTGCGTACTCGCTCGCACCACACCGGCACTATCTACGGTAAGGTTTTGCTGTATAACCTGCACATTTTCATTATCAACAAAGCGGCCATTGATAACATATTCGAACAATTCGACGTCATTGTCGACGTTAGGTAGCGAAGATTGTTTAGTGGTCGAGACCAGGTCTAAAGTCACTATTTCTGCTTGTGCTACCGTGGTTTGATATAACGAATTATTAACTTTAATAATGGATATATCACTGCCCAAAGACAATAAATATGGCGCTTCACTGACCTTGGCAGCATAAGCTAGGGCTTTTAAATTATCTGGTAATATTTGATTCGTGTATTGTGTACAGTTTTGAAAAAATGATGAGCCAAGCTCAAACGTTATCGCGGCTACGCCCAACTCGCCATAACTGACATTATCGCTAGTGCCATCCGTAGGGTATAAGCCTATCGATTGCTGAGGGGTATAATTATTAAACCACGCCAATTTGTGACCAAGGTTTACAAAACCCTCATTATTCGGCGGAGTAGCTTCTTTATGACCAAATGGCCATAAAATTAAGCGACCATAACTGTGCAAATCAAGATGTAGACCGCTTTTGTCTTTGGGCGCTGCGTCTGAATCACTTTCGCCACGTTCATCGCTAAATAATCCGCGAATATAATTTGATATTGCTTGAGTCTCTGGCTCTGATTCGGCCGATATGCCGCGGTAAACTTCCGAGCATTCATTGCCACTTGAGCCGTTGGCGGATACGCCCCATGTCTGGGCAAAGTTACGGTTAAGATCAACACCTACAGTAGAGCCAGCACAATGATTTTGATTGGTGTTTTTACGTTGTAGAATTTGGCTTTCGGCAATTTTCCGGCCATCTGGGTTCATATGAAAAACTAAGTGTACTTCGCGGTTATCAACTATCCACTGCGCTTCTGCATCGGTTTGGTATTCATTTAGTAGCCACTTTGCAAAATCTAAGTTGAGTGCGGCTGGTGCATATTCACGAGCGTGCATACTACTATGAACAAATAATATCGGCTTTTGATTATCAAGCTCACTATTAGTAATTTTAAGCACCATCAAGTCATAGCCACTTTGCTGGTTTACTTTCATCCATGAGTCACCAATGTCAGTCCAGGTTGCTAATTTGGGAAATGCTGTCGCTAAAGCTTGTGCTTGGTTGTAAGTACCTTCTACTGTTGCATAACAAGAATAGCCAGAAATAGGCTCATCAGTAGCATTGTTATTAGCGGCCATGAAGGCGTTATTGTCGATGAATTGCGTTGTAAATGCTTTCGTCCAAGCTATCGCAGGTTCAATGGTAAAACCCCGCTTGAGCAATAGCAGTTTTTCCTGCTCAGTTAATTCAGCAATCAGGTATTTTTCTTTAGCGTTAACTTCTAATATCGCGTGATGTAGTGATATCAGTGCTTGATTAGCGAGTTTTTGTTCTGTGTAGTGTATTTTTGAAAACAACGGCACTTTGCTAGCTAAGCTTGAAAAGCTAATTAAAATAAGAACAGTCAATAACCTACTAAACATTTTGCCAAATAATATCTTCATCTAATACCTTCATCCATATTCGTTACATCACTAACAACGTATTTAACATTAATTTAACAATTTTTGCAGTTGAAATTTTATCTAGTTTTTTTGCTAGCTAACGATACAGGCGATATGAACAATATCATTAAAATGATTACTGTATGGCTAATTTCCAGCTACCACTATAACTGCGGTCATTAAACGTAGAAGAAGAATTCGACTCTACCGTTTTATTTATTCTTACCAGACGCGTGCCTTCAATTTGAAATTGGGAGGTAATTTCACTCTTTGCAGACATAGAGAAAAAGACATAAGCACTGCCTTTTCCTGAATAGCTAAGGCGAGTTTCAAGCGGAACACCTTCATCATTAATCAACACTTTATAACTGCCTTTAAATTTATTGACATAACCACGGGTCTTTTTATCATCAATGAAACTTTCTAACGGTAATTCAAAGTCTAACACCCGTACTTGTTTGTCAAAATACTCAATACGGCTCTCGCCTTTAAATTGACCTTTTGAAATCGCATCTAAAATTGATTGTGCCGATGAAAGGATTGGGATTAAAGATGATGCCGATAATATTTCTGCGCCATTTAATGCCGGAGTATCTACTTCTTCATCAGCCATCTTGAGGCGGTTTTCTTGGGCGATTTGCCTTAGGACATCTTTTGAATAACGGATATCTAAGCCATTCATACTTTCCGAAAGTGTTGATTTAATCGCGCCGGTTTTTAATTTCTTGTCTTTCCCCTCACCTCTGGATTCTGAAAAGGAAACATTTAATACACCAGAAACTGGCTGGTTACCGTCTAACTTAACTAATGCTTGTTGTAAATCGGATAAGCTATCAGCCCAAACGTTTGACGTGAAGATAAAAGTAAGCAGAGCGAAAACCGTAGATGTAATATTATTCAAGGTCATAAATTACCTGTCTATTATTTTAATTGTCAGTTAATGAAATACCCGGTCTTTATACCTAATATTGACTCCACACTTCAATACATATTACTTAGACAAATGTTACTAAGTATTTCTTTTTATTTAAAATGCTTGGAATGTATGAAAGCGTTTAGCGCGCTAAGATTAAAAAAACCCACATTAAGTGGGCTTCTTAAACTAAGCTGATGACTACATCATTTCAATCGCAATCGCTGTTGCTTCACCACCACCGATACATAAAGAGGCAAGGCCTTTACTTAAGCCTCTATTTTTCAATGCATGGATTAACGTCACCATAATACGTGCACCACTAGCACCCAATGGGTGACCTAATGCACAAGCGCCGCCGTTAACATTAACTTTCGCAACATCTAAGTCTAGTGCTTTGATACCTAGCATAGTCACCATGGCAAAAGCTTCGTTGATTTCAAACAAATCAACATCAGCAGTTGTCCAGTTGGCTTTGGCTAGTGCTTTTTTCATCGCGCCTACGGGGGCTACAGTAAATTCTGCTGGCTTTTGCGCGTGCATAGCATGAGCAACAATTTTACATAATGGCGTTAAACCACGTTTTTGTGCTTCTGATAATTTCATCATCACTAATGCAGCTGCGCCGTCAGAAATAGAGCTTGAGTTCGCTGCTGTAATAGTACCGTCTTTTTTAAAGGCAGGACGCAAGCTAGGGATTTTATCTGGACGCGCGTTACCCGGCTGTTCATCAATATCAAATACTGAATCACCACGACGAGATTTAATGGTTACCGGTGAAATTTCATTAACAAATGCGCCGTCAGCAATCGCCGCATTGGCCCGCTCTAACGAACGAATAGCATAAGCATCCATGTCTTCTCGCGTAAATGCAGATTCATCAGCGGTTTCCTGGGCGAAACAACCCATGGCAATACCGTCGTAGGCATTTTCTAGACCGTCTGTCATCATATGATCAAGTACTTGACCGTGACCCATTTTAATACCGGCTCTGCCACTAGGGAGTAAATGTGGTGCGTTAGTCATACTTTCCATGCCACCGGCAATGGCAACATCGATAGAGCCAGCTAATAGCGCATCGTGTGCTTGCATCGCGGCTTTCATACCTGAACCACAGACTTTGTTAATCGTAGTACAAGTCGTTGATAAATCTAAATCAGCTTCTAATGCCGCTTGACGTGCCGGTGCTTGTTTTAAACCCGCAGGCAGGACACAGCCCATGATCACTTCATCAACCTGATCATTAGATAAGTTAGCGGCGGCCATAGCACCACGAATAGCTGTTGCACCTAAAGTGGTCGCACTAACTGCTGATAAACCGCCCATAAAACCGCCCATAGGGGTACGTTTTGCTGCAACGATTACGATAGGATCTTGAGTAGACATAAGGCTCTCCGAAAAGTGTTATTCGATATTACTCGACATTTATTCGACATTTTTAAGCTAGTTTCTTATAAACATCGATAAGAATTGCGCCACAGATTACCGCAATTCAAGCTTTACGCCAACGTAAACTTTATGGCGCTTTAGTCTAACTGGACAAGTTTGTGGCAAAATTGACAATCATTCTTTACAGCTGCACGGTCAGTATTGCACCACTTTGGCCTTAAAGCGGCTTTTTCACTCACTTTGTCGTCATAATTTTTTCAGCAACATTGCCATGAGCAGACCTTAAGCTAACTTTAGCCTTGCACTTTACGTTAACGTAAACTTATTGTAAGGTATCGCAGACAAAACAATGCGAGTTAACTGTGAGCAAAAACAATGAGCGATAACACCCCAATCACATACTCTATTGGCGAATTAGCCCGGGAGTTTGACATAACCACCCGCAGTATTCGCTTTTATGAAGACCAAGGTTTGATATTGCCGACTCGCAAAGGTCAAACAAGAATATATAACCAAAGAGACAGAGTTCGACTAAAGTTAATTCTACGTGGTAAACGCTTAGGTTTTTCATTAGCTGAAACAGGTCGCTTGTTTGAACTTTACGATGCAGATAAATCAAGTGCAACGCAATTGAAAACTATAATGGATTTAATTTCCAACAAGAAAAACGATTTAAATCAGCAACTAGAAGATATTCAAGCGGTGTTGATTGAACTCACAGGTTTAGAAAATAACTGTCAAGATGCCCTAGCCTCTATTGATAAATAAAGCGTGTTAAGTAAAGCACGATAAATTAACAAAGTAATAGCTAACGCTGACTACAAAACGCGTTAACACGACCAACAATTATTAAAGGACCTACTATGATTTCTACTTTCTCATCAATGAATTTTAACTTGGGTGAAACCGTTGACATGATCCGCACCACGGTGAATGCTTTTGCTCGTGATGAAATTGCCCCCCGTGCCGAGCAAATCGATAAAGACAATGAATTCCCAATGGACCTATGGCGCAAATTTGGCGATTTAGGCTTATTGGGCATGACAGTAGATGAACAATATGGTGGCTCTGGTTTAGGTTATTTAGAGCATATGGTTGCTATGCAAGAAATTTCACGTGCATCTGCTTCTGTAGGCCTAAGTTACGGCGCTATGTCTAACCTTTGTTTAAACCAATTAAATAAAAATGGTAGCCACGAACAAAAAGAAAAATACTTACCAAAACTTTGTACGGGTGAACATATTGGTGCCTTAGCGATGTCAGAGCCTAATGCTGGCTCAGATGTAGTTAGTATGAAACTTACCGCAAAAAAACAAGGCGATAAGTACATTCTCAATGGCAACAAAATGTGGATCACTAACGGTCCTGATGCCCATGTTTTTATTATCTATGCAAAAACCGACACTAGTGCTGGCTCTAAAGGTATTACCGCCTTTATTGTTGAACGTGATTACCCAGGTTTTTCACGTCATCAGAAACTAGATAAATTAGGTATGCGTGGCTCTAATACTTGTGAATTAGTCTTTCAAGATTGTGAAGTCCCTGCTGAAAATATTTTAGGTGGTGAAGGTAAAGGCGTCCGGGTATTAATGTCAGGCTTGGATTATGAGCGTATTGTCTTAACTGGCGGTCCGCTAGGTATTATGGATGCCTGTATGGACTTAGTTGTCCCTTACATTCACGACAGAAAGCAATTTGGCCAAGCCATTGGTGAGTTCCAATTAATTCAAGGCAAAATTGCCGACATGTACACGCAAATGAACGCGGCTAAGTCTTATGCTTATTTATGTGCGATGGCAGCTGACCGCGGTGAAACAACGCGTAAAGATGCAGCTGGTGTTATTTTATATTCTGCAGAGCTTGCGACAAAAATGGCCTTAGATGCCATTCAGTTACTGGGCGGTAACGGTTATATTAACGAATTTCCAGCCGGTCGTTTATTACGTGATGCTAAGTTATATGAAATTGGCGCTGGCACCTCAGAAATTCGCCGTATGCTAATTGGCCGTGAGCTATTCAACGAATCAGTCTAATGTAGATTTTTCTCATTGCCAATGAACGCGATTTCTTGAAAAAAAATACTGGCCTAGACCACTATGTTTAGTGTTTTTTTCTAGCACTCGCGCCATTGGCTTCGAGATGTAAAATTATTTACCAACAATAAAAAACTCAGTGACTATTGCTATTGAACACGCTTAACTCATTAAATAACGCATTTAAGCTTAGTGAATCGACAACAATATCAATATGCGCTGACAAAGCAAAAGATTAACAAAATAGAAGGTTATACCGTGGCTAAGATAATATCGAAAATTAATCCCCGCAGCCCTGAATTCATCGAAAATGCTGCCCATATGCAAGTGCAGGTCGATGATTTAAAAGTAAAACTAGCAGCAATTAAGCTTGGTGGTGGCGAACGTAGTCGAGCACGTCATTTATCGCGTGGTAAATTATTACCCAGAGATCGCGTCTATGCCCTACTCGATCCAGGCTCAGCATTTCTTGAATTATCCCAATTAGCCGCTTATGAAGTTTACGACGATAACGTGCCGGCTGCAGGTATCATCACAGGTATTGGCCGTGTTGGTGGCCAAGAATGTATTATTGTTGCCAACGACGCAACCGTAAAAGGTGGTACTTATTTTCCTCTGACCGTTAAAAAACATTTACGGGCGCAAGCTATCGCGCAAGAGAATAACTTGCCTTGTATCTACTTAGTAGACTCCGGTGGGGCAAATTTACCCAATCAAGATGACGTTTTTCCTGATAAAGAACATTTTGGCCGTATTTTCTTTAACCAAGCCAATATGTCAGCACAAAGTATCCCACAAATTGCAGTGGTTATGGGCTCATGTACCGCCGGTGGTGCTTACGTTCCAGCCATGGCTGATGAATCCATTATCGTTAAAGAACAAGGCACTATCTTCCTAGCTGGTCCGCCATTAGTAAAAGCAGCAACCGGCGAAGTGGTAAGCGCTGAAGATTTAGGCGGGGCTGATGTGCATTGTCGTACCTCAGGCGTTGCCGACCACTATGCGCAGAATGATCATCATGCCTTAGAAATTGCCCGTAGCGCTATTGGTAATTTAAATCGTGTCAAACCCGTTCAAATGGCCATTAAAGAAGTGGTAGAACCGGCCTATGCCAGTGAAGAAGTTTACGGCATCGTGCCAAAAGACTCGCGTCAGCCATTTGACGTGCGTGAAATTATCGCTCGTGTGGTTGATGGTAGTGAGTTTGATGAATTTAAAGCGCTTTATGGCACAACCTTAGTTTGTGGTTTTGCGCGCATCTACGGCTATCAAGTGGGCATTATCGCCAATAATGGGATTTTGTTTGGCGAGTCTGCTCAAAAAGGCGCGCATTTTATTGAGCTCTGCGCACAACGAAAAATTCCTTTGGTATTTTTACAAAACATTACTGGCTTCATGGTAGGTCAGCAATATGAAGCTAGCGGTATCGCAAAACATGGCGCGAAAATGGTCACGGCGGTTGCTACTGCGCAAGTGCCTAAGTTTACCATTTTAATTGGTGGCAGTTTCGGTGCGGGTAATTACGGCATGTGTGGTCGTGCCTATGATCCGCGTTTTCTATTTATGTGGCCAAACTCGCGTATTTCCGTCATGGGTGGCGAGCAAGCTGCTGGCGTATTAGCGCAAGTTAAACGCGATCAAAAAGACAAACTCGGTGAGCAGTGGAGCGCAGAAGAAGAAGCAAACTTCAAGCAACCTATTATTGATGACTACGAGCGTCAAGGTCATCCATATTACGCCTCAGCCCGTTTATGGGATGATGGTGTTATTGACCCCGCAGAAACTCGTCAAGTACTGGGTTTAGCCATTTCAGCATCATTAAATAAACCGATTAAAGAGACCAAATTTGGTCTATTTAGAATGTAGGGGTAATTAACATGTTTTCACAAAGCAATATAAAAAGCCCTAGCGAACAAGTCTTATTCGCCGTTGACAGTCGCGGCGTCGCTACGGTGACATTAAATAATCCTGATAAGCACAACGCCTTTGATGACAGTATTATTTATGCGTTAAACCAACTATTTAAAGACATAGCACTGTGTGATGACATTAATGTCATGGTGCTAGCGTCAACGGGCAAAAGTTTTTCTGCTGGTGCAGATTTAGGCTGGATGCAGCGTATGGCCTCATACTCTTATGAAGAAAATTTATCAGACGCTAACGCCCTTGCGCAAATGTTAAAAAACCTAAACTTTTTACCACAGCCGACCATTGCTAAAGTACAAGGAGCGGCTTTTGGCGGAGCGGTAGGCTTAGCAAGTTGTTGCGACATTGTTCTTGCCAGTGAAAAAGCCAGTTTTTGTTTAAGTGAAGTAAAATTGGGCTTAATACCCGCCACGATCAGTCCTTATGTGGTTAATGCCATTGGTCAGAAAGCTAGCCGACGTTTCTTCCAAACTGCCGAGCGATTTTTTGCTGAAAAAGCCCAAAACCTTGGATTGGTCGATGAAATTTACCCCTTAGCAGATTTAGATAGCGCCGTAACGACCATGGTAAATACCTTATTAGCCAATGGCCCATTAGCAGTACGCCAAGCAAAACAGTTAGCACTTGATGTTGCCTACCAAGCTATTGACGAGTCCTTAATTAAAGATACCAGTGAACGCATTGCAGCAATTCGCGTTTCCGCAGAAGGTCAAGAAGGCTTAACGGCATTTTTTGAAAAACGCCAAGCCGCTTGGCAAGCTACGCAAAAAAATTCAACAGTGCCAACAACATCAACAAATAAAGGCGAAGGATAATATTCATGTTTACTAAAATACTAATTGCCAACCGTGGTGAAATCGCCTGTCGCGTGATTAAAACTGCTCGAAAAATGGGTATATTAACGGTCGCTGTTTATTCTGATGCTGATGCTGACTCACTGCACGTAAATATGGCTGATGAAGCGATTCACATCGGTGGTTCACCTTCGCGCGAAAGTTATTTATTGTCAGAGAAAGTGATTGAAGCAGCTAAGCGCACTGGCGCGCAAGCTATTCACCCTGGTTACGGTTTCCTTTCTGAAAATGCTGACTTTTGTCGGATGTGTGCCAAAGAAGGTATTACTTTTATTGGCCCTCCGGTTGCTGCAATTGAAGCTATGGGGTCTAAATCTGCCGCTAAAAACATCATGGAAAAAGCGCAAGTACCTTTAGTGCCTGGCTATCATGGTGATGACCAATCTGAAGCCGTCATTAAAAAAGCGGCTGACGATATGGGCTACCCGGTGTTATTAAAAGCAACAGCTGGTGGCGGTGGCAAAGGTATGCGCCAGGTGTGGAATGAAAGTGAATTTTCTGAAGGGTTCGCTGCGGCTAAACGCGAAGCGAAATCATCTTTTGGTGATGATACCATGTTGGTTGAAAAGTACTTAACGCAACCACGCCACGTAGAAATTCAAGTGTTTTGTGATAATCATCAAAACGCCGTTTACCTATTCGAGCGCGACTGTTCAGTACAACGTCGTCATCAGAAAGTCATTGAAGAAGCCCCTGCCTTTAGCATGAGTGCTGCACTGCGTGCCCAAATGGGTGAGTCAGCGATAAAGTCTGCTCAAGCCATTGGATATCAAGGTGCCGGTACGGTTGAATTCTTACTTGATGTTGATGGTTCATTTTACTTTATGGAAATGAATACCCGCTTGCAAGTAGAACACCCGGTTACTGAATTAATTACTGGTCAAGATCTTGTCGAATGGCAATTACGTGTCGCAGCAGGTGAAGTATTACCTAAAGCCCAACACGAACTAAAAATCAACGGCCATGCCTTTGAAGCGCGCATTTATGCAGAAGATCCCAATAATGACTTTTTACCTGCTACTGGCAAGCTAGACTTTTTACAGCCACCGGTTGAAAGTGAGTTTGTCCGTGTTGATACCGGTGTTCGTCAAGGCGATGAAGTTAGCGTATTTTATGACCCTATGATTGCAAAATTAATTGTTTGGGATGAAAGCCGTGAAAAAGCTTTGCAACGATTAGCGAAAGCGTTGTCTGAATACCGTATCAATGGTGTGACAACAAATATCGACTTTCTTTATAATTTGGCCACTTGTGCGCCATTTGTTAACGCTGATATCGACACCAGTTTTATTGAGAAAAACCAAGCAATAATATTCCATGATAGCGAACAAGCGCTAGCAGGCGAATTGCCAATGGCAGCGCTTTACCTAGTGCTATCTCAAGCACAACAGGCACACATAAAAGCAGCAAAAACCAACGACCCATTTTCACCTTGGAATATGACTAATGCTTGGCGCTTAAATGAAGCCAATATTCATCACATAGTATTAGCCCATAATGGCAGAGAATACCCGATTGTCGTTGAGCAAAAACGTCAAGGTAGCGGCAGTTATTATTTAATAACAGTTGATGGCCAAACGGTTGATTGCCAAGGTCGAATTGAAAACGATACTTTGTACGCGAGTATTGATGGCTATCGTAGTCATGCGACTATTGCACAAAATGCTAACCAAATTAGCCTTTATCATCAAAACGGCGTGTTTAACTTCACCCATATTTTACCTGACTGTGGTGACAATACCGGTGACGATAACCATGGTGGTTTAGTTGCACCAATGAACGGCACTATGGTGTCAGTATTAGTAAAAGCTGGCGACACGGTTACCGCACAGCAGCCATTAATGATCATGGAAGCGATGAAAATGGAACATACTATTCGAGCCCAAAGTAATGGAGTTGTTGATGCTGTTTATTATAAAGATGGCGATATGGTAGATGGTGGTGCGGAATTAATCGCCTTTACCCCAGAGGACGCATAATGACTGATATAGTTAAGTCTTCGTTGCCGGCTTCGGTGAAAATAGTTGAAGTGGGTCCGCGTGATGGCCTGCAAAATGAAAAAATGCAAATCAGCGCTGAAGATAAAATAGCCTTAATTGAGCAACTCGCCGACGCAGGTGTCAGCTACATTGAAAGTGGCAGTTTTGTCTCACCTAAATGGGTACCGCAAATGGCAACATCAAGCGATGTTTTCAACGGTATAAAGCGCAAAGATGGTGTTACTTACGCCGCACTTACGCCAAATATGAAAGGTTTTGAAGCCGCAGTGGCCGTTAATGCTGATGAAGTCGCTATTTTTGGTGCGGCATCAGAAGCCTTCAGTCAAAAAAATATTAATTGTTCGATTAATGAAAGCCTGCAACGTTTTGAGCCAATAATGCAAGCCGCCAAAGCAGCAAACATTCCCGTTAGAGGCTATGTATCCTGTGTAGTGGGTTGTCCTTACGATGGTGATATTACACCAGAGCAAGTAGCCAAAGTTGCGGAAAAATTATACCAAATGGGCTGTTACGAAATATCCCTTGGCGATACTATAGGTGTTGGTACCCCAGTAAGTGTGCAAAAAATGTTACAGGTGGTTAGCACTAAGGTACCGGTTGAAAAATTGGCCGTGCACTTCCATGATACCTATGGTCAAGCGTTAACCAATATTTACGCGGCACTTTCGATGGGCGTTAAGGTAGTCGATAGTGCTATTGCAGGACTTGGTGGCTGCCCATATGCTAAGGGCGCTTCAGGTAATGTAGCAACAGAAGATGTCTGCTATATGCTCAATGGTTTAGGTATCGATACCGGCATTGATTTTGACAAGTTACTGGCCGCTGGTTGGTTTATTAGCGACAAGTTAGGTAAAGCGCCGATATCAAAAGTATCGATGGCATATCGTACAAAATAGATGCGGTACACTGTAAATAAAATTGGCTAGTTCAAACGATATATATTGTTTCAACCAGCTTATCAAAATAAAGCTAAAAATTATTATTGAGGATCAAAAAATGGCAGGATTTGACAAAGTAGTGTCAAGCTATGAAGAAGCAATGGCAGGTCTTGAAGACGGTATGACCGTCATTGCTGGTGGCTTTGGTTTATGCGGTATTCCAGAGAATTTAATTAGCGAAATTAAACGTAAAGGTACTAAAGGTTTAACCCTTGTTTCAAATAACTGCGGTGTTGATGATTTCGGCCTTGGTATTTTGCTTCCTAACCGTCAAATCAAAAAAATAATTGCGTCTTATGTTGGTGAAAATGCTGAGTTTGAGCGCCAAATGATGAACGGTGAACTAGACGTTGAATTAACGCCTCAAGGTACGCTTGCAGAGAAAATGCGTGCTGGTGGTGCGGGTATCCCTGCTTTCTTTACGGCAACAGGTTACGGAACACCGGTTGCCGAAGGGAAAGAAGAACGCGAATTTGACGGTAGACACTACATTTTAGAACCCGCGATCAAAGGTGACTTTGCCATTGTAAAAGCGTGGAAAGCTGATCGTTACGGCAACTTGGTGTTTAGAAAAACTGCGCGAAACTTCAACCCGATGGCGGCAACCGCAGGTAAAATAACCGTAGTCGAAGTAGAAGAGATTGTTGAACCCGGCGAGTTAGACCCAGATCACATTCATACGCCAGGTATTTATGTTAATCGCTTAATTTTAGGTACATTCGAAAAACGCATTGAACAGCGCACTATTCGCAGTTAGTAAGGAGTAATTTATGGCTTTATCAAGAGAACAACTAGCACAGCGAGTTGCACAAGAGTTACAAGACGGATATTACGTTAATTTAGGTATTGGTATTCCTACGTTAGTGGCAAATTATATTCCTGAAGGCATGGAAGTCATGCTGCAATCTGAAAACGGCTTACTTGGCATGGGACAATTCCCCACCGAAACAGAGATTGACGCCGACTTAATCAACGCCGGTAAACAAACGGTGACCATGGCAAAAGGTGCATCAATTTTTGATTCAGCAGAATCATTCGCCATGATCCGCGGTGGCCATGTTGATTTAACCGTTTTAGGCGCTTTTGAAGTTGATGTTAACGGTAATATTGCATCATACATGATCCCAGGTAAGTTAATTAAAGGTATGGGTGGTGCCATGGACTTGGTCGCTGGTGCTGACAATATTATTGTTACCATGACCCATGCCTCAAAACATGGCGTGTCTAAATTATTAAGTAACTGTACGCTGCCGTTAACAGGTAAAGGTTGTATTAAAAAGGTCTTAACTGACCTCGCTTTTATCGAAATTAAAAATGGCAAATTTTTCTTATTGGAGCGTGCACCAGGGGTATCAGTAGCAGAAATCATTGCCTTAACCGAAGGTGAACTTGTTGTTGAAGGTGATATTTCAGAGATGAAATTCTAAAGCACGTCACAAGTACGTAGGAAATAAGTTTTAAACTAAGGGGCATTAGCCCCTTTTTTGTATCTCAGCAATCAGCGAATAACCAAACACTTGTTCAAACTTTAAATAGAAAAACACTCACTATTTCAACTTATTTACTCCGTAATGGCACACCATGTAAATTCAACACTCCAACAGTAACCAATTGTTTTTTTTGATATTCCCTAAATAAAACTAACGTTACATATTTACAAAAAATGACAAATAGCTTGCATTTACCAAGTAGTTTGGTAATACTGGAATTGACAAAGAAAAGGCAAAGTACGCGAAAACGTGCTACGCAAAACCACCGGTCTAAGGATAAATATAGTATTATAATTATCTATGACAGCGGAGTTACCGTGTTATTAGGTACATCCTGTGGT
>TARA_R110000737_G_scaffold353082_1_pt1 | contig 17203 bp, 9 predicted proteins | sample TARA_R110000737 | Tara Oceans TARA_R110000737 (sample SAMEA4398027) | marine metagenome | biome: Polar Biome; feature: [SRF] surface water layer (ENVO:00010504); material: water (ENVO:00002006), including particulate matter (ENVO:01000060) such as... | depth 5 m
AAGCATTTAATCTAAATGGCAGTTACACAGAATCTGGGATGGTCTCGCGATTATGGAAGTAGATACACCTAAAGATACTCATTGGTTTGAATTACCACCTATGGATATGCATGCCATCAGAAGTTGGTTAAACAATTTAGTTGCTAGCAGTCAAATTAAATTAGTAGTTGATGATGAATATAGGAATTCTGAGCTAAGTGCCATCACTACCGCCTTTCATAGAGTATCCAGTGGCTACCCTCTCTATCTTATTTATTCGATAAGAAAACTGGCGACTAATAAAAACCACATAATTGCTTATGATGTTGAACGCTTACCTATCTGCCCAGACGGCGATATTCTTAAATACTATGATGTACTGTGGTCAAACTTATCTGCTCAAGCTCGTGAGGTTCTTCTTCAAATATCATGCGTAGAATTCTCATGGCCAGATAGAGACACCTTAGCCACTTGCTTTGAAAATACCTTGAGCTTTACGAATGCTTTTGATGAAATTCGGCACTTATTTGATATTCGTTTAAGCGGCATCACGCCTTTTCATAGCAGTATTATTTTCTACTTAAAAAGCAAAGATGAGTTTACACAACAATCGAAAACTTTAATAAAAAGAGCAAAAAGCTGGCTTGATACTGACGCACCTGAATATTGGAGATGGGGCTGGCAATGGATTATTGAAAGCTATTTGGGTAATCCACTACCTCTTCTAGAAGGTGTTAACCGTGATTGGTTAATTGACTCTGTATGCAAAGGATATCCTAACTCACATATTGAACGAATATTATATTTCGCTGAAAGCACAGCTTTCGAGCAAAAAAAATATTCCGATCTTGTGAAATTTAGATTGATTAAGATGCGTCATCTTGATGGTCCAAATTTTCAAATTCAGGATTTTTCTGAATTTCTCAAAATCGCTGTGGAGAATCCAACAGCTAATTATGCCATGCTATGGCGAATAGATAATCTAAACACTTTATCTAACCAAGATATATCTGTGGTTGTATCTTATTCTAAGAGTAGCCCTAACTTATTAATGCGTTGTTTTGATGAACTTATTAAACGTATTAAGTTCTATGCTATGTATGGCGATGATCAAGGAAATAGTGTAGATGCTTTAGTTAACTCAGCTTTCGACTGTCTTCTTAAGTCCGAAAACCCAGATATAACGAAAGTTGTCTGGCTTCTTAACAAGCTCAATGAAAGGGCAGTTTGGTTTGATAAAATTATTGAAAGACTAGTATCATCTGGTTATTCCGATATTATTTTGGACTTTCCAGTAAGCTCTGTTCCCGAAGATTCAATAAATATATATTGGGATAACTTTGTGCTGGCATGTTGTGATCATGACATTTCTTTTCTAGATAGACCAGAAAGAAAGAAAGCTATTACGAGCATTTACGGCTCAATAATTGCAAAATTAGAAGACAATAGGTTTCAAATAGATTGGGCTCAATTTACTAAGCCAGAGCCCATAGCTTCTTTTGAAAGTATGCCTTATAAGCGATATATAAAGCTATTTTTCTATTATTTAGCTCAATCTTTATCACATCCCAAAGCAACTCGTAAACTACCGGACTTCACTAATTCAGACATCACCACCTTTCAAAAAGATGCTGATATGTTTTTTGAGTATGTAGCCTCTAATGTAGCATATGATTTTTTAATTTCTAATAAGATAGATATCTTTGACATCTATAAACAAATAGAAGTATTCAGTTTTCCTAAGAGAACAGACTGTAATAACGACAAAGCACAGGTATGGCATACCGTATCAAAAGCCTTGACCCAAATATCTATTGTGCTGTATAGATTATTCAGCACTACTAATCGAATAGTACCACTAAATGTGTCTGATTTTGACTATTTAGCAACTAACAGCTTATGGCTCGCACAAAACTGGCTAGAATCTGCTTTTGAACACGGTATCACAATATCTGTTCCTATAAAGGTCGTTGAAAAAACGATACAAAGTTCGTTCGAAGAGTTATCACTACAAAAAAACCTTACCAACTACTTAGTAGGTAATAGTTTAGAAGTTACCAAGCTTGCCTTTCAATATAACTTAAATAATGAGACAACAATTGGTTTAAAGAATACGGCACAACATATTTATGGTTACGGTCATCGAAAAGATATCACGTTAAATGACGTCTATGAAGCTGTGGATGCTTGTGCAGAATATAGTGTAGGAAGTATTAAGGACTGGGTAATCCGACTAACGCCCTTCACTACTGATATATTTCAATATTCAGAAAAAGAAAACAGGCATATTCCTAGCTGGAGAATTAAGCTAATAGCTAAATACGTACCAGAACGTTTGGTGGATGAATTTACATATCACATATCAGAACATAATTGGTCATTATGTCAAGATATTCTTGACCAATTTACAATCAACTTTCCTCTTAACTCTGCAGCGGAAAAAGCACTACTATTATCGCAAACAACTTATGAGTCTCTAAGACAATTGGAATTAAGAGCTAATGAAAGCAATACTCTAAAAACCATCTTTAACGAACAATTAGAATTCTTGGGTGGTTTTCCTCCAGCGCCTAGAGACAGTAGCTATTCCTCAGATTTAAGTAAAACTATTGAAATAGATATTGAAGAGTACTCTCCAAATCGGTTGAATGATTTATGCGATGAGCTCAAGGCCCAAAATATATACTCTGCAGATGATTTTATAACAGGTTGGATCGATTATTGGGTAGGTCAAAATCAAGCTTTTGATATTATCGAAGCTTACGAAGCTCTGCTGTTACTTGAAGATAATTTTCCTGACAACCTAAGAAGAAGCCTTGATAAAGTGTTTTTACTTAGTTGTAAGCTTAGAGGCGTAAAAAAATCTTATCCAATGGCATTGCATAGCGTTCGTCTAAATAGGCTATGGAGTCGATTTTGGGGTGGAAAAGATACCATCTTTATTTATGCTAAAAAATACAAGAATGATTGGCAAAAATTCTTAGATGATACGTTATCATCAAAATTCTCCAAAACTGGCGATTCAGAATGGTTTCTTGTACCTACTTACGAACTCGTCAAATTTTTTCTAGTCGTTGGAGAGTATGACTTAGCAGTTGCTACGACTGAGTCTATGCTTAAATGCTTGGAAGATGAGACTAATCACCTGTCACTCACACCTTTATATTGGCAACTACAAGAATTAGCTATAGAACAGGTACCGTCTCACATACTTTTATGGTTCTACAAATGGCCAGACCGAGTTGCTAGACTGAGAGCAGCTCATCAAATTGCTAAACTTCTCGAAAATGACGTTTCGTTTCGATCACTGTTTTTGCAGCACTTAAGTCAATTACAGTATGAAATAGATATAACTGACTATTTGTCAATTCTGTTGCTAATAAACGGACAAATTTATAGTTCTGAGGAGCTAACCTTAGCTATTATATATCCATCAATATTATCGAATAATATTTTGAGAAAACTAGGGTTACTACCTAAAAAAGTAACTAGTGCTTTCTATACTGTTAAAAATGAAGATAAAACTTATTCAGATTCAGATTCATTTAACAAAGCACAGAATGGTATAGCTCCTTTATATTTGCATTTTCTACAAGTTTTAAGTAAGGAGTTAAATTATCCTCTTTTAGCACACTGTGAGTACGAATGGGAATGTATCAAAGGTAGACAAGATTTTATTCACTTTAACTATTATGGCTTTTGTAACGATCGTTTTTATCCAAGAGATAAATTAGTATTCAATATAGTCACTCAAGCAGAAACGGTCATCTTATCCGCTTATTTAAGAACATTATCCTATGCATATCACTGTCTAGGACTATCTAATGCAAAAGCGAGTTTTTTCGCGAATCAAGTTAAACCTTTCGGCACTCCTTATACTTCTTTGCAACCGTCTAAAGCACCAACTGGTTGGCCTCAGCTTTTAGAAATTAAAAAAAATGAAGCTTTACCTGATGAAGCAGCATTGGCAAAATATATGCAAAACTTGATAAATCAGGAAGAAAAGATACTATTTGGTTCAGGTCCGATTATTCGTACTATAAATGGTGTATGTATAGACATGGAGCTGCAAGTCTTTCAATCTAGTAAAAAAACAAGCCTAACTCCCAAAGAAGTATTTGATGCACTCCAGTACGACATTGGTAGAGAGCTAGGCATTAACCCCTTTTCAATACGTGCACATCCACTAGGATTAGAATTAGGTAGATTCGAAGTTAATTATGCCTCTAGAGGCATTGAGACTCCGAGCTTTACAATCGGCTGTCCTCCCTCAGATATGAGAACAACATTAAGCTCAGTTGACCATTACTTTGGGAATGTGCTGAATGCTAAATATAAAATATGGCACTATCATTGGTATCCGATGCATTATGCGTATCTAGGTCCAGCGATGGGAGCCTATTTGATGGTGCCAGGAGATATATGGAATGCATTACGAGGCAGATCTGAGCACAGCATTTATATGCTAGGAAAGCTTACCATTATAGATAAACGTAATTACAATAGGGATGATGATCCTATTGAGATTTATAGCATAATAAAAATATAAATAAAAAAATTCTCATATTTAACAATTGATAACAATATTTCTTGTCGAATCTGAATATCTAAATTCGGCTAGTTAACCAAACTTTTACCTGAATGAATAGTTGGTATATTAGTTGGTATAAATATTTTATTATTATATAAAATCCTTTAATACCATATGTTTAATTAGCAAGTTAAGTTGATACTGGGCCCACCACATTTAAGTATTAATAAAAAAGACCTTCAAGAGATTGGAGGTCTTTTTTATTGTCTGCTGTTTTTCTAGTAAATAACAACCATGTGTATAAGCATAGACATAGGCACTTTATTCAAGCCTCTCCGCTGATAACGGATAATTATTAATAGTTTTATAGTGCTGATTTTTTTCAGACCTCTTGCGAGCCGCTACAGCGTAATGTGCTAGTTTTAGACTCAAAAAGCCTAACTATTAATATAGATAGGCTTTTCTTAGGTAAACAGGTTTTCTACATCTGAAAGTCAGTAATAAATTTATACACGTAATGACCATCTGTTCGTAGTAGACAGTTTTTATATAATCACTGAAGATGGCTTAATAAAATCCATGCACCGATGGCAATTAGCATCACACCACCAAATATTTCAGCTCTATGACCGATTAATGAACCTAACACCTTTCCTAACATCACCCCTAGCGTGACCATTACTGTAGTGGCCAAGCCAATAAGACCTGCCGCCAGTAAAATATTGACCTTTACAAATGCTAGGCTCACACCGACAGCCATGGCATCAATGCTGGTACCAAATGCAGTCAAAGCAAGTTTAAGGAAAGAATGTCTCGACGGTGCTGCTTCCGTTTCATCACTTGGCTTCATTCCCTCATACAGCATGTGCAGACCGAGCGCAAAAAGTATGACAAACGCGACCCAATGATCCCATGCCTCAATAAAAGACGCATCTATAAAGGATGTGGCATAGTGACCAATTAACCAACCAATAATAGGCGTGATCGCTTCAATGGTGCCAAAAATAACACCCATTCTGAAAGCTTCGGTAAAACGAGGGTTTTTAAGACTTGCGCCTTTACTGATTGCTACAGAAAAGGCATCAGTAGACATAGAAAGCGCAAGTAATAGAAGTGCGATAGGATTCATGTGATTTTCTCTGGTCGAGTATAGGGTCCACGACATAGCCACACCCCCGACCTGCAGTGTAGATATATCGATGGTCTCGCCAACCGAGAGGTGTTCGCACCATGGCATGTGGCCAAGTATGTTGATACGAACGCTTTCGCAGTACGAAAGCAGGCTACTCCCCAAAGAGAGGTTAGATTAGCATTGATAAACTATAAGTCAATCATAAAGTGCCGAAAAATAATTTTTGAACCTGATAAAGCATAAAGTTGGAAGCATTAACAAATACTCTTGGAGCAGATGAATGATTTAGAGAGTTATGAACATTAAAAAACCCTTCAGGCTATGAAAAGTTAGCGTGAAGGGTTTTTTAATGCGTGGCGCTTTTTAGTAATCGACGGTATAGCTTAAGCCATAAGTCGTGCCTGAGGCAGGTAAGCGGTTTAAATCACCAAATGTGGTTTGATGATAGACCGTTAGATAATCTTTATTAAGCAAGTTATAAACGCCATAGTCTACTCGGCCGACTGGCATGTTCACTTGGCCCAATACATCAAGGGTCATATAACCAGTGACAGGTAAGGCACTAGAGTCAGGGTCTTTTTGTTGGTCTTTAAAAGCCTTGTCATCACCGCCGATTGCCAATGCTTGTAGACGAATATTGCTGCCTTCATCGAAGTTATACTGAGCAAACGCCGTACCTTTTAACGGTGTTAGACGTACTGCATCCAGCTCTAGCCAATCGCCATCTTTGTCATACTGACCACGAGTGTACGCCACACTACCGCCTACTTGCCATTTATCACTGATATCATGACTAAGCGACCCTTCTACCCCATAGACACGCTCATCGGTATCGACAACTTCTACGGTATAGCTGTCAGTAAAGCGCACGACTTTATCTGATTCGTTATAAAAACTGCTCAGTCGCGCAGCAGTATCGCCATGTTTGCCTTGCCAACCAAACTCGTAGTTGTTGATCGCGATCGGTTGTACGTTGTCTGAATTAACTACAAAACCTGCACGAACATCACGCAGCGCTCGCTGGATATCCGCTGTGGTAAACCCTTGTGAAAAATTAGCAAATATTTGATCATTTGGGGTTAATTGATAGCTAGTACCGAGATTGAACAAGGTTTTGTCGTGGTCTGTGCTGCCTTTTTCTACGTTGCCTGCCTGATAGTCAATGCCATAAGCTGCGCTTGTTCCGCTAATAGCAGAACTATCAAAATACTCTTCAAGCAGTTGCTCATAAATGGGCGTAAAGGTATCAGTCTCCGACTTTAACTTTTGGTAACGCACACCAGCACTGGTATGCCACTTGTCGGTTATATCTACATCTGCATTGACAAAAGCGCCCCATTTATCAATGGTAGTATCTGGTCCACCGTTATAAGTAAGCCCATTGGTTTGGGCGCTTAAGCCATTACTAGCAAGAAACGTATTTAGGTCTTGACCATAATATGTCTGCTCGCTGTTTTCGCGCTCGACATCAGCGCCGTAGCTAAACAGCGTCTTTTTACCTGCGATTTCAGTTTCGGTTTGCATGGCTGCTCGCAAACCCATTACTTCGATATCAGCTTCTGACTGAGTGACAAACGTTGCAGCACCTGCCAGTTTCTTCAATGTGTCTTCATCAGTTAGGCCATTGGCTTGCCATACTTCAGTCGCTTGGTCTCCTGCGGTTTTACCAGAAGGATAAAAACGGCCTTTTTCATCTCTGTAATAGCCCGTCACACTGAGGCTTGACCCTGCAATATCGTCATTATTATAGTTCAAGTTCATTGAGGTCTTAGTGGTATAAGGCTCGTTCTCTACGTTGGCACCATCGATAGCTTTTAAGGAAGGTTTTGCGCCAAATAACACTGCCAAACCATCACCATAATCTGGGCCGTAGTCGGTGTCTTGCTCATCTTTATAGTAAGTCACTGCAAGATCAAGACGTTGGCTGTCAGTGAGCTCTACACCCAAGCTACCATTTACGCTTAACGATTCGGTATCTTGCTGGTCAGTTTGGTTAACATCTGGGCTGATTCGGTTGCCTTCGCTATCAAACTTACCGCCTTTATTATCGTAATCAACATCTAAGCGACCATACACTCGCTCGCCGCCATATCCTAAGGTTTGCCCTACATGATAACCCAATGAGTCTGACTCAAAATTACGACTGCTACTGACACCAACTCTAGTCTGTCTGATAGGGCCATAACCTACCAAAGATTTGGTTACAAGGTTAATTAGGCCACCTGCTGCACCTGCACCGTAGATACTGGTGGCACCTGAGAGTACCTCTACTCGGTCAAGCTGCACAGGATCGATACTATTGAGCTCGCGTGAAAGACTACGTGAACTGCTTAAAGGCACACCATTCAACAAGAACTGTACAGGGCGACCGTGCATGGTCGTACCATAATTACTGGTAGAACCACTACTGGCACCCAGACTTGGAATTAACTGTGCCAAGATATCACCAGTAGTACGGTCACCCGTTGCCTGCATCTGAATCTCATTTTCAGTAATTACTTGGGTGACTGCTGGCATCTCACTAATTTTCTGTGCCAGTGCCGTGCCCGTTCTGGCTTTGGCCGTGACATTTATAGTGTCTAAAGTCACGTTGGGAGTCTTATCAGATACTGTACTTGAAGCCAGTTCCGCTGAGGTCTGTGCATCTAATACGGCATCCGCTTCATTTACATTGTTTTGTGCATATAATTGCTGACTAATACAAAGGGTAAGAACAGATAGAGCAACTTGATGATGGCTTTTCATAATTTTTTCACTTAGGTTATTTCACTTAGTTGAATAAATAAACAATGATATGAGTAATATTTAGCTAATAATACTGTGTGTACTAACTTTGTGAATCGTATTGTAAATGATAATCGTTTTTATTTCTATATGTATTTACACCTTGCTAGTAAACGCCTATTTGTACTGTTTTCAGATATCGTTGACTATTTAACCTCTGATATTTTCATTAGTCATTGAATAACTTATCTAGCTCATTGTTACGATAAGCCTCAAAAAACACCTGAAACTTTACCTCATCTTCTTTATGCTTTTTTTGGCAATCTGATAATAACTGCTGTGCTATATCAACAGACAATATAAATACGCCGTCATTATCCATAATGGCGATGTCGCCTGAACGAATCGTCGTCGTCTGCTTACCGAAGCGATAGCAAATATCGGGGGCTAGCGTGCCTTGTGCTTCGTTGCTCTTGAACGTAGTCACAGCACTAATACCCTGCGCAAATACGGGAAAACCTAACTGCTGAATCTGTAGCGAATCAGTCGCCTGTCCAATGACAATAACGGCTGATAGTTTCTCGTAGATAGCGGCGCAGGTGCGCAATGCTCCCCAACAGGCTTTGACGCCTAATACCCGAGCATCAATACATAACACATCATTGGGCGCTGCTTGAATCAATGCTTGGTTGATTACATCCGTGTTGTCAGAGGTGAGTTGCACCGTAAAAACTCGGCCGACTATAGTAGCCGTGCAGGGATTCAGCGATTTAATATCTGGTAAATACCCCTCTTCCGTCAGATGACCAATGGTTGAGGTACCTATCTCTTTATAACTGTCTATAAGTTCGCGAATATCAATATCATTCATTATGTTCTCAGTATCATATTTTTAGCTTTTACTTGTTTCTCGATAACTTTTATCGCATTACTAAGTAGCTATTAGTTAGTTAAAAGGTTCAATTGTCTAGCTGTTTTTCTTTATACGCTTGAACGGATTGATCGTTTTACTTTCTCCAGCGGGCATACTGCCATGAGGATCAGAGCCACGGGCAATCACAGGCAATAGCAATGTCTTATGCGGATAATGTGAACCGTTCAATAGCTCATCACGAAGTACCTGACGTTGATTATCATCAAAATTGATAGTTACTAAGGATTCCTCGATACTTATCATTGCCTCGTGCCACAGCGCATCTTCATTGATATGATAGTGCTCAACCAATGACTCGATAATCGCTCGAATATTAACTAATAACCCTAGCGACTGTAGATAAAATATCAACGCTTGCGGCGTCTCGCGATATAGACGGTTTTTAAAATCTGGTGGGCTTAGATACTCAGGATCTGATATTTTGTGGCGTGCCAGCCATGGTAGATGAATACGTACGGAGTCGTGGTCACGTAGTAACAGACTGGTAAAACGATTGTCTTTTAATACGATAACAATATTTTGCCCGTGCATCTCAGGTGCAAACCCTAAGCGTAAGCAGCGCAGCATCGCCCCCAAAAACACATCACAAAGATTTTTAAAACACGCTATGACAGCGGCTTTTTTATTCTGTGACGCGCTTTCTTGGATGCTGTCTTGAGCACTGTTTTGGTTACTATTCTGGGTAGTACTATGAATACCCTCCTGAACAATGCCGTCAAAAATGTGATGGCTAACACCTTGCTTGTAGACCAACATGCCTAAGCTTGCCATTGGCAACAGTCGAATCGTATCGTCACATAGATTTGCTGGTAATTGACGTAGCATCGCACCTAAATGCGTGGGCTTTTCTTGATAAAAGTAAGGATTGCTAGCGCTTTTATCATGCAAATGAGACGGAGACATGTAACCCCACCATAGACGTTCATCCCATAACCGTAGCTGCGAGGATAGTACAGGGTCTATTGTTCTTGCCTGCATCAATATGGCTTGGTTTTTTTCACCATTGATCAGCTTGAGGGCTGGCAAGTAGCGTTTTGAGTTTAGTGCGTACACACCTATAGGCAGCTTAATGCTATTTGGCGTATCAGCATCAATTAACATACTGCGCATGGATGAGCTGGCATAAGTGATGAGTGCATCAAAAGTCAGGGCGACAACTGTGCCATTGGCAAGATCGTCGGCATACATGTCATCAACCACATGAGTCATTTGCCAAGGGTGTACGGGCATCGCAATGTGCGTGTCTGCAATACCTTTGTCATCTAGCTCTCGCATCAACTTCTGCTGCTGCGTAGTATCCAAAAGATATTTCGCTGGATTTTGCGTTGTTGTGTCTTGAACACGCTCTGCCACCATGACATGGCTTTTGGCAATGGCGACCCATGCCAGCGTAATGGGCTGGTTAAACTCTGCCATATAGCGTTTATATTCTTGTGCAGTAAAGCCCAATTTACCTTTAGCCAGCGGATGAAAAGGACGATCCATCAGTGAGGCCCACTGCTCCGCTGCAATCAAGGTTTGATGCCAATATGGATACTGACACACTGTAGTTGTGATATTTGCCAGTGACGACTGTTGCTGCGCTATAAAGGAGGCTTCTAAGCTCTCTTTTAGCTTTAAGACACCGATATCAGATAAGCTGGCACTATCCATCATTAATAAAAAGATATCTAACAATTGCTGTGCTGAACTTACTGGCTCTAGCGAAGCGCTGTCCACATGATAGCTATCAAGACTGTCATTCAAGTTGTTGTTCAGTCTGGCATTGACGTTGCGTATGACAGGCAGACACGATTTAGACAATCGCCACGGTGACGCATAAGCAGGCTCTACCAATAGTAATAACTGCCTCTCTTGGTCAACTTGCATCACTATTAACGAGTTATCCTGGTCAAAAAAATCTTGATACTGCTGTGGCAGTGACTCTAAAAGTAAAGACGCTAAAAATTGATGTGCATCTTGAGCTTGAGTCGTCTGATAATTTGCCAAGTACTCAGTGGTAGTTGTCACTTGAATAAAATGCTCATCTACCCATTTCTCTAATAGAAAGCACTCTACCAAATGGCTAATCAGCGACCATTGAATGGCCTCGATATCTGGCTCAGGATTTACATCAAGGTGATTGTTTTGTACAGAAGTTTGCACAGGGAATAATGTATGCATCGTTTTACCCCCGACTTTTAAACAGTGGGTTATTGATGTATTTAATCGGGAAGGCTTTATCTCCGAATAATCGGCGCTTAGCCAATGACTCAATGCGCGTTTGTTCAGCGAATATATCAAACAAGTCGAAACGTACTTGATGCTCTGGATGAGAGGTTTGATAGTCGGTCACGCAGTCAGCGACCTGTTGCCAAAACGCCACTTCAGAATAGTGATAATGCGTCTGCATAAAAATCGCAATGTCTGACAACGCCACAAAGAATAAGCAAGCAACCGTCATATCACGAATGCCATCTGTATCTTCGGTCTCGATGAACGAGCCTCTATTTAAGGCTGCATGGGCAGGTGGCAAGCTATAAAAATCTGGACGCAAGTGTTGTTGGGTTAAGTGCTCAGGTGAATAGCGAACCCCGTCATGCAAGTCTTTTAACAAGACTTTTATGGGATAGCCGTTTTCATGTACCAAGACGATGTTTTGCGCATGGCACTCTAATGCCACACCATAACCAAATAAGATATGTAGTAAAGGGGTGACAGTAACCTTAATCAACTGCGCAATCCATGTCTCTACGCCATATTTATCAAGCCAGGGGTCTATCAGATGCGAGTCATCAGCATTGATATAACTGACACCATTGAGCGGAAATGCTGTTTGCCCTGTTGATAGATGCTGACTGACGTTTTCTCGCCAAATCGCAGCCAGCCCGCCATACATATTTGGATGCTGGTAGCCGCGCGCGCGTAACGCCTCATGGTTTAAACTAACGCCAACGGTCTCACCTAAAAATGCAATAGGTAATGCTTGAGCTGTCTTGTCGTCTACAATAAGTTGATTTAGCCAAGTGGTGACGACAGCGGCATTCATCACGGTATGCTTTGCCAATATTCGTGTGCTTGAGGTATTAATCAGATGCATACTTAGCTTTAGGTAGGCTTTTTCATTAATAGTGTCATTGTTACCATTTTCATCGCTATTACCAAGCATCGTCAATGAGCGAATAGACTGCTGAGCGCGGTACTGATGACCTGCATCACCCAAATAGATAACCTCTTGCGTGGCAAGCAGTGGCTGTAATGCTTGAACTAAGGTGTTTTGCCATTGCCAAGGATGTGCAGGTATTAGGCAATAGTCATTAGCTGTCTCATTTGCGATTGTAAGTACTTCTATGAGTTTGGCATTGAGTGCATCAAATTCATCAGCACCCACATAATCTTTCACCCATTCATTTATATCGATACCAGTAGTGGTATTGCTCACCAGTAGCTCTTTTTTGACTGCCAACCACACTACGTCGATGTTTTGATCAAATTCCGGCCCATAGTCATAGTTATCTTGCAAATCAAAACCAATACGAGACTTAAAACACGGATGATAAGGATGCCCTGCCGTCAAATAACCTTCGAGTTGCTCATAAGTGAGCGTATCAATAGGCACAGGTATATTAGAAGCCAGTATCTGAGACTGTGTTTCGTTAACTAAGGTATGGCGCAGCTCTTTGATAAAGCTGTCTTTGAGTTCTGCACCTTCAATGTTGAGCAAGATATCACTGATTACATGCTCAAGAATGGCGTCTTCGGCAACACCGTTAACCACTCGCTGCACATTCAAGTCATTTAAACGGATGATGTCAAAACTGTAATGAATATAACCTTGCGCGGTATAACGGACATCATCACTTGCTTGTATGACAAAATTTAGCAGCGACTTGTTACCAGTACTTTCATGAGCGTTGTTCGCACTTTCAGATTCAAAATCAATAATATTTTCATATAGTAATGCTTGTAGCAATTGCTTGATTACCCGTTGCTCAGCACGTGCCATAATTTGAGAATTAACAGATGCTTGCCATGGTTTAGTCGCATAAGTGACGTCAGTACTATGATGGCTATTATTGTTTTTGGTAGAGTTTGCTAGATTATTGGACATAAATATAAGCTTCCTGTCTGAAAATTGAATCAAATAAAAGTATGGATTTAGATGTATTTAAAGCGAATGATAATTATTTACGTTAATAAGTTAAAGTAAACCCCAATACAGGGTATTCGTTTATGGGGATCGTGGTAATTTGCATGCTGAAGGAATCGTGAATAATAAAATCACCGCGATGACCACCAGTATTTCTTGGATCGCGCTTGCCATGCCGTCACTACTACCTGCTGCTAATAACTGCGCACTTCGACTGCCTATATAAAGGGTGGACAGCGTGATAAATATGGTAGAGATGATGCGGCGACTGATGTTATTAAGTGCAGCACCCTCAGTGACTGCGTCTTTGGGTAAGCTACTAAACCCAACGGTAGTAGTTGGTAGGTACGCCAGACCCACTCCGACACCTCGCATACTCATAATTAGCATTAATAGCCAAAGCGTTGGCTGATACAAGCACCATGCCAGCATCAAAGTAGACAGCGCACTAATCGCAATTCCTACGATGCCAATCCCTCTGGCACCTTGCTTATCTACCATCTTGCCAGCGTAATGCGTAGTGATACTGGCTATGAGCGTCGCGACCATTAGGACAACGCCTGTCCATAAGGCACTCTCGCCCATCACGTCTTGTATCAATACGGGCAATAGTAAGAGACACAGCATCAAACCAACTGTTTGGCTAATACTAATGATATTACTGTGCAAATAGGTCTTATTGTTAAACAAGCGCACGTTCAATAACGGATGACGCTGACGCCGCTCATATGCCCACCAAACCATCGCAGACAGTAGAAATCCAATAGATAATAAACCCAACGTGGCTATCTTTAATAATCCGTCACTGCTGAGTAGCCCGCCAGTAAAATCTATTTTCAGCGTGCTCAGCCAAACCATAATAGCCAATAGCCAAATAAGCAAACTGATAAACCCGATGATATCGAAAGGGGTTTCTTGATCATGTGAGCGCATGTCAGGTATTAGCCGCCATACCATCGCCATGACCGCCACACTAAGTGGCAACGTAATGGCAAACAGTGTCCACCACGCAAACTGCTCAACCAAATAAGCCCCGACCAAAGGGCCAAACGCCAACGACATCATAATAACAATGCCCCATAGCGCCATTACTCTGCCGTGCTGCTGCTGCGGATAAATCTGATACAGCATACCAATAGATAGCGGAATGATCAGACCGCCGCTCAATCCCTGTATGGCTCTGGCAATGATGACAAAGCTCATACTAGACGCTAGCATGCCAATGACTGAGCCCAGCATAAATCCGAAAATCGCCGCCAAATAAACAGTATTAAAAGGAAATTTTTTGTTTAAGTAGCCGCTTAGCATAAGCCCTACACTCATGGCCAAGACATAAGCATTTAACACCCAGCCGCCCATCACAATGTCGACATCAAACACCGACATAAAGACAGGAATCGCTGGATTAAGTGCACTATTACTAAAGCTGACCACCGTACCGCCGAGTAATAGTGTCAGTAATACCTGCTGTACTTGTTTGTTGCTCAAACCATTACTACTACTTTGAGAGGCTTCGTTTATAGGCGACTCATTTGTAGATGCCTTATCTATAGGTGCTTCATTTATAGGCGCGTTGCTCATTAAGAAGTGGCACCATAAAAGCTGAGATACCCTCTAGATTCAAAAAACTCATCGCGATTGCAAAAATATAATGAGGCGGTTTTTTCTGGCATCTCAATCAGACGTTGCACTCTATAAGCGAAGCTATCAGCAATCCATTGATACACCTCAACCTTACTATCCGGCTCGACTACGATTTTTTTGGCCTCAGTATGCTCAAATATAAACTTGCTGATCATCATGCCTGTTGGCTTGAGATAGCCTTTGCCAACCACCGCTGGATCGCCAAGCAAAATATGCCAGCCCATGTCCGTCTCTTTGGCTTTGTAATACTGAGACAACCGGTCACGAGCCGTCTCGTAAATCTCTGTATAGCCAATCGGCTTATCATCACAAAGTATGAGGTAGAGACGCTGATGATCGTCGGCCAGCATTTTTTCAAAATGGGTTTTTAATTGCGGCATTGGGAGATGAAGCTGCCACTGATCAACCACATGTTCAGCATGCATCCATTTATACAGCAATGGCATATCATCTGGGTATTTGACAGGTCTCAACGCAAACGTCTTTTGATAAGCTTCAATACTAAAGGTATCGGGCAGGTTTTGGGTGATGGTCGGCATGACTGACTCCTGATTGTTATACAGTTATATTGTTATGTGATTAATAGGATTTTTATGAAATACGAGTCTTATAAAACATTACGCGCCAAAATTTTGAAATACTTTTAAGGCATCGGTGTCGTAAGTCTGCTCACCTGTTAACTGATTGATGATACACCCTGCACGATAAGCACCCAGCCCCAAGTCTGGTGCGCCAACGCCATGAGTATGCACCTCTTGGTTTTGTACAAAAATCTTGCCATCGGTCGCGATGTCTTTTTTATCCGTCAGCACATATTTCAGTGCATAGTCTCGATCAATGACTGGCTGCTCAAACGCATCATGCGCAATGCTAGGCAGTAGCGTATTTAAGCACTCAGGCAGACCGTAACGATAGCCTGTACCAGCAATCACACAGTCATAATCAGCAGTAAAATCTTGATTCTGTTCACGCTGTCTACCCACCAGTTTTATGGTGTCTGCCGGCTCTGGCACTTCTAGCATTGTTGTCAGAGCTGCCTCAACCACTTCACAGTTAGACAGCAACGTCGAATGCAGATCTTGATTGGTAATACTACGCTCATAGAGACGATGATAAATATCGCGTATGGTCTCAAAGCCCATGCCTTTATAGAGCAGGTCTTGCTTGGCAGTGACTTGGGGTTTGGTTGCTGAATCTAAACTATAAAAGTAATCTGTATACGCAGGGCTAAAATGCTCCAAACCTAATGGGGAGTATTCCATGGGGAAAAATCCTGCCGAGCGCGTCATCCAATCTAACTGAAACTTAGGGTCGTCATTAGTACTATCATCGCCATCAAACTGCTGATCAAACAGCGTTCGATACACCTCTGCTGAGGACTGCCCAGACCCCAACACCAGTATTTTGGTCAGCTTGTTGTCTGTCTGGGTACTATTCAGATCAAGGCTACTAGCATTGAGGCTGTCCAAGTCAAAATTGTCTGCAAAATGAGCGGTGTGCATACAGCGGTTAGGCGCTTGTTTGGCAATATCTTGCAGCGATGGTGGTAGTGTGGCCTGTGTTCCTGTTCCTATGACCAGATTTTTAGCATGATAGGTGTTTTGTGTGCCTTGTTCACAGACTCTTACCACAAATCCATCATTATTGTCGTCAAACGCCACGTCTATCACTGCCGCATCAAAATTCAGACTATCCAGTTGCCCTGCTACCCATTGGCAATAGTGGTTATACTCTTTACGATAAATTTTAAACTCTTCTAAAAAGTAAAACTTAAGCAATCGGTGCTGAGTATGCAAATAATTCAAAAAAGAATACGGACTGGTTGGGTCTATCATCGTCACCAAGTCTGCCATAAAAGGCACTTGTAGTGTGGTGTTTGGCAATATCATGCCTTTATGCCAATTAAACTCAGCTTTTTGCTCAAAAAACTTGGCGGTTACGTCGGTCTTTGTCAGTAATGCCGCCAAACTTAGATTAAACGGCCCTACGCCAATACCAATAATGTCTAACACGGTCGCCCCTTAGTGATTTGGTGGTCACATTAATTCTGATGCTAGGGCGTGTCCTCATTTTAAAAATGGTAATAAAAATGAGATAAATCGCAGTCAAACAAGGAAAATAGCGCAGATA
>TARA_R110000737_G_scaffold345284_1_pt1 | contig 17184 bp, 11 predicted proteins | sample TARA_R110000737 | Tara Oceans TARA_R110000737 (sample SAMEA4398027) | marine metagenome | biome: Polar Biome; feature: [SRF] surface water layer (ENVO:00010504); material: water (ENVO:00002006), including particulate matter (ENVO:01000060) such as... | depth 5 m
GAATTAGTAAAAGGGTGCCTGGTATAATGCTTTTTATGGGGAATGATTTTCTTTTTTTAAGTTTTTGGGCAGAGCGTTTGAAAAAGTAGATATTTTTAAGTAATTCGTTGTTCTAATTTACCTTTTTAATGACAGTAACCTTTGATTTAGGCGTTTTTTGGATTCAGATCAAACCGATTTATTATTTTACCTCTAATTGAATGGGGACTGAAATTTTATTTGCGTAGTTACTTTTAGATCAATAAATAATTTTTGAGCCATCAGGTTCTATTTAATATTAGTTATACCAACAATGAAAAAACTTTTTATATTAATTATTTTCATCCAAATAGCTTCACCTGTTTTTGCTCAAAAAGAAGCGAATAATTGGGCGCTTTCAAATTATCAACTAGACTTTAATGAAGAGGAGCCTGAAGTGGGTTTCGAATATGCTGAATACCTCAATGTGGGATTAGGACTAATAAGCGATGAAAATGGAGATTTGCTGTTTTATTCTGATGGGTATTCTATTTGGAATAAAAATCATCAGTTGATGCCTAACGGATCTGAAGTAATTCCTTCTCCAGAAGGTTTAACTTCCCGAGAGTCATTGGTAATCCCTCACCCTTCAGACAATCAATTGTACTATTTATTTACTGTAGATCCCTGGGAAGGTTTTGAGTCTTCGGGCCTCTATTACTCAGTCATTGATATGACTCTTGAAAGTGGTTTAGGAGATGTAAAGAGCAAGGGGAAAAAAATATTAGCCAATACCAGCAAACGAATTACAGCCGCACTTCATGAAAATTTAGAAGATTATTGGGTGGTAGTACATGAATACAATACCAACAATTATTATTCCTTCTTGGTTAATTCGGAAGGTGTTTCAAATAGGCCTGTTGTCAGTCAAATAGGAGGAGCGTATGAACTTTTTCAAGGGCAATTGAAGTTTTCTCCCGATGGAAGAAGAATAGCATCCAGCCGAGAATATGACAATTTAAATAATACATCTTTAGATTTATTTGATTTTGACTCTGGCACAGGAAAGCTGACCAATGGAATTAATTTAGTCCTTCCAGCTAAGAGAACTAGTTATGGTGTAGCGTTCTCGTCAGATGCTAAAAAACTCTACGTAAGTCAAGAAGGTAGTTCAGGTGAAAGTGGACTGTATCAGTTTGACCTTGAATTTTCAGACAAGGCATCAATCCAAGATTCCCGAAAGCTTTTGCACAGGGAGGTATTTAATCAATTTCGCTTTTTACAATTGGCAACAAATGGAAAAATCTACATAACAAAAGGTGGAGGAGGAGGTGGAACTGAGCACTTGGGAGTGATATCAAATGTTAATGAAATCGCTGAAAATGTTGTAGTTGAGGAAAATGGTTTTTTTACTGAAGGAGGCTATTCACTTGCCAACGCTACCCCAAACTTTATACAGAATTACTTCTTCAAAACAAGTTTTCTTCAAGAGGGGACCTGTCAATCCTCTCCCACTAATTTTAGAATAACCAATCCATATCTTTTAAAATCAGCGCATTGGGATTTTGGAGATGGGGCTACATCCGTAGAGACCAATCCTCAACATACTTATATTGAAGCAGGAACTTATGCAGTTACCCTCACAGCTAATTACGCTGATCATTCGGATGTAATTACCAGAGATATAACGATTGATCCATTTCCGGTCCTAGAACTTGGAGAGGCCTTGGAATTGTGTTCTGGCTCCAAATTAACTGTTGAAGATGTATATGCATCTTATCGCTGGAGTACCGGGGATACGACGCATACAACCAGGGTTAGCCAGACGGGTTATTATTTCCTTGAGGTTACGAATGAGCTTGGATGTATTTCTAAAGATTCGGTATATATTGATGTCGTGGAATTACCGGAGATCAACCTTCCTGATACACTTTCTCTTGGAATTGATCCAGTTGAAATTAATCCTGGACAATTCAATAGTTACGCTTGGAGTACAGGCGAAATCACTCCCTCAATTTTTATTGCGCAGCCAGGTTGGTATTCAATACTTGTGTCAAATGAATTTGGATGTGAATCAGCTAAATCATTTTACGTAAGTGATGGTTCTGAAATACAGGAAAAGCCAAATAAATGGATTCGCCTTAACCCGCATCCCTCATCTCTAGCGGGAACTGACATTGTTTTTGTCGATGATTTTTCAGGATTTGTCGTTAACAGTGAGGAGTTGCTTATAACGAAAGACCAAGGGAGTAACTGGGAGAAATTAATGAATTTAGACAATGGTTTTAGGATCAGTTTCAAAGATGGTTATGGGATCATTATAGGTAGTAGAGGGGCAATATACGAATCAACTTATAAAGGAGAAGGGTGGAACCTATTGGAGATAAACCTTAATGATAAGCTCAACAGTATCAGTCAGCTAAGCAAAGAAACCTTTTTCATTACAGGTGATAGCACTTTATATAAAACTTTTGATGGAGGGGTAACCTGGAGTGAATTGGAGATCCCAGATGTGACCGTTGAAGATGCTTATTTTATCAGTGAAAATATAGGCCATGTAGTCTGTAAGAATGGTGTTATTAAGAAAACAATTGATGGTGGAGAGACTTGGTATTTGACGGAAGCTTCAAATACAGCTCCTTCTAATTTTTTCAGGGTCACTTTTGTCAATGAACATATTGGTTATGCAACACAAGAACATAGTGAAGTATACAAAACTACAGATGGAGGAGAAACATGGCATGAAATAACATCACTTGATGCAGCTTACGCAATACAATTTATTGATAAGAATATTGGGTTTATTGCTGGTGAAGATGGCGTCATTCACAAAACTGAAGATGGTGGAGATACATGGGATTGGCTAGGGTTTGATGGTAGAGAATTCGGAAATAGCCTTTATGGTATTCATTTTATTAACACAAACCTAGGGTTTGCCACAGGGCTAGGTGGTAGAATTATCCGGACTTTTGATGGGGGAAAAACTTGGGAAAACTATAGCATCACTTACGGTGAAATCTCAAACGTAGAAGTTACATCAAATGAAACAGTGTATGTGCATGTGGGTAATGATATCATTAAATCGACAAATCAAGGGGAAGAGCTGATCAACTTGGGTAGTCCCTTTATAGATCAGAAAACACAAGAAATTGACTTTATAAGTAATGAAATTGGGTTTGCCTTAGTAGGTGGCACACCTGGTTCTTCAGGGATTAGTAAAAAGGTTCTAAAAACAGTTGATGGGGGGCTAACATGGTCCTTACAAAATAGGAATGATATTGAATATGGATCTAATGGCCTTATAGCTATGAATTTTATAGATGAAAATACAGGATTCATAAGCGGAAGTAGAGGGCAGATATTTAAAACAGTGGACAGTGGCATTTCATGGACAGAAATTAATTCCCCAGGAGATAGAATTGGAGAATTTCAGTTTACTGATTCGGATATAGGATATGCATCTAACACCTACAGTTACTATAACCGGGTTTTTAAAACAATGGATAAAGGGGAAAATTGGGAGTTGATATATGAAAATTCTGGAGACCCAATTTATGCCATTCATTTTATTGATAATGAAGTTGGTTACCTTATTGGTGATCCGGAATTGGGCTTGCATAAAACCAGTAATGGAGGAGATACATGGGAGGCTATTGATATTCCGAGTGGTTGGTTTAAAGATGTCTATTTCCATAATGAAAACTATGGATTTATTTGTAATGAAAATGGATATGTTTTTGAAACTTTGGATGGAGGCAAAAATTGGGAACCTACAAATGAGCTTTCTGGAATAATGTCTTTTTCAAGCCATCAAAAAGAAATCTATGCGTATGGGGTTAATGGTAATCTTCTTAGAACCAATATCTTGTTGAGCGATCAGTTTAGATTGTCTTCACTAGAAGTTGTTGATTTTAGAGAAACGAGGACTACGCTCTTAAATACGGAATTGTTGTCAAGCATTGATAACTTGGCTGTTAGTCTTGAGCTCAGCTCAGAAGGGTCCACCATTGGGCTTTATGAATATGGAATAGTAAATGCAGGGACTGAAAACCTGGAATGGGAATTGTCCAACCTGGAAGACAATAGCACTTATTATTGTCGGATTAAAATTGAATTTGGAGACGAGGTTTTTTTCAGCGAGCAAATAATGTTTGACACCTTTCTTTCCGATCCAATTTTGGGTTTAGAAGAAGGTTTTGGAAAAGATATAGTGATTTTTCCCAACCCTACTGAAAATTACTTAAAAATAGAGGGATTTGATAATTTGTTAGAAGCCGTACTACTCAATCTAAATGGTGTTGAAATCAAAAAAGAATTGGTAAACCCTTATACTATGGATCTATCAGATATAGCTCCTGGAATTTATATTCTTCTTCTTAATGGGAAAACGCATCATGTGTTTAGGCAAGTAATAGTTCGCTAACAAAAAACAGTAGGCGACCATGGACAGGCTTTAGCGTAATTAATAAAGTGGATTGCTCTAAAGCCTGAGATTTATCGGTCAGAAATTAATAACCAAGAGACAAAAATAAGCAAGAGGACCTACCTAAAACTGGTAGCTTTCCTATTCAATTCACATTAAACGGTAAAAATATCCTGTACTTAACACTTCAGGTTTTGATAAGAGGCGACTGATCCTTTGGTTTTTATTGTTACTTTTAAAAGTAGTTTTATTGGGTAAAGAATCACCCCCCCCCTACGTTTATATAAAGAATTAAAATGAAAACCATGAAATTAAAATTAATCCTACTTTTTGTATGCTGTAATGTTTTTTTACTAAAAGCCTCTCAGGTAGACACGGTCTTTGTGGAAAGTGAATCCATGAGTAAATCCATTGCAAACATTGTCATCCTACCAGACAGTTACGCCACCCAAAAGGAAAGTTTCCCTGTTTTGTATTTGCTTCATGGGGCAGGTGGAAACCATACGGATTGGATATCCAAAGTGCCTGCCATTAAAGAATATGCAGACCAATACAACATGATAATTGTTTGCCCTGACGGGAATGCCACAAGTTGGTATTTTGACAGTCCTGTGGACGAAAAGATGAGGTACGAAACCTATCTTTCTAAAGAATTAACTGGATCCATAGACAAAACCTACAATACCACAGCCACAAAATCAGGAAGAGCCATTACAGGTTTAAGCATGGGAGGGCATGGGGCCTTTTACCTTGCCTTTAAACATCAGGACATTTGGGGTGCCGCTGGAAGCATGAGTGGGGGACTGGACATTCGCCCATTTCCTAAGAACTGGGATTTAAGCAAACGCCTGGGAGATTACTCCGAGTACAAAGAAAATTGGGAAAACAATACGGTTATTAACCTGGTGTATAAGTTGAGCGGAGACAGCTTAAAACTCATTTTTGATTGCGGTGTAGATGATTTCTTTTACGATGCCAATAAACGATTGCATGAAAAATTGATGGAAAGGAATATTCCACATGACTATACAGAACGTTCAGGAGGCCACAGTTGGAATTACTGGACCAACTCAATTAAATACCATTTGCTGTTTTTTGACGATTACTTTAACCAATAAAAACTGCAAATTACAACCCAAAATGAACCTACTATGAAGGTGTTAAACAAAATAAATCTAAGGTGGCTTTCGCCCATTTTTATACTATTGTTTTTGGTGTCAAGCTTAAATGCACAGCATTTACCTTATAAATTGGAAAACCCCATTACCGCAAAGTACCTAAAAAATAACCTGAGTAAAACATCACCTCGGCTTGTCCTGAACAAGGATATAGAGAAGAAGCTGAAGCAAAAATTAAAAACCGATCCAGTTGTGCAGAATGTCTATAAAGGCATTAAGCAAAATGCAGAAGCTGTTTTTGAGCAGACGATTATTAACCTGGATATTCCTCTGGAAGAAAGGTCACAGAACAACCAGCTGGATATTTCCAGGGACTTGCTGCATAGGATCAGCATGCTGGCGATGGTTTACCGAATAGAAAAGGATCCTCGCATGCTTGCTCGCATAAATGAGGAGGTTATTGCCGCCTGTAATTTCCCGACCTGGAACCCCAAGCATTTTCTCGATGTAGGAGAAATGTCTCTTGGAATTGCCCTGGCCGTGGATTGGGTAGGGAAGGACTTGCCAGCATCAACCGTAAAGCTGGCTAAAAAAGCCCTGATTGAAAAAGGCATTAATCCAAGTTGGCCGGAAAATGGGGAAGACCCCAAATGGGCTTATGGACATAATAATTGGAATCAGGTATGTAATGGAGGATTGGTAGCGGCAGCGATTGTGGTGGCTGAAGAAGCTCCTGAACTGGCGGCCAAGACCATTTATAGAGCCATTGACGGCATGGCAAACGCCTTGGATCAATATGGGCCTGATGGAGTCTATCCTGAAGGTGCTACCTATTGGCGGTATGGAACTTCTTTTTCGGTGGTAACGGCTTCCATATTCGAAAGTGCCTTTGGTACTGATTTTGGAATACTTGAATATCCGGGGTTTAAGGAAAGTGCCATGTTTAGGGTGCTTTCTGACAGTCCTATGGGCCTGTTTTATAATTTTGGAGATTGTGGAGACAATAGCGGAGAAAATGGTGACATTACCTTGGCTTGGTTTGCCTCTAAAACAGGGAACAAAACCTTCTTTGAAAAAGAAAAATTCATGAGACCCTATGAGGAAATGGGGAAATTGTCAAGATTGATGGGGCCTGCATTGGTGTGGATGTCCCAATATGAAGAAAAAGATGAAATGACGGTTCCTTCTGCATGGAGCGGGAATGGAGCAAATCCTGTCGTGTTTTTCACAGGAGGAGACAATGATCCCAATAAGTTTTATTTCGGAGGCAAAGGCGGAAGTGGATCTGTGAGTCATGGCAATATGGATGCAGGTTCATTTGTTTTTGAATTGGATGGCGTGCGTTGGAGTATAGACCTGGGAAAAGATAGGTTTTATGGCGTTATTGAGAGGACTGGCTTTAAACTCTGGGGAAGGTGTCAGGATTGTGAGCGATGGACACTATTGAATAAGAATAACTTCGGGCACAGCACACTTTCTGTAAACAACCAACTTCATGTAGTGGATGGGAAAGCCACCATTTTTGATTTTAAAGAAGGAGCAAAACCGGAAGCGACGATTGACTTGTCACCGACCTTTGAGGGGCAATTGAAAAGTGCCAAACGAAGGTTTGTAAAAAGCAGTCCCAGGTCACTCTTGATTGAGGACGATATAGTATTGTCCGAGGATACAGAATTGATCACCTGGCAATTAATTACTCAAGCTGATGTTGAGATTGTTGATGGTGGGGCAATTTTAACACAAGATGGTAAAAGCCTAAACATAGAAAATCTATCCCATCCTGAGTATAGCATTTCTGTTATTTCCCTCAATCCTCCTCCATTCTATCTGGATACAAAAAAAGACAATCTAAAACGCCTGGAAATTCGGATTCCAGCTTGGAAAGTAGAAAGTATGGCAACAAAAATAAGGGTGCGACTTTCAGGGGAATAAGCCAAGTTTGATGGCGAAATTTGATTACCAGATTGAGATGTGAGGCTATTAAGTGGATTATTTCAGAACACAGTCCCAAGAATAAATACTTATAGGAGGTTAACATGGTAGACCACTAATCCACCTTTGAATTCAAAATGTGGAGCCAAAGACCAATTAGTTTTTTCGTTTCTGACTTGTATTAATACTTGTATGGGATAGGAGGTAAATTGCATTTAGGTATTTTTTCACGTAATAAGTTTATTGTCAAATATTTAGACGCTTCAGTCTTGGGATGCTTAATTAATAACTGATTTCCCAGTTTGATTTTCAAACCTAAATCCTTAATTTGCAATTTAAATTACAGCGAAAGAGTTTGGTAGGTAGTCCGTATAGACCCGACTCCGCTGATGAAATATTTTTATATACGGATAACAGCAATTATTTAAATGAGGACTACAAAACAATTATTGACCTCCCTCTTTTTTTTACTACTATTTAGTTGTAATGATGATTTTACCGCTTCTGAGAAAAAAGATGGATTGTCCAGTCTTCCGTCCATATCCATAAATACGGAAGATTTATCGCCTATCGTTTCAAAAGAAGAATATGTAAATGGCACATTTGAGATAGCTAGCGAAGTTGAAGAGGAGAATTTGGTGACAAATATTGAAATTAGAGGTAGGGGTAACAGTACCTGGGCTTTTCCTAAAAAACCATATCAATTAAAGTTTTCCGATAAAGAAAAGGTTTTAGGAATACCAAAAGATAAAAAGTGGATCCTACTGGCCAATTATAGTGATAAAACAATGCTGAGAAATGAATTGGCATTTGAGCTTAGTAGGTTTAGCAATTTAGATTGGACTCCTGAAAGTCGTTTTGTTGAACTTTCTATTAACAATGAATATTTAGGAGTCTATCAAATCACTCAAAAAGTTGAAGCATCATCCAATAGGGTTGAGATAGGAGACGATGGCTATTTATTAGAGGTAGATCAAATTTCAAGATTAGACCCGGATGATGTTCATTTCCAGACATCTAATTATTTATTCAATATAAAAGAACCAGAGTTAGAATTTGGAGAGGATAAGTATATACTTATCCAAGACCATATTAATTTGATAGAAAATGTATTGATGGGAAGTAATTTTACTGACCCTGTTGAAGGATATACAAAATATATAGATGTAGCTTCTTTCATAGACTGGTACCTTATTAATGAAATCACCAAAAACAATGATGCTATATTTTTTTCTAGTGTTTTTTTGAATTATGTCCCTGGAGGTAAATTGAAAATGGGTCCAATATGGGATTATGACATTAGTCTTGGGAACATTGATTACAATGGCAATGAAACTACAGACGGTTTTTGGGTAAAAGATGCGACCTGGTTTTCCCGTCTATTTGAAGACTCTGAATTTGTATCGAAAGTAAAGTCTCGTTTTGACCATTATTATTCGAATCGGGATGTTTTTCAGGCTAACATTAGTTCAAATGCTATCTATTTAAACAAAGCTCAACAAAGGAATTTCACCAAATGGCCAATTCTGGGAGAATATGTCTGGCCTAATTATGTCTATTATCCTACTTATGATGAGGAAGTGATCTACCTTAATGATTGGCTTGCCGAAAGGTTAGAATGGCTGAAAATTGCTATAAATGAGTTAGATTAATAAGGTCTAAGAATGACTAATGACACTGTTTTTATAGCTAAAATAGTCTAGCTTAATGGGATATTGAGCGATGTGGTGAATTTTGAGGTGATTTCAGTACCTAGTAAATTGTCTATCGACTATTTCATTTTAAGTGCTTTTATTTTGGGATGCGATGCTTATTCTTCGTTTCTGGAGAAAGGTGAAAACTGGAACCTCCTATCTGCAGCTATGCCGGGCTTCTCCTTCCGCACAAAAAAATGATTACAAATTTTAATAGTAATCCGTATCTTAGAATTTGATCCGGACCAAATCACCTTATGGTCTCTTCTTGACCATCCTATTAATCTTAAACGAAAACCATGAAACTTAAATTAATCCTACTTTTATTATTTTGTAGTACCTTATTTGCCAATGCATCCCAGATCGACACTGTCTTTGTGGAGAGTGAATCCATGACTAAATCGATTTCAAACATTGTCATCCTACCAGACAGTTACTCCGCTCAAAAGGAAAGTTATCCTGTCCTGTATTTGCTTCATGGTGCTGGTGGAAATCATACGGATTGGATATCTAAAGTGCCTGCCATTAAAGAATATGCAGACCAATACAATATGATAATTGTTTGCCCTGATGGCAATGCCACGAGTTGGTATTTTGACAGTCCTGTAGATGAAAAGATGAGGTACGAAACGTATCTTTCTAAAGAATTAATTAATATCATAGACAATACCTACAATACCATAGCGACAAAATCAGGAAGGGCCATTACGGGTTTAAGCATGGGTGGGCATGGCGCATTTTACCTTGCTTTTAGACATCAAAACGTTTGGGGTGCTGCCGGAAGCATGAGTGGAGGAGTGGATATTCGCCCATTTCCTAAAAACTGGGATTTAAGCAAACGCCTTGGGGATTACGCTGAATACAAAGACAATTGGGAAGACAATACGGTTATTAACATGGTGTATAAGTTGAAAGGAGACGGTTTAAAACTCATATTTGATTGTGGTGTAGATGATTTCTTTTATGATGCCAATAAGCGGTTGCATGTCAAATTGGTAGAAAGAAATATTCCTCATGATTATACGGAACGTCCGGGAGGCCACAGCTGGGATTACTGGGCAAATTCAATAAAATACCATCTGCTGTTTTTTAGCGATTACTTTAAAATTTAAAAAACGCTCTTCTTGAGCTTGAAAAGCCTCAGCTGCCAATAGTTTTAAAAACCATTGGCAATATCGGGTTAAACAGAATTGATTTCTTGTTGTGTGGTTATGAATTTTAAGAAACCTGGAAAAATTGATGTAGTTAATTTGTTGCCAGAACTTGACAAGATGCTGTTCGAGTTGTTAGAGGATTTATCTCCGGAAGATTGGGATAGGCTTACTATTGCGCCTAAATGGAGGGTTAAAGATGTTGCCGTCCACTTATTAGATGGAAATTTGAGAACACTGTCAATGTTGCGTGATAATTATTATGGAGAAACACCAGAAAATGTACATTCCTATAAAGATTTGGTAGGTTTTCTAAATGAACTGAATGCAGGCTGGGTCAATGCCACTAGGAGACTTAGTCCAAAAGTAATAATAGATTTATTGAAGGTCTCAGGAAAAGAATACTGTGGGTTCCTGACCACCTTAAATCTTGATGAAAAAGCCGAATTTTCGGTGGCTTGGGCAGGTGAAAATGAATCCAGAAATTGGTTTCATATAGCAAGAGAATACACTGAAAAATGGCATCACCAACAACAGATTAGATTGGCTGTTGGTAGTGAGAAAAAATTACTTGAGGAGAAATGGTATTTGCCTTATCTGGAAACTTCTGTAAGCGCCCTACCTTATCATTATAGAAATGTAGAAGCGAAGAATAAGGACTTGATTAAATTTATTTTCCACGGAGAAACGGAGAAAAGTTGGTATTTGTACTATGACAAAGGCTGGGAATTACTTGCATCCACCAATCAAATGCCTATTTGTGAAGTCAGAATAGGTGATGATTACGCATGGAAAATATTTACCAAAGGAATGCCAAAAGAAGAAGCAATTGCCCGCTCTAAAATAATTGGCAACAAAGAGCTTGGTGTCAAAATTTTTGATTTGGTAGCCGTTATGGCATAATTAGAATAATAGTGCCCACAGGCATTGGATTTACAAGTAAGGCGGTTTTTTGAAGCTGGAGGAAAACCAATTTGTTCTAAGACAAATGAAAATAGGGGCATGAGAAAAGTTGTTGAGGAAGCGGATTTCTTTTTTACCCATATTAATTTTATTACCTCTAAATTAAAAGTATGAAATGTTCTGTTTTTATAGCTACCAGTGTTGATGGATTTATCGCAAAACCAGACGGTAGTGTGGATTGGTTACACACAGCAGGAAATGGGCAGGTATTGGCAAAAGAACAGGCCGATATGGGATTTAACGCTTATATAGCAGCTGTGGATTGTATGATCATGGGGCGGTAATGCATGGAGATGATCTCAAGTATTAATTTAACTCCCGAACAATGGCTTTATGGAGATATAAAAATCATTGTTTTAAGCAATACTGTGAAACATGCTCCAGAAAATCTAAAAGATAAAGTAGAAATGTATGCTGGCGACTTGCGGGAGTTGCTTACATCCCTGGAAGATAAAGGTTATAAACATGCCTATATTGATGGTGGGACAACCATTCAAGCATTCATTGATTTAGCACTGATAAATGAATTAACAATAACAAAAGCACCTGTGCTATTGGGAGAAGGTATTTCTCTATTTGGAAAGACTGGTAAAGATATAAAACTTGAGCAAGCTGAAGCAATTGCTTTTCCAAATGATTTCATTCAAGTGAAATACAAGGTGAATTATAATGAATAAAGGGACTGGATTTACAATTCATTTTAATGCAATGATCAGCCTTTTTGATAAGGGTAAGGTGCTTTGAATTGCCCTAAATTGACAGCCTATTTTTTGGCTGTTTTTCATTTAACAACTTAATTTCCAAATAAAATCATTTAAAGAAACTAACCTCACTGTCTCTGAGAATCCTTTTGTGGTGGTTACTGAAAAGGAAAGGATTTGGCAGTCCCGATTATTCAGGAATTCACAAAAACTTTAATCAAGGATTAGGAACTGAATTTCCTGTTTCCATCGACTAATAGGATCTTTTTGTGGTAGTTTGCCTCAGAATTGCAAGCCATTTTTTCGGATTGAAGGCACCAATCAGGATTCAGGTTCAAAGAAAATTTTGAGTTGCTGGAACGGTGTTACAGTAAATAGAACTTACAGGCAAAGACTGGTAGCTGAATTGGACATAAAACTTGAGGATTCGAAAGGTAAATTCAGGTACTTTAAGTTTGGCCTTATTACTTTGAATTGGATGATAATGTATGTAAAAATGAAACCGTATTTAACTTACTACGTTTGATCTTGTCTGCCTTTCCCTGAAAAATAGGCTGCAATACTGCCAAAATCTTCTCGTTTGTACTTAGGAGCCAAAGACTAGCACCTTTGGCATTGAGGCATAGTTGATTTTTATGTAATTTGCCTATGGATACAAGCTTTTGTTTAGGAACCCTGTATTTATGATTAAATTTTACACAAATACTTGGGGGTAAGTATTATAATTAGCCTGCTTTTGGTCTTTAAACCAATTATAAATGAAAAATATTTTAGTTACGATCGATTTTAGTAAGAATGAAAAACAACTAATTGACAAAGCATTTCAATTGGCAGAATCGTTCAATTCGAAATTGTGGCTGATGCATATAGCTGCCCCAGATCCCGATTTCGTTGGTTATGAAGTAGGCCCTCAATACATAAGAGACGCTAGAGCATCAGAACTTAGGGAAGAACACATGAAGCTTAAAGAATACAGTACTGCCCTAAAGAGAAAAGGGGTTGTTTCAGAAGGACTGCTTGTTCAAGGAGCAACTATTGAAATGATTATTGAGGAATCGAAAAAGCTAAATATTGACCTAATTATTGCTGGGCACCACAAACATGGGTTTTTTTACAATGCTTTTGTAGGCAGTGTGTCTGCAGAACTTATAAAAAAATCCAAAATACCTGTACTTATCGTCCCCTTGGAATAAGTAAATACTAAGTTCAACCATAATCAGGTATGGGTTGCCTAAAGTACTTTGGTCATAATGCACTATGGAAAAATGACTCTTGGGTAGCGATTTCAGCACGTAATAGATTGTCTATTGCATATTTCGGGTTTAACCTATATTTGTTCTCGGGCGACAGAAAATTACTATTAACATTTATTTATTTTTATGAAATACAGAAAATTAGGTAATACCGATCTTAACCTCTCAGCAGTCACCTTTGGATCTTTTGCCATAGGTGGTTGGTTATGGGGAGGTACAGAGCAAAATACTGCGGTTGAAGCGATACAAGCTTCTTATGATTTGGGGGTAACTTCGATTGATACAGCGCCAGTCTATGGGCAGGGTCTCAGTGAAAATATTGTCGGCAATGCAATAAAATACATTCCCAGAGATAAAGTGCAAATTCTCACCAAGTTCGGCATGCGCTGGGATCTGGCCAAAGGCACATTTGCTTTAAATAGTAAAGATGGGAGTGGAAAAGACATCGACATTTACAAATATGCTGGAAAGGAAAGCATAATTAAGGAATGTGAGGATAGTTTGAAACGCTTAGGGACTGATTATATTGACCTTTACCAGCTTCACTGGCCAGACATTACTACTCCTATAGAAGAAACGATGGAAGCGGTAAGCGAGTTGATTAAACAGGGGAAAGTTCGTTATGCTGGGGTTTGCAATTACAATGAAGCGCAAATGACGGAAGCAGAAAAATACATAGACCTGGCATCTAATCAGGTTCCCTACAGTATGGTACTTCGCGATATTGAAGAAAAAATTGTTCCCTATAGCCTTGAAAATGGGAAAGGAATTCTGGCTTACAGTCCACTTGAAAGGGGATTGTTAACCGGAAAAATGAAACCAGGTTATAAATTTGGAGAAGGTGATCAAAGGGCAACGAGGGCATTTTATAAAGATGAAAACCTCAAACGTACCAACGAATTTCTAGATAAAATCAAACCTATTGCTGATGAAAAAGGGATAACATTGGCGCAGCTGGTCATTTTATGGACACTTGAGCAACCTGGGGTTTCAGTAACTTTGGTTGGGGCAAGAAATGCGGAACAAGCCATACAAAATGCCAAATCCAGTGACCAGGATTTATCCGATAAGGAGGTAGAAATTATAGACATGCATTTGAACCAATTGGTTTTGGTTCCATAATTAGTCAATCGGCGAATTATTCGATTGCCCTTGCTAAGGCAATTAATGACACCGTATACTGGATTTTCAACAATGAAAAAAGGCCTTTGAATTACTCAAAGGCCTTTTTGGCTTTTATTGGTATTTTACATTAAATATGTAAAGCTCTGTTATCTGTGGCGGCCAAACAAGCTTCTTTAAACGCCTCCGTATAGGTAGGGTGGGCGTGGGACATCCTGGCAATGTCTTCTGCAGAAGCACGGTATTCCATGGCTACAACTGCTTCAGCAATCATGTCAGCTGTTCTAGGGCCAATCATATGTACCCCAAGAATCTCATCTGTTTCAGCATCAGCCAAAACCTTCACAAGTCCATCTATATCTCCACTGGCTCTTGCCCTGCCTGAAGCCATGAAAGGGAATTTTCCAGTCTTGAATTTCTTGCCTTTTTCTTTGAGCTGCTCTTCAGTATAACCTACGCTCGCTACTTCTGGCCAAGTGTAAACCACACCTGGTATCAGTAAGTAATTGACATGCGGTTTTTGTCCAGCTAAGGTTTCAGCTACAAATACGCCTTCTTCTTCTGCTTTATGGGCCAACATGGCTCCTTTCACCACATCTCCGATAGCGTAGATATTGTCAGCGGAAGTTTTTAGGTGTTCGTCAACTTCTACCTGTCCTTTTTCATTGATTTTCACACCTGCAGCAGCAGCATTCAAGCCGTCGGTATAAGGTTTTCTGCCTATGGATACCAAGACATAATCCCCTTTTATTGTTATCGTTTCTTTTTTACTGTTTTCTGCTGATACGGTAACTTCTTTACCCTTTCTTTCTACTGCCGTTACTTTGTGTTTCAAAAAGAATTCAAAACCAAGTTTCTTTAGAGACTTTTGAAGCTCCTTGCCCATAGTTTTGTCCATCGTTGGGATAATGCCATCCATGTACTCAACTACGGATACCTTAGCACCTAATCTTGCGTAAACGGACCCCAATTCAAGACCAATAACACCACCACCTATGATGACCAGGTGTTTTGGAATTTCTTTAAGTTCAAGTGCCTCAGTAGAGGTGATGATACGTTCTTTATCTAAAGAGATAAATGGAAGGCTAGTAGGTTTAGAACCAGTGGCAATAATGGTGTTTTTTGCCGTTAACTCTTCCGTTTTGCCATCCTCTTTAGTGACGATAATGGTGTTTTTATCTTTGAAAGAACCGATGCCCTGGTGAACATCGATTTTATTTTTCTTCATCAGGTATTGAATACCATCCACGTTTTGACTTACTACTTCACGCTTTCTGGTAACCATTTGCTTGAAATTGACTTTCAAAGCACTAAGGTCTATACCATGATTTTTAAAAGTATGGGCAGCATTGTGGTAGTGTTCTGAAGAATCCAGAAGTGCTTTTGAAGGGATACATCCTACATTCAGGCAAGTACCTCCAAGAGTTGAGTATTTTTCTATAATAGCGGTTTTCATGCCCAGTTGCGCAGCTCTAATTGCAGCTACATAGCCTCCAGGTCCAGATCCGATTACGATTAAATCATACATTATATATCATCTTTTAGAACCATGCCGATCTTTGATTTATAGGCAGGTAATATTTCAAATAAGTTTTAAATTCCCAACATTAATCTTGCAGGATCTTCAAGAAGCTCTTTCATTCGAACTAAGAAGCTAACAGACTCTCTACCATCAATGATTCTATGGTCATACGACAAAGCAAGGTACATCATTGGAAGGATCTTGACCTCTCCATTTACGGCCATTGGTCTTTCTACGATATTGTGCATTCCCAGGATTGCTGCTTGAGGAGCATTAATAATAGGAGTAGACATCATAGAACCAAATATACCACCATTGGTTAGGGTGAAAGTTCCACCTGTCATTTCATCAATGGATAACTTACCGTCACGCGCTTTAACAGCCAGACGAACAACTTCTTTTTCTACACCGGAGAAAGATAGGTTTTCTGCATTTCTGATTACAGGTACAACCAATCCTTTTGGAGAAGAAACAGCAATTGAAATGTCACAATAATCATGATAAATGATCTCGTTTCCGTCAATTTGAGCATTTACTGCCGGCCATTCCTGAAGGGCAACACATGCTGCTTTAGTGAAAAAAGACATAAAGCCAAGGTTAACTTCATACCTCTCTTTAAATTTGTCTTTGTATTGTTTTCTGATGTCCATGATTGGTTTCATGTTGACCTCATTAAAGGTGGTCAGCATGGCCGTTTCATTTTTCACAGAGACCAATCTTCTGGAAATGGTTTTTCTTAGAGAGGTCATTTTCTCTCTTCTTTCTCCACGTTCTCCTTTTACCGCTGCGTCTTTGACATCTGCAGAGGCAGGTTTAGAAGCACTTTTAGCTGCTGCTGGAGCTGCTGGTTTTGCTTTTTCTGCTTTTTCAGCATCTTCCTTAGTGATTCTACCGTCTTTTCCAGTACCCTTTACACTGGCAGGGTCTATTCCTTTTTCCGATAAGATTTTACTTGCAGCAGGTGAGGCATGGCCTGTAGCATAAGTCTCATTGCTGCTTGTGTTTTTATTACCGCTATCAATTGCTGCCGTATTTGCAGCAGTTACATTACCTGCTTCCGGAGCTCCATTAGTCACCTCAATTTTACAAATCAGGCCGCCGATCTCTAAAGTATCACCTTCACCGGCCACCTGTCTTAGAATTCCTGATGCTTCAGCAGGCAGTTCAAAGGTAGCCTTGTCAGAATCCACTTCTGCTATTATTTCATCCAATTCCACATAATCGCCATCGGATTTGATCCAAGAAGCCAAAGTGACCTCAGTAATCGATTCTCCTACTGCAGGTACGTGCATTTCTTTTACCTCTCCTGTGCTTTTGGCAGGTGTAGTTGCTTGGCTTGGTTGACTG
>TARA_R110000737_G_scaffold121325_2_pt1 | contig 17159 bp, 13 predicted proteins | sample TARA_R110000737 | Tara Oceans TARA_R110000737 (sample SAMEA4398027) | marine metagenome | biome: Polar Biome; feature: [SRF] surface water layer (ENVO:00010504); material: water (ENVO:00002006), including particulate matter (ENVO:01000060) such as... | depth 5 m
TTATCATGCTTGATCCAAAATTACTTAGAACCGATATAGAAAACACCGCCACTGAGCTTGCTAAACGTGGATATACCCTAGATACCGCGCAATTAATTGCCTTGGAAGAGCAACGTAAAGCGATCCAAATGAACACGCAAGAATTGCAAAGTCAGCGTAACACTCGCTCTAAGTCAATAGGACAAGCTAAAGCCCGTGGCGAAGATATTCAGCCCTTGTTGGCCGAAGTGAGTAAATTGGGTGATGAGTTAGAAGCAGCGAAAGAAGAGCAAACGCAAGTATTGGCGAAAATTGACCTTATCGCGTCAGCAATTCCGAACTTAATCCATGAGTCAGTGCCAGCGGGTGCAAGTGAAGATGACAACGTAGAAATTAAACGTTGGGGTACGCCGCGGGTATTTGATTTTGAAGTCAAAGACCATGTTGATGTTGCTAGTGCATTAGGTAAAGGCTTAGACTTTGAAAGTGGCGCCAAACTCGCAGGCACTCGTTTTGCGGTGATGCGTGGTCAAATAGCTAAGTTACACCGAGCGCTAGCGCAATTTATGTTAGATGTGCACAGCGAAGAGCACGGCTACCAAGAAATGTATGTGCCTTACTTGGTTAATCATGAGTCTTTATACGGTACCGGTCAATTACCAAAGTTTGGTGAAGATTTATTCCATACCGAACTCAACAATAAAAAGCTCTCTTTGATCCCAACTGCTGAAGTGCCGTTAACAAACTTAGTGCGTGATGAAATCATCGAAGAAGCAGACTTACCGATTAAAATGTGCGCTCACACGCCATGTTTTCGCAGTGAAGCCGGTTCTTATGGCCGTGATATACGTGGCTTGATCCGCCAACATCAGTTCGACAAAGTTGAAATGGTACAAATTGTTAAGCCAGAAGATTCTTTTCAAGCCTTAGAAGACTTAACTGGCCATGCAGAAAAAATTCTAGAAAAATTAGAATTACCTTACCGTACAGTTGTCTTATGTACCGGCGATATTGGCTTTAGCGCGACTAAAACTTTTGATATTGAAGTGTGGTTACCAGCACAAAATACCTATCGTGAAATTTCATCTTGCTCGAATATGGCTGATTTCCAAGCCCGTAGAATGCAAGCGAGATATCGCAGTAGCGAAACTAATAAACCAGAGCTTGTGCATACGCTTAATGGCTCAGGTCTTGCTGTTGGTCGTACATTGGTCGCGGTTATTGAAAATTATCAACAAGCGGATGGTAGCATTAACGTACCGACTGTTTTACAACCTTATATGAAAGGCTGTACCAACATTAATTAATCAGCGTTAACCATAGTCTTAGCCAAAAAATCCAATACTTAGGTATTGGATTTTTTTTAAATTTTGTTTAAGCAGTCAATTTTTTCTCGCGCACACGGCAAGGTTAAAGCGGATAAGGCATGTTGTATTTAAAAACCTTTCTTTCAAAACGTCAGCAGATCATAAGTAATTTAATATATATAATCTAAATGCACCACTAACTTGGCATCATAAAGCCTAGATCACTGTTATCGAAACGTGATAAATTAGGGAAAACGGCATTAATCTCATTGACGGACAAACCAAACCATTTTGCTAAGGTTGCCGCATATTGCTCTACAGACGTGGTCGGTATGATGCGTCCATCACCATAGTCATCGGCTGAATCCAGTGTGAAATCTTCAGGCATGGCACCATAAATATCACCACCTTTTACCGCTGCACCCATAATCATTTGGTGTCCGCCCCAACCGTGATCTGTGCCGTCACCATTGCTGGTTAATGTTCTACCAAAATCAGACATGGTAAATGCCGTAATCTTATCGGCTAAACCTCTTGCTTGCAGATCGGCATTAAAAGCAAATAGCGCAGTACTTAAATTTTGCAGTAGCATAGGTTGGTCAGTTATCTGGTTATCATGGGTGTCAAAGCCGCCCATACTGACATAAAACACTTGTCGTGGTTGTGATAATAATTGCTGGGCACTGGCTAATGTAGCGACCATTTTTAATTGCTCAGCTAAGGGGGTTTCTGGGTAACTAATTGTCGGTTCATCAACACTATTAATGGCATTGGCAACGACATCTATATTGCTTTGGGCCCGATGATAGATAGCATTATGTGCCTGTCCTAGTAGATGCTGCTCTGCGGACATGAGTCGTTGATAAATACTGACCCTGTCGCTATTCCAACTGTCATTCGGATTTAATGCCGCAAATGTTTCCACGCCGCTGGCAGCAAGCGAGTAGGGCAAGGAATTAACACCCGTTTGCAGTATGTTAGTGCCATCAATTGATAAATTCATTGAAAGCGGGTTGGCAGTATCCATAATTAAATCAGCCATTCTTCCAGCCCAACCCGTGGGCGATGATTGCTCTGGCCATGCCGTTTGCCAATGTTTTTGTTGGTCATTATGAGAAAATAACTGTGGGGGCAGTAAGCTCGAGTTTTGTTGCACTTGACGCTTAGTCACAGGTTGCAATAAAGGTCCTGTATTGGCTAAAAAAGCGAGGTTTCCTTGATTAAACAATTGTTGCATTGGCGACATAAAATTTGGCAGCGCTAAATTGTATGGCATTGCTGAACTTGGCGTTATGTTAAGTAAATCATTTTTGGCTATGGCTAAATTTTGTCGAACACTTTGGTAACGCTGATAATCTAGATCATCACTAGGAATTAGCATATTAAAGGAGTCATTACCGCCATGAAGAAATACACACACTAAGGCTTTATAATCATCGAAACGATTGCTTGTTTGGGCTAAAGCACGGTTCATTAATGCCATACTAGAAAGTGCAGCACTGGCGCTACTTATACCAACGGAATTGCCAAGCAGATTTTTAATAAAATTACGTCTATTCATTTTAAATCCTTATTATCGTTGCACAGTATATTGCGGTGATATCATGATTAAAAAAATTAAATTGCTTAATCGCTCGTTAATGTCTAGTTCACGAGTTTGATCAAAAGCATCAGTTAAAATAGTGCGCATTTCATCGTTCATGCTGCCACCTAATAGCAACATATTCAAATGTGCTAACAACTGATTTGAGTCAGTGACCATAGGTTTTAATGAGGTCATATTTATCAAAATACGCGTGTCTTTGGTGTTTTCATTTTCGAATTCAGTATGTCCCCAAAGTGTTGAGTAAGCTAAAAAATTGCTCGTACGGGTTAAATAATTTTCGGTAATAATCTCTAACTCTGGCGCAATTAAATTATTATCACTAACAATTCCAGGCGGTGCATAGTCAGGGGAGAAAAAGTTAAATACATGATGCGCACCGAGTGGTGATTGGGCAAAAGCATAATCGGGCCAAGTAAATTGCAAACGTTCATTAGGGGAAGATGCGTCAAACGCACGCCATAAATGCACTGCGCGCAATAAGGGTTCCCTTATTTTACCAAAGTTGGCATTGCTGTTGGTGCCGTCAATAGCCTCTTGATCAAGCAATATAGTTTTGATTACTGCCGCTAAATCTCCGCGAACACCTTGGCCATTGTCATTAAAAGTAGCACTGACTCGGGCAACATAAGCGCGACTTGGGTTACTGGTAACTAATTTTTTAATCAATTGTTTACCAATAAAAGGGCCAACGTTTGGATGGTTAAATAGATTGTCTAATGCTATGGCTAAATCTTGCTCTGCTGTTTGGTTAGCTGGCACAATGGTATTGTTTAAAAGCTGTTTTTCTGAGCTGTCATGAAACGCGGCTACTGCGGTCATTGGCTCCATGGTGTTGTAGTTTTTATAAAATTGCCACCATGTATCTGCTGTAGCGCCATTAAAATTCCATCCGGTATAGACATGAGCAAAGGCTTTAACTATTTCTTGGTCATAACTGGCGATGCTTTTGCCATTCTGGGTTTTTTCACTACCATCGCTATTGAGTTCAACTAAGCCAATACTAAAAAGCTGCATGACTTCTCGTGCGTAGTTTTCATCGGGACGAATGTTTGCTTGTTCATTAGGTTTTTCATTGCCAAGTACACTTAAATACATACCCATAATAGGTGAAAGGGTTACTTGTTCTAGTAAACTTCGGTAATTACCAAAAGCATTATTGCTCAGCAAGTCATAATAATTTGCTAAACCGTATGTATCATCACCAAAAGTGCTGTGTTCAGAAACAACAAAAATTTCACTTAAAGCAAAAGCGACTCGTTGTCTTAATTGATCGGGAGCAGTAATCGCATGCGTAAACCAAGTTTCTAGCCTTTCTCGACGACGTAGCTTTTCATCTTCAGCTAAATTTAGTGTCAGCTCTAATGCTTGCAAATAGGCAACGTGTGAACTTGCCGGCAAAGCGATTTGTTCATCTAGCCAAGCGTCAAAACCCATGCTACTGACCTTATCTATCGTGTTAATCGTTGCACCGAAACTGGCGGTGTTTAGAAAACGCGCACTTTCATTTTTACTCGGCAAAGGCATGGGTGTAGGTTCTGGTACTGTTATTGGCGGCTGATCAGGTATCGGATTCGGTACCACTGGCTCAGCGCTTTCATTGCCGCCACAAGCGGTAAGAGCGAAGGTAAGCAAAATAAATAAATAGTATTTGAGCATTGTTAACCCCAGACGGCATGGATTAGTTTATTAAAATAGTATTGATTAAAATATCACCAACCACAACACAAACACATACGATTGTCACAAATTTACATAACCTTTACAGTATTGCTGATTATCTTGCTGGCTTAACGCGGTGAGCTGATATTTAGCAAACTTTTGTGCTAGCTAATCGTTATGGAAAATAACTCAGTACCTTTTACTGTTGAAAACGCGGACCGAGCAATATAAGCAAAGATGCGATAAAAATCCGGCAATTAAATCATAAGTAAACTAAGGTGAATGCGATGTTTTCTTACGTTGAAGGTTATTGAGGCCAATAATATCCTTCAACGTTTAAGTGTTTAAAAAATATCAACATAGCTAAATGAATTTTTATTAATAGCTATGCATTTCATGCGATGGTGACAGTTATGCTATAGTTTTCGATGTTGCTTTAAGCATTAAAATCCCTAAGATTAAAAACCAAACAATTTGTCCTAAACCAAAAATAGCGGTAGTCGCCTCAAAAAATGGATTTGAGGCGAAAAATGATAGCCCAGAAAAAAGTGTTAACAGCCCTGAGACCCCGACAAGAAAGCCCCAATAATGGAGTAGCGGGCTATAGATCTTACTTTTTAAACCGACATAACTAATCGCCAACACCCAAACCGCACCGATCAGTTCAATTCCGCCCCCTAAGGCGTCTACGATTATAGAAATACTGTGGTTGATGGTCAGCGCTTGTTCAGGGTTTAAAGCATGATATTTAGTTATAGCTGTAAGGCTAGTAAGAAAAATCATACTGCTAGCAAGTACCATGCAAACCCAAAGATAACCAACAATAGCTGTAAACTTCATAAGTTCGGGCGACGCCAGTTTGAAACGCTGATATAACGCTTGTACTAAAATAATTAAAGCAAAACTAAATAAAATGCCAATGACTAAATAGCCGACGAAAAAGGTATCACGATTTAAAATTATAAATTCCAAATATCGTTCTGGAGTATCAAACCCACTTGCATCTAAGATACCGAAAAATAAAATAAATCCAAATATATAGCTGCAAGCTTCTGTAATAGCAGCGATCCCACCCCATTTTTGTATAGACATTATTAACTCCTATTTTATATGAACTTTACATTTTCATTACGTACTAATGAGCTTGATATTTAGTATGCCTAATGGTAATTAACGCTTTATTAAATAGCTAACTTATTTAATTTGTTTTTTACAATTAGCACGACTTTCAACATGAATTTGACGGCAACTAATAAGGTAGGGCGACACTCATTAGCTTTCATGCCATATTCATTGCACTTTGCTTGATTAAACATATGATGACTTGCGTTTAAATTTCCATGACAATCAAATTCATTATTTTTATGAACAATAAACTGACTTATCAGGTCTTAGTTAATATCAAATAATTTTTGGGAAGATACTGTTTTGTTGCGTAGCCTTTTAATACAAACCGTAGTTTTTATATTAATATTTAATGCACTTTCGATGCTAAGGGAAACTAGCATGTTGTCTTCAAGTGCGGATGTTGTTCCTGCTCAACATCAACTGAAAACGCTGATGAACAAAGATATAAAGTTACAGGCTAATGGTAAAAAAACCATCGTCTATTTTTTTGCACCTTGGTGTCAGGTGTGTAACCTCAGCATCAACAACTTACAAAGTATCTATCAGAGTAACCCTGAATTAAACGTTATTGCGGTCGCTCTTGACTTTGTTGATATTGACGAAGTTAAAGAATTTACTAATCGACACCAATTAACTTTTCCAATCGCTTTAGGTAATGAATCGGTAAAAGTTGATTTTAAAGTGGAAGGTTACCCCAGTTATTATGTTTTAAATGAAGAAAATGCCATTGTTGCTCGTTCCCTGGGCTATTCTTCTCAAATAGGCCTGTATTTAAGGAGTTTTTAGACTTCTGATCTTTTGCGGCTTTGTGTACACTAAGGCAATTAAAAATAATGAGCAGAATAGTTTATGCAAATATCAGCAAACTTTGACTCGGGTAATATCGATGTTATCTCAGCGCAAGATCCTAGCAATATCCAACTAGCGATTAAAAAGGATCATCAATCAGAGTTCTACCAATGGTTTCATTTTAAACTGCACAATACTGAACACTCTGAGCATGTCATGCATTTAACTAATGCAGGTAAATCGGCTTATGTAGAAGGTTGGAAAGATTATCAAGCGGTTGCTTCTTATGACCGTCAGCATTGGTTTCGTGTACCAACAGAATTTGACGGCGAAAAGCTCTCGATTACCTTTACACCAGAATATGATGCGACCTATTTTGCCTATTTTGCCCCTTACAGTTACGAACGTCACCAAGACTTAATTCACAGTGCTCAATTAGATATTGATTGTCAGTTACAGGTATTAGGTCAAACCCTTGATGGCCGTGATATGTCATTATTAAAAGTCGGTGAAGAAGGCGAAGGCAAAAAAGTTATTTGGATAACTGCACGTCAACACCCAGGCGAAAGTATGGCCGAGTGGTTTATGGAAGGCTTTATCGATCGATTATTAGATGAAGATGACGGCGTAGCACGCTCATTACTCAATAGCGCAGTATTTTATTTAGTACCGAACATGAATCCAGACGGCTCTGCTCGTGGTCATCTTCGTACTAATGCCAAAGGGGTTAACTTAAATCGTGAATGGCAAACGCCATCAATGGAAAATAGCCCTGAAGTCTATCTTGTCCGTGAAAAAATGCTCGCGACTGGCGTAGATATGCATTTGGATATTCATGGTGACGAGGCCTTACCCTTTAACTTTGTTGCCGGCAGCGAAGGTGTTCCTTCTTACGATGCGCGTATCAAAGGACTAGAAGATAAATTCAAGGGTGTGCTATTAGCCATAACACCAGAATTTCAAGACGACAAAGGTTACGATAAAGACGAACCTGGACAAGCGAACTTAACCGTTGCAGCAAACTGGGTTGGCGAACAATTTAAATGTTTAGCCTATACCGTAGAAATGCCGTTTAAGGATAACGATTTATTACCGGACTATAGTGTCGGTTGGTCTGATGAGCGCAGCAGTTTATTTGGACGCGACTTTTTGACCGCCATTTACCATGTAGTCGGTGACTTACGATAACTCGTTATATGGCTTAGCGATATTCTACAAAACAATATTAACTTAAAAAAATAATAATAATAATTAGGAGTATAGAGTGCAAGAAATTGTAAATAATATTAATGGTTACATTTGGAGCCCATATTTAATTTATCTATGTTTGGGAACGGGTGTATTCTTCTCTATTTTAACGCGTTTTGTACAAATACGTCATTTCCGTGAAATGTTCCGCTTATTACTCTCGGGTAAAAGCTCAGAAAAGGGGATTTCCTCATTTCAAGCCTTAGCGGTTTCGTTATCAGGTCGTGTCGGCACCGGTAATATTGCAGGTGTTGCCGCAGCCATTGGTTTTGGTGGCCCGGGTGCGGTATTTTGGATGTGGGTGGTGGCATTTTTAGGTGCTGCTACCGCTTATATTGAATCAACTAATGCCCAAATTTACAAAGAAGAAGAAGACGGTCAATACCGTGGTGGTCCCGCGTATTATATCGAAAAAGCGCTTGGTCAAAAATGGTATGCTTGGACGTTTGCTTTAGCGACTATTTTGGCTTGTGGTGTGCTTTTACCTGTTGTGCAATCAAATGGTATTGGTGATGCCATGGTCAATGTCTTCGGTGTCGGCGGTTCGGTAAATTCATTTATGGGCGACTTACCGTTAACTAAAGTCTATACCGCGGTATTTATTGTCTTATTACTCGGCTTTATCATCTTCGGTGGGGTAAAGCGAATTGCAAACTTTACCCAAGTTGTCGTGCCATTTATGGCGCTAGCGTACATTATTATTGCTTGTACCATTATTGCTTTACATATTGATAAATTACCGGGTATCTTTACGCTAATTGTCACTGATGCTTTCACGCCAATGGCAGGTTTTGGCGCCGCAATTGGCTGGGGTGTCAAACGTGGTGTTTACTCCAATGAAGCGGGCCAAGGTACGGGTCCTCATGCTGCTGCTGCCGCCGAAGTTGAGCATCCAGCGCAACAAGGTTTAGTGCAAGCATTCTCTGTTTATATTGATACATTATTTGTTTGTTCTGCAACGGCATTTATGATTTTGATCACCAATTCTTATAATGTCATGCCTGAAGGTGCAACGAGTTTTGTGGTCAATAACCTAGCCAGTGACGTGGTTATGAATGGTCCGGCTTTTACGCAAATAGCTGTTGATAGTGTTTTAACGGGATTTGGTAAACCCTTCATTGCTATCGCTTTGTTTTTCTTTGCATTCACAACGGTGTTAGCGTATTACTTTATTGCAGAAAATAATGTTTCTTACATTAATAAAACCATAAAAATGCCGATACTTAGGTTTGTGCTTAAATTGGTGCTTATGTCTGCAGTATTTTACGGCACTGTAGCAGAGCCTAGTGCGGCTTGGGGCTTAGGTGATATTGGTGTCGGATTAATGGCATGGTTAAATATTATTGGTATTATTGCCATTTTCTTTATGGCTAAACCAGCGATTAAAGCACTAAATGATTATGAAAGGCAGCAAAAACTTGGTGTAGAAAAGTACAGTTTTGATCCGAAAAAGCTTGAAATAAAAAATGCTAACTTTTGGGAAAAGCGCTTAGAACAAGAAAATAAAAAATAAATCTTGTTTATAGTAAAAAAACGCCCGCAAGGGCGTTTTTTTTAGGTAAAATACAGCATCTAAATAGAGGTAGAAATATGGCCGTTATAAATTGCCCTAGTTGTAAGAAAAAAATTTCCGATAAAGTAAAATCATGTAATCATTGTCAGCTAGATTTAACGGCGTTGGATGCAGATAAAATAGCGAGTTTAAAGCGTGTCAGTACCGTGGAAAAATCTCAGCAGTTAATGAATCATTCTTTTATCGCCATGTTGTTATTTTGTGGTGGTTTTTTATTTCTTTATTGGCAAGATGCTCAACCGGGCACTTGGCAATATATTGTGGCTATCGCCAGTACTTTTTTAGGCTTTATTTTATATATTGTTACCCGCGTAAGACTTTTATTAACCAAGCGTAATAGCACGTAATCAAAATTATTTAAAAGAGATTTTCATGGATATCATTCAGTTAGTCGACACTATGTCAGAAGAAATGTATTTACGCTTAAAGTGTGCCGCTGAAACAGGCAAGTGGCCAGAAGGGACTTCGGTTGCTAAAGAGCAACAATTAAGTGCCCTACAAATTACTATGGCTTATCAAGCTAAACATTTAAATTCCGATCAAACCCTGTCTATTAGCGCTAAAGGTGAGATGATCATTAAAACAAAACGTGAACTACGTTCGGATTTTCCTACAGCACAAGATAGCAATGATATTGCTAGGTTTTCAGACTTATGATTTTTTCTAAATTTTTAAAAAAGAAATGGCAACATAAAGACAGTACGGTTCGCGTAGAAGCGATAAATAGTAGTCTGTCTATAGATGAACCAGAGCAACTGGATATTATCATGGCGCTGGCAAAAACAGATGATAATGAAAATGTACGACGCGCAGCGCTAATAAAACTCGACTGCTTTGAATCTTGGTTAAGCCATAGTCAAGAAAACAGTATGGTGAAAGTAAAACAATATGCCGGTAAAAAAGTGAGCGCAATTTTAACTGATCAAGATAAAATTAAACTTTCTGAACAAGAAAAACTCGACTATATTGCCCAACATAATGATTATAGCTTGTATGAAGATTGGTTAAAAATTACAGAAAATGCTAATTTGATTATTGCCTTGTTTGAAAAGATAGCCAATAAAGCACAAGTGAATGATCAACGCGGTAAGTCAGCATTAAAGCCTCAGTTATTAATTAATTTATTTAGTCAAAAGAAAAACTTGCAAGTACAGCAATACATTATAGACAAAGTAGCTGACTTAGATACCTTAGAAAAGCTTAAGAAAAAATCACAACAGCCAGAGATAACTCAGCAGTTGGCAGAAAAAATCGCCCAATTGCAGTTTGCCATTGAACAACCCTTAGCATTACGTAAAAAAATCAATTTGATATTAGCTAAATTACAAGCGCTTAAGGATCAATACGAGTATAAAATATACCTCGAAAAACGTGAGTTACTTAGCAATGAATGGCAAACATTAGCGACAGAGTTTAGCTGTTTTGAAGACTCAGAAATAACTAGCTTTAAAGACAAACAAAGCGCTATTTTTGCGCAGCTTGATAAATTGTTTGTTGCCAAAGCTGAGCAACATGCACAAGTAGAAATTACGCGCGAGCTAAATGAACAAAAGCAACAAGCACGTATTCATTTCGATAAAACATTGGTCATCATTGAGCAAACTTTAACCACGAGTATTTTTGAAAATGAAGAGATTGATGAGCAAAAATATCAAACTGTTTTTGATAAATTAACCAGTGAAATTATCGCTTCAAAGTTAAGTAAAGATGAGCAAAACGTATTTATTGCTAAAATTTGTCAGCAACAACAGAAGTTACAACAACTACCCGAAATAGCACAATCGGTTAGTGATGCCACCCATTTGATTTCAAAAGTTTCCCAATTAGCCTTACCAACCACTGTGCTAGAAATGAATGAGCGACAACCGGTTTATCAAGCGTGGTTAAGCAATTGGAAAGATGCTGAGAAAAAATCTTCCGGTACCTTACCTGATTCAATAAAAAACTCTGCGCAAGAAATTCAGCGTAAATGGCGTCAAGCGTTAAAACCTTTGCAACAAACACAGAAGCTAGAGTTTTCGGCGACTCAGAAAAAGTTGCACGATGTCAGAAGGTTAATTGTTGCGGGTAAATACCATGCCGCTTTTGGTGTTTTCAAAAAGGCTAAGCAACTGTTTAAGGCTTTATCTGAACAACAACAATACCGTATTCAAAAAGATTATGACGCGATTGATGAAAAAATAGCTGAGTTAGCCGATTGGGAACATTACATTGCCACACCGCGTAAGCAGCAATTATTAGCTGAAATTAATGCGATAGTCGAAACACCGCTAGATAATCCCAATGAACAAGCTGAAAAAGTTAAGCAATATCGTAAAACCTGGAACAGTTTAGGTCACGCCGATGATGACGCCGAGCAAAATTTAAATACTCAGTTCAATCAATTATGCGAAACAGCTTTTGCGCCTTGTCGCTTATACTTTGCTGAGCAAGAAAACTTACGAGCGCAGCATTTGATCACGCGCCAATCCTATCTCGGACAAGCTAAAGTATTGGCTGAGCAGGTAACATCGGCTACGGAAGTTGACAGTAATGGCGCCGTTGTTGATTTTAAAGCCGTAGAAGCGGAATTAAATCAGCTGATCAAACAATGGCAAAGCGCTGGCCAAGTTGATCGTGAAGTTTATCAAGAGATCAATAAGCGATTTACGCTAACCTTGCAGCCATTAAAGTCAGCGATTAAGGATTTTCATCAAGAAAATAAAACAGCTAAACAAAACTTAATAAATAGCGCAGAAAAGTTACTCGCTAACGATGATGTTTACGGAGCGGTAACACAAGTTAAAACCTTGCAAACTCAATGGCGCAATATAGGTTATGCCGGGCCAAAAGTAGAAAATAGACTCTGGCAAAATTTTCGAAAAATTAATGATGATATTTTTGCTAAGCGAGCGCAGCAAAGTAGCTTGGAAAAGTCAGCAACTACTGCCAAGATAGCTGAATTAGAAAATACCTTAAAGACCCTTGAAGAAACGTTTGCACAAGTTACGCAATTAAATGACTTACAACAATTTGAACAAGCATTGCAAACATTACATCAAGAAGTTGCGCAACAAAAACCGAAAATGATAAATTTGGAAAAACAACTTAACACAAAAGAAAAAGCGATCGCGAAAAAAATTGTTGATTTCAAACTAACGAATGAAAAACGTCAATGGAGTTATTTATTTTCGACCTTAGAGCAGGGCGTTGAAAATGAACAAAGCTTTATCGAACAGAAAGATTTCCAACAATTGAATAGTTTTTGGCAGAAAAAGTTAAAAGAATTAGCCAATAAAGCTAGCGAAACAAATCGTGAAGAAGCGACGTTAGAGCTGGAAATTTTATCGGGTATACCATCGCCAAGTGATTTACAACAGCGTCGCATGACAGTGCAAGTTAATTTGATGCAAGCACAAATGTCTTCAGGTGTAGCCATTGATTTACCTGCAAAGTTTTCACAGTGGTTAATGTTGGGGAAATTTTCCGAGCAAGACCTTGCACTGCTACAGCGCATAAAACCTATTTTTCAATAATAGATCGTTAGCCTAGAAATAAAAAAGTCAGCGACTGATTGCTGACTTTTCTATTTCAGATAATAATACTTAATCATTTGTAGTAGCGGGCAGAAAAACTCAACAGCAAGCTTACTGCTATGAACTGTTATCTATGAACTTAGTTCACCACGTAAACTCACTTCCAGTAATTGGCAAATCTTTGCTTGGCTGTAACCTTTACTAAGCAGGTAATGTAATTTTGTTAATGTGGCCTCTAGGGTCATGTCGTGACCACTAATCACGCCAATCTTACTTAAGGCATTTCCTGTCGCATAGCCTTTCATATTTACCGTACCTTTAATGCACTGACTACAATTTACAATAACAATGCCATCATCATTGGCTTGTTTTAAACAATCTAACATCGCCTGATTTTGGGGCGCATTACCGACCCCATAGCTGCGAATGATCAGCGCTTTCACGGGTTGTTTTATAATATTTTGAATAAGCTCTACTGATATACCTGGATATAAGTGTACGACACCTATGGGTTGTGGCGTAATTTGTGCTAGCACTAAAGGCTTAGATTCCGGCTGTGAAATCTTCCCCTGGATCAACTTAATGTTAATGCCAGCTTCTAGTAAAGGCGGTAAGTTCGGTGAATCAAAGGCGTTAAAACCATCCGCATAAGCTTTAATACTGCGGTTACCACGAAAAAGTTTATTGTTAAAAAATAAGCCAACTTCACTAATTGGATAATTAGCGGCAATGTACAAAGAATTTAATAGGTTTTGTTGCCCGTCTGAGCGCAATTGACTTAATGGGATTTGCGAGCCCGTGACAATCACAGGTTTACTTAAGTTTTCCAACATAAATGATAACGCAGAGCTGGTGTAAGCCATAGTATCGGTACCATGCAATACCACAAAACCATCATATTCATCGTAATGTTGTTTAATGTCATTGGCAATACGTTGCCAATCAGCGGGGGTCATGTTCGATGAATCAATTAAAGGTTGATATTCATTGATGGTAAATGCTGGCATTTCTTCGCGATGAAAGTCGGGCATTTTCATGATCGCATCGGTTAAATGCTGCTTCTGTGGAATGTAACCATTCTCGCTTGGTTTCATACCGATTGTGCCACCAGTGTATGCGATATATATACGTTTTCTCATAGCTTAAGTCTTAATATAAAATTGTGATAAAAAAGGTTATGAAATTGCGCACGATTGTAACACAAAGCGTTAAGCTAAAATTGCTAGCGCTTGGATTAATTAAGTGCGCTTTTTATTATCAGGAAAAATGGCTAAATATCCAGATAAAATTTAAGCAGTAGCTATCTTTCTTAAAAATATTATAGAGTGGATTTTTTTCATTTTAACCCGTAAAAATGCACAGAAAAGTAATTTGTTATAATAGGTTAAAAATAAAAAAGCCTCGATAACTCGAGGCTTTTTCCAGTTAGATTAACAGAAAAAATCAGTCAATTTCACAAGCCAGACAAAAAGAGTAAATACCTTGCGGGTCGTTTAATTGCGCCAATTGTTTAAGTTCAATCGACAGTTTATTGATCACTTCACTGATACTGTTTTCACTGTAGTGTCTGTCGGATGGCGCACCGAAAAATATCGATGCTTGGCCAAGTATGCTTTGTAGAAACAGGGCGCGCGGGCTTTTTTCTGTTTCAATTAATAGCGTGTCGTAATTGTCTAATGCGGCGAGCTCTGCTGCGGCTTCAATAGCATTCTCAATATTACCTAAAGCATCAACTAAACCAAGCTCTAACGCTTTTGCTCCAGACCATACCCGACCTTGGGCTATCGCATCAACTTGCTCTATCGTCATATGTCGATTTTTGGCCACAAGCTCAATAAAATCGCGGTAGCCACGCTCAATATTTAACTGAACAATTTTAGCCATACCTGGTGTTAACGCGCGCGTGATACCAAAGCCGGCGAGGTCAGTGGTACCTACACCATCGGTATGAATACCAATTTTACTTAAGGTGTTTTCAAAGGTCATAAAAAAGCCAAATATGCCAATAGAGCCGGTAATAGTGGTCGGTGAGGCATAAATTTTATCGGCTGAAGCTGATATCCAATAGCCACCTGATGCAGCATAAGTGCCCATTGAGGCGATCACAGGTTTACCGGCCGCTTTCAGTAGTTCCACTTCTTGGCGAATAACTTCTGATGCATATGCGCTACCACCAGGGCTGTCGACACGAAGCACTACGGCTTTGACGTTTTTATTGTCACGTGCTTCTCGCAATAATGCGGCGGTACTTTCGCCGCCAATATTACCTGGTTTTTGCTTGCCATCTAAAATCGTACCTTTGGCTACAATGACCGCCACTTTAGCGCTTGTGAAGTTTTTCGTTGCTTTATTTGAGCTTACGGCCATTAAGTAATCATTAAAGCCAATGTTGAGATAACTTTCATCACCATCACTACCAACGATATCGATCAGCGCTTGACTGATCTGTTCGCGGGTTTTCAAGGCATCGACCCAATTATTTGCTAAAGCATATTCAGCAATATTGCCATCGGCCGCTGCTAGTTTACTGACCAAAACGTCTACGTCTTCGTCAAAATTACTGACCGCAAAATTACGCTGTAGAGCAACATCTATTTTATATTGCTGCCAGAGATCATTTAACCATAATTGGTTCGCCTCTTTAGCTGCGTCTGACATATCGTCTCGAATATAAGGTTCAACGGCAGATTTATAGGTACCAACGCGAAAAACGTGCTGGCTAATTGAAAGTTTTTCCAATGCTGATTTAAAATAAAGTTGATAGCGGCCATAGCCATCTAGCAACATCCAACCTTTAGGGTTAAGCCATACTTCATCAGCATAGCTTGCCAAGTAATATTGATCTTGACTGTATTGCTCACCAACCGCAATTACTTTTTTTCCGCTAGTTTTGAACTGGCTTAATGCTTTAGCTATGTCAGCTAATTTGGTGATACCAGAGCCTTGCATGTTTTTTAAATCAAGTACTATCATCTTGATCCTGTCATCAGTTTCCGCGTGCTTTATCACGGATAAAATATCAGACAGTAATACTTCAGGCACTTTTTCAGCTCGCTCAAGCGCTTCACTGATAAAAGCGTCCATGGGATCTATATTGTGTTTCTGTTCGACAATATCTCCACGTATATTCAGTACCAGTGCAGAGCCTTGTTTAACATTGATATTTTCTTCATCGCTGTTAATAGCAAGAAATAAAATAAGTAACACGGTAAAAAACACTAAATTAATAATGATTTTCCGTGACGTGTTGAGCAAACTAAATAACCCTAAGGTTATTCTTGCAAATGTACTTTGGTTTTCTTTCATAAAACGTTATCTATTGGTTATCTTGAGATCTGATAGCCATATGCTACTGAAAATTGCCGCGCTTAAGTAGTCGTAAATGTAAATATTTTTGTCAGTAGCCTAAATGCACGACATTATCGCTAATAAAGTTAGACTATTGCGCTAGTTGATCCGATCTTTTCACATTTACGTATAATAATGTAGACGAAACCATTAAGTTATATATATTTAGCGAAAATTAACTATTTATATAATTGATAACAATGGGATAGCATGTAATTATGTCGCTATTATCTGTTGAATATATACCTGTGGAAGGTTATATTTATTGCTCAGATAGTCGTTAAAGGATTAAATCAAAGGAATTTTCAATTTTATGAATGTATTGGAGTTTTTACATACTCGCCAGTCTAACCCTCACTTACAAGGTAATGCACCTGATGAGGAAGTAATTAATAATATTCTTAAGGCTGGCATGCGTGTCCCTGATCACGCAGGTTTAACGCCATGGCGATTTACTGTAATTAAAGAAGCAGGGCTGACAAAACTAAGTAAAGCGTTTAAATCAGCGGCTATCAGTGATGGTGGTGATGATGTAAAAATAGAAAAAGCGGCTAAAATGCCTTTTCGAGCACCGTTAATTATTGTTGTTAGTACTAAGTTTCATCAGCACGTTAAAGTGCCTAAACAAGAACAACTAATAGCTGCAGGTTGTGCGGTTCATGCAATGCAGATGGCTGCAACATTCCTTGGGTTAGGAGCCATGTGGCGTACGGGTGCAATGAGTTATCATCCGTTAGTAAAAGAGCGTTTAGCTATAGAGCTGCATGAGGAAATTGTCGGTTTTCTTTATATTGGTGAAAAAACGAAAGAGTTAGCTTTAAAAGCCAGCAAAGTAGCAGACGATTACGTTAGTTACTTTTAAACGTTAGCTTGGTCAATTATTTACTACGCCGTCTAATCAGTATTAGATATAAAAAAACCCTCAACTGAGGGTTTTTTTAGTTTTAAGTGCCGCTAAAATTTACACCATTAGAATGCCGCGTTATTTGGCGTTCTTGGGAAAGGGA
>TARA_R110000737_G_scaffold352345_1_pt1 | contig 17149 bp, 13 predicted proteins | sample TARA_R110000737 | Tara Oceans TARA_R110000737 (sample SAMEA4398027) | marine metagenome | biome: Polar Biome; feature: [SRF] surface water layer (ENVO:00010504); material: water (ENVO:00002006), including particulate matter (ENVO:01000060) such as... | depth 5 m
AACAAACGTGTAAGTCATAATCAGAGTAATACCCTGGGTTTACAGAAATACCATTTGCATCATGATTTGATGCTGTTTGCCAATCTGCGAATGTTGCAGTATTTGACGATCCGTAGTATCCTATTTGTGAACCATTTGTATAGTAATTGTTGTAATCTAAATCACTAACCGAGTAAACGCTATTAATATAAGCCGCATAACCAAGACCAAAGTTTGTGAAAGAATTATTTTTCAACGTGTTTGCCCCGCCTGAAGTAATGTATAAAGCTCTAGAAAAAGTACCGCCATCTACAACACTCACAGAGTTGTTATAAATATCGTGGTATCCACAAGTTGTAAAATACATACCATATGAACTTGATGTTGATCCTGTTGATCCAACAGTAATAGAGTTGTTAGCAACTAATGCTTTTCCTGCAGCAGAAGCATCACATTGACCGAAGAACATTCCGTATCTCCACTCACTACTTGAATTACTTTCCACAGAATTGTGCGTAAATACAGAAGCTCCGCCACCGTAATAAGAGTAAATACCATAGCGAGTCCCTGTGTAAGTTGTCTGCCCGTAAACACGGTTACCAGTTACAGTGACATTATTTGTATAATACAAACGTAAACCATAGTAATAGTTGTCTACAAATTCATTATTGATGAATTCATTCCCTTCTTGTTTTGAACTAGTACTAGCACCATAAATATATGCACCGTAGCTACCTCCAATAATTGAGTTACCCTCAAATCTATTGAAGTCATCATTTGAACCAGAACCACCATAAATTACACATTGGAGAGTCGTTGTAGAAGAATTAGCTTGAGTTTGAATATCACAATCATAAACTACGTTGTGATCAGAACCGCCAAGGATATCAAATACACGACCGTAAGTTGCTCCAGAGTTTCTAATCGTCATAGACTCAAAACGGAAGTAGTCAGCATCGTTCAATTGAATAACATAGTTATTTGTAGATCCTGCAGCTCCATAATCAATAATCACACTATCACGATGTCCAGCTTCAGATTTAAAAGTAATCGTGTTTGTTGAATCAGCACCGGTTACTTGACCTAAATCAAATTGATCAAAATAAGTTCCAGTTCTAATATCAAATGTTGTTGGACCACAAACACCTGCAAAATTTAATGCAGCAACTGCAGTTGGGAAATCTGCGAAATCAGGAGTTGTTCCTCCAATGGTATAAACACCGCTTAGACCAGTTAATAAACCGTTAAGTTCTGTTGTATCATTTCCAGCTCCAGAAGATGGTTCTATCGTCCCATTTGGGTTAGAAGACCATGCTTTCAAATCATTTCCAGCTACGTAAGCAGCAGTTCCTAAAAATACATCAATGGATTCACCATTTGCTAATGAACCTGTCCAGAAAGTTGCAGGTGTTTGCAAAACACCATTCCAAGACCAGCTTAAACTAGCACTTGTCAATGTGTCGGAACCAAAGTTTGTCAATGTAACGGTTACCGTGTCATTAAAGGCACAAGTAGGAATTGCTGGGTTTACAATTGCAGTAACACCTGCATCATAAGGGATTAAATCGAAAACAGTGAAATCATCTAAGGCCATATCACCATAAAAGCTAGAAGGATCTTCGTAACGAATACGAACCGTAGCTGAACCAGAAAAAGCACCTAGAGAAACAGTTTTTTCTTGCCAAAGGTCTAGATCGTCTGTCCATGAGGGAATAACATCTAATGTCCATGTTGTACCTCCATCAGTAGAAACATCTACATGCGCAGTTCCCATTGATTGACCATACATGTGGTACCAAAAGTTCACTTGGATATCATTTGTTCCAGTTAAATCAATAACAGGCATTAATAAATGCCAGTCAACTGAACCACTGCAAGGACTAGAAGATTCAGCATAAAGATATTTTCCAGTGCTAGAACCTGTTGTGTGGTCTACTGAAGGACCAGTACTACTAGAACTTGTTCCGTTTGCATCAACAGCAAAATCTCTTAGAGCAGTGGGTGCGTTTACCCAAAAATCTTGTAATGCACATGTTGAAGTACAGCTTCCACCGCAATTACCCCATGAGTCAAAGTCTTGAATATATGGGAATGAGTTAATAACTTGAGCGTTGACACTAGACGAGAAAAATAGACTCGTCAGGGCCAATGTCGCTGATAGTAATAATTTATTCATAAAATTGTTTTTGAATTATTTGTTAATTTATACAAAACTAAGGTATTAATCCTAAAGTTCCAAAAAAAATTTTTTTGGTAAGGAATTTGTAATTGAATTCGTGAAATTTCGAACAATATTCAATTAAATGGTTCGATAAACGACATAAAACGTGTTATTTTTGAAGAAACACGCAAATTTAAAAAGTGGGTATTTCCACAGTTGGTTGAACTCCTAAAATTGTTACAAATCATAATTCTCTTAAAAATCAACAAAATAAATTGCCCAACTGCAAAACATTATATTTTTGCATTAAGCATGAAAGAAGCAAAGCAAGAACGATACGATAGGGCTTATTTAAGAATGGCAGAACAATGGGCAGAATTATCTCATTGTGCTCGTAAAAAGGTAGGGGCAATAATTGTAAAGGACCAAATGATTATTTCAGACGGTTACAATGGCACCCCAGCAGGTTTCGACAATTGCTGTGAGGATGAGAATGGAGAAACGAATTGGTATGTGCTTCATGCTGAAGCCAACGCTATATTAAAAGTGGCCAAATCCACAAACAATTGCAAAGGCGCTACCTTATACTTAACTTTATCTCCTTGCAAGGATTGCAGTAAGCTAATCCTTCAGGCAGGAATCCGCAGAGTAGTATACGCCAAAGGATATAAAGACTGCTCGGGAATAGATTTTTTAAAAGAAGCGGGAATTGAATTAAAACATTTAGAGACCTTAGTTGATGGAGAATAATCCTAAAAATCATTACTTAATTCCCTTAGGCTTGGCACTTGCCGTAGCAGTTGGTTTGGGATTAGGTTTTTATCTAACCCCAAAAACAAATTATTCTTTCGCAGAGAAAAAGGGAGAGAAGTATCAGAAAATTCAAGATATACTTGAAGTCTTAGACAAGCGATACGTGGATGACGTGAATGGCGAAAAGTTATTCGAAGAAACCATATCTGACATGCTGCACAAGTTGGATCCCCACAGTAATTATATTGCCGCGCGAGACATGAAAGACGCGAAAGAATCCATTGAAGGAAAATTTGGTGGAATCGGTGTTCGTTTCATGATTTTACGAGATACAGTTTGTATTACACATGTTATAGAAGGATCACCATCTTTAAAAGCTGGGGCAAAAGCAGGTGATAAGATCTTAACGGTGAATGGCAAAAAAGTCGCAGGTGTGAAAATCTCCAACGACAAAGTAATGGAGAACCTGAAAGGTCTGGAAGGAACGACAGTAGAAGTAAAAGTGTTAAGAGGAAAGGATATAAAAAACCTTAGCATTACCAGAGGCTCAATTCCAATACCTTCTGTTACTGCAGCTTATATGATGAGCAACAGTGTTGGATTCATTCATATCGAATCATTTTCAGTAACAACTAGTTATGAGTTCAAAAAGGCTGCTATAGAATTGTTGCAGAAAGGCATGACCAAACTAATATTGGATTTACGAAATAACGGAGGAGGAGTTTTGTCAACAGCTGTTGAAATTGCAGATGAATTTCTTCCAAAAGGTATGGAGATTCTTGAAACAAGAGGAGAAAACTCACAAACCCAAAAATATTCATCTACAGGTGGAGGATTGTTGGAACGCATTAAGATTGATGTTTTAATCAACCAATATTCAGCTTCAGCTAGCGAGATTTTAGCAGGAGCCTTACAAGACAATGATCGTGCGACTATTTATGGTAGAAGAAGTTTTGGAAAAGGTTTGGTACAGGGCGATTTTAATCTTCGCGATGGCAGCAATTTACGTTTAACCGTTGCAAGATATTATACTCCTTCTGGCAGATGTATTCAAAAAGAATACAATGGCAACATGGAAGATTATTATAGCGATAATTACGATAGAATGATGAATGGTGAGTTATTCTCACCTGATAGCACCTTGTTCGTTGATTCATTGAAATTTAAAACGAGAAAGGGAAGAACCGTTTATGGCGGTGGCGGAATTATGCCCGATGTTTTTATACCGTTGGATACATCCGACAATGAAGAATATTATAACCGACTTCGTTTCTCAGGTGCTTTTCAAGCGTTTGCGTTTGATTTTGTAAGCGGTCGACGCAATGAATGGAAGTCTGCTAAAGAATTCAATAACACTATTAAGTTCCCAAGCAATACAATGAGAACTTTTGGAAATTTTGCTTCAGAGAATTTTGCAGTACCTTATTCTAGTGTTGGAATGGCGAAGAGCAAATCTGCAATCGAGAAAACATTGAAAGCAGAAATAGCTCGCCAAATTTGGCTAGAGGAAGGATATTTTGAAATACGAAATTTATCTGACCCAGAGGTGCAACGTGTGTTCAAGGAATTACTTAAATAGATTCTCTATTCTAGTATTTAATTAACCTGCTAGAATAAAACTGCCCGTCGATATTCGCGGAAAGCATATAAATTCCTTTTTTGACATCCGTGCCAGTTGAATTCTTACCATCCCAAACCCAGTTGTTGGTGTTTTGTACATCAGACCATTCGCGGATCAGTTTACCTTGGTAATCATAAATTCGAATGGATTTAGTCTTGTTAGCTAAATAGTCTGGCAAGGACATTTTAAACTCATCCGATGAAGGATTGGGATATACTTTAAGAACAGAATTGTTTTCTATTTGCGTTTCCTCTAAACCTGCTGTCATCAGCGCTTCCATATCATAATTTTCATCGCCTGCTTGATAGGCCATAAAATGGTAATACACTAAAAACATTTCATCCGAGGTGTTTAATCCTGCGCCAACAAATTGTGGAGGATTGTTCGGGTTGTGCGAATTAGACGTCGTATTGTTGTATCTTCCTTTTGCATGGACAGTGGAGCCTACAGGTAGTTTCTGGATATTTTTGAAAAAATAAAAATCCTGCCAATGGAAATCCCAATGTGGAATATCAATTAAAGGAATTGTGTCATTCGCGGAAGTTAGGCCATAGCTTTTGATACTTTCTCCAAGCAAGTGCATATGCGGGAAAGCGCTTAACACAGAAATGTCACTCGTTACGCCGGCTGAACCCTGAGGGTATTGTGCTGAAACATTTGTGAACTGATTCGCGGGCAAACCAAAGGTCCAGTTTTGAATCATCGGAGCAGCATAAACTTGCCTTATTCCAGTTTCGTTAACTGGGTAAAAATGGAAAATTACTTTTGTGCTATCCCACTCTCCATAAGAACCGACAGGGTAATGCATGGCAAATATTACACTCGAATTATTTGGAAAAGGTATTCCGAGTTTCATTGGGCTAACCGTTGGTAAAGTCATCGGAGTACTTCCAGGCGTATATCCCATGACCAAAGTGGCATTTGCCGAACTTGGAGCTGCACAATCACCACCTACGGTATCCGTTACACTTGTCGCTGTAGCATCAATATAAATTAAAGCGTGATGCACTATTTGGCGATTTCCTGGAATAATTTCTATTGATTTTATTACTCTATCATTCGCTAAACCTGAAGGTATTGCAAAGCAAACATAGTCGTCATTTCCGTTCAGAGCCTTACTCATGTAATTAGGAATTTGCAATGTTAAATCGCCGTTTCCTAAAATTGCTGCACTTGAATAAACAGGTGGAGCAGGTGTGCTGCTCGGGTTTCCTTCAGGAGCGCCAGCCGTAAGCCAATTCAAAACACTCGTTTTTTGAGCAGGAGTTAACTCTCTGTCATGAACATACTGTTGAAATGAATTATTTGGGGGCCAAGGTGGCATTCTGTCAAGGTTAACGGCATCATAAATCGCAGCCGCCATCGGACTAGCTTCTGCGTATGTAGTCAAAGAAAAAGGAGCAATACCATTTGGATTATGGCATTTCGTACATTTTTCGTAAAAAATATTAGCTATTTCACCACTCCAAGTTTGGGCTTGGTATGCAAATGAAAGAAAAGTAAGTGACAGTAAGATAATTGTTTTCATAAGGTCTTCAATTGGAGATATATGTGTGCAAGATACAGCTTTTTGTACAAATCCAAAAAGAGATAATAAAAAAAGGAAATTTGTGTAATTTTTAACTGGCACCAAGCTTTAAGTCTAGAATGATTATTTTTAGTGTTTTGATACAAAATATTTGATGGAGATAACTCAAGAAATTATAGAAAAGATTAAGGTTCTAAATGAGAAATATGCCTCAAGTGGTCAGGATTTAATGGCATACTTGGACGGACTATTATATCAGGATTACGTTAAATATTGGGATTATATTGAGCTGGATACTTTGTTGAGTTTACAGAAGCCAAGAACTAAATTTCCTGATGAAGAGATTTTTATAATTTATCATCAAATCACAGAATTGTATTTTAAACTTTCCTTGAATGAATTCAAGATGATTTCTTCAACTAAGGAGATTTCAGGAGATTTTTTCTTTGAGAGAGTAAGAAGAATCACACGTTATTTCAATGCTTTGATAGAAAGCTTTGAAATCATGGTCGATGGAATGGACAACAAAGAATTCATGAAATTCCGAATGGCTTTGCTTCCCGCAAGTGGTTTTCAATCTGCGCAATACCGAATGATAGAAATACATTCTACAGAAATCAAAAACCTAGTCGGAGTTGATAGACGAGATGCATTGAAAAATGAAAAGGACGTGCAAACTTTGTACGAAAATATCTATTGGAAAGAAGGAGCGAAAGACTTAGAAACTCAGAAAAAGACTTTAACTCTAATTCAATTTGAAGAACAATACGACAAGAAATTGGCAGAATACGCCAAAGATGTTCAGTCTTCAAATTTATTGGCAAAATATAATCAACTAAGCGAAGCGGATAAATCACGAGAAGATATTATCGAAGAACTGCGGAAACTTGATTTATGCGTGAATGTCAATTGGCCTCTTTCTCATTACAAATCTGCCGTTCGTTACTTACAAACTAAAGGTGGTGATGTAAACGCAACTGGCGGAACCAATTGGCAGAAATACCTTCCTCCGAGATTTCAAAAACGTATTTTCTTTCCGGCGCTATGGTCTAAAAATGAGGTGGAAAACTGGGGTAAAGCTTGGGTTGAAGAAGCAACAAACTAGTTTAATCCGCTATCCACGAATCATTTACCTTCATCAAAACCACAGCTTTCGGCTCAATAACAGGAGCAACATTCAAAAACGGATAAACAATCTTCGCCAAATACAATCCTTGTGGATGAGAAGCAATTGGTAATTGTTCGTTGTTCTTTAAGCTCAGCAAATTTTCAAATTCTTGAAGGCTAATTTCACCATTTCCAACTTGAATAATTCGTGCCATCAGGTTTCGAATCATTCCTCTTAAAAAGCGATTGGCCGTAATTTCAAAACAATACTGAGTGAAGTCCCCGTTGTGATATAAAGCTACATTTTGAATACCACAAATAGTAGAATCCACTAAAGCTGGCGTTTTGCAAAATGCGGCAAAATCAGTGTAATTTGGAATTAATTCCACAGCAGCTTTCATTTTGAGATATTCGAGTTCTTCTTTCTGATAAAGTGTGGAATGGGTGGCTAAATGAGCAACTTTTTTCGTGTGTAGAAAATAATTGTATGTCCGAGAATTTGCGTGATATCGAGCGTGATTTTTATCAGCAACAGGAATCAATTCATGGATAGAAATATCGTCAGGTAAATTTTTGTTCAAACGAAAAAGCAGATCAAATTCATTGTCGAAATCTGCATTGAAATGCGCAAAATATTGACTTGCATGAACACCCGAATCTGTTCGCCCACAGCCGTGAATTTTCGTTTCTTTTTTTAAAACTTTTGAAAGTTCTTGTTCAATGATTGCCTGAACGCCGACAACATCTTTTTGCATTTGCCAACCACGGTATTTTGTTCCGTCGTAGGATAAATGAAGGAAGAAACGGCTCATGATTTTAGTGCTACTAATAGCTGTGTCATGTCCTCGAATTCATAATCAGCCAATACTATTTTCGGATTAACCTCATGTGTTTTTTCAGGAATGGCAACAACCGTCATTCGAGCGGCTTTTCCGGCAATTATTCCCGTCAATGAATCTTCGATTACCAAGCATTTAGTTGGATTCACCTTTAAACTTTTGGCAACAGATAGATAGACAGCTGGATGAGGTTTTCCGTATTTTTCATGTTCAGCTGAGTGAACTGCATCAAAGTGATCTTCCAATTCTAAAACAGAAAGAACGGTATGGATCAACATTTCATACGAAGAAGTTCCCAAACCAATTTTCATATTTTTTTCTTTCAAAAAGGAAATGGTTTCAACTACTCCAGGCAAGGGCGCTCCGTTTTCGCGAATCAAGTCGACCATACGAGCAATTATTTTTGCTTCTACTTCTTCCACAGAATATTTTTCCCAAGGAACAACCGTAAACCAATAAGCAATTACTTCATCCAATCGTAAGCCAACGGTTTTTTGAAAGTCTTTTTTTGTCAAAGGACAACCCACTTCTTTGAACACAGCTTCCATTGCAATTTTCCACAAAGGTTCAGAATCGATTAGAACTCCATCCATGTCAAAAATTACCGCGTCGAAATCCTTAAGTTGAATCATTTTTTATTTTTCTTCTTTTTGGAAGGAACAATTACCGCTTTGGGAATTTCGTAAAGATAACCGCCGCCTAACGCTGTTTGCCGTTCGTCGGCAACTATCATTCTACCGTCTTTATTTACTGCGATGGCTTCTTTTTGGGTAATGGGTTTCATGTAAATTCTATGATCGAAAAGAAGCTGGTCGTTTTCAATTCGATAAACCATTAAGCGATTGTAGGTTGTTAAATAACAATAGTTCCCTTGAATATCTGCACCCGTAATCGCGTCTTGCCACCAACCCGATTTCCCAACATAAAATGTGCTCAAAAAGTTCGCCTCTTGATTTTTTTTGTTGGTTGCCAATGAGTAAATGTAGCTATTGCCATCCCAAGGTTCTGTTCGGCATTTGGTAAAAATATAAAGCGAATCTTTGTAAAAGCATAGCGCTTCTGCATCATAATGAAGGTCGTCGTCACTTGGCGGAAAAGCAGTTTGATTTGGGTAAGTGAACGAAATTTTTTCAGCATCTACTTCATCCTTTTTCAAAGCTTTTTTCAAAGAGACTTTATAAATACAAAGGTCTTTGCGCTTGTTGAGGTTATTTCCTATATCACCAATGTACAGGATGTCGTCACCATCATACGTGATATCTTCCCAATCTTCATTTTTCGCATTGTCGATTTTTACCTCGTGAAGGATTTTCCCCTCAAGGTTTAGAAAAAACAACTTTGGTGAATTTCCGCCGTCATTGTGCCCAACTACGACACTGTCGTTTATAAAGACCAAGCCTGAAATTTCTTTGAGTTTATCAGGAATAGTGCCAATTACGTTTTGACCAACAACTTGATTTACAACGCTAAGGAATAGGCTAATTAGAAGGGTTTTCATTTTTTTACAATTCTCACCACTTCAATTCTTCGGTCTGTTACCTCTTCAATGGTGAATGTAAAAGGGTCAACCTCAAGGACTGTTCCAGCTTCAGGGATGGATTCCAAGTGGTGCAAAACCAAGCCGCCAAGCGTTTCATAATCATCGGATTCAGGAATTTTAATACTGAAAGAATCATTTAAATAATCGATATCGGCTCTTCCTGAAAAACGCCATTCTTTAGGTCCAATTACTTCTTCCAACCAAGCTTCACTGTCGTGTTCGTCTTCTATGTCTCCGAAGATTTCTTCAATAACATCTTCGATTGTAATAATTCCGGCTGTACCACCATATTCGTCAACTACAACGGCTACATTTCCAGATTGTTTGGTAAACATTTCCAACAATTCTTTACCCGGAATAGCCTCAGGAACAAAAGCGATAGGAAGTAATATTTGTTTGATATTCTTTGGCATTTTGAACATTTCGTAGGAATGCACATAACCAATGATATTGTCAATATTTTCGCGGTAAACTAAAATTTTTGAAAGTCCCGTTTGAACGAAAGTTTGAAGCAGAGTAGAAATATCCATTTCCACGTCTATTGCTGTAATTTCCGTACGTGGAATCATGCAATCACGTGCTTTGAGGTTGGAAAAGTCTAATGCATTTTGAAGTATTTGCATTTCGTTTCCGAAATCTTCTTCTTCTTTTAATCTGTCATTTAAATCTTGCACATAGTGCGCTAAGTCAACTTTTGAAAAGACTTTTTCAGTTGTATCGTCTTCTGTTTTAAGCAATTTTAATATGAGGTTACTCAAGAACAAAATTATTTCAGTAGGAATAAATAGCGCCCAATAGATCAAATACATTGGCAAGGCTGCCAAGCGCAAAAATGAATTCGGGTTGATTTGGACCAACGCTTTTGGCAGGAATTCCGCAATGATTAAAACTAAAATAGTTGATATAATAGTCTGACAAAGAAGAATCAAGCTTTCTCGTTCAAGCCCCCAAGACATAAGAATATCGTCAAGAATGATTGCAGCAAAAATCCCGAAAAGAACCAACACGAAATTATTTCCAAGCAAAAGCATGGCGATGAATCGAGATTCGTTTTGATAGAAATTTCCGAGAACTCTTCCAACCAGAGTTCCTTTCGAACGATCTAGTTCAATCTTAAGTCGATTGGAAGAAATAAATGCGATTTCCATGCCTGAGAAAAAGGCAGAAAGAAGAAGCGTTAAAATAATTATAAGGTAATGGGAGTCCATGGGCCTGTTTCGAAGATAGCACTATTTTTCTCTGTCAACGACATCGAAACCTATATCTTTTCGATAATTGGCTTTTTCAAACTCTATGTGAGTTATGGACTCGTATGACTTGTCTAATGCTACTTCAAGGTTTTTACCGTAAGAAGTTACTGCTAAAACTCGACCACCAGTTGAAATGACTGCCGGTCCGTCTGCTTTGGTACCAGCATGGAAAACCATGGAATTGGCAATAGCATTCAAACCATAAATTTGTTTTCCTTTTTCGTAACTTTCCGGATATCCGCCACTAACCATCATAACTGTAGCAGCGCAACGATCGTCAAACTGAACGTCTCTTTCAGATAAAGTATTCGACTGAACACCTTCGAAAAGATCCAACAAATCAGATTTTAATCTTGGGATTACAACTTCTGTTTCTGGATCACCCATTCGACAGTTATATTCAATAACAAAAGGGTCACCTTTTACATTGATCAATCCAAAAAAGACAAAACCTTTGTATGGAATTTCTTCAGCCCGCAAACCCTTAATCGTTGGTATAATGACTTGATTTTTAACTTTATCCATGAAACCGGCATCACAAAAAGGAACGGGAGAAATAGCGCCCATTCCACCTGTATTCAATCCAGCATCACCTTCACCAATGCGTTTATAATCTTTGGCCTCTGGTAAAAGTTTATAGGAATCTCCGTCGGTAATAACAAAAACGGAGCATTCTAGTCCTTTCAAAAATTGTTCAACAACAACTTTTTCGCTTGCTTGACCAAACTTACCTTTTAGCATGTTTGTCAATTCTGTTTTTGCTTCTTCTAAATTATCAAGAATAAGCACCCCTTTTCCGGCAGCTAAACCATCTGCTTTTAAAACATACGGCGCTTTCATTTTACTTAAAAAGGCATGACCAGCTTCAAGTGTTTCTTTGGTGAAAGTTCCGTATTTAGCAGTTGGGATATTATGGCGAGCCATGAATTCTTTTGCAAAATCCTTACTTCCTTCCAATTGTGCTGCTGCTTTTTGCGGACCGATTACACCAACTTTAGCCAATTTTTCATTTGCTAAAAAGTAGTCGTGAATCCCAAGAACCAAAGGATCTTCTGGTCCAACAACAACCATGTCTATGTTTTCAGAGAGCACGAATTTTTCAATTGCCGGAAAATCGGTTGGTTGAATTGGAACATTTTGTCCGTGATTGCGTGTACCTGCATTTCCAGGAGCAATGAACAAAGCTTCCAAAATAGAACTTTGGGCAATTTTCCATGCCAAAGCGTGTTCTCTTCCGCCTGATCCCAATAATAAAACTCTCATATCTTTTGTTGCCTTAGCAGTAGTTTAATATCGATTCGAAAAATGCTTTTCCATCTTCGTTTGCCAAATCTCTGTCGGCAGCACGTTCGGGATGAGGCATCATGCCAAATACATTTCCTCCTTCGTTGCAAATTCCTGCAATATTGTGTAGCGAACCATTTGGATTTGCCTCTGGTGTTGCTTCTCCATTTTCGTCTACGTATTGAAACAAAATTTGGTTGTTGTCAATTAATTTTTTGATCGTAGCATCATCTGCATAAAAACGACCTTCGCCGTGCGCGATTGGAATTTTATAACTTTTCGATGAATCTAATCCTTTTGTAATTCCAGTTGTAGAGTTAGCTGGTTTTAAACGAATATTCTTGCAAATGAATTTTTGTGTGTCATTGTGCAAAAGTGCCCCCTCCAAAAGACCAGACTCAGTCAAAATTTGGAAACCGTTGCAAATTCCCATTACATATTTTCCTGCTTTAGCATGTTCAATTACGGATGTCATAATCGGAGAAAGCTTGGCAATTGCGCCAGATCTCAAATAATCACCATAGGAAAAACCACCAGGAAGAACTACAAAATCAACTCCTTTTAAGTCGGTATCTTTGTGCCAAAGGCGTTCAACTTTTTGTTTCAAAAGAGTTTCCAATACGTAAACCATGTCTTCATCACAGTTTGAGCCAGGAAAAGTAACTACACCAAATTTCATTTTTTGTCTGAATTATTTCGCTGTAAAATTAGTCAATTTGGCGACGATAAGGGTCAATTCCAAAGGAAAAGTTTTCCAATGCCGTATGCCAAAACCAAATAAAGCAGTGCGCTACTCAGCCACTGGTAAGACTTGTTTTGCAAACCAAATGTTAAAAAGAAACTTAAAGGAATAAACAGCAAACTAAATCGCTCGATTTGACCAAAAAAGATAAAATCAAGGCTACCAAGCAAGACGCAGCAAATAGAAAACATTAAAAGCACCCGCATTAGTTTTTTTGCTCGAATAGAAGTTTTTTGACTTTGCCTGTTTAATGCGAGTAAGCTCAGTAAAACTGTGAATGCGAAAAGTATAACGGTAACCAAAAAGTCAATTCTTAGTTTTTTAATGTCTGTAGAAACAGTGATTAAACGCATATTTATTTGGTTGTCATTAAACCAGTAATAGGCGTATGCATAGATGAAAGGAACTAGAAAGCCAATGATCAGGAGGATAATTTCTCTAAGCACGAATGGTCGAATTATCAATACCATTAACAAAAGAAAAGGGAGAAAAAGTAAAAGCGCTGGGTGAAATGTCATCGCTAGCCCAGCGAAGAAACCAGCATTGAAAATATACTTTTTACCATCTTCATTCGGTTGCAACTTAAATATTTCGAAAAGGGAAAGAATTAAAAGCGAATGCGAAATGGTCAGACCATCGAGTTGATAGAAGCTATGATAAAAGCTAAAATAGGCAACATATACAAGAGAGGTGATGTATGTATTTCGATCAATAAAACTATTTTTATTGAACAAATTGGTAAGAAAAATTGCGTTGGCCAGCACGAAAGAAGGTCCGAGTATCAGAGTCATCCATCTTGGAAACTCAAATTTATCTCCCCAAACACCTAAGTTGGTGAACACCGAATATTCGTAATAGTTTGACCAAAGATTCAAAAGGACATAAATAGCAATAACTGCTGGTAAAAGCAACATTACGATAGGCCGATTTCCGATAAACCATTTTAACATCGATGCGAAGATAAAAAAAATTAAGGCTGAGGACATTGATGCAGGAAAAGAACTCGTTTTTGTTTAGTTTTGCATATGATACCGATAGAGTTTTACAATCTCTTGTTTCAAACAACAAGAGATGCTCAACTAGATCGGCATCATTCATTCCAAGGATCTAAAAAATTAAATCAACGCTAAAAAGAATGATTTTATACAATGTAACGGTGAGTATCGATCCATCTGTAAAAGAAGAATGGGTTGCCTATATGCGCGAAAAGCATATTCCAGAAGTGATAGAATCGGGTTGTTTTTTGGAGGCTCGTTTTTGTCGTGTCAACGGTGAAGAGGAAGGTGGAGTAACTTATGCTACAACTTATTTGTGCTCAAGTCAAGAAATGTACGATCATTACAACGCGAACCACGCAGATGCTTTACGTAAAGAATTTAACGAGCGTTGGGCTGGAAAATTTGCTGCGTTCCGAACGTTTTTAGATGTTGTTGAAGAATTTAAAGCGAAATGAGTTCAAGAAAAGAGAATTTCCGAGGAGGCAAACAGGATGACGGAACGGTAAGGGCAAAAAAACATTTAGGGCAACATTTCCTCACGGACAAAAACATGTGTCGGAAAATAGCGGAGACTTACCAATCGCATTTTGGATGCAAACGAGTGTTGGAAGTTGGACCAGGAATGGGAGCAATCACGCAATATATTCTTGAAAAGAAAGATTTGGATGTCAAAGTAATGGAAATCGACTGGGATTCTGTTGCGTTTTTGAAAGCAAACTATCCACAATTAGAAGGAAGAATAATCGAAGCCGATTTTCTAAAAAGTGATCTGAACGATATTTTCGACGGAGAACAATTTGCCGTTGTTGGAAATTTCCCCTACAATATTTCTTCCCAAATTGTTTTTAAGTGCATTGAATACAGAGATTTGGTTCCAGAAATCATGGGCATGTTTCAAAAAGAAATGGCGATGCGTATAGCGGAAAAACCAGGTTCAAAAGTGTACGGAATCATTTCTGTTTTGACGCAAGCTTTTTATGATATTGAATATTGTTTCACAGTTGATGCGCAGTTGTTCAACCCACCACCAAAAGTTCAGTCGGGCGTTATTCGTTGCACGCGAAATTCAAGAGACAAATTGCCTTGCAATGAAAAATTATTCATTCAGGTAGTGAAAATGGGTTTCAACCAACGACGTAAAACTTTGCGAAATTCCTTGAAAGGTATGCTAAAAGGAAACGTAATGGAACAACACGTTTTCACATTGCGTCCAGAGGTATTGTCTGTTGAAGACTTTATTGAGTTGACGAATATTATTGATGCTTTAGAAGATGCTCCTCAGAAAGAGCAAATAGTGGAATAAACCCCTAAAAGCGTTAGGTATTGTTCATTTTGAGCGAAAGCCTAATTGGACTTTTCTCAATCAAATAAACATATGCGTTCTCGTCTCGTCTTTCTCTTTGTTCATTGGCGCAACAACTCTTCTCCGCCTTGGGAAAAGTAAGCCTGCAATTTTTTTTAGTAGTGTGATCATAACTCTTGATTAATGTGATTCTTTGAGACCTATCTCCCAAACTCTTTCAGGGTATAAAGGTACTGCAAGTCAGATGACTATACCAAAAGTATTTTGTTAATAGAGCTTAATTTAATTGCGTTGCTTCTTCTCGGTCTTTTTAGTTCAAAAAAACACCTCTTTTGGGCACTTTACGTTCCCGATAACAATTCGGAAATAACTCGCATTTTTTGAAAGAGCATTCTGAAATTGATTTATTGGTATATTTGAAGTGAATGAAAAAGCAACACAACCTACAAGCGTTTACAAACGGGAATTGTCGAATAAGTAGCGGTGTTTATTGTGTGAATATGCGCTGTTGTGCATAGCGATTTGTTAGGCGCAAGCCTAATACGTAACGACCGAATTAACAAACAGTGACTTTTGTGACAAACAAAATAGATAATTAAACGGAAATTTGGTTTAAAAATAAATGACAGAAAACATAAAACTCGGGCTTAAAGAAAATTGGAAGCAGTTTACCATTTTGGTAATCGTAAACGCTTTTGTTGGTGGAATGATAGGCATGGAGAGGACAATTTTTCCACAGTTTGCCGAGTTGGAATTCGGTGTTGCTTCAAAGACCGCCATTCTTTCATTCATTACAGCATTTGGAATTACCAAAGCAATAGCTAATTATTTCACTGGGCGACTTGCAAATAGATTTGGACGGAAGAACTTACTTTTAATTGGTTGGCTTATCGCAATTCCAATTCCATTTATATTAATTTACGCTCCAAGTTGGAGTTGGGTGATTTTTGCCAATGTGCTTTTAGGTGTTAGTCAAGGACTGACGTGGAGCAGTACAGTGGTCATGAAAATCGACCTTGTTGGCGAAAAGGACCGTGGTTTCGCAATGGGTTTAAACGAATTTGCAGGATATTTTGCAGTCGGTATAGTTGCATTCTTGACAGGTTATATTGCCAATACATATGGAATTACACCTTACCCATTTTATATTGGAATTTTCATTTCTATTGTTGGATTCATTTTAACGGCTATATGGGTAAAAGACACGAGGGTATTTGTTCATAACGAAAGTACTAAGGACAACACAGCACAAATGGACAATATCTTTTTGGAAACAACCTTTAAAAACAAAACGCTAAGTTCTGTAACGCAAGCAGGACTCGTAAACAACCTGAATGACGGAATGATTTGGGGTTTACTTCCAATAGTTCTGTTATCGCTAAACTTTGATAATGCTAATATTGGAATCATAACAGCTATTTATCCAACTGTTTGGGGTGTCGGACAACTTTTTACAGGTAAAATGTCAGACCATTACTCTAAAAAATCAATGTTGTTTTGGGGAATGCTTTTACAGGGATTAGCAATTTTACTCATTCCGTTTAGTAGCGACTTTTATGTTTTGGTTTCAATTTCTGCAATATTGGGTTTAGGAACAGCCTTGGTTTATCCGACATTCTTATCGACCATTGCAAACGCAACAAGTCCAAAACAACGAGCAGAAAGTATTGGTACATTTCGTCTTTGGAGAGATTTAGGGTACGCTTTTGGCGCTGTAATTTCAGGTGTTACAGCCGATTTATTCGGTATTCAGTATGCTATTTTTCTAATTGGTGGTCTTACCATTATTTCTTCACTCATAATCAAATTCCGTATGCCTGAACAAATAAAAGCGGCCAAAGATTGTATTGAAGTTGACGAAGTAAAACAAGCTCTTCAAGCCAACAAAAAAATTCAAATCATAGACGTAAGAAGCAAAGAAGAATACGAACAAGCACACATTCCAAACGCATTGAACATTTCACTACAAGACTTAAAAGACAACATTTCGCAACTTGACAAAAATTTTCAATTTGTTACAGCTTGTGGCAAAGGTGGCGGACGG